>Ga0255338_1005493_pt1 | contig 11632 bp, 8 predicted proteins | sample MeOH1_35cm_T4_19_FD_203715 | JGI IMG/M metagenome (GOLD analysis project Ga0255338, IMG submission 203715) | Sandy soil microbial communities from University of British Columbia, Vancouver, Canada - MeOH1_35cm_T4_195 | ecosystem: Engineered > Artificial ecosystem > Sand microcosm > Unclassified ... | reverse complement strand
GACGAGCGCGACCGCCTGATCGACCGGTTCCAGAAGGCCGGCCTCAAGGTGGTGTACGAGTTCGGCCGCAAGAACCCCGACGAGCCCATGAGCTTCGACTACCTCGGCGGCATCGTGAGCCAGGTGGCTCAGCACGGCATCGACCACGTGACCCTGGAGCAGTGCGAGATCGACCTGCTGGCGGCGCAGGGATCGGAGCGGCTCGCGGCGCTTGCGGCGCAGCCGTGGTTCGACCACGTGCTGATCGAGGTGGACCCTTACCGCTTTCCCGCGCAGCACGTGAAAATGATCAACGACTTCGGACCCGAGGTGAATCTCGCCAACGTGGCTCCGGGACAGGTGCTGCGCCTGGAGGGCTTCCGGCGCGGCATCGGGCGCGCGGTGAATTATTCGCTGCTGTCGGGCGACGCGTCGCGCCCGGCCGGCGCGCATCTCGCTCCTCACCCCTCACTCCTTACTCCTCACTGAAAAAAGGTACTGCAATGAGCACTGATTTTGGTAATCCCGATGTGATCGTCGTCGGCGCCGGCAATGCCGCGTGCTGTGCCGCGCTCGCCGCGTCCGAGAACGGCGCAAAAGTGGTCATACTGGAATCCGCGCCCCCCGAGGATGCGGGCGGCAACAGCCGCTACACCGGCGGCTTGATGCGCGTGGTCTACAACAACGTCGACGATGTCGCGCAGCTGATTCCCGATCTCAGCGAAGAGGAGAAGCAGCTGCACGATTTCGGCGCCTACACGGCCGACGAATATTTCGACGACATGGGCCGCATCACGCAATACATGTCCGACCCCGATCTCACCGAGATCCTGATCACGAAGAGCTTCGATACGCTGGTGTGGCTGCGCAAGAAAGGCGTGCGCTTCCAGCCGAGCTACGGCCGCCAGTCGTACAAGATCGACGACAAGCGCTTCAAATTCTGGGGCGGCCTCGTCGCCGAGACGTGGGGCGGCGGCGCGGGCCTCGTGGACAACGAGCTCAAGGCGTGCGAGCGCGAAGGCGTCAGGATTTTCTACGAAACGCCCGCGCTCTCGCTGCTGACTGACGACACCAACACCGTGATCGGCGTGAAGGCGCGGTACAAAGGCCGCACGACGGACATCCCCGCGAAAGCGGTCGTGCTCGCCTGCGGCGGCTTCGAGTCCAATGCCGAGATGCGCACGCGCTATCTGGGACCCGGCTGGGACCTCGCGAAAGTGCGCGGCACGCGCTACAACCAGGGCGCCGGCATCCGGATGGCGCTCGACATCGGCGCGCTGCCGTACGGCCACTGGTCGGGCTGCCACGCCGTGGGCTGGGACCGCAACGCGCCGCCTTTCGGCGACGTCAACGTCGGCGACCAGTTCCAGAAGCACAGCTACCCGTGGGGCATCATGATCAATGCCAACGGCGAGCGCTTCGTCGACGAAGGCGCGGACTTCCGCAATTACACTTACGCGAAGTACGGCCGCGTCATCCTGAACCAGCCCGGCATGTTCGCGTGGCAGGTGTTCGACAACAAGCTGATCCCCAAGCTGCGCGACGAGTACCGCATCAAGCAGGTCACCAAGGTCCGCGCCAACACGCTCGAAGAGCTGGTGCAGAAAATGGAAGGCGTCAACGCCGAGCGCGCGCTGCAGGAGATCAAGGAGTACAACAAGGCCGTGCAGAAGGACAAGCCGTTCAACATGGCGATCAAGGACGGCCGCCGCACGCAAGGCCTGAAGATCGACAAGACCAACTGGGCCAATACGATCGACGAGGCGCCGTTCGAGGCGTACGCGGTCACCTGCGGCGTCACGTTCAGCTTCGGCGGACTGAAGATCACCAACGACGGTCAGGTGGAAGACGCGGGCGGCAAGCCGATCCCGGGCCTCTACGCGGCCGGCGAGCTGGTAGGCGGCATCTTCTACCACAACTACCCGGGCGGCACCGGCCTTACCTCGGGCGCGGTGTTCGGCAAGATCGCCGGCACCAGCGCTGCAGCGTCCCTCAAGGGGAAGTAAGGAGCGACCCAACCAGTCCATGATCCGGAACGGCCCGATACGGCGCAGGGAACCCGCGCTAGAATCGGGCCATTCCACCGGAGAGGGGATACATGTCATGAATGCACCCGCAATCAGGATCACGAAGCCCGTCCGCGAGCAGGTCAGCAAGGAAGAGTGGGAAACCCGCGTCAATCTCGCCGCGTGCTACCGCCTCATGGCGGAGTTCGGCATGGTCGAGATGGTGGCCAACCACATTTCGGCGCGCGTGCCCGGGACGCACAACGAGTTCCTCATCAACCCGTACGGCATGCTGTACGAAGAGATGACGGCCTCGAGCATGATCAAGATCGACATCGACGGCAACGTGCTGTTCAACGCGACAGACTACGGCGTCAACCAGGCCGGTTACGTGATCCACAGTGCGGTCCATGCTGCGCGTCATGACGTCGATTGCATCATTCACACGCACACGCTCGCCGGCATGGCGGTCTCCGCGATGAAGTGCGGCATCCTGCCCATCGCGCAGTCGTCCATGCGCTTCACCGACATCGCGTACCACGACTACGAAGGCGTGGCGCTGCGGCTCGACGAACGCGAGCGGCTCGTGCAAAGCCTCGGCAGTCGGGAAGCGCTGGTGCTGCGCAATCACGGCCTGCTCACGGTCGCGCCGAGCATCCCCGAGTGCTTCAACAACATGTTCCGGCTCGAGCGCGCGTGCCAGCTCCAGGTGATGACGCTCTCGTGCAACACCGAGCTGCAGATGCCGCCGCAGGAAGTGGTGAACTACACCAATCACCAGATGCTGCCCGGCGTGCGCCGCCGCTTCGGCCTCCTCGAATGGCCCGCGCTGCTGCGCAAGCTCGACCGCGTGGACGCAGGCTACAAAGACTGACGGCCGCAACCGAAGCTCCGATCGACCGGCGGGCTCCACGAGCCCGCCTTTTTTATTCTTCAACAGGAGGCCCTCACGATGAATGCCCATACGGCCGGCACCACGCCGCCGCTCTGCGCCGGCCCCGACCGCCAGCCGCGCAAGCCCCGACACGCCATACCCGCAGGCGCCACGGACTGCCATTGCCATGTGTTCGAAGACCCGGCGCGGTATCCGCTCAACGCGAACCGCAGCTACACGCCGCAGCTCTGCACGCGCAACGATTATCTGCAAATGTGCGCGGTGGTGGGCATAGACCGCACCGTGCAGGTGAATGCCAGCGTGTACGGACCCGACAACTCGGTGACGCTCGATCTCATCGCCGCTCTCGGACAGCAGCGGGCGCGGGGCGTGGCGGGCTTGAGTCCCGATGCAACGAGCGCTCACATCGAGCGCCTGCATGCAGGCGGCATGCGCGGCGTGCGGCTGTCGACTTCCGTGAAAGGCTACGGCGGCACGGACGCCATCGAGCCGATGAGCGGGAAGATCCGCCCGTTCGGCTGGCATCTGCAGCTGCACGTGGGGAAAGGCGCGGAGCTCGCGGCGCTGGAGTCTCGTATCCTCAAGCTCGAAGTGCCGGTGGTGTTCGATCATCTCGGCCGCACGCGCGGTGGGGAAGGTGTGAGCGCGCCGGGCTTCCAGGCGTTGCTGCGCATGCTGAAGAGCCGCGACGATTTCTGGGTGAAGCTCTCCAGCTGGTACCGCCTTTCCGACGCGGGCGCGCCATACGACGACATGAAGCCGCTCGCACAGGCGTTGATCGCCGCGCGCCCCGACCGCTGCGTCTGGGGCAGCAACTGGCCGCATCCCGAATGCCACGTTGCGATGCCCAACGACGGCAACCTGCTCGATCAGCTCTGCGACTGGGTGGGAGACGAGGCGGTGCTGAAGCGGATATTGGTGGACAATCCCGCGCGGCTTTACGGCTTCGACTGACCGTTGAGGAGGTGATGAAAGACGGTGATAACGAAGCGCGGCTTCCCCTCACCTTTACTCCATCACCTTTACTCCATCACCTTTATCCCATCGCCTCTATCCCATCGCTCATCCCCGTGGACGAATACCGCGCGCCGCGCTGGCTTCCCGGCGGCCATGCGCAGACGATCTACCCCGTGCTCTTTGTGCCACGGCCGCGCATCATCTATCGCCGCGAGCGGTGGGCGACGCCGGATAACGATTTCGTCGACGTCGACTGGGCCGTCCCGCACGCGGGCGCAGCCCCCGGCCCCAACCTCGACGCGCCGCTGCTCGCGCTGTTTCACGGCCTGGAAGGCAGTTCGGACAGCCACTACTCGCGTAGCCTGATGCACGCCGTCCTTGCTGCGGGCTGGCGCGGCGTGGTCATCCATTTCCGCGGCTGCAGCGGCGAGCCCAACCGGCTGGCGCGCGCCTATCATTCGGGCGACAGCGCGGAAATCGACTGGATGGTGCGACGGCTGGCAAACCTGGCCGCCCCGCTATATGCGGTGGGTGTCTCGCTGGGCGGCAATGCATTGCTGCGCTGGCTGGGCGAACAGGGCACGGCAGCGTCCGCGCTCGTCGAACGTGCCGCCGCCATATCCGCCCCGGTCGATCTGATGGCGGCCGGCAATACGCTCGATCGCGGCTTCAATCTCGTCTACACACGTCACTTTCTGATCACCATGCGGCGCAAGGCGCTGGCAAAACTCGAGAGCCATCCGCGCATCTACGCACGCGACGCCGTGGCCGCTGCGCGCACCTTGCGCAGGTTCGACGACCTCGTGACCGCACCGCTGCACGGGTATCGCGACACGGACGATTACTGGACCCGCGCGAGCAGCAAGCCCATCCTGCGCGACATTGCCGTGCCTACGCTCGTGCTCAATGCGCGCAACGATCCGTTTCTGCCGGTGAATGCGCTTCCTTCGCCGGCCGACGTATCGACGGCCGTTACCCTGGAGCAGCCGGACGAAGGCGGCCATGTGGGCTTCGTCACGGGCCGCTTTCCGGGCGAGCTCACGTGGCTGCCCTCGAGGCTGCTTGCCTACTTTCGGCATCAAACTTGCTCAACCGCATCCGGATAAAATGACGCACCCTGCGGGCTTCGCTATTGCAGGTTATGAGAGAGGCGCACGACATGACGACAGCCGCGGCAAAACGCAACGCTCCCCCCGAGATTTTAGTTTCGGCATAACGCGCTCGGCGCATCGGCCTTCACTGAAATCTTTCACCTTTTTTCGGGGTAACGATGAATTCAACGCCTGCACAGCAACACACTTCCCTGGCGCCGCCGGAGATTTTCAAGGCCTACGACGTTCGCGGCATCGTCGGCCGCACGTTGACGCCCGAGGTCGTGGCGGCCATAGGCCAGGCGATAGGCTCGGAGGGGAAGAAGCGCGGCCAGAAGGCGATCTGCATCGGGCGTGACGGGCGGCTCTCGGGCCCCGAGCTCTCCGCAGCGCTCGCGCGCGGCATACAGGCGAGCGGGCTCGACGTGATCGACGTGGGCCGCATCGCGACACCGATGCTGTATTTCGCCGCCTATCATCTCGGGACGCGATCCGGCGTCATGGTCACCGGCTCGCACAATCCGCCCGATTACAACGGCCTGAAAATACTGCTCGGTGGCGACACGCTCGCGGCCGAGGCGATACAGGATCTGCGCCGGCGCATCATCGAAGGCGATCTCGAGGATGGCGCAGGCACGTATAGCGTGCACGACATCCGGGAGGAGTACCTCACGCGCATCACGTCCGACGTGAAGCTCACGCGCCCGCTCGAGATCGTCGTCGACTGCGGCAACGGCGTGGCGGGCGCGACGGCCCCCGAGCTCTACCGGCGCCTGGGCTGCACCGTGCACGAGCTCTTCTGCGAAGTGGACGGACACTTCCCCAATCATCATCCCGATCCTTCGCAACCCGAGAACCTCGAGGATCTGGTGAAAGCGCTGAAGTCGCATGGCCGGATCGGGCTTGCTTTCGACGGCGACGGCGACCGGCTCGGCGTCGTCACGCGCGGCGGCAAGATCATCTATCCCGACCGTCAGCTCATGCTGTTCGCGGCCGACGTGCTCTCGCGCAACCCGGGAGCCGAGATCGTGTTCGACGTGAAGTCGACGCGCAATCTCTTCACGTGGATACGCGACCGCGGCGGCAAGCCGGTCATGTGGAAGACCGGGCACTCGTTCATCAAGAAGAAGCTGCAGGAGTCCGGCGCACCGCTCGCCGGCGAGATGAGCGGCCACGTGTTCTTCAAGGAGCGGTGGTACGGCTTCGACGACGGCCTGTACGCCGGCGCGCGCCTGCTCGAGATCCTCTCGAAAGTGGACGATATCGACGCGACGCTGAACGGATTGCCCGACGCCGTGAGCACGCCCGAGCTGCATCTGAAGCTCGCCGAGGGCGAGAACTACACGCTGATGGAAAAGCTCAAGAACACCGCACGCTTCGACCGCGCGAAGGAAATCATCACCATCGACGGCATGCGGGTGGAATACGAGGACGGCTTCGGCCTCGCGCGGCCCTCCAACACCACGCCCATCGTCGTGCTGCGCTTCGAAGCCGACAACGAGGCGGCGCTGAAGCGCATCCAGGATGACTTCCGCAAGGCGATACTGGCCGTGAAGCCGGAGGCGAAGCTGCCGTTTTGACGCTGGTCATGATGCTGCGCTGGTGACGACACTTCGTTAGCGACGGCGCACACTCTCTTCTCTCCCGCCTGCGCGAGAGGGAAAACCGGGCTGCGGTCTTCACCAATCGACGCGACTTGCTCGTCCGTCATATTTTCCGGCTCGGGGATCGCAGCATCCAGCGGGCTTGTCACCTCGCGCCAGCCTTTGTTGAGCACGTGCGTGTGGATCATCGTGGTCGACACGTCCGCGTGGCCAAGGCGCTCCTGCACGGTGCGAATGTCGTAGCCCGACTCCAGCAGGTGTGTGGCGAACGAATGCCGCAGGGTGTGGCAGCTCACGTGCTTCGCGATGCCCGCCGTGCGCGCCGCCTGTTTCACGGCCGCGCCAGCATATCGCCGCAGACGTCATGGCGGCGTACTGCGCCCGAGCGCGGGTCGGTCGAATACCGATAGGCCGGGAAGACGCAAGGTTGGGGAAAGCTTCGAGAGATAACCTTCGTCGATCGATTCGCGTTCGATCCGGCCTCCGGTCGCTGTGCCGTAGCAGCCGTTCCTCGCTCACTTCAGAAGTGGCAGAGTGTTTACTTCACGCCCGCGGAAACTGTCGAGTTCTGCGTGGTTGCCCTTTCTTTTCTGTCTCGCCTGGATAGTGCCGGGCTTGATCGGGCACGACCCCTGGAAACCGGACGAAGGTTACTCGTTCGGTCTCGTATACGAACTGCTCAAGGGTGGTTCGTGGGTGGTTCCCACGCTCGCGGGCGAACCATTCATGGAAAAACCGCCGCTCATGTACCTTACGGCGGCGGCGACGGCGTCCCTTTTTTCTCCCCTGCTTCCGCTACATGACGGCGCCCGCCTGGCGAGCGGACTCTGCATGGGGCTCGCCTGTTTATTCGTCGGCCTTGCGGGACGGGAACTATGGGGAAGAGGCGAAGGGCGTATTGCTCTGGCGCTGTTCCTGGGCAGCGTCGGGCTGCTCGTTTCAGGACATTTGCTGATCACCGATACTGCACTGCTGGCAGGCGTCGCCGCAGGGCTGTACGGCGCATCACTGAGCTTGCGTCGAGAATGGCTTGGCGGCATGTGGCTCGGCACGGGCGTCGGCATCGGGTTCATGTCCAAGGGACTGCTTGCGTGCGCGATACTTGGCGGTCTCGCGTTGACGCTGCCGTTGCTCGATGCGCGTTGGCGAGGCCGGCCGTACCTGCACTTCCTGTCTGCAGCGGGATCTTTCAGCCTTCCCTGGCTCTGCATCTGGCCCTGGGCGCTTTATCGGGAGTCGCAGAATCTGTTCGGCGAGTGGCTCTGGGCGAACAATGTCGGGAGATTTTTAGGGACGAACAATCTCGGCCCTCCCGCCGAGCCCCTGCACTATCTGTGGGTGCTGCCATGGTTTGCGTTACCGAGCCTTCCGCTTGCCATCTATGGCGCGCTTGCCTGCGGTCGCTCAGGAAGGCTGAACACGGCACTGACGCTACCCTTGGCCGCGGCGCTGTTTATGCTGGCCGTACTGAGCGCATCGGCTACGGCGCGAGCGCTCTATGCGCTGCCCCTGCTCGTGCCGCTGGCCCTGGCCGGCGTGCCCGGGGCCCGTGCCTTGTCCATCCGCGTTTCTGCCGCTCTGTTTGGCTCGCAGGTTTTCATATTCACGATAATTATCGGAACACTATGGTTGTCGTGGTTAGCCCTCGAACTCGGGGCGCCGGCGGGCCTTCACGATCGTCTGCTCGCCATGAGCCCGAACTATGTGCCGCGCGTCGATACGGGGCCACTCGTCATCGCGGTGCTATCAACCGTGGCATGGCTCTGGGTCGTTGTCGAGCTGTGGCGTCGCCGCGCAAATCCGGCGTACGTGTGGCTGCTCGGCATCACTGCAGGCTGGGGGATCGCGGCAATGCTTCTTCTCGGATGGGCGGACTCCAGCAAGACATACCGCTTCGTGGCTCACTCGATCCAGCGAAACCTGCCGCCCGCCTGCACTTGCATCGCGAGCTTCGGCCTGGGCGAGCCGCAGAGAGCACTGCTGCACTATTTTGCCAATATCAAAACACGCCGCCTGGAGGTGGACAAGACGGCCGGGCAGTGCGACGTCCTACTGCTGCAACAGAGAGGGAAAAACATCGAACTGCCCGCTGGTGAATGGAGCTTTCTGTGGCAGGGCCGGCGTGCCGGCGATCGCAAAGAGGTTTTTTTCCTGTACCAAAAAAAACCGACGGCAGTGAGGATGACGACCATGCATGTACCCAGCGTGGCACCATAATGCCGAAAGAGCGGGAGGAGTCCATCCCATCAGTCGATGGGATGCTGCGCGATGAAGCCGCGCACCGCTCCTCACTTCCACGTGAGCGCGTCTCGAGTACCGCCACGACAACACCACAGTCACCGGCGAAGCATCACAGCCCCTGAACCAGGGTCGAAATCCCATGGCGACAATACCGCTCAGCCGGACTGCATCACGCGCGCCCCGCTCCGGAGTGCGCCATCGCGGCAATCCAGAGGCGCGGCCCCGCGCGGAAATGAAGTATGCTAAACCCCGTAGTGGATGCATAGTCAACGCCCCGCACACAGGACGAAGGGCATGCAGATCTCGATTCATCTCGCGACGCCCGATGAAGCATCGCGAATTGCGGCAATGGCGGTCGCACTCACCGGAGAGATCATGGAGCGAACGGGCACGCGCCATTTCAACGTGAATCTCTTGGAGACGACCGCGCTGTGCAGGCGCCTCATGAAGGCCGGCTCGTATATCGCATTGGTCGCCTCGGAAGGCGCCGAACCCCTCGGCTACGCCGGCTTGTGCGAAAGCCACGCGCTGTATACCGAAGGCACGTTCGGCATCATCCAGGAGTTCTACGTCGTGTCCGCCGCGCGGTCCGCCGGCGTCGGCGCGGCGCTGCTGGACGGGGCGCGCACGCACGGTCGCTCCATAGGATGGAAACGTCTGGAGCTTTGCACGCCACCCCTGCCCGATTTCGAGCGAACGCTTGCGTTCTACGAGCGCAACGGCTTCGAGGTGACGGGCGGCCGCAAGATGAAAGCGCTGCTTTAGACCCTGGAGCTCACGCCATGCACCTGCCCTCGCACTTTCGTGAAACCCGCGTCGACGTTCTGCATCGCTTGATACGCGAGCACCCCTTGGGCGCGCTGGTGACGCTCGATGCCAAGGGGCTCGACGCCAATCACATACCGTTCGAGATCGATTTCGAGCCGGCGCCTTTCGGCACCCTGCGCGGACACGTGGCGCGCGCGAACCCCGTGTGGCGCAACTTTTTGCAAGAAACCGAAGCGCTCGTCATCTTCCAGGGTGCCCATGCCTACGTCACCCCGTCGTGGTACCCGACGAAGCGGGAAACGGGCAAGGTCGTGCCGACATATAATTATGCGGTGGTGCACGCCTATGGCCGCTTGCGAGCGGTCGAGGACCGCGAATGGCTGCGCGAGCTCGTCACCCGGCTCACCGATCACCACGAAGCTTCGAGGACCGAGCCGTGGCACGTGGGCGACGCGCCGCCCGACTATATCGATCAGATGCTCGCGGCGATCGTCGGCATCGAGATCCCCATCACGAGACTGCTCGGCAAATGGAAAGTGAGCCAGAACCGCGTGCCTGCCGACCGCGACGGGGTGGTCGAGGGCCTGAGCACCGCGAAAAGCGAGGACGGGCGCGAGATGGCGCGGCTGGTCCAGGAATACAAGCACCAGCGCTAGCGCCGCTCGGAGTTAACCGCCGATGAACGCCGACAGGAAGCGCAGAGGCAAAGATCAGGCAGATAGCGACTAGAACCGGTCTCAAGAATACGATAAGCAATAGACAGGATTTACAAGATTTACAGGATTAGAACGGAAAGCTTTTGATTTTTTAATCTCGTTAATCCTGTTAATCCTGTCCCTTTTTCATCTTCTTTTGCTTTTGAGACCGCCTGTAGTAACAAGTCACCGGTCACGAGTCACAAGTCACTGCTTTTTATAGCCGCTGCTCTATCCAGTCGCGTACCGACGCAAGCGCTTCGGGAAGCTTTGAGGGGTCGGTGCCTCCGGCTTGAGCCATATCCGGCCGCCCTCCGCCTTTTCCACCCACCTGCTGCGCGACGTGGTTCACGAGATCGCCCGCCTTGATCTTCTTCGTGAGATCGGAGGTCACGCCCGCGATCAGCGACACCTTGCCGTCACTCGCCGCCGCGAGCACCAATGCCGCCGACTTGAGCTTGTCCTTGAGCTTGTCCATCGCCTCGCGCAGCGCTTTCGCATCCGCGCCCTCCATCGTCGCGGCCAGGACCTTGACGCCCTTCACATCCACCGCCTGATCGACGAGCTCGTCGCCTTGGCTCGATGCGAGCTTGGATTTGAGCCGCGCGAGCTCCTTCTCGAGGTTGCGCACGTTGTCCATCATCTGCGCAATTTTCTGCGCGACTTCCTGCGGGGAGGTGCGGAGCGCCGAAGCGACTTCGGTGAGCTTCGCCTGCTGCTGCTGCACCCAGGCCAGCGCACCGTTGGCCGTGGTGGCCTCGATGCGCCGTATGCCCGCCGCAATGCCCGTCTCGGACATGATCTTGAAGAAGCCGATGTCGCCGGTGCGCCGGACGTGCGTGCCGCCGCACAATTCCGTCGAGAAGTCGCCCATGCCGACCACGCGCACTTCGTCGCCGTACTTCTCGCCGAACAAGGCCATTGCGCCCGCCTTCACCGCGGCGTCGTACTTCATGATCGACGCCTGCACGAGATCGTTGTTGCGGATCGCCTCGTTCACGAGCTGCTCCACCTGCGCGATCTGGCCGGGCGTCATCGGCTCGTTGTGCGAGAAATCGAAGCGCGTCTTGAACTCGTCGACGAGCGAGCCTTTCTGCTGCACGTGCGGCCCGAGCACCTTGCGCAGCGCCGCGTGCATCAGGTGCGTCGCCGAATGGTTGTACATCGTCGCCTGACGCAGCGCGAGGTTCACTTCGGCGCTGACGACGTCGCCGACGCGCAGCTCGCCGGTAGCCATCGTGCCGTGGTGCCCGAAGACGTCCGCCTGTATCTTCTGCGTGTCATCGACGGTGAAGGTGGAGAGCGGCGTCGCGTGGCGCAGCAGCTGTCCGCGGTCGCCGACCTGGCCGCCCGATTCCGCGTAGAACGGCGTGCGGTCGAGCACGACGACGCCACG
>Ga0255338_1005492_pt1 | contig 11636 bp, 11 predicted proteins | sample MeOH1_35cm_T4_19_FD_203715 | JGI IMG/M metagenome (GOLD analysis project Ga0255338, IMG submission 203715) | Sandy soil microbial communities from University of British Columbia, Vancouver, Canada - MeOH1_35cm_T4_195 | ecosystem: Engineered > Artificial ecosystem > Sand microcosm > Unclassified ... | reverse complement strand
GCGATCGGTACCCAGGCGCTCTTGGCGCGGAACGCCGAGCCGGGCCCGTCTTCGATGGTGGTGGTCATGTCGCGTCTCCTCGATCACGACCGTGTTTGGGGTACGTTCCGCCGAAAGGCATGAGCGATCGGTGAGCAATCGCTGAAATGCGCATACGCAAAGCCGGCCGCACGAGGTTCGTGCGGCCGGCTCAACGCGACCCTCGGGGTGGCGAGGGACTTCGATCAGTTGGCGGCGAAGCGCGCGCCCTGGCGGGCCAGCTGCTCGTTGGCCGAGGTCATCGCGGTGTCCTTGCACTGCTCCCAGGCGAGCATCAACTTGAGGTCGCGGATGTCGGGGCGATCGCAGACCGCCTTGACGCCGGCTTCGAGACGCTCGCCGAGCGCCTGGGCGCCGGTGGTGGTGGTGAGATCGAGGTCGCCGTAGTGGACGGCAACGGTGTCCTGCGCCACGGCCGGAGCGGCGGCGATCGACGAAAGGGCGACGGCGACGGCCGAAGCGATGGCAAGCTTGTTCATGGTGCAATTCCTCTGTTCGGCGCCTCGTGGGCAGTGAGCACCAACTAGGAGGTCTTCGTCGCACCGGTATGCCGCGCGTGAACCAATTTGTCGGACTTTGTATGGTCGCGAATCCGCTCCGTCAGGCAAGAAAAGGCAGCGGTTTTAGGGTTTTACGTGCCCGATTGCTCGCGCCTGCGCCTATTGTGCACTGCGACATGAGATACAGTTCTGCTACGCTTGTTGCGCTCCCGTTAACCGCCCCCGGTACCGTGCCAAGCGATCCACGCGCCGTGCGGGTGCGCTTCCGACAGGATCACCGGCGCTTCGCCGCCGGGCCAGTAGCGCACCGACAGCTCGTGCCGGAACGTCTCGCGGTTGGTCTCGAGCCGCACCCAGGCGAGCGGCTTCTCGGCTGTCGCGTGCGCGCCTGCGTGGTCCATCGCGGCGGTGATCGCATGACGCGTGGTCTCGGGCAGGTACTGCCACATCACCGAATGATACAGCACGCGGGTGACGCCGGCCGGCTGCGCCGTCTCGAGCCGCTCCTCGACGAAGTCGCCGGCATCCTTGCGTTCGACCAGTGGCGGCCTTTGCCCGGCGAGTCGGGCGGCCGCCTCGATCCGGCCCATCCGTTCCGGCGCGTCGGGCCAGACATAGGCCTTGAGCCGCAGCCCCTCCGCGGGGTCGGACAAGTCGACCGGCGCAATGTCGGACCCGCGGATCGCGACGATTTCCACTTCGCCAGCCGGCGGTGGCGGCCCGCGCCACTCGGGCTTCAGCACCATCGGCGAGTCCGCCGGCCCGACCACGACTCCGCCCAGATCGTAGCGGTAGCGCTCGAGCATCGTGTTGACGCCCGCGCTGGCGCCGATCTCGTTCAGCTCGAACTTGGGGCCGAGCCGCTGCGACAGCCACAGCAGCCCGGCCATCACGCTCGACGAGCGCCCGGCCTCGTTGGTCTGCGGCGGATGGTCGAGCCACGCCACCAGTTTCGCATCCCAGGCGACTGCCACCGCGGCGACGATTGCGTCGACCGCCGCCTGGTCGCGCACCTCGCCGGCATAGACCGGCGCGAGCCGGCTCTCGATGCCCGAGAGGTGCAGCCAGTGCAGCCCGCCGGCGACGCGCAGCGGCATCGCGTCCTCGAGGCTCAGCCCGGGCCAGTTGGTCATCCGCCGGGCCAGCTCGGTTGGCGTGTCGAGGATCGCCAGCTCCGCGCGGACGATCCGTCCGGTGATCGGCGCGTCGGCCTTGTCGGCGTGGTTCGCCTGCCACGCGATCGCCTCGCGAACGTCGGTGATTCCCATGACCGGCTGGCGGGCCATCGCCGTTGCCCTTTCGCACGCTGCTGCTACATGCGCCCGCCATGTCGTCACCGCCGACCCCGCTCACGTTTGCCGTGCCCAAAGGCCGCATCCTCGACGAGGCGCTGCCGGTGATGGCGCGCGCCGGCGTGGTGCCCGAAGCGGCGTTTCACGACAAGGGCAGCCGTGCGCTGAGCTTTGCCTGCGACGGCGGCGACATGCGCCTGATCCGGGTGCGCGCGTTCGACGTCGCCACGTTCGTCGCGTTCGGCGCGGCGCAGGCCGGGATCGTCGGCTCCGACGTGATCGAGGAATTCGACTATTCGGAGCTCTATGCCCCGGTCGACCTCGGCATCGGCCATTGCCGGCTGTCGGTCGCCGAACCGCGGGACGCCAGCTTCTACAACCCCGGCAACGCCAGCCACCTGCGCGTCGCGACCAAGTATCCGAACCTGACCAGCCGCTGGTTCGAACGGCGCGGGATCCAGGCCGAATGCGTCAAGCTCAACGGGGCGATGGAGCTCGCGCCCTCGCTCGGGCTGTCGCTGCGGATCGTCGATCTCGTCTCGAGCGGCCGCACGCTGGCCGACAACGGGCTCGTCGAGACCGACGTGATCATGCCGGTTTCGTCTCGGCTGATCGTCAACCGGGCCGCGCTCAAGACCGATCCGCGGGTTGCCGCGCTGGTCGAACGGTTCCGCGCGCTGGCCGACAGGGACGCCGCCTGATGCTGCGGCTGGTCACCGACGATCCGGCGTTCGAGCGCAAGTTCGCCCGCCTGGTCGACGACCGTCGCGAAAGCGGCGACGACGTGTCGCGGCTGGTGGCGGACATTCTCTCCGAAGTGCGCCAGCGCGGCGACGAAGCCGTCTCGGAGTACACGCTGCGCTTCGACCGGCACGCCCTCGCGCGCGACGAGGACTGGCGGATCTCGCCCGCCGAGTGCGCCGCTGCCTACGCCGCGCTCGACCCTGCGCTGCGCGACGCGCTCGGGCTCGCTGCCGAGCGCATCCGCGCGTACCACCTCGACCAGCTGCCGCGCGACCGCGACTTCACCGACGCGCTCGGGATCCGCCTCGGCGCGAAATGGCGCGCGGTCGACGCGGCGGGGCTTTACGTCCCCGGCGGCCGCGCCGCCTATCCCTCGTCGCTGCTGATGAACGCGATCCCGGCCAAGGTCGCCGGCGTCGAGCGGCTGGTCGTCGCCACTCCGACCCCGCGCGGCGAGGTCAACGCGCTGGTGCTCGCCGCCGCGCACCTCGTCGGGGTCGACGAGGTCTGGCGCATCGGCGGGGCGCAGGCGATCGCCGCGCTGGCCTACGGCACCGACCGCATCGCCGCGGTCGACGTGATCACCGGCCCCGGCAACGACTACGTCGCCGAAGCCAAGCGCCAGCTGTTCGGCGTGGTCGGCATCGACATGGTCGCCGGACCGAGCGAGATCCTCGTCATCGCCGACAACAAGAACGATCCCGACTGGATCGCCGCCGACCTGCTCAGCCAGGCCGAGCACGACCCCGCGTCGCAGTCGATCCTGATCACCGACGACGCCAAGTTCGCCGACATCGTCGCCGACGCCATCGACGTGCAGTGCACGATGCTCTCGACCGAGGAGACGGCGCGGCAGAGCTGGGACGACAACGGCGTCATCATCGTCGTGGCCGACCTGTCCGAGGCCCCCGCGCTGGCCAACCGGCTCGCCGCCGAACACGTCGAGCTCGCGGTCGACGAGCCCGAGGCGCTGTTCGCCGAGCTGCGCCACGCCGGCAGCGTGTTCCTCGGCCGCTACACCCCCGAGGCGGTCGGCGACTACGTCGCCGGGCCCAACCACGTGCTGCCGACCGGCCGCCGCGCGCGCTTCGCCAGCGGGCTGTCGGTGCTCGACTTCATGAAGCGCACGAGCTTCATCTCGATGGGCCCAGAGGCGCTCGCGCAAATCGGGCCGGCGGCGATAACGCTGGCCACGGTCGAAGGCCTGCCGGCGCACGCCAAGTCGGTCGAGCTGCGCCTCAAGTGAGCGGCGGGCGCGCCTCGAAGGCCCGCGCCGCCGCGCGCCTCGCCGCCGTCCAGGCGCTGTACCAGCGCGAGATGGAGGGCACCCCGCTCGCCCGGCTGCTCGACGAGTTCCACCAGCACCGGCTCGGCCAGGAGATCGAGGACGCGCAGTACGAGAAGGCCGACATTGCCTTCTTCGACGACGTGGTCAGCGGCGTCGTTGCCCGCCAGGAGGAGATCGACGCTCTCCTCGGCGAGCGCCTCGCCGCGGGCTGGCGCCTCGAACGCCTCGACAAGACCCTGCTGCAGATCCTCCGCGCCGGCACCTACGAGCTGCTCGCCCGCGCCGACGTGCCGACCAGCGCCGCGATCAGCGAATACCTCGACGTCACCCACGCGTTCTTCGACAAGGGCGACGCCCGCTTCGCCAACGGCGTGCTCGACGCGGTGGCCAAGGCGGTGCGTTGAGCGGCGAGTCCGCTTTTCTCGAGTCCCTGCGGGCGCTCGCCCACCACCCGGCCGCGCGCGGCTTCCTCGACGACGCGGCCGTGCTCGAGGTCGGCGGCGAAACGCTGGTGCTGACGCACGACATGCTGATCGAGGGTGTCCATTTCCTGCCCTCGCAGTCGCGGGCCGACGTCGCCTGGAAGCTCGTGGCGACCAACCTGTCGGATCTGGCCGCGAAGGGCGCCGAGCCGCTCGGCGTGCTGCTCGGCTATATGCTCGGCGACGACGAACCCGGTTTCATGACCGGCCTCGCCGAGGTTCTCGCGCACTACGGCGTGCCGCTGCTGGGCGGCGACACGGTCTCGGGCGGCCCGCCGCAGGCGCTCGGGCTGACGGCCATCGGGCGCGCGACGCACCGGCCCGTCCCCTCGCGCGCCGGCGCGCGGCCCGGCGACACGCTGTGGGTGACCGGTGAGCTGGGGCGAGCGATGCTCGGCTTCGAAGCGCTCCGCGACGGCACCGGCGGCGATCCCCAAGCCTACCTGCGACCGATGGCGCGGCTGGGCGAAGGACGCGCGCTGGCCCCGCTGGTAACCGCGATGATGGACGTGTCCGACGGGTTGCTGCTCGATGCCTGGCGCATGGCCGAGGCCAGTCAGGTCTCGCTCGCGCTCGACAGCACCGCCGTGCCCATCGCCGCGCCCGAGCCGCGCCGCCTCGACGCGCTGCGCTGGGGCGACGACTACGAGCTGCTGTTCACGCTTCCCGCCGGCGCCGAGCCGCCGGTCGCCGCCACCCGCATCGGCAGTGCCGAGCCGCGCGGCTTCGTGCCGCTGTTTCTCGACGGCGAGCCGATCGCCCATCACGACGGGCTCGGCTGGGAGCACTAGCGGCCTTCCCCGCAGGCAAATTCGGCCCGTGGGGGGTTGCGCCGCCCTGCGCCCGGCTTTAGCCATCGCCTTTCCGCGCGGACCCGGCGCCATGATCGGGCCGCGCTTGTCATTTGTGGGGGAGTTGGTCTCGTTATGGACCTGACAGTTATTGCCATCGGCCTGGGCCTGCTTGCAGTGGTCTACGGCTTCGTCACCAGCCGCCAGGTGCTCGGCTCGAGCGCCGGCAGCGAGAAGATGCAGGAAATCGCCGCCGCCATCCAGGAAGGCGCGCAGGCCTACCTCAAGCGCCAGTACACGACGATCGCGATCGTCGGCGTGGTCGTCGCGGCGATCGTGCTCTACTTCCTCGGCCCGATCAGCGCGGGCGGCTTCGTGCTCGGCTCGATCCTCTCGGGCGCCGCCGGGTTCATCGGCATGAACATCTCGGTGCGCTCGAACGTGCGCACCGCCGCCGCGGCGCAGAAGGGCCTGCAGGAGGGCCTGACCCTGGCGTTCCGCGCCGGCGCCATCACCGGCATGCTGGTGGCGGGCCTCGCGCTGCTCGCGATCTCGGTGTTCTACTGGTACCTGACCGGCCCCGGCGGCTACACCGTCGGCGGCGAGGACCGCACCGTGGTCGACGGGCTCGTCGCGCTCGCCTTCGGCGCCTCGCTGATCTCGATCTTCGCCCGCCTCGGCGGCGGCATCTTCACCAAGGCGGCCGACGTCGGCGCCGACCTCGTCGGCAAGGTCGAGGCCGGCATCCCCGAGGACGACCCGCGCAACCCGGCGGTGATCGCCGACAACGTCGGCGACAACGTCGGCGACTGCGCCGGCATGGCCGCCGACCTGTTCGAGACTTACGTCGTCACCGTCGGCGCGACGATGGTGCTGACCGCGCTGCTGTTGACCGGCGCCGGCGAGCTGCTCGAGAACCTGATGGCGCTGCCGCTGCTGATCGGCGGCGTGTGCATCGTCACCTCGATCATCGGCACCTATTTCGTCCGCCTCGGCGGCGGAAAGAACGTCATGGGCGCGATGTACAAGGGCTTCCTGGTCTCCGCCGTCCTGGCGATTCCCGCGATCTGGTGGGCCATCGGCTATGCAATCGGCGGGATGGAATCGACCATTCCGGGCACCGAGTTCAACGGCCGCGCGCTGTTCTACTGCGCGCTGCTCGGGCTGGTCATCACCGGCCTGATCATCTGGATCACCGAGTATTACACCGGCACCAACTTCCGCCCGGTCCGCTCGATCGCCAAGGCCTCGGAGACCGGCCACGGCACCAACGTGATCCAGGGCCTCGCGATCAGCCTCGAGGCGACCGCGCTGCCGACGCTGGTGATCGTCGCCGGCATCATCGCCGCGTTCCAGATCGCCGGCCTGATCGGCATCGCCTACGCGGCGACCGCGATGCTGGCGCTGGCCGGGATGGTGGTGGCGCTCGACGCCTACGGCCCGGTCACCGACAACGCCGGCGGCATCGCCGAAATGGCGGGCCTCGATGACTCGGTGCGCGAGAAAACCGACCTGCTCGACGCGGTCGGCAACACCACCAAGGCGGTCACCAAGGGCTACGCGATCGGTTCGGCCGGTCTCGCCGCGCTGGTGCTGTTCGCCTGCTACACCACCGACCTGCGCCACTTCTTCCCGGCGCTGTCGGACGGCGACCTGGCCAACGGCGAGGTCAGCTTCAGCCTCGAGAACCCGTACGTGATCGTCGGCCTGCTGCTCGGCGCGCTGCTGCCGTTCCTGTTCGGCTCGATGGGCATGACCGCGGTCGGCCGCGCCGCCGGCGACGTGGTCAAGGACGTGCGCGAGCAGTTCGCCAACGATCCGGGCATCATGGCCGGGACCTCGAAGCCGAACTACGCCCGCACGGTCGACCTGGTGACCAAGGCGGCGATCAAGGAAATGATCGTCCCCTCGCTGCTGCCGGTGCTCGCGCCGATCGTGGTGTACTTCGTGATCACGCTGATCGCCGGCGAGGCCAACGGCTTTGCCGCGCTCGGCGCGCTGCTGCTCGGGGTGATCGTCGGCGGGCTGTTCGTGGCGATTTCGATGACCGCCGGCGGCGGCGCGTGGGACAACGCCAAGAAGTACATCGAGGACGGCCACCACGGCGGCAAGGGCTCCGAGGCGCACAAGGCCGCGGTGACCGGCGACACGGTCGGCGATCCGTACAAGGACACCGCCGGTCCGGCGGTCAATCCGATGATCAAGATCACCAATATCGTCGCGCTGCTGCTGCTCGCCGCACTGGCTGCGGGATGAAATCTGCACCCGGGCGCAGCACATGCGCCCGGGTGTGTTCCATTCTGGCGCATCCTCGCGCGAGCCGATCTCGCGACTGGCTCGCTACGTCTTGTGATGTTAAGTACATCGAGTCCGAAACTTTGCGAATCGGGGAGCGTCTTGCGGTTTTTCGTTCCGAATTCCCCGAAGAATTAAGACGGAGAGTCCCGATGTCGAAATCAAAGCTTATCGCGGCCGCAGTCCTGGCGATTGCATTCTCAACGCCGGCCGCCGCCGTAACGACGCTTGTCGACGACTGGGAGGACACCGATTTCGGAGCCGCCCCAGGCTACACGATTGTCCAGAGCTATTCCGGTTGGAGCAACACGACCGGAGTCGGGGGATCGGGCATCGAAATTCAGTTCAACAATATCGCCGGCCTGGCCCACTCGGGCGAAAACCTGGTGGAGTTGGACAGCAACCTCAACAGCCGGATGACCTTCGACACCGCGCTCGACGCAGGCCTTTACACGTTGAGCTTCTGGTATTCGGACCGGCCCGGCGTCGGCGCGGGCTCGAACGGCATCGATGTCCTGCTGAACAACACGAGCATCCTCGCGACGCTCGGCGGCGCTGGCGGCGCCGGCACGAACTGGATCCTCCGAACTGTCGACTTTGCGGCCAACGCCGGCGACACCCTGAGTTTCGTGGCGCTGGGCACGAGCGATTCCTACGGGGGCTATATCGACGACCTGCGGCTGGGAGAGCAGGGTACACCCACGCAGACGGGCGCCGTGCCCGAGCCCACGACCTGGGCGCTGATGTTCCTCGGCTTCGCCGCGATCGGCGGGGCCCTGCGCAGTCAGCGCCGGCGGCCCGCCGCACTGCCTGCCTGACAGGCATTTCGGGATAGGTAAACAAAGTGCCCCACCCGGCATACGCCGGGTGGGGTTTTCTTTACCCTTGCGCTTAGCCTTTCCTTCGCCGCCCCTCGGCTAGAGCGAATGCCGCGGCTGCCGCCGCGCTACGCAAAAAGGTTAACGCCGCTTGGCCAGCTGCCGCCCGATAGCCGTCGCATGAACGCCTTCCGCGAGCCGATCGTCGCCGATGCGGTGTTTCCGCCGCTGTCGCGGGCAATGTTCGCCGCATCCTATCCCGAGGGCGCGCACAAGCTGCGGCACAATTTCGGCGCGCATCCGCTGCTCGAGCTCGATGCGCTGGCATGGCTCTGCGAAATGCTGCCCGAGGCATCGGTCGAGTGGCATCGCGGCGACCTGCCGCTCGGGGCCGGGGCAAGACCGGCAGGCAATGGCCTCAAGATCGGCGAGACCATCCAGCGCATCAGCGAAACGAACAGCTGGGTCGTGCTCAAGAACATCGAGCAGGTTCCGGCCTATGCCGCGGTGCTTGCCGAGTTGCTCGGCGAGCTCGAGCGCGAGATCGTCGACAAGACCGGGAGGATGCTGACCGTCCAGGGCTTCATCTTCGTCTCGAGCCCGGGTGCGATGACGCCGTACCACCTCGATCGCGAGCACAACATCCTGCTCCAGCTGGTTGGCAAGAAGGCGATGACGGTGTTCCCGGCCGGCGACACGCCGTGCGCCCCCGATCCCGGACAGGAAACCGGCGACACCGCCTGCGGCCGCGCGCTCGCCTGGCACGACGAGCTGGCCGATCACGGCATGACCTTCCGCCTCGAACCGGGGGAGGCGATCTACCTGCCGGTGATGGCCCCGCACCACGTCAGGAACGGGCCCGAACCATCGGTCTCGCTGTCGATCACCTGGCGCAGCGAATGGAGTGTCGCCGAGGCTGACGCGCGAGCCTTCAACCGGGTGCTGCGTGCGCGGGGCTTCGATCCGTTGCCCCCCGGGCGGTGGCCCGCGCGCAACAGGGCCAAGTCAATCGCGTGGCGCTTGCTGCGACGGCTGCCCGGGATTGATTGACTGGCGCCTTGACGCCGCGCAAGGGCCAGCGATGGCCGCCCTCGCCACGCCCTTGCCGACACCCGAACAGCTCGTGGCCGAGTTGGTCCTGCTGCTCGATCTCGAAGCGCGCGGCGGCGACCGGTTCTTCGGCCGCAAGCAGAGCGAAGGAACCGGGCGAGTGTTCGGCGGGCAGGCGATCGCCCAGGCGCTGGTCGCCGCGCGCCGCACGGTTCCCGACGACCGGCACACGCATTCGCTGCACGCCTACTTCCTGCGCGGCGGGACCGACGAACTGCCGATCGAATTCCGCGTCAAGCGCGACCTCGACGGACGCAGCTTTTCCAACCGGCGGGTTGTCGCCAGCCAGCAGGGTGAGCCGATCCTCAACCTGATCGCCTCGTTCCAGAAGCCGCAGGAAGGGCTCGCGCACCAGTTCGCTGCCATGCCCGATGTGCCGCCGCCGGAGGACCTCGAGCCGGACGCGGCTGTCCGCAGGCGGTTCGCCGCGACGATGCCCGAAGGTCCGCTGCGCCAGCTCATGTTGCGTCCGCGGCCGATCGACGTCCGCTCGGTCGAGCCGCGCAACTGGCAGTCGTCGGACAAGCGCGCGCCGCTGGCGCACTGCTGGTTCCGCACGGTCGCGCAGCTGCCCGACAACCAGCCGATCCATCGCGCGGTGCTGGCCTATGCCAGCGACTTCCAGCTGCTGGCGACCGCGATCCAGCCGCACGGCCTCAGCTTCCATCGCGGGGAGGTCAAGGCGGCCAGCCTCGACCACGCGCTGTGGTTCCACGGTCCGTTTCGCGCCGACGAATGGCTGCTCTACGTGACCGACAGTCCGTGGTCGGGCCTCGCGCGCGGCTTTGGGCGCGGCCAGATCTTCACCCGCGACGGGCGGCTCGTCGCGAGCGTGGCGCAGGAAGGGATGCTGCGCGAGGTGCCCCGGAAGGGATGAGGTTCCGGCGCGGAAAGGGACTCAGCCCTTCCCGGCAGGAACCGGGTCAGCCGATCGAATCGCCCGAATCGCCGATGGTCCACTTGCTGACCGCGCACACGTTGATGTTGCGCCGGATCACCTCGCGGCCGTCGGCCATCACGGCGCGAAGGTCGTACTGGCACTCGTTGGTGCCGTTATCGATGTTGGCCTCGATGCTCTGACCGCGCGACAGCGTGCGATCCCCGAGCAGGTCCTCTTCCCACGTCTTCGACGTAATGGGCGAGGCGTAGAGGTAGTTGAGCGACTGGTTGCTGATGTTCTCGACCGTGACGACGCGATTCTTGCCGTCGCTCGCTGCATCGGCGACCGTGGAAAGTGAAGCCAGCGCGGCGGCGGCCGCGAATGCAAATGCTTTCTTCATGATAACCCCCTTCGCGCGGGAACACGCAATTTCCCTGAGCAACAATTACCCCGAGATCGGGCTTTTGCATAGGCACGTCCGCCGCCGATCGCGGCTGCGGACGTCATCCGCGCGGATGATAAAAGTCGTACACGGCCTGCGCCACGGTCCCGCTCACGCCGGGCGCGCGCTGCAGGTCCTCGAGCGCAGCCGCGCGCACCTTCCCGGCGGTGCCGAAGTGCAGCAGCAGCGCGCGCTTTCGCGCCGGGCCGATGCCCGGAATCTCGTCGAGCGGCGATGCGCTGATCGCGCGGCTGCGCTTCTGGCGGTGCGCGCCGATGGCGAAGCGGTGCGCCTCGTCGCGCAGCCGCTGCAGGTAGAACAGCACCGGCGAATTGACCGGCAGGATCTTCTCGCGCCCGTCGGCGAAATGGAACACCTCGCGCCCTTCGCGGCCGTGGTGCGGCCCCTTGGCGACCGCGACCAGCGGCACGTCCTCGATGCCGAGCTCCTCGAGCGCGTCGCGCACGCTCGACATCTGGCCCTTGCCGCCGTCGATCAGCACGAGGTCGGGCCACAGCCCGCCGTCGCGGTCGGGATCCTCCTCCTGCGCGCGGGCGAAGCGCCGGCCCATCACCTCGCGCATCATGCCGAAGTCGTCGTTGGTCTGAGCGCTCTTGATGTTGAACTTGCGGTACTGGTTCCTGAGGAACCCCTCTGGCCCGGCGACGACCATCGCCCCGACGGCGTTGACGCCCTGGATGTGGCTGTTGTCGTAGATCTCGATCCGGCGCGGCTCGTCGGGCAGCTCGAGGAACTCGGTCAACTCGCGCCAGGTCCGCGCCTGGGTGCCGGTCTCGGCGAGACGGCGGTCGAGCGCTTCGGCGGCGTTGCGGCTGGCTTGTTCCATCAGCCGCCGGCGGTCGCCGCGCCGCGGCACGCTGATCTCGACCCTGTGCCCAGCGACCTCGCCCAACGCCAGCTCGAGCAGTTCGCGTTCGGGCAAGTCGCGGTCGAC
>Ga0255338_1005491_pt1 | contig 11637 bp, 13 predicted proteins | sample MeOH1_35cm_T4_19_FD_203715 | JGI IMG/M metagenome (GOLD analysis project Ga0255338, IMG submission 203715) | Sandy soil microbial communities from University of British Columbia, Vancouver, Canada - MeOH1_35cm_T4_195 | ecosystem: Engineered > Artificial ecosystem > Sand microcosm > Unclassified ... | reverse complement strand
CCACAGTCCACAAAGGCTCTGGGGGACACGGCCCCTCCACCGACAGTCCGCCTGGTGCTGCGAACACCAGGCGGACGTCCCGGAAGACACCGCAAACCTAGCCCATCTCCAACAAACAAGGGGGACCGCGCGCCGAGCCGCAGGCGAAGAGCGGGTGGTGGAGAGGGCGAGCCCCGTCCGCTGAGTCTTTGAGCCGTCGATCGACCCGCCGAGCCTGAGGCTCGCCCTCTCCACCATCGGCTCTTCGGCCGATGGTCCCCCTCTCCCACTGCGTGGGAAAGGAAAGCTTATGCGTGAACGTCGCCTAAGGGGTCGAAAGCGGCCATTGGCTTCCGTCCAAAGAGCGGACCCCGCTCCTCCCCACGCCCTACCGGACAGCCTCGCGGATCGCCTTGAGCTGCTTCAGCAAGCCCTCCGCCGCCGACAGCGGAAGAGCGCTGGGGCCGTCGCACAGGGCGCGATCGGGGTCGGGGTGGAATTCCAGGAATACCCCGTCGGCGCCCGCGGCCACCGCCGCGCGGGCGATCACGGGCACGCCCTCGCGGCGGCCGCCGGTGGCGACGCTGTTGCCGCGCGGGTCGGCGCCCGGAAGCTGGACGGCGTGGGTGGCGTCGATGGTCACGGGCACGCCCAGGTCCTTCATCCGCTCCAGGCCCAGCATGTCGACGACCAGGTTGTTGTAGCCGAACGACACGCCCCGCTCGCAGAGGATGGTCAGCTCGCGGCCGGGCGTGGCCTCGCGGATCTTGTCGACGATGGCGCGGGCGTCCCAGGGCGCCAGGAACTGGCCCTTCTTGACGTGCAGCAGGCCGCCGGCCGCCGCGGTGGCCCGGGCGGTGGCGACCACCAGGTCGGTCTGGCGGCATAGGAAGGCCGGAATCTGCACCAGGTCGGCGACGGCGGCGACGGGCTCGGCCTGATCGATCTCGTGCAGGTCGGTGCAGATCGGCACGTCCAGCTCGGCCTTCACGGCGGCCAGCATCTTCAGGCCCTCGGTGAGCCCGGGCCCCCGATAGCTGGTGATCGAAGAGCGGTTGGCCTTGTCGAAGCTGGCCTTGAACACATAGGGCAGCCCGAGCTCGGCGCAGGTCGCCTTCAGCTGGCGGCCCACGTCCAGCGCCATGTCGAGGTCCTCGAAGACGTTCAGCCCGGCGATCACCACCAGCGGCTGGCCGTCCCCGATGGACAGGTTCCAGCGATTGAGGGTCAGGGCGGCCATGGTCTTCCTCGAGCGGGGCGCGGTGCGGTCGTGGCTCTAGTCGCCTGACGCGCCCATCATCTCAAGCGCATTCGGCCGCGTCCCGATCGCGATCTTGACCGTACCTCTCCCACGACCGATAGCGCGCACCGCCGTCGGTGTTATCCTCGGCGTGGGTATGGGGTGTGAGAATGGTCGGAGGTTCGCAGGTGACGGACCTTTCTGGAACGCCGCTGGTGTTCCGTACAGCGGCGAAGACGATCATCCGGAACTGGAACACGGGGGTCATGACCTTCGTGCTGCCGGATGGCCGCGAGATCCGCCTGGAAGGCGCCGAAGCCGGCCCCGAGGCCCGGCTGCTCGTCCACGACTACGACTTCATCAAGCGCACCATCTCCAACGGCACGATCGGCTTCGGCGAAGGCTATATGGCCGGCGAGTGGGACACCCCCAACCTCTCGGTGCTGCTGGAGGTCCTGGCCTCGAACTACGCCCGCTTCGAGAAGGTCTCGTTCGGCAATCCGTTCATGGCGGCGCTGAACGTGCTGGAGCACCTGCTCCATCGCAACAACAGCCGGGCGGGCTCGAAGAAGAACATCCACGCCCACTACGACCTGGGAAACGCCTTCTATTCGCGCTGGCTGGACCCGACGATGACCTACTCGGCCGCGCGCTTCGACCGGCCTGGCGAGGCGTTGGCGGCGGCGCAGAACCGCAAGTACCGGACCCTGTGCGAGAGCATGGCCCTGGAACCCGACCACCACGTGCTGGAGATCGGCTGCGGCTGGGGCGGGTTCGCCGAGTTCGCCGCCAAGGACGTGGGCGCCAAGGTCACCGCCATCACCATCTCCGAGGAACAGTTCAAGTTCGCCAAGGAGCGGATGTTCCGCGAGGGCCTGAACGAGAAGGCCGACATCCGGCTGGTGGACTACCGCGACGTGGCAGGGCGCTTCGACCGGGTGGCCTCCATCGAGATGTTCGAGGCGGTGGGCGAACGCTACTGGCCCACCTACTTCGACAAGGTTCGCGAGAGCCTGAAGCCCGGCGGCCAGGCCGGTCTGCAGATCATCACGATCCGCGAGGAGTACTTCGAACACTACAAACGCACGCCGGACTTCATCCAGAAGTACATCTTCCCAGGCGGCATGCTGCCGTCCGAGGAGCGCCTCAGGAAGGTCACGGACACCGCCGGCCTGTCGTGGGGGCCGATCTCCCGGTTCGGCGTGCACTATGCCGACACCCTTGCGGAATGGGGCCGGCGGTTCGACGCCGCCTGGGAGGAAATCACCCACCTGGGCTTCGACGAACGGTTCCGGAAGCTCTGGAAATTCTACCTGAGCTATTGCGAGGCCGGCTTCCGCACCGAGCGGACCGACGTGGTCCAGCTCAGCCTCATCAAAGCTTGACCGGCCCCCCTGTTCTCGCGCGGTCCGCTTCCTTAAGTAGGCGGCCATGCAAGTCGCCTCCTCGATCCTCGACCTGATCGGCAACACGCCGCTTCTGCGGCTGCGCCGCGCCAGCGAACAGACGGGGTGCGAGATCCTCGCCAAGGCCGAGTTCATGAACCCTGGCCAGTCCGTGAAGGACCGCGCGGCGCTCTACATCGTCCGCGACGCCGAGCGGAAGGGCCTGCTGCGCCCCGGCGGCCGGATCGTCGAGGGGACGGCGGGGAACACCGGCATCGGCCTGGCCATGGTCGGCAAGGCGCTGGGCTACAAATGCACCATCGTCATCCCCCGCACCCAGAGCCAGGAGAAGAAGGACGCCATCCGCCTCTTCGGCGCCGAGCTGGTGGAGGTGGACGCGGTCCCCTACTCCAACGAAATGAACTATGTGAAATATTCCGGTCGCTTGGCGATGGAGCTTGATGCAAAGGAACCGAACGGCGCGGTCTGGGCCAACCAGTTCGACAACGTCGCCAACCGCGAGGCCCACATCCACGGCACCGGCCCGGAGATCTGGGCCCAGACCGACGGCAAGGTCGACGCCTTCATCAGCGCCGTGGGCTCCGGCGGCACCCTGGCCGGCGTCGCCAAGGCCCTGCGCGACCGGAACCCCAAGGTGAAGATCGGCCTGGCCGACCCGCACGGCGCGGCGCTCTACAGCTACTACACCGACGGCGAACTGAAGTCGGAAGGCGGCTCGATCAGCGAAGGCATCGGCCAGGGCCGGATCACCGCCAACCTCACGGACCTCGACGTGGACTACGCATATCGAATTTCCGACGAGGAGATGCTGCTGGCGATCTTCGACCTGATGGAGTTCGAGGGCCTGGTGATGGGCGGCTCGACGGGCATCAACGTCGCCGGCGCGATCCGCATGGCCCAGGACCTGGGCCCGGGCCACACCATCGTCACCATGCTGTGCGACCACGGCCAGCGCTATCAGTCCAAGATTTTCAACCCGCCGTTCCTGCGGGAGAAGGGCCTGCCGGTCCCCACATGGCTGGAATAGATCCCCTCGTCTCCACGGCCTGGCTGGCCGAGCGCCTCGGCGACCCCGGCGTGCGGATCGTCGACGCCACCCTGCCCCTGGTGGGCCAGCCCGGCCACGGCCGCGACAGCTACCTGGCCGGCCACATCCCAGGCGCGGTGTTCTTCGACATCAACGCCATCGCCGACCTCGACACCGACCTGCCCCACATGCTGCCGACGCCGCAGGCGTTCGCCGACGCCGCGGGCGCGCTGGGCTTGGGCCGCGACGCGACGATCGTCGTCTACGACGCCCATGGCATCTACTCCGCGCCGCGCGTGTGGTGGACGCTGCGGGTGATGGGCTATCCCAGCGTGTTCGTGCTGGACGGCGGCCTGAAGGCATGGCGCGCCGAGGGGCGGATGATCGAACTCGAGGTGCGGACGCCCTCGCCCGTCGCCGTGGCGCCGGAACCCGACCCCGCCCTGGTGAAGAGCCTGGCCGAGGTGACCGGCGTGCTGACCGACGGCTCAGCCCAGGTGATCGATGCACGGTCGGCGGGCCGTTTCCGGGGCGAGGCGCCGGAACCCCGCGCCAGCCTGCGCTCCGGGCATATGCCGGGCGCGCTGAACCTGCCGTTCGACCAAGTCGTGAACGCCGACGGCACGCTGAAGTCCGTTGACGAACTCAAGGCCGTCTTCGCCCACGTGGACCTCGCCCGCCCGATCGTCACCACCTGCGGCTCCGGCGTGACCGCCTCGGTCCTGGCCCTCGCCCTGGCGCGCCTTGGACGGTTCGATGCGGCGGTCTATGACGGCTCGTGGACGGAATGGGGCGGTCGCGCCGACACCGCCATCGTCACCGGAGCCTGATCCATCCAGATACGACTTGCCCGAGACGCCGACCTCGCCGGGATCCCGGCCATCGAACGTTCCGCCGCCTCGGCCTTCGAGGGGCGCGAGGTGCCCCATTGGCTGCTGACCGACGCCTCGCCCGCCGACAACTGGCGGCCCCACCTCGAGGCGGGAACCCTGTGGGTCGCAGAGGTCGAAGGCGAGATGGTCGGCTATCTGGCGGGCCGCGTCGAACGCCCCCGCCTGCACGTCGACGAGGTGGACGTGGCGCGCGCGTTCCAGGGCCGGGGGATCGGCCGGGCGCTGCTGACCACTGCTGCGGACTGGGCCCGGAAGAAAGGCCTCGAGGCGCTCAGCCTGACCACGTTCCGCAATGTACCGTGGAACGCGCCCTTCTACGCCTCTTTCGGATTCCGCGAGTGGGATCCCGCCAACGCGCCGGCCAGCATCCGAGCGTCGCTGGCCTACGAGGCGGCCAAGGGCCTGGAGAACCGCTGCGCCATGATCATGGACCTCTAGCGGCTAACGCATCGGCGGGGCGTACATCAGCCCCGGCGCCGGCGCACTCCAGAGGGCGTTCAGGCCGCGGTCCAGGCGCAGCGCCGAGTCCTGGCCCAGGTCGCGGCGGAAGATCTCGTGATAGGCGCCCACCTGGCGGATCACCTGAAACGCCCAGTCGGCCTTGAGGCCCAGCAAGGCGCCCAGGTCGCCCTCGACGCCCAGCAGGCGGCGGGTCTCCGGATCGGTGGCGGTCTCGCGGGCCTGTTCGACGGTGCGCGAGCTGAGGCCCAGTTCCTCGCCCAGCAGCGTGGCGTAGACCGTCCAGCGCACGATTTCCGCCCACACGGGATCGTCCCGCCGCACGACCGGGCCCAGCGGCTCCTTGGAGATCACATCGGGGAGGATCACGTGGCCGTTCGGATTGCCGAGCAGCGAGCGCGAAGCCGCAAGGGCCGAGATGTCCGCGGTGAACACATCGCAGTTCTCGGCTTCGTAGAGCTGGCGCGCCTGTTCCTCCGACGCGGCCATGACCGCGCGGTACTTCATCCCGCGGACCCGGAAATAGTCCTCCACATTCCCGGCGCTGGCCGTGCCCTCCTGCACGCAGACGCGGGCCCCGTTCAGCTCCTCGGCGCTGGTCAGGCCCATGGCGCGCGGCGCGAGGAAACCCTGGCCGTCGTAGTATGTGATCACCGGGAAGGTCAGCTCCAAGCCGGCGTCGCGCGCGAAGGTCTCGGACGTATTCCTGGACAGAACGTCGAGCTGGCCCTTCTGCAGCGCGCCAAAGCGATCCTGGGCGTCAACGACCGAGAATCGCACCTTGCCGGCGTCGCCCAGCGTGGCGACCGCCACCGCCCGACAGATATCGACGTCGAACCCGCGCCACTCGCCACGCGCATCCTTAAGTGCGAAGCCGGGCAGGCCGGCATGCACGCCGCAGGCAATGTAGCCACGCTGCCTCACCGCCTCCAGCGTCGGGCTCTTGGCCGCCTTGTAGCCCGGCTGCAGGGCGCTCACCTTGGCCGCAGGCTTGGCGGCCGGCGCCTCGGCCTCGGGCTTGGGCGGGTTGCATGCGGCGAGGGACGCCGCCAGAAGCGCCATCGCCGCGAGGCGCCGGATCATTGCAGCTCCTTGAAAGAGAGAGTCGCTTGAGGCTCTAAGTGCCCCTGGCACTTTCGCCAGCGTCGATCGGACCCGCAACCCCGCATGTCGGACGAGACCCGCCTCATTCACGCCGGCAAGGTGGCCGGTGCCCTGGCCAAGACCGTGGGACCGCCGATCCAGAAGGGCTCGACCGTCCTCCTGCCCAATGCCGAGGCGCTCTACGACGACGCCAACCACCTGACCTATGGTCGCGCCGGCCTCTCGGCCCAGGCTTGTCTGCAGGACGCGTTGGCTGTGCTGGAAGGCGCGGTCGGCGTCTCGCTCTACCCGTCAGGCATCGCGGCCATTTCCGGGGCGATGATGGCGGTGCTGAAGGCCGGCGACGAGATCCTGGTCGTCGACAACGTCTACAAGCCCGTCCGCCGGTTCTGCGACAACGTCCTGAAACGCTTCGGCGTCCAGGTGACCTACTTCGATCCCCGCACGCCGCCGGAGACTCTGGTCGGCGCGGCGTCGGAAGCGGTGCGGATGATCCTGATGGAGAGCCCGGGGTCGCTGTCCTTCGAGATGCAGGACACGCCGCGGATCGCGGAGTTGGCCCGCGAGCGCGGCATCCTCACGGCCATCGACAACACCTGGGGCGCCGGCCTCCTGTTCAAGCCTCTGGCGCACGGAATCGACCTGTCGATCCAGGCCCTGACCAAGTATGTCGGCGGCCACTCCGACGTGTTCATGGGCTCGGCCGCGGCGCGCGATCCAGCGCTGGTGCGCAAGCTGGCCGACGGTGTCCACCACATGGGCTGGGCGGTTTCCGGCGAGGACGCGTACGCAATGCTGCGAGGCCTGCGCACCCTGCCGTTGCGTCTGGAAAAGCAGGGCGCCAGCGGCCTGAAGGTGGCGCTCTGGCTGCGCGACCAGCCCGAGGTGGCCGAGGTGCTGCACCCCGCCCTGCCCGGCGTGGCCGGCCACGAGCTGTGGGCGCGGGATTTCAAGGGCGCCTGCGGCTTGTTCAGCTTCGTGCTGAAGCCGACGCCCGAGGCCGCGGCGAACGCCTTCCTGGATGCGCTCAAGGTGTTCGGCCTGGGCTTCTCCTGGGGCGGCTTCGAGAGTCTGGCCATCGTCTGCGACCCGCAGCTCAAGGTGCGCCACCACGTCCGCGACTACGGCGGTCCGCTGATGCGCCTGCACGTGGGCCTCGAGGACCCGGACGACCTGGTCGACGACCTGCGCCGGGGCCTGGACGCCTACGCCAAACTGGCCGGTTGAGTCCGATGGACGATTGGCTGACCGAGTTCATCGCCGAGCAGGGTCTGCCGGCCAGCTTCGAATTGACGTTCGAGGAGGTCTGTCGCCCGCTGGCGGACCGGGCGGTCGACTGGCGCGCCGACTTCGGGCGCACGGCGCTGATCGGCCTCTGCGGCGCCCAGGGGTCGGGCAAGTCGACCGTCGCGGCGGCGACCGTCCAGTACCTGAACCGCAATGGCCTGAACGCGGTGGCGGTGTCGCTCGACGACTTCTATCTGGGCGGCGAGGCGCGGGGCTGGCTCGCGCGGCAAGTCCACCGCCTGCTGCAGGTCCGGGGTCCGCCCGGCACCCACGACGTGGCGCTGGCCTGCGCCGTCCTCGACCACCTGCGCATGCCGGAGCCGACGCCGCTTCCGGCCTTCGAGAAGGCCACCGACGAGCGGGCTCCCAAGCGGCGCTGGCGCACCTTCGAGGGGCCAGCCGACGTCGTGATCCTGGAGGGCTGGTGCGTCGGCGCGCGCCCCGAGCCTCCCGAGCGGCTGAAGGACCCCGTCAACACGATGGAGCGACGCGAGGACCCGACCGGCGCTTGGCGTGGCTATGCGAACCGCCAGCTCGCCGAGGGATACCAGGCGCTGTTCGGTCGCCTCGACCGGCTCGTGCTGCTGCAGGCGCCGGGCTTTGAGGTCGTCAAGGGTTGGCGCGGCGAACAGGAAGCCAAGCTGCGCGCGCGAGGCGGCGGCGGGATGACCGATTCCGAGGTCGGCCGCTTCGTCCAGCACTACGAACGCCTGACCCGCTGGATCCTGGAGGAGATGCCGGCCCGCGCCGACTGGGTCGTGCCGCTCAAGCCTGACCGGACGCCGATCCCTTTGACGCCCTGATCATCGCCTCACGCTCGGCGGGGCTCAGGATGCGCCACTTGCCCTCGGGCAGGTCGCCCAGCTTCAGCGGGCCGATGCGCACGCGCAGCAGGTCCATGACCCGCAGCTCCATCAACTCGCACATCCGCCGGATCTGGCGGTTGCGGCCCTCGGTCAGAGTGAAGCGCAGCACCTGCCCCTGGATCACCTCCACCTTGGCCGGGCGCAGCTTGCGGCCGTCCAGGCTGAGGCCATGGCGCAGCCAGCCCAGGGTTTCCTCGTCGATGCGGCCGGCGACCCGGACGACGTACTCCTTGTCCAGTTGAGACTCCGGCCCGATCACCGCCTTGGCCAACACGCCGTCGTTGGACAGAATCAGCAGGCCGCGACTGTCCAGGTCGAGGCGGCCCAGTGGCGGCAGGCTCATCTTGGCGTCTGGGATCGTCGCGCTCTCGCCCACCAGACCCGCCTTGGTCAGCAACCGTACGGCCGGCGTATAGCCCGGCTCCGGCTGGCCCGAGACATAGCCCGTGGGCTTGTTCAGGACGGCGGTGAAACCCTCCAGCCGTCCCTCGGCCTTGTCGGTCAGGGTCAGCGTCTGGCCCGGCTGGATCTTGCGGCCGGCGTCCTCGACCCGCTCGCCGTCGATATAGACCAGCCCCTCGCCGATCAGGGCCTCGGCCTCGCGTCGCGAGCAGACGCCGCTCTGCGCCAGCCACTTGTTGACCCGCTGCGGTTCGGCCTCGTCGTAGGTCTTCGTCCAGGACATGGGCGGTCCTTACACGCGGGCGGCCGATGGGAACAATGCGGATCGACCCCGCTCGGGCGGAGCCGCCCTCTTGGCCGTTCCATCGTCGGCGCTAGTGTAGGTTCAAATCCCGGAGGAGCGCCGACCAGTGACGGGAATTGGAGAGCCCGAGGCTACGCTCGAGCGGAGTATGGAGCACCTGCGGCTCAAGACCCAGTCCCACGCCGAGACCTGGGGGCTTGGTGCGACGGAGCGCTGGGCCGCCGACCTGGAGGACGGCGTGATCAGCTTCAGCAGCCCCGGCCTGCTGGTGGCCGCGCCGGTCCAGGTGATCGGCACATATGACTCCGAAGAAGGGACGTGGCTGTGGGCCTGGGATCATCCCTCGGTGCCGGAGCCACTCGCCCGGGACTCTCGGTTGGTCCGGGATTTCGGCCAGCGGCACGGGCTCGCACGCTATCTGACCCGGATGATCAACTGCACCGTGGATGAGGCATGGCAGTTCACCGCCCTCGCCTGTCATCTCGCCGAGGCGTCGGGCGCATTTCTGGGGCCGTCGGGGACCACGTTCGTCATGATGACCTTTCAGCAGCCCACCATCCGTGGCGCCCTGCCGCGAGCGGGCCGCGGATAGAGCCGCTAGCGGAGCCTCGAGCGCGGCGTCGGCGCCAGTCGCAGCACCTGGGCGTCGCGTTCCTGCTGGTCGGCCAGGGCGGCGGTAGCGTCCCGCCACCCCTTGCGGGCCTCGAGACGCTTCCCCGCCACCGCATAGGCGCCGGCGTCGATCGCGCGTGTGAACCACACGAAGACCTTCTCATGCTGGCGGACCGGCAGCCTCGGGAAGGTGTTCTCGGAGGTCTCCGGCACATAGGCGCCGAGCACCGGAAGGCCAGCCGCCGCCAGTTCCGCCGCCAACCGGTCGCCAAAAAAGGTCGAGAAGCCCTCCGCCGGGTCCTTCCACAGGTAGTAGATTGTCGCGACGACCAACCCGCTCTCCCCCGCCACGGCCGGACGCGGTCCACGCAGTGGGGCGAAGGCCAGCGCCGGCGTCGCCGGCTTGAGGAGCAGGACATTATCGTTGTCGTAGAGCAGCGGGTTGGCCTCACCGCGATGCGCCTGCCAGACGGGGCCGAAATAGAAGGCGTTCAGCTGCTTCTCCCGCGTGGCCATGTCGGGGAAGGTGCGCAGCCACGTGAAGCGGTTCGGGTCGTCCAAGTCCCGGAACTGGCCCACAAGCCGCATGCCGAGCGCCTCCTGGCTTTCGACGAAGAGGCGGTCGAAGAGGGCGATCATGTCGTCGCGGCGGTCTGGGACAATCCTGTACTGGCGCAGTTCCAGCACTGTGTGCGGGACGGATTCCCGCGCGGCAACCGGCGCCGCGCCCGCCGCCAAGCCTGCGGTCGCCAATCCCGTCATCACAGTCCGCCGAATCATCGCGCTCACCTCGCGTTCGTTGCGCCATGACAAACAGACCGGTTGTCCGGTTTTGTCAAGAATGGTAAGGAAGCATCATGGCGCGAGCTCCCGGGACCCGGACGAACGACCCTGTCGGCCTGCGCCGGCGCGTGCTGGACGCCGCGGCGCGCTCGTTCCAGGCCGTCGGCTACGGCGGGACCAGCATGCACGATCTCGTCCGCGCGGCGGCTGTGACCGGCGGAGCCCTGCACCACCACTTCCCGACCAAGAAGGACCTCGCGCTGGCGGTGATCACCGAGCGGGTGTCGGCCGAGGTGGCGGAGACCTGGATCGAGACCGTCCATCAGGCCCCGAGCGCAGCTGAGGGTATCCTGAAGGTGTTCGCCGACACGATCGCCGCCCTGGACGCCCGGGGCGCGGTGTCGGGCTGCCCGCTGGGCAACCTGGCCCTGGAGCTCTCGCTTACCGACGATGATCTCAGGGGCGCGGTGGCGACGGAGTACGCCGCTTGGCGCGGCGCGATCGCCGGGCGGTTGGCCGCGGACGGCGCCGCGTTCGCGCAGGCCGATCCCGAGGCCTTCGCCAATGTGGTGGTGGCGATGTTCTCCGGCGCCATGTCGATCGCCAAGGCCGAGCAGAAGACCGCTGCCCTCACCGCATGCGCAGATCAGCTTCGGCGGATGATGTCGTAAGGCGCGGTGGCGCGCCCCTTCGAACGAAGTCCGAATTCGTCCTTGAAAGGACAGGGCGACCCATTCCTTCAGGAATGGCGCGCCCGGCAGGACTCGAACCTGCAACCGTCCGCTTAGAAGGCGGATGCTCTATCCGGTTGAGCTACGGGCGCTCATAGCGAGCTAGTGGGTCCAGGGAATCCGTCTGCCGAACGCGAAGTTGTCGGCATAGGCCTTGATGATCCGCTTGGCCGGCGCGGGGTCGCTCAGTTGGAACGCAATGCCGTGGGCCTCGGCGTAGCGCACGGCCTCCTCCTTGGTGTCGAAGGTCAGGCGGACCTGGCTCGACTCCGTATCGCTGGTCACTGTCCAGCCCATCAGCGGGTCGGGCCGGCGCGCGGCGCTGGGTTCGAACTCCAGCACCCAGTTCGCGGCCTTGGCGCGGCCGGACTGCATGGCGGTCTTGGACGGACGGAAGATGCGCGCGAGCATGCTCTTAAGACCCCTAAAGTTCGCCGGCGGTGGTCGGGGCGGAGAGATTCGAACTCCCGACCCTCTGCTCCCAAAGCAGATGCGCTACCAGGCTGCGCTACGCCCCGAGGACGCCGGAGGCCCGTCAATATGG
>Ga0255338_1005490_pt1 | contig 11638 bp, 15 predicted proteins | sample MeOH1_35cm_T4_19_FD_203715 | JGI IMG/M metagenome (GOLD analysis project Ga0255338, IMG submission 203715) | Sandy soil microbial communities from University of British Columbia, Vancouver, Canada - MeOH1_35cm_T4_195 | ecosystem: Engineered > Artificial ecosystem > Sand microcosm > Unclassified ... | reverse complement strand
TGCCCGATACCGACGGCGTGACGCTGCTGAAGGAATGGTCCACCACCGGGCTGCTGAGCATGCCGGTGATCATGATGAGCGGGCATGCGACCATCGAGACCGCGGTCGAAGCCACCAAGATCGGCGCCCAGTCGTTCCTGGAAAAGCCGATCACGCTGCAGAAGCTGCTGAAGGCGGTCGAGGCGGGCCTGCTGCGCACCCAGGCGCCGTCCGCCGCGCGCAAGCCCGGCGCGCCGCCGAGCGTGCCGGCGCCGGCGGCCGAACTCACCGTGGAAGCGGCGATGACCGGCGGCCAGCCACTGCCGCCGGTGGTCGACATGGGGCCGCAGGCGCGCCAGCTGTTCGAGCTCGACAAGCCGCTGCGCGACGCGCGCGACGAGTTCGAGAAGTCCTACTTCGAGTTCCACCTGGCCAAGGAAGGCGGCTCGATGACGCGCGTCGCCGAGAAGACCGGCCTGGAGCGCACGCACCTGTATCGCAAACTCAAGCAGCTCGGCGTCGACCTGTCGCGGGGCAAGCGCGGCGGCTGATATATAATTAGCGGTTCTGGCCCGGTAGCTCAGTTGGTAGAGCAGCGGATTGAAAATCCGCGTGTCGGTGGTTCGATTCCGCCCCAGGCCACCAGGATTCATGCGCCTCCGCGCCCCATTTGGGCTCGGAGGCATTTCTACAATCCGAGGGTCCCTTCTACAAATCCGCTTTGGATGGGGGTGCTCGGTGTCACAAGACCTGCCGTTGGCGGGCTTTCTCGACGCTAACGGCGGTGAAGAAGCCTTCGGAAGACCTGCAGCAGTGGATGACCCGGCGTCAGCGCCTCAGCGCTGCCCGCCAACAGAGGGTCAGTGGTGTTCAACGAGCCAAAGACCACAAGCGGTCTGTTGCCCGCGCGACGGCGCGTGCGCCGCTCCGACGCCGAGTACCGTCGCGCCTTCGCTATTACGCACGGCGCGAGTATCGGAGAGAAGTCGAACTCTTCTTCGAGCAGGTAAACGAGATCCTCCTGTCAGGGAGGTCTGTGCTTATTGATTTCTCCCAGGTGGAGCGACTCTTCCCATGCGGCGTACTGATTTTGATGGGATGGGTCGACGAGTGGGTACACGAGTTCCCAGGCCTCCTAAGTGCCACGTATCCGAAGGATGACCTTGTTGAGCAAATGCTCCAACACGTGGGGGTGCTGCAGAAACTTGGACTCCCACCAAGGAAGGCAGTAGCCCATGATGATGTAGTGCGTTGGCACTACTTTCACGGCCGTGATGCCGACGCTACCCCCATAGAGCCGTTCATGCTCGAGCTCCAAAAGATCCTTGGGGAGGAGCAGCAACTCGGCTTGGGGAATTGCGTGACAGAGGCCATGATTAACGTGCGGCACCACGCATACGGCGGTGAGCATGGCGGGCCCTGGTGGATTTTTGCGACCGTTTCGAAGGGTTCGGTGTTCGTGGCCCTGCACGACCGAGGCGACTCTGTTCCTGGTACTCTTCTCGCTAAGCCAGCGATCGCGGACTACCTTACGGGTCGGATGTGGTCAGCGGGACGCGGGGACGGGAGCCTTATCACCGCGGCTGTGGGTGGGCGAACGAGGACGAATCTTCCATTTCGAGGTAAAGGACTGCCGGAGATGCTGGAGTTCACAAAGAACTATCCAGCTAGTGAGTTGGGGATCTTCAGTAGAAGTGGTTTTTTTAGATTTGACGGACAGGAGAGCACTGGAAGGCTGGTATCCCCCATCAAGGGAACGCTCGTCATCTGGATGCTCAAGATTGCGGAGCCCTGACATGACTAAAGTACTGAACGTGGCGAGCGATTTTGCTCGATCACCATCTGGACGATATCTGAGTGACGGTCCAAATTCTGGAGAGCGCTTCCGTGAGGAGTTGCTCTATCCAGCATTGAGTAGTGACCAAGTGGAAGTGGTCCTCGATGGGGTCTTGACGCTGGGGTCCTCGTTTCTGGACGAAGCCTTTGGTGGACTCGTGCGCGAGAAGGGCTTGTCGCCCCGTGAACTGCGTAACAAGCTTGTCATCCGGTCCCGGCTCGATACTTACGTGAACAAGATCTGGTCGTACATAGAAGACCCGAAGAATCGCAAGCACTAGTCCCCGAGGCCATGGAGTGCATCCTCTCTTTTTTCACGAAGTACCGGGATGCCCTCATTACTATTACTTGGGTCGTTGCTGCTCTTGGTTGGATCGTAACGAACAGACAAAGCAACACGCGAGAAAAGCGGAAGGAAACCCGTGCCGAGGTGGATGTGATCTGCAAGGCCGCCGCGGAAATTCTGGTGGCATGTCGGGCCTACTACGCTGATGGCCCTGGAAGTGAGAACGACGACACTAGATCCGCTCAGATCGCCTTTGACGTAAAGCGGGTGCTATCGAGAACGCAGCGGCTTAGCCGGAAAGTGAAGGCGTTCGAGAGCGCAGTTCCTGCGGGGGATGAGTTCTTCGAAGCCGTCACCCAAGAACCTTTCCAGTCGAAGTCGCGTGAGAAGTTTGGACCTCGGTCTGAGGTACTCACCCGCGTTGAAGGCTCGGTCCACAATTTGATCGACAAGCTCGAAGAAGGCTTTACCAAAGCCTTCTCATGATGTTTCACCGCAGTGGTCTGACCCGCTCACCTATGCGGTTGCGAACGTAGTGTTCCGTCATCTCCCGGTTTTTGTGCGCGAGCAACTTCTGTGAGTGCGCCAGGTCACCGGTATCCGTGGCGGCTTTCGCTCGAAGGTCCCGGAACTGGAAGCTGACGCCGGCGAGCTCGCGAGCCTTATCGAAGCGGGAGCGCAGCGCAAAATAGGTGAGCGGTTGTCCGTTCTCGTCCTGGATCAAGTATGGGCTGATCGCTCGCCTCGGACGTTCGCTGATCCGCGCGATGACGGCGGCGAGCTCGCCGGTGATCTCGATCCCGATCCGCGCGCCTGTCTTGTTCTGCACAACCCACAGCGCGCCCTCTCGAATGTCAGTGCATCGGATCTTCAGCACATCGGCGGGACGCTGGCCAGTCAGCAACGCCAGATCCATTGCATCGACGACCGTCGAATGCGCGTGCGCTTTCACCTTCGCAAATTCCGCGTCTGTGACGTACCGAGAGCGGCCCGTTTCCTTGAAGCCTCTCACCCCTTGGCAAGGGTTCTGCAGCGCCGTGTAGCCCCACTCGCGGGCCTTGTTGAAGATGTGAGAGAAGAGGGCTTTCTCGCGATTGGCTCTGACCTTGGCGACTTGCCCCCGGATGTCCATGTACTCGCGGATGTGCATCGGCAGGATCACGTCAATGGGCATGTGCCCAAACACGCGGAGCAGGTGCACTAGCTCCTTGTCGTTGTCGGCCCGGGTGCGAACCGCCTTTGTCGGGTAGACCTCGCGGATGTATCGCTTCACGACGACCGAGAAGAGTTTCGTTGAATCGTCCTCTCGTACGCCTTCCCGTTGCGCCCAGAGACGAAGCGCCTCCGCGCGATCGGTCGAGAGCTTCGTCCACACGCGTGGCAGCGTGCCGCTCACGTGATACCAGACCTTACCCTTGCGATGGAAGCGAGGCGGATCGTCGAAGTTGCCTTGTCGCCTGCGCCCCATTACACCGCCCTCAGGAGCGCGCCGAAGTTCGGCCGGGGCGGATGCTGCTGCCCTTCGTCATCGCCGCACCCCAGCATCTTCTCGGCATACTTCCGAGCCACCACGGGCCTGCCGCTGCCGCTGATCACGAATCGCCAGCCCCCTTCATGCAGCCACCTACATTGGCGGCCAGCAGACTTGAACCCGGTGAGCTCTTCGACCTCCTCAGGCAGCAGGAACAGAGGGGGAGCCGTCTTCATACTGCTTGCTCTTCCCGGTGCAGGGACGAATACGGGCCGCAATGAAATCTCTCCGGAACAGGGCCAACGGCGCGCACGAGGAGAGCTCCAGGCAGGACGGACACGATGTAGGGAGACTTAAGAATTTCCCCTGTTGCCTGCACCACAAGACCACTCGACTTCCGGACAAGGTCTCCCACCCCAAAGGAGCACTTGGCCCACTCGGGAAAATTGAGCCAGGATCTAACTGCTCGGGCTGCGACACTGAGGCCTCCGATTCCATAAAGACGCAGGCCCTTGGGAAAGCGGGTGAACTCCCCGAGCTTGCTGAGATATTTCATGAGGTAGCCGACGCCAGCCTTGGCCGGTTCGGTGTTCGTCATTCCGTGCGGCCAGAACTCGCGACGGCGGCCAGCAGCCACATCCCACTTGGGCATCCGCACGCCACGCGGCAGCCACGCCATCAGGTGGTAATGGACGACCTCTTTACCGGTGCGTCGAGCCCGTTGCGGCTGGATTTCAGCGACCCAGGTGTAGCGACAGGGGTAGCCCGAGTTGAGGCACCATCGCCGAAACCGGTCCAGCGCGTCCGCGATGTGATGGGGCCGCCATGCGTCCTCGTCGGCATACGTCAAGGTGACGAACCACGGAACCTCCGGCCGGAAGCCAGGGCGCGGCATGGCGTGAAGGTGGCCAGACGCCCACACGGAGCGCTTAAGGCGATTCACCCGGCGCTCAGTGCATGACGAGCGGTCCAGGTTGATCAGGATCTCGAAGTTCGGACTTGTTCTAGATGGGACAAGCCCAGCGGCCTGCGGCCGCTCGGGGCACGCTGGCGCATGCTCCCGAACGGCCGCCGCCGTCCTGTCGCGATCAAGAGGAAGATCAGGGGACCTCATATCCCCTATTGTTCAGGGGATCTGAAGTTCCTGTCAAGGGACTTTATGTCCCCTACTGATCGATCGCCTTCTTGTCGATGTCGATTGCGGGCTTTTCGTCGCCAGAAACCAACTTCCAGAAGCTTGAGACTGCCTGGATGATCTTGTAGGCGTTCGTGCGGTCCGCGTCGGGTCCGAACTCCTCGAAGGCGTCCCGCACCGTAATGCCAAGAATCTGCTCGTACTTGCGGATCGTGCGCTTGCTGTGGATGACGTAGAGAACCTTCCAGCCGAAATGGAAGCCAAGCATGTACATGCCTAAAGCGGACTCCAGTTCGTCAAGCTGAAAGTCTTTTCGCTCACGGATAACGTTATCGAGGAACGTGTACCGCTCAACCGCCTGCTCCGGTGTCGGTAGCGGGGTCTTGAGCTTGCCTTGCTTTCGGGCTGCCATGCTCTCAGCATAGCAGGAAGGGGACTTTGCATCCCCCCGAGTTGCCCACCGCGGCGGTCGGTTCGTCGCAAGCGCCGCCCGCCGCCGTGGACAACTCTCTGCTCTGCCGATCTAATGCTGTATCCCAGGTATTGACCGACCGCGGAATCACCATGAGCACCATCCAGAACCATTCGGAAGGATCCCACGCGCTTTGGGCGTTCGGCTTGTCGGGCGCGCTTTGCGTCTTCCTCTGGATCGCCCTGGACGCCGCATGGTGGGTGTTGGCGTTTGTTTTCATGTTCATGGCAGGCACGCTCTTCAAGGCCTTTCGAAAGAGCCAGGCGGAGAGCAAGCTCGCATACGGAGCCGTCGAGGTAGTAACTACACCGGAGGCAGAGCCCCGGCCGCCCGGGTCGGCGAAGTTCTGCCCTGAATGCGGCAGCGCGGCGGGGGCGAGCAAGTTTTGCACAGCGTGCGGGACAAGGCTCGCACCTCACACGCAGCAGTAAGCGCGTCTACAAAAGGCCGAGAAGCGGCTCCGAGCAGTCTGGAGCGGTTGCCGTAGCTGGCCTCTACTTTGTAGAAGTACTGCTGCGTAACTCATAGACGTCAGAGAAGCTTCTCGGTAGATTGAAAATCCGCGTGTCGGTGGTTCGATTCCGCCCCAGGCCACCAGTCTTCAAGCGCCTCCGCACTCATCAGGGTCCGGGGGCGTTTCTACAACGTCAGCGAGATTTTTCACAATCGCACTTGAGGCTCATCTATGTTCCTCGGTAACTTCCGCGCGGCGCGACAAATCTCAACGGCTTCGCTGCTCGTTCAGAAGCAACTCGATGTCCAAAGGGCGCTCGGGGCGTTCAATGGCGATTCAAAGCATTTAGCACAGACACTCGTGATGGCAACTTGGAAAGAGAACCCGGTCCTCAGGAATGTGGAACAGATCCCGCGCGCGGCGGTCCTCGCGGCGGCGGCGATGGCTAATGGTGCGAAGCAGTTGGAGCGGCTTGCTAACAAGCCACTTGCAGATCTCGTGTTTGAGTGTCTGCGGGGTTTCTTGGCGCACATCTTTCCCAAGCTCGTGATGCACACAGATCGCCTTGGAGGCATTGACCGGGAACTGCTTGCGCAGGCGTATGCACCTTTCAAAGGAGTTCGCCCTAAGCCATTGCAGACGCCGGGAATGCCTTAGGACGAAGGGCAGAGCAAGCCCAGATCACCTCAAGGACTCTCGACCTCGCCGGCTTCAGCTTTCCGTTTCCACACTCACGGACGAAGGTTGTTCGCTTTGCGGTCACGCTTCGACAAAGCAAGGGAGGCCGCCAAAGTCGGCGTTCAATTTCGTGACATTCGGTAGGTCCGCGTGCCGGTGGTCGATTCCGCCCCAGGTCACCAGATCAAGACGCCTCGGCAGCTTTACGGCTTCCGGGGCGTTTCTACGCCTGCACTCGCGCACGCGCCTACCTAAATAGCTACGGCATCGGTCGCGGCGGGATCGTGTTCCCAGGGGAAGAGCCCATACGTACTCTGATCGAGCACGGCCCCAACCGGTTGCTCGAACTTCCGATACGCGCCAGCTTCTTTGATCGTCTAGGCGGCGTTGCGCAGATGCATGTCGTGTGCCCCTCCGTGCCGAAGCCGCATGGCACTCCATTCAAGCTGGTCGGGGCGATGGGCCGTGAGGGTAGTGGTTTGAGGTGCTGTCGGACGATGAGGGCGTGCGGGTGCCCCAAAGGCACTTGCCCGCAGCGGATTTTCGGCGCTGCCCGAAGTGCTAAATGCGAGCGGAGGTTGCTCGCGGCGCGTCAGAGTCGCGCTTGGGCATTTCTAGGAGCAGTTCCTCCACGTCGTAGCCAGTCAGCGAGCCTAACGTGAGAAGCGAGTCCGCGACACGCTCTACGTACCGCCACCGCGCGCGCAAACTGGCAAAGACCATGTCCTCATGCTGCTGTAGAAGGATGTATTTGGGTACCTCTTCCTGTGTCGAGAGCTCGGACACCAAATACCCCAACGCTGTACGGTCTGCCTCCGACCCATACGCCTCCGAGCTGTCGCCGATCTTGTCGTAGAAGATCCGGACAGCCCACTCCCCAGCAAGCAGAATCTGGATCTCCTTCCGCAGGAGCGCCCAGTACCGCATTTCGCTCGGATCGAGCCCATGCCGACTCAGGGCGTCAAACGAGCGACCGCGGTCCCCTGCGAGAATCACTCCTTTTGATGTCACGCTCAGGGCAACTGCCATCACTTGATGTCCCGCCTCGTGGACTGCCATGGCCCGGCGCCCGATCTCGTCTTCGTTAATTGCCACATTCTGCATAACCGGCCCAACGTATGGCGCCTCAGGCTCGTGGCTTGTGCTCCTACTCGGACAACTCTGCCGCGGGGTCAACTTCGACATTCTTAGAAATTCTCCGGACAGGCGCGGCCCTGACTGCTTGTATGCGCGCCATGGCCGACACCTTGTCGATCACCGCCATCACTGCCTTGTCCACAACGCTGCCCGGTTCGTAATTCGCTGGAGCCGAGAGCGTCGCTCGACCATCAGCCACAAGGCGCTCCGCCACGAGCTTCGCCCCTCTCTTCGCGTTGTTGTAGACAGCAAAGGCATGGCCGCCCTGATCCTTGACGAGGCGCATGCAGGGCACGTCCGTGACACCATCCCCGATGAAGATCATGTTCTCGAAGGGTACGGGGCGTTCCTCCTTCGGCACAAACGTGTTGATGACAGTGTTGTCATGAACATCAAGGCTTCCTTTGTTGATCCGGAACAGGTACTGGGTCTTCGTGGTGTAGTTCATCGCCACCGCCGGCCAACTGGCGACTCCGTTGTGGTCGAACATAAACCCAGAGCCGTAGATCTTCCGAAACTTCTTGGCAATTTTGGTGCCTTCGATCATCTCCCGCAGACCGGAGGAGATGATGAAGTGGTCCACCTTGCAGCCTTGCTGACGCCCGTACTCAGTGGTGCGATCAAACCATTCGCGCACGCCGGGAAAGAGCGTAATGCCGGCCCCGAAGGTGCGGAAGTCCTCTTTGCGAACTGGAACCGCGGCTGCCGCGGCTTTGCTCAACGTCAGCCACATGTATGCAAGGATCTCGTCGGCCTCCTGCCTTTGAGCGATCTCCTTCACATCGTCCCAGAACTGCTTTGATTTCATCCTGAGGGCCGGAATGAAGTCGTACTCCTGCATGTTCCCAGGCGCAAGGGTCCCGTCGAAGTCATAGGCAATCGCGACCGGCACTAGCTTTTTCGCCATCACAGTCTCCTTCCCGCCACATTATGTGACCAGCGAACTGTTTTGCCGCGCTGGCAGTCAGGGCTTGAGCTGCTCTACCTTCACCCACAACTGATAGATCGTCAGCCCCAGCCCGTTTGCGATGACCTCAATCGCATTCAGCGTCGGATTCGCCTGTCCACGTTCCAGCCGACTGAGATACGTCTGGTAGAAGCCGCAGCGCTCGCCAAATTCAACCTGGCTCAACCCCGATTCGAGCCGGAGCTGCCGGACACATCGTCCAAAGCGCTGAGCGAGCGTCTCCTTCTTCACGGGGGAGACTGTCTCGCGTACTGCATGCCGAAGCCGATAACCTGGAGAAAGCCGTGCAGTACGTCCTCAAGGTCCGCGGCAAGCGAAAGTCCGATGCTCCGGGGGCTGAGTGGTTCTTGACGACGCCGCACGAGATTTCGCAGCTTGTCGCCCTGATTCTTGGAAAGTGACTCACAGCACACGCCGGAGCGCCGTATGTCGGAACCTGACAAAAAATCGATCAGTCAGATCATCGTAGATTTCGTGCAAAGTGCAGGCAGGCCAGTTTCCCTCGAAAAGATTGCGCGACACTACGCCAGTGCCAAGCCCGAACGGCGGACGGACACAGGTAACCGCTACGACAAGCTATTCCGGCAGGCCGATGGCCGGTTCGTTCCTTATGAGCCGGCGGTCCACGGGGTCTGGGAGATCTATTCCGACGATAGTGGGACGAAGCGAGTACGTCTCGCCCTAGAGCCGACAGCGGAGGCGGAACACGGGGATACGCCTGCGGCGACGGGCGCATCAACGGAATCGCCGTTGACCGAGTTTCGTTTCGAGTCGCACCTGCGTGACTACCTTGCACAAAACCTGCAGCTGTTCGATTTTCTTGGTACGCGACTGCGGCTCGACCCCGCATTCCTTGTACCGATCGATGATCTTGTGGCCGGTCACTCGGGAGATCCCGAACTCGCGGCACAGGGAGGAAATCGATTCGCCATCGAGGTGGCGAGCGACGAAGCGAAGCTTCTCGTCCATCTTGCGACACTCCTTCCAGGGCATAGTGAGTTCCCTCCTATGCCGAAAAACTGTAAAGAATGTGTCCGGTACGGCCTGTTAGCTATCTCTCAGGATGTTCAAAGCGCCTCCGCGACTCGTCAGGGTCCGGGGGCGTTTCTACAAAATCACTTCTTTCTCTACAATTTCGTGCACGGGAACCTCGGCTGACCACGGTGACCCGGGATCTCGCTCGAACGCCACTCTTCCAGATCACCGACATCGAGAACCTCGAAGCGATAGTGGTCAGCAATGGTCTTCGATCGGACGTCGACCTCGCTGGCGGAGGCGGCCCTGCGGTCAACATCGGCTACAGATCGGGAGTCGTCGGGCGATGTCTGTCATGCTCGCAACGCGTCAAGTAACTTTTGGGGGGGTAAATGATTCTTTCGTCTTTGGTTGTTCGTAAATCTGTTCTGTGGGCTACTGGCGCGATTGCAGCCGCTGCAATGGTTGCTTGCGGTGGTGGCGGTGCTGACGATGCTGTCAATGTGGTTGCAGCGGCGACACCCGTTGCTATTACTGCGGCGAACAAAGCAACCGCTACCGCGGTTGTAGGTGCGTTGGCTGACAAGCCGATTGCGTTTTCTGCTGGCGTGCCTGCTTTCAGCACCACGGCGGCTACGACGGTTACATTGAGCCAAGCAACGAGCACAACAGCGGACGCACAGTTCTCCATTGCCTCCGATGGGAAGACCGCCAAGGGAGACTTCAAAATTGGGTCATGCATTTTTGTGATAACCACGTCCGACTTTGTCGCTCCGAGTCCGCTTGCTGTAGGTCGAACGGTAACGGTCGATCCATGCTCGCTCACCGTGCAAACTGCTGGTAAGGCAGCAGACGGTTCTACTACCACAACCAATGTGAATGTGGTGCTCGGTAATACCCAGGCAGAGTCCGTAGCGATCCCCGTGGCGGTGACGAGCACTGGGGCGATCCAGATTTCTGGCGCAACGGTTGCCACCGTTCGTCCAGTTCCAGTTACTGGGTAATGGAATAGACGGCCTATCAGCACTCAAGTAGCTGCTGTTAGCACTCGATCCGAACAGACTTCGTCCGGGACGCGCTGGAGCAGGCGCTGTATGCCAGGCAGCCTGAGCGTGACGGCAGCTTGTTGTGCCATTCCGATCGCGGATCGCAATACGTCAGCATCCGCTACACCGAACGCTTGGCCGAGGCGGGCATCGAGCCGTCCGTGGGCAGTAAGGGCGACTCCTACGACAACGCCCTGACCGAGGCCATCAACGGCCTGTACAAGGCCGAATTGATCCACCGCCGGGCACCTTGGAAAACGACTTCGAATCCGCTACCCAGCCGTCGATCGTCATTACTCAGGCTGAATATTGTTGTCCTTGACCAAGCGCTGGACCTTCAACATCTCCTGGCGAACAAACGCGCCGAATTCCTCAGGGGTTGTCTTCTTGGGGCCGAATCCCATGTCAGTCAGGCGCGTGACAAGCGCGGGGTCCGACATGACCGCCGCGACTTCGGAGTTCAGCCAAGCGACCAGCGGCTGCGGTGTACCGGCGGGCGCTAACATGCCGATCCACGTCAGAGATTCGAAGTTGGGCAGACCCGAGTCAGCCAAGGTCGGAAGACTGGTGTTCAAACTGCCGCGGCTGGCGCTCGTGAGTGCCAGTGCTCTTGCACGCTTGTCAGTCAGCAGAGGCATGGCAGTGGCGTAGTTATCAAACAGAATATCGATCTCGCCGGCCGCGAGGGCAAGCAGTGCTGGTCCGCTCCCCTTGTATTGAATGTGAACCGCCTGAGCGCCCACGCGGTTCAAGAACATCAAGGTGGACAAATTGATCGAGGTTCCCACGCCACTGCTGCCGTAGTTCAGTGCATCTGGCTTGGACTTCAGCCGCGTGATCAGTTCGCCCACGCTCTGAATGCCCGACTTGTTGCTTACCATCATGACCAGCGGCGTCGAGGCGAGTAGTGATACGGGCGCGAAGCCAGTTGTGATGTCATAACGCAGGTTCTTGGAAAGCGCCGGGGCTGCAGAGAAAGCAGTTGCAGCGATCAAAAGTGTCCGGCCGTCCGGTTTGGCGCTGGCTACGTACTCCGTGCCTATGTTCGCTCCAGCACCCGGTTTGTTCTCGACAACGTAAGCGTCCGGCGATCCCATCTTGAGCGATGGCGCACGCGCGTGAACCATTGTGTCCACGAGAGGAAGTCTCATGGACACAATCGAATTGAAGAAGCGCACGCGCGTGCGGGCCTACCCGGCTGA
>Ga0255338_1005489_pt1 | contig 11640 bp, 15 predicted proteins | sample MeOH1_35cm_T4_19_FD_203715 | JGI IMG/M metagenome (GOLD analysis project Ga0255338, IMG submission 203715) | Sandy soil microbial communities from University of British Columbia, Vancouver, Canada - MeOH1_35cm_T4_195 | ecosystem: Engineered > Artificial ecosystem > Sand microcosm > Unclassified ... | reverse complement strand
TCTCGAGCGCCTGACTGACGAGCACCGCCAACTCCTGAGGTGACGTCTTCCGGTTCACGTCGGCCATGCGCTACAGCTGCTTTCCCGTGCGGCGTGGACGCTGCCTCTGGCGGTAGTACGCCTTCAACTCCGCCTCGGGCAACATCTCGAGTTCCGCCGCGAGGAACGCGCGAAGATTCCGCACGGTCGGGTTGCGCATGTTGAACTCGAAGACCCGAGTCCTGCCAACGGTTCGGCTGACTAACAGGCCGTTGGCCTCGAGGCGGCGCAACTGTCGGTATATCGGATTCAGCGGCACGTCATAGGTGGCGGCGATTCGTGCCGGATGTCCTGACCCGTAGGCCTCGAGGAAGAGCAGCGTCTGCGCTGCCGAACGGTTGCCGAAGATCGCTTCCAGCACGGGCGTCATGGCCGGACTCCTTACATCGTACCGTCCGTTCGATGTTACCACCTATTGGTTGATATCAACCACATTCGAGTAGATATCCACCACATGTGAGTTGATTGACCCGCGGGGCGTGGGCCGAAAGGCGGCCCGAAACGTAAGAAAGCCCCGCCGGCGGGCAGGGCTTCCCGAGAGATTGCTGGTGGGCCATCGTGGACGAACTTGGAACCGAGGACGTGGCCTAACGCCAGCGCATAAGTGCGCGTCTCCAGCTTGTCGCGAGACCGGAAGACAGTGACGGGTCAGCTTGATGCGCGTGTTGGACTGCAGGCCTCACGCAAGGGGGTGCCTGGCAGGACACGCCGAGTTGCCGTCGCCGAATGAGTAAGTCCCGTCGCCGTAGATCGAGAGGTACATGTTCTCAGGGGTGTGGAGGTACCAGACTTCGTCGCTGTCGTCACGTCGGAGTCGCCGAAGGTCGAGCACGGCGCCTATGTCGAACTGCAGGCGCGTGGCGCCCGTTGATGGTTTGACGCCGATGGAGACAAGCTTCTGGCCGTCGAGTCGTGCCTCACCCATCTGAATCCGACGGTAGGACGAGGAACTCGTCACCGGTTCGATGTCGCGGAGGCGAGTCGCCAGAGTCCATCGATCCAGAGCACCCACTCGCCGTAGACATGGACCGATCTGTAGGTGTAGAGCGTCTTGAGGCGCGACTCTGGAGGCATCTCCTTGGGCTCCCGCGTCTCGAGATGCGGTTCACCGAAGTTGAGACGCAACCCGGTTTGCGCGTCCCAGTGAACGCCCCAGCACGGCAGCCCGAACATCCGCTCGAACACCGCATCGATCTCGCCAGACAACGCGCCCCCCTGTCAGCCCAACGTCCAGCGAAAGCTGCGCGCCTCCAGCTTGTCGCGAGTGCGGCGACGGGGGGGCGGATCTGCTTGATGCGCGGGTTAGGCGGGACTCTCGCCGCTACGCCGAGCATCCATGGCTCTTGTCTTCATGCCCTTCGGAACGCCCAGTAGCTTGGCCGCGTAGTTGTCACCGTAGCCGGTCAGCTGCCAGTCGCCGTCAACACACTGGAGCATGTTGAGTGCTCGAAACTGCAGCAGGAGTGTGTCCCAATCATCTGACGAGACGGCTACATCAGTGAGCCGCTCTCCCGGATACTTCAAGGTCAAGTCGCCCCGGGCCTGAGTCCAGACCAAGTCCGCCAAACTCCATCGTCCAACCCGGTGTCGCTCAATGAACTCCGGCGCCAAGGTGGCGAAGATGGCGTCCCAAGACACGTCAACGGACTCCCACTGATCGCACAACTTACGCCAGCCTGTGCCCTTCTCGTTCTGAATCTTCCGTGTCACTCGAAAGTGCAACGTGACAGGGTCTTCGCCGCACGCGAGATACGCCGCGCTCTCCGGCGGCGCCAAGCTCAGACTCGCTACCTGCGCGCGGAGACGGTCGTTATCCTCGCGAAGCTTGAGTACGTCCTCTGCTGATGGCGCACCCCCGAACGTGTCCGCTCGCACCCACCCGATCGCAGGATGCTGCTTCTTCAACTGGGTGATGCTGCGACTGACCTTTGCACCCAGATCCGCCGGACTTGAGTACATCTTGCAGAGACGTGTCTTCGCCAAGTCGCGGAAGGCGTCCAGTCGAGCCCGCTTGTCCGGCGCCTGCTCGCAGAACTTCTGTTGCAAGGCGGATGGATCTTCGTGCAGGAAGGCGACCACTGGCTTCCCAGCATCGACAGCGTATCGATACTCCATCTCCGTGTAGCTCAGTCCCGTGTCTCTATGTGTCGAGCCATACCGACCGGAGATTATCACCAGGTAGTAATCTGACTCGTCGATGACCTTCGTGATCCAGGCCCACTGACTCTCGGTCGCAGCCGGAAAAAGCTCCATCCCCGATGGCATGCATTCGAGCTCGAGAAGCGCCTGCATCACCTCGCTGCGCTCCTCCATCAAGTCCGTGTAGGTTGAACTAACGAACACCTGGTAGCGCTTCTCCACGACGCGCTTCTCTTTCTCCGCCTAACGTGTTGCGCATGAGCGGCGCTCATACGCTTGCGGCGCCACCGTACCAGCTTGCTGCGTCCGCTCGATGCGCTTGTTGGACACGCCTCCACACGACACTGCAGTGTCACTTATGTTGCATCAGCGACGCGAGGTCCGACTCCTGGAGAGCTTCGAGCTTGGACAGCTTCTCATTCAGAAGCGCGATTCGGCGCTCAATCCTCGACTGCTCAACCTTCTCTTCAGGAGACAGGCGGTCCCCCGCGACTACGCTGCGAGCCGTCTGAACACCCATGGTAATGAGCACAGGAACCGTTGCGGCAATCACTGTGAACAACCATTGACGCGAAATGAAGTATGAGTCAAAGGCTGCGAACCCGATCATGACGGCCAAGACCGAAATGCCAGCAGCGACGAGGGCCCATCTGGATGATCGACGCCGGGCGGCGCGAACCTCGCGGTATTGTTGCTCGCGCAACAGCCCTTCGAGTTCGTACATGGCGTCCGCATACTGCGTGGAAATCGGCTCGACTAGCGTGCTGCGTTGCCGTGACGCCCATGCATCAATCTTGGTGCCTATGTGGTCCTCAAGAAGCATCCGCATGGTTCGAAGCACCGCCAAGGTGAAAGCATTGCCGTGCTCCATATCCAGCGCGAGCCGACGTCTGGCGTAGCTCCTGACGACATCTGCGTCCCACGGAATCGGCGGCAGATACCGGAATACCTCGAAGATCTCTCCGAAGTCATCCGCGAACTCCGGAAGCACCTTATTGAAGAGAATCCAAGTTCGCTCATGAGTGAGGCCCGAATCAGCGCGCTTCAGTCGGTCGATCCCGGCGATGGACATAGGATCAAACTCACTAACCACTACCACCACGTCAGAGAATTCGGGACTGCTCGCGACGGCAGATTGGGCCTCCGAACCCGCCTGAGCATCGAGCAGGACGAAATCGTACGCCAAGGTTCCCGCGGACAGTTCCTTCAGAGACTCGACGAGCGCGCATTCCGTCTGTTCGACCTCGTTGTCCAGTGAGAACGAGGCGGGCAGCAAGTCGAAGCCGTGACTTGTGCAGAACGGCGTTAGCGGGGTTGCGGGCTTCCCGTTCGAATCCTGACTGAAGCCGTCATAAACGCCTCGAGCCTTGCCGCGCCCCTTCCCGGTTGCGTGCGCAACGACCTCTTTCAAGAACAGCAACGTCATGCCGTTGGTGGCCGAATCCGTGTCAACCACCAGGACGCGGAATCCGAGAGCATGCAAGAACGCCGCGGCAGTAGCCGCCAGAACTGTCTTGCCTGATCCGCCTTTCGGGCTGACCAAGGCCAACCGCCGCAACGGTTCGGACGAGGAGACGCTGCGCTTAGCCATCCTCCTCACCAGTCCATTCCAAGGCAGCCGTCCGACCATCCTCTATCTCGAGGACGACCGCATGACCCACCGGGGCGCCACCCACTGTGTCAACGATCCTCTGATAGGTCTGAAGAAAGCGAGACCGATCATCAACGCACGACGCAAGTGCGATGAGCCCGCGGATACTGAGACGCGCCTCCGCCAGCCGCTGTTGACGTTGGATTAGCGAATCGACCGTGCGATCGAATTGCGCCTGGCCTGAGCAGGGATGGGACTGGTAGTTCACGTAGGCGGCCCTGAACGACATCATGAGACTGCGATTCTGCTCGTCGACCTCGAACAATAATGCATCGACGTGGGGCTTGAGCTCGGCGGCGACTGTCGCTGACGCTTGATTCTGGACCTTGGCATCCACACGCGCGGATGCATCCGTCGTCTTCACGTAAAGCGGGAAAGCGTCGTCCGGGTTCTTGTACAGTGTCTTCTTCTCGTCGCCACACATTATCGTGTAGGTCTTCGCGAATGGCAGCCACAACTCGACACACGCTCCCGCCCCTGACCGAGCCCGCCGGACAGCAGGACGTTAGCACAAGGCTGCTGACGGCGCATGGGGCATATGCAGCTGTGCTGTGTCCAACGTCCAGCGCATAAGCTGCGCGCCTCCAGCTTATGGCGAGTCTGTAAGACTACGGCGCGTCAATGCGCGTGTTGGGCAGACGCCAACCGACGCCTGCGACGAAGCACCAGCGCTCGAATGAATCCCGCGACGAACAAGACGTCCAGTGGTAGCCATGCGGGACCGAGCTTCGTCCAAGAGAACCACGCGGCGAAGACAAACAGGACGATGATCAGCGGCGCGCAGATAGCGATGATCAGCGCATCGCCGAGCTTGTCGTAAGTCGCGTCTCGCACGCCGCCTCCCACCCCGTGCGCTCGCTGACTCCGCGTTCTGCCCAACGTCCAGCGCACAAGCTGCGCGCCTTCAGCTTATCGCGAGTCCGCAAGGCTGGGGCGCGTCTGCTTGATGCGCGTGTTGGGCAGCATCCGCGCTTCACCCGCCCGGATGAATGAACTGTCCGTCCACTAGCACGGTGTGCCGGAAGAGGCCGAGCAGGCCCGAGTGCACGACCTTTGCCCGACCCTTGAACCGGAAACCGAGCACCTCGTGGGGGAATGCGCTCGTGGCTGCAGGAGTGCCGCTAGCGGGCCGACTTTGCGGAGGGAACTCAAAGCGTGCGCGACCGTTGAAAGACAGAGTGACGAGGTGCCCGCGGCCGCCATCAACATGGAGCTCGCCCGACCAGTGCTCCGAATCGTCCTCACCAGTCTCGAGACCGACGATCGTGCCGGCCACCGAGACATATGCTCCATGGATCGCGCTGGGCACGACATCTTCCGCATCGAAGGAATCGTACTCAGCTGGGTCAAGGAACTTCGTGAAGATGGCTGCATAGGCAACAAGGGCGACGAGCAAGAGCACACCGGCTACTGCGAACAGCCACTTCCTGCGCAATCCCCCACCGCCCTCATGTCTGCCCAACGTCCAGCGCATCAGCTGCGCGCCTCTAGCTTATCGTGAGTCCCGAAGGCAGTGACGCGTCAGCTTGATGCGCGTGTTGGGCAGAGGCTCGCCCAGCAGGATCACCGGGTGAGGCTGATGACGTTGTACATGGGCAGGTACAGCGCCGGCACGAACAGCAGCCCGATCCAATAGCGCTTGGCGAGCACGTACATCAGCACGAAGACCGCGACGTCGACCGCTACAAGCAGCGCGGCGAGCAATCCGAAATGGCTCAGGTCCACGAGCAGCTTGGTGAACGCCGGCAGCTTGCCGCCCATGTCCGCGTACATCTGGCCGAAGATAGGGATGACGAACAACGCGAAGGCGGCGTGACCGACGACGAACGGTGCGCACACGACGCCGGCGATGATGGACACGATCCGGAAGCGCCGCGCGTCGGTGCGGATGCACTCCTCGCTCGCGGTGACCGAACCGTCCTCGTCCACTCGCCCTCCTTCCGCCTAACGTCCAGCGCATAAGCTGCGCGCCTCCAGCCTAACGCGAGTCCGGAAGGCCGGGGCGCGTCAGCTTGATGCGCGTGTTCGACATCGCGCCTACGCCGACTCGGGAGGTTTCACTCGCAGGAGCGGTGCATAGCCCTCAAGCAGTCGCTTCGTCACGCCGCCTTCAAATTCGACAATCAGCGCTTCCCCCTCGCGCTTCTTGACGACGCCGCGGCCGAACGTCTTGTGCAGAACGTTGTCCCCGACGGCGAAGCCGGACTCGTGACGGCGAGGTGTATTTGCTTGCCGACGAGCAAGCGCTTCCTCAAGAGCCGAGACCCTATTGGTCGGCACCGTTGCGGCAGCCTGAGCGGCGACTGCCGCCCCCCGTTCAGTAGCGACAGACGGGGCGATGTCGTCATTGGGGGGGTCGAAGGTGCCTTCGATTCGTTCAAGCTCGTCATGCGCCCCGCGAAGTTGATCACGGCGCACCTCATTCTCAGACGATGCGAGCACCTGTGAAAAGGCGGCGGCAATCAGCGCTCCGACTATCAGCACGAACGCAATGACCCACACCCACGTTGGGTAGCCCGTCTTGGGGACAAGGACCTTCAGCTGAATCAAATTGAAGAAGGCGGAGACAAGTACACCGAGCGAGAGCGAACGCACAAACGAGGGCCAGTTCCGCCGTTTGTCCCCCGGTGATGTGAGTTCCTTGAGGCGCTGCCAATCATACTCGCTGACTGGGATTCGATGGAGTTCGCGCGGTGTGAAGTACCGGGCTTCTTCCTTCGTAGCCACTTGGCTGTTGCCCATCAGCTGACCTCGCCATCCTCATCGAGCGGGACGACTCCGAGGGACACTGCGTTGAACAGCACTGTGTATCCGCAGGACGTGCACTCCGCGGGTATGACCGGCAAGATGGGCCCCTCTAGCGAGGCAGACCCGAATGCGAAGGGCCTCATCTCGAACACTAGTCGCCCAACGGCAAGATGACCTTCGCCGCACAGCGGGCAGGGTTTGCCAGCTCTCCGGTTGATTCGTTCAACCATCTCGTCCCATTGCTCATCAGATAAGTACATGCGCGCCTCCCGAGCCGCGGTCCTCAAACGACCATCGAGACGAATCTATCGTATGTCGAAATTGTCTTCTGCGGTCTGCGTAATCCGTGTCAGACCCACGTATTACGATACTTCGCATGGCTAACAAAGAGAAACGCAAGAACGAGCTTCGGCGAGAGACGCTCGGCGAGATGTTCATGGGCGTCGGCGCGATTCCCGAGTGGGTGCGCATCGCCCGCGAGCGCCAGGCCCAGGGCGAGGACGACGAGACGATCAAGAGCGACGTGCGCGCGCTCGCACACCGCGACGGCTTCAGCGTGTCGCGATTCCTGCTGCCCAGCGTGAACCGCAAAGCGCGCCGCCTGAACCTGCTCAAAGTCGGACGCGCCCTGCTCCAGCACTACTCGAAGCACGGGAACCTGCGCAGCCTCGGGGACTTCCTGGACCGTGTCGCGGACGCCATCGGCTTCGACGAGTGGCTCGCGAACGGCGTGGTCGAGATGGCGCGAACAGGCCAAGCGCCCCGGTTCCTCGACATGGTGACGGGGCGGGTGTGGGTCCAGCCGAAGGGACTGCATGGCGAGGACGAACCCAGCGTGTGGGCGGTGGCGACGAGCTTCACGAATGCCCGAGAGCGCGCGGACGAGTTCTACGACAAGTGCAAAGAGGTCTTTCCCGAGGGTAGCCACACGTGGAGCAAGACCAGCCAGAACCCTGAGGGCGCGCGCTACTGTCGCCTGCGCATCCAGGGGCTGACCGACACGCAGATCGCCGAGCGCGAGATGGGGCCCGAGGAGCTCGCGCGGCTCGATGCCCAAGGAACGGCCATCCGCAAGTACCGGGTGGCGGAGGAAGCGGACCGCATCCGCAAGGCGCGGACGCGATTCTGGGAGTACCTGGACACTTTGCCGGAGGAACTGTCCGGCTGATTTCGCGCCACCTTCAACAAGACTCACCCCAAGGAGCGATTCGAGCCTTGGAGGTGAGACGTGGCAGACAACCTGGAACCCGGCGCGCACTTGGCGGCGATGTTCAGCGAGCGCGCAGCGCCGCTGGACCCCGCCCAGGCGCGCCGCTTCCTGGACGTGCTGCTGCGCCTCTACGAGCTCGGCTCACTCACCTTCGAAGACGCTCCCGTAGCTGTCCACCAGTCACCGGCCCGCAGGGTCGCCGGTGGCTGTGGTCAGGTGCGGACCGCGCGCGTCGCATTGGGGTTGCCCCTTACTAACAGGCAACCCTCAAATTACAGACAGGCCGGTGAGCGATAGGTGCTCACGGTCGTTTGGTCCGGCGTGGACTGGTTCGAGTTCAGCTGCCAAGGGAAGCTCGCGGAGGGCGTTGCTGCCGATCTCGCGGTACTCAAAGCCGACGCGCAGACACTGGACGTGCCTCAGCTGTGGTGTGCGCCGCTCCCCCTCTATGTCGCCCGCCAGGGCGCGAAGCCGTGGAAGTGGGTCCTCAACGCCGACGAGCTGCAGCTGCGCCTCTCGGACAGTCCCCGGCTCCCTGCCGCCTCGGTGAAGCTCGGCGCGACCGGGCTGGCCGCCTACGGCCACGAGGGGCTCTACCGCCTGTCGCTCGACGTGCTCGGCGACTTCGGCAAGTTCGCCCCGTCCGTCACCTCGCGCCTCGATCTGGCGGTGGACTTCCAGGGCTGGGAGCCGACCGAGGCCGAGATGCGCGACAACGTCGTGTGCCGCGCGGCGTACCAGGGCAGGCACGGGCACCACGGGCGCGTCGAGACCTTCCAGTACGGCGAGGGCAACCTGGTCGCCCGCGTCTACAACAAGACCCAGGAGCTCAAGAAGTCGGGCAAGGTGTGGCTCGCCGACGCGTGGGCGACGTGCCCGGGCTACGATCCGGCGCGCGACGTGTGGCGATTCGAGGGCCAGATGCGACGCGAGGGGCTGCAGTCCTTCGGCGTGAAGGACCCGCGCGAGGCGCTCGACTCGCTGCCGGCGCTGCTGGGCTCGATGCTGTCGTGGTGCTCCCTGCGCGTGCCGCGCGGTAGGAACCGGACCCGCTGGCCGCTCGACCCGCGCTGGGAAGCGCTCGCGGCGGCGGCGTTCGCCGGGGAGCCGCTGCCCCGCGTGCAAGAGCAGAAGCGGCTCGCCGACTACCAGCGCACCGTTGCCCAGATAGCCGGCCACGCGCTCTCCGCAGCTGCCGCTCGTCGCGTCTTCACGCTCGATGAGCTCTGGCTGCTTCTCCGCGAGGACGTGGACCGCTACGTTGGTCGAAGGTTCGGCACGTTCGAGCAGCTGGCGCGCGAGAGGCTCGCCGAGCGGACAGGCTAGGGGGATTCCATGCAGCGCTGCGTGATCTACGCGCGAGTATCGACCAAAGAGCAGCAGGACGAGGGCTACTCCATCCCCGCCCAGCTCAAAGCGATTCGGGAGTTCTGCGTAAGGCAGAAGCTGCAGCCGGTCGCGGAGTTCGTGGAGGCCGAGAGCGCGGCGTCGGCGGGCCGCGAGGAGTTCGCGCGGATGCTCGCGCACCTGGCCACGGACCCCGAGGGCCGCGTCGTCGTCGTGCACAAGCTCGACCGGCTCGCTCGCAACTACGAGGACCTGGTGTCGCTCGACAAGCTGGCGGTGAAGGTCCGCTGCGTCAACGGCGACATCCCCGACTCGGTGCAGGGCGTGCTGTTCCGCGACATCATGATGGTGTTCGCGCGCAACTACTCGCTGAACCTCTCCCAAGAGATCCGCAAAGGGATGAACGAGAAGGTCGCGCAGGGCGGCTGGCCGCACCGCGCCCCCTTCGGCTACCTGAACGACAAGGGCACGCGCTCGCTACTGCCGGACCCGCTCCGCGCTCCGCTGATTCGCTACGCCTTCGAGCGCTACTCGGGCGGGGTCGTGTCGGTGCGCGACCTGGCCGACGAACTTCACGCCAAGGGCCTGCGGACGGTCGCGGGTCGCAAGGTGAGTGCGTCGCTGCTCCACGAGATGCTGCGCCACCCGATCTACGCGGGCCGCATCCCCTACCGTGGCGAGGTGTTCCCCGGCGCGCACGAGGCAATCGTGCCCCCTGCGCTGTTCGAGGAGGTCCAGGAGCGGCTCTCCGGCAACCGCAACGGCAACAAGGCCAAGAAGCACACCTACGCGCTGCGCGGTGTCATGTACTGCGCCGAGTGCGGCTGCAAGATAACGGCGGGCACCCACAAGGGCCACGTCTACTACCGGTGCACCCACGGCAAGGGCAAGGACTCGTGCTCCCAGCGGGCCTACAGTCGCGAGGACGTGCTGACCGCCAAGGTCGAGGCGCTGCTGTCACGAATCGAGCTCGGGCCGGAAGTCGTGGCGGCGCTGGCCAAGGATGCGGCGCTGCTCGCCGAGCAGCAGGGCGGGCAGACGAATCAGCAGCGGGTCGTGCTCGAACGCGCGATCGCGGCGAACAAGGACAAGGACGCCCGCTTGCTCGACGCCTACCTGGAAGGGACCGTGCCGGTCGAGTCGTACCGCGCTAAGGCGCAATCGCTCCAAGACGAGCGGCGAACTTTGGAACTGCGACTGTCCGAGCTCGATTCGACCGTTCCCAGCACAGCCGCCCTGGTAGAGGCGCGTGCCTACACCGCTGCCACGGCTCGAATCCGCTTCGCCCAGGGCGACGAGGACGTTCGGCGGGAAGTGCTCTCGGCGGTACTTTGTAACCTCTCGCTGCAGGACGGCGAAATAGCCTCCTACCAGTGGAAACGCCCCTTCGAAGTCCTCGAAAAGGACCCCAAAGGGGCGTTCATTCACCAATGGTGGCCAGAGACGGACTTGAACCGCCGACACGGGGATTTTCAGTCCCCTGCTCTACCAACTGAGCTACCTGGCCGAGTGCAGACGTATGGTACCCACGCACCGTGGAAGGGTCAACCCTGGCGGGGCGCCCCCGCTACGACCCCGTGCCCACGTCGAACGTGACGCGAACGGCCTCGGAAATGGCGCCTGTCGGGCCGATGACGTACGACCGCAGGATCGCCGCGGGGCTGAGAGAGCGATAGTCGAGTGCGTCGTCCGGGAGGACGTTCGCGACATCGTAGACCCACGGCGAGAGTCTCGTGGACGGCGTGAGCAGGATGGGCGCGGACGCCTTCCCGGCGAACGGGCCAGCCGTGATCGCGAACCCTACGCGATCCCCAGATGCGAGCGCGACGCGAGCGTGATCGAGCGCGCGCAGCGCCGTGGGCGCGGCCGTCGTGCCGACCCGCCCGTCGATACCGCCGACGTCGGTGGCCCAGTACGCGAACCGTCGCGCCTCGACATAGCGGTCCGTCGCACCGATGCGGCGCACGTGGCCGGCGCCCTTCAGCGTTCGCAACCTGGTCTCCACCGCACTGCCCACGTGCGACGTCGGCCCCACGATCACCACGTCCTTGATGCCGAGCACTGGGTCGCGCAGCGCCGTCAGCGTCGCAGCACTGAGCGTGTCGCGCGAGGTCAGCAGCAGCGGTGCCGCGTTCGCCGCGGCCATCGAAGAGCACACGAGCGCGTCCTCGGCGGAAGTGGTGCCGACGACGAACGCTGTCTTCGCTGTGCCGCCGCTGTTGCGCAGCCGTGCGGCGGCGACCTTCGCGATCGCGTACGCGGTGCCCGCCTCGTCACTGCCCATGGCCGAGCGCACACCGACCGACGGGAAGTAGCGGTACAGGTCCGCGATCACGCGCGAGCCCACCGCCCCTCTCCCACCGAGGAGGAGCACCTGCGATACGCCGAGGCGCGTGATCTCCATGCGGGCCGCGGTCGACAGTCCGGACGTAGCGGTGAGCAGGATGGGCGCGTCGATGGCGCCGCCGAGGGTCGAGCCGGCGAGGACGGACATCGGACGCGTCGT
>Ga0255338_1005488_pt1 | contig 11641 bp, 7 predicted proteins | sample MeOH1_35cm_T4_19_FD_203715 | JGI IMG/M metagenome (GOLD analysis project Ga0255338, IMG submission 203715) | Sandy soil microbial communities from University of British Columbia, Vancouver, Canada - MeOH1_35cm_T4_195 | ecosystem: Engineered > Artificial ecosystem > Sand microcosm > Unclassified ... | reverse complement strand
TCTCAATTACCAGCGGGTTGCCCGATGCCAGGGCTTTCACCTCGGCGTACGACAGCGCCGCCAGTTCCACATCCTCCAGCGACCGGATGCCCTTGTCGCCCTTCATCACCTGGGCAATGAAGCGCGCCTTGGTCTCCAGGGTTTGCCAGAGGTAGCTGTCGAAACTGCCTTCCGTGACGTAGCGGTAAATGTCCACCGCGTCACACTCATTGCCTTGCCGCAGGATGCGACCGTCTCTTTGCTCCACGTCGCAGGGCCGCCACGGCGCATCCAGGTGGTGCAGGGCGCACAACCGGGTCTGCACATTGGTGCCCACCCCCATCTTGGCGGTAGACCCCAACAGCACCCGAACCCGGCCTTCACGCACGGCCTTGAACAGCGTGGCCTTCTGGACGTCGGTTTCGGCGTCGTGCACGAATGCAATTTCCTTGTCGGGAATGCCCGCGTCCATCAGCCTTTGACGCAGATCGTCATACACGCTGAAGCTCCTGCCCCCCTTGGGCGATGACAGATCGCAGAACACCAGTTGCGCGCCACGGAACTCCGCTGTCCTGTGCCAGATGGCCATCACCTCACGCACGCAGGCCGCCACCTTGCCCTTGGCATCGAACTGGGCCGCAGGTGCCACCAGCCGGAAATCCAAAGCGGCCTTGCGACCATCCGTGGTGATCGCCAGCATGTTGTCGTCCTGCGGTTTGACGGTGCCGTTGCGGATGTCTTCCGCACGTCGCACCAAGGTTTCAACGAAGGCCTTCAATGCCTTGCTGGCCGGGCAGGCCACGATGCGGGCCCTGCCGCTGCGCAGGGTCGGTACCGGCAGATTCAGCATTTCTGCGGTGCGGATATCGGCCACTTCGCCAAACACCGCCATCAGCTCGGGCACGTTGATGAAGCGCGCGAACCGCGTATGCATGCGGTAGCCACTGCCGTCTGGCGCAATCTCCAGCGCCGTCACACTCTCACCAAAGGTGGCTGCCCAGGCGTCAAACTGCTGCAGACCCAGCTCCTCCAGCCGGTTGGGCTGCAGGTAACGCATCATGGTGTGGATCTCGGCCATGGTGTTGGCGACCGGTGTTGCCGTGGCAAACACTACCCCGCGCTGGGCATGGCCATGGAGCTGCATCGTGTAGCGCGTCTTCAGGAACAGGTCGAACGCACGTTCCGAGCTGGTCATGGGCAATCCCGCCACACGGGTCATCTTGGTGAACCGGTAGAGGTTCTTGTGCAGATGGGCCTCGTCAACGAACAGGCCGTCGATGCCCAGCAGCTCCCAGGTCAGCAGATCGTCCTTTTTCTGATCCGCCAGCAGCCTCTCCAACCGAACCTTCCAGTTCTTCTTCATCGCCTCCAGCTGTTTGATGATCCGGTTGGACCGGTCATTGCTGCGTTCGGCGCGTATCGCCATTTCTATTTCATGAACAATCTCCTTGATAAATGACTCGGTGAATTGCGGGGACATCTTGATCCGCTCGAAGCTCGAGTGCGTGATGACCACCGCGTCCCAATCGCCTGTGGCGATGCGCGACACCAGCTCGCGCCGGCGGTCGCCCTCCAGGTCTTCCTTGCTGGCCATCAGCACCGAGGCGTTCGGGTAGAGCCGAACAAACTCTGCTGTGTACTGGGCCAGCATATGGTTGGGCACCACATGGCAGGGTTTCGCGATGAAGCCCAGTCTGCGCAACTCCATGCTGGCGATCACGCAGACGGCCGTTTTTCCGGCTCCGACAACATGGAAAAGCCCGGTATTGCCCGACTGCACGATGCGCCAGACAGAGTCCAGCTGGTGCGGATGCAGCGCAAAGCACCGGGAGAACCCCGGCAGCTTGAGATGCGAGCCGTCAAACTGCCGTGGCCGGGTGGCGTTGAACAGGTCGTTGTAGATCCGGCAGAGCTTCTCCCGCCGGGTCGTCTCTTCGAAAGCCCAGTCGGCAAACCGGTCCTTGATCAGGCCCAGTTTTTCTCGCGCGGCCAGGGTCTCGCCTGGGTTCACAAAATACTTGTCGGTGACAGGGTCCCGATCACGTACCGTGGGCACCTGCACATTGAGCGCGCAAAGGATCAACTCCATCGCATTCATGCGCGACGTGCCGAACTCCTGCGTGACTTTCACGTTCTGGCGGGCTTCCCAGTCGCCATAGTGCACTGACCACGCCCCGGCTGCGGCTGAATAGCTGACGTGGCAGTCTTTCAGCTCAAAGGTCTCCTGGACGAACAGCTCAATATCCATCGGCGGTATCCATACGGCCCCCAAGCGGGGCTCGATGGACGTTGGCGGCAGGTCTTCCGGTTGCACCTGCTCCAGCGCGTCGATGTTGCGTCGGCAAGCTGTTACAGACAGAACGGCTTGCTTGAGCTTTGCCTTCACGTTGCCGGACAGGTAGTCGTCCGCTGTCTTCCAGGCGCCGTCGGCCGGGTCCAGGAAGATCTGCCCAGCCTCGGCCAAGGTCTGCAGCACCACATCGTCCGGTGCGGACAGCAGCTGCGACATGTAGGTCGGATCGACCTGTCCACGCCACTGGATGGAGGCCGCGAGCGCTTCGATCGGCTCTGCCGCTGTGGCCGGTTCCACCACGCGCGTGAGGGTGCGCCGTGTGAATAGGGCCGCTTTCTTCGCGCTGTCCGACTCTTCGTCGTAGTGCTCCAGCGACAGCAACAGCGGGTAGTCCGGGTCGCGCCGGAACGCCAGCGCGTTGGCCCGGGCGCTCAGGCAGCCGTATTTGGCGATGAAGCGGTCGTAGGTACCGTTGAGCATCGCCCGCAGGTGACCCAGTTGGCCATCGCCACGTTCAGTCAACTGCGCGTCGAGCAAGGCTCTCGCGTGATCGCGGATGGCGCACAGGCCGGTAATTCGGCCCCGTTGGGTGGCGTTGAGCTGGTCATTGACGTCCACCATCTCACTGTCCTCGACTCGGTGCACCCGCCCCTGGTGGAGGCGGTAGCTGCCGGGTCGGGCCCCCGCTTGGGCAGGGACTGTGGTGCGTTGCCTGGGCGGCGTGACTGCCACCGGTTGGTAGACCTCCACAGGCAGCAACGCGATCCGCTTGGGCAACTCGGCTTCCAGGTCACCTTCGAACACTGCCACCGGAACTTCCCCGTAGCCATTGCTTTCCTGCCGGATATGCCCAATGCAGAATTCCGGGTGGGTGGCGTACCAGCGGTTGATTTGCAGGTACCTCGTGTAGCACTGCGGGTCGCGCAGGACGTCGGGGATCAGACTCAGGCCGGTCCAGGTGTCGTCCGCCGCTTCTGCCCGCTGCCGCTTGCGCAGGAACAGGATGTCGGTCTGCACGTCGGTGGATGCAATACCGGCAAAGGCACCCCGTGGCAGCCGTATGGCCCCCAGCAACTGGGCTTGCGCGCCAAGGTAGTGGCGCACGCCGTCATCCTGGCCATCCATCGTATAACTGCTGGTGATGAGGCACACCAGGCCACCGGGTCGCACCAGGTCCAGCGCACGACCAATGAAATAGTTGTGGATGCTGAATCGGGCATAGGGCCGGTTGCTCAGGTCGGCGACGGGGTACTTGCCGAACGGGACGTTGCCGATCACCAGGTCGAACCAGTTGTCGGGGAGCGGGGTTTTCTCAAAGGGAGAAATCCGAACATCCACGCCACCCTGGGCGTACAGCGCTTGCAATATGCGTCCGGACAACTGGTCAATCTCAATCGCAGTGACGCTGCTGCGCTCGGCGATGGCCTGTGGCATGGCACCGATGAAGTGGCCGATGCCGGCAGCCGGTTCCAGGATACGCCCGCCGGTGAAACCGAAGCGCTGGACGGCCTGCCACATGGCTTCAATCACGTGGACAGCCGTGTAATGGCTGTTGTTGACCGACGCGCGGGCGGATTCGTAGTCGTTCTCGCTGAGCTGCCCTTGCAGTTGCCGGGCACGTTCGACCCAGGTGAGATCCGTACCCTCCAGGTTGAAGCTGGCGGGCAACCCGCCCCAGCCGGTGTAGCGCAGCAGTATGTTGCGTTCGTCTGACGCTGGTGTGCGTTCACTAACTTCGATCCACCGGAGTACCTCAATCGCGTCCATGTTGGCTTGGAATTTGGTGACACTTCCGCCCATGTTGGCCAGGTCTGATCGGGTCAGTGGTGGCCACAGCGTGCGGGAGACGATCTCAGGCGGGCCGTCGACCACGCGCCAGTTGGCGCGTGGGTGAGCCGGTTCGGCGACAGTTTTCTCGGTGAATTCTTCCTCCACGAAAGATGTCAAGGTGGAAATTGCCGGTTCAGGTTCTATGAAAAGAGCAAGGGAATCGAGTGGCACCGGATCGAATCCGGGCAGCCACAGGGAAGGCGCGGTAAGGCGTGCCATCGGTGTGTTCTCCAAAAAAATGGGGAACACGGCTTCCCATCGGGGAGACGTGCTCCCCGTGGGGGAATGAGTAAAGTGGTCGTGGGTGACCCGCCGCGCGCAAAGGCGTGCATCGAGCTTCGCGCGAAACCAGTGTTTCGCTGCGGCCCGAAAGTGAATAGGCCCGCTGTCAGACAACGGGCAAAGGCTCAAGTCAGGGGCATGGCCCCTGATGGATGTCAGCGCCGAAGTGCCGCATGACTACAAGATGCGGGTAACGACCGCAACGCCTGAGCTGACTCAGGGACGCTCGGATGAGCGTGCTTCGACCTGAAGGTCAAGGGGCTTGATCAGTTTGCCTTGAATTGGAGGTAATTGCGCGTGTCCCTTGATTTGCCTGTGCAACCTATCCAGATAGCTGGTGAATTGCCACTGGTGATCAAGATGGCCTTATTTTATTTTGTGATTTATAATTCATAATTCAAATTTTAGAGATTGAACTTTGTTCCGCACCCTGCTCAAATCCAAAATCCACCGTGTCGCCGTGACCCACTGCGAACTCCACTACGAAGGCTCTTGCGCCATCGACGAAGACTTGATGGACGCCGCCAACATCGCCGAGAACGAGCAAATCCACATCTGGAACATCAACAACGGTGAACGCGTCATCACCTACGCCATCAAGGGCCAACGCGGCAGCGGCATGATCTCCGTCAACGGTTCGGCGGCCCGGCGTGCTGCGGTGGGTGACTTGATCATCATCGCGGCATTCGCCCAAGTGCATGACGACCAGGTGGGCACGCACCAACCGCAACTGGTGTTTGTGGACGACGCCAACCGCCAGACCGATCTGCGCCACGCCGTGCCAACCCAGCAGCTCTGAGCATGACCGCGAACGCTACCCTGGCCGCGCGCAGCCAGAGCGCGGTGTGGCATCCCTGCACACAAATGAAGCGCCACGAGGCGCAACCGCCGGTTGCCATCGCCCGGGCCGCTGGCCCCTGGCTGTATGGCGTGGACGGCACGCGTTACCTGGATGGCATCAGCTCCTGGTGGGTCAACCTGTTTGGCCACAGCCACCCGCACATCAAGGCCGCGCTGGCCGACCAGATGGACCGGTTGGACCATGTGATGCTGGCGGGGTTTACCCACGCCCCGGTCGTCGAGTTGTCCGAGCGCCTGGGCGCACTGACGGGCCTGGGCCACGCCTTTTACGGCAGCGACGGCGCCTCAGCCACCGAGATTGCCCTCAAGATGAGCGCGCACTTTTGGCGCAACAGCGGCCGCCCCGGCAAGAGCCGTTTTGTCGGGCTGGCCGGCGGCTACCACGGCGAAACGGTGGGCGCCTTGGCGGTGACCGACATCGCCCTCTTTCGTGAATCCTATGCACCGCTGGTGCGCCTGGCCGCCACCGTGCCCAGCCCGGATGCCCGCGGCGCGCAACGGGGTGAAACCGCCGTCGACGTGGCCCGCCGCAGCGCGGCCGCCCTGGAGATCTGGCTGGCCGAACACCACCAGGACACCGCCGCACTGATCGTGGAGCCCCTGGTGCAATGCGCCGCCGGCATGGCCCTGCATGACCCCGAGTATCTGCGGCTGGCCCGCGCCCTGTGCGACCGCTACGAGGTGCACCTGGTGGTGGACGAGATCGCCACCGGCTTCGGCCGCACCGGAACGATGTTCGCCCACCAGCAGGCCGGCATCCGGCCAGATTTCATCTGCCTGTCCAAGGGCTTGACGGGGGGCACCCTGCCGCTGTCGGCCGTGTTGACCACCGACGCGGTGTATGCCGCGTTCTACGACGACGACGTGGCACGCGGCTTCTTGCACTCCCACTCCTACACCGGCAACCCGCTGGCCTGCCGCGCGGCACTGGCCACGCTGGAGATTTTTGAGCAACACGACGTGCTGGTCCGCAACGTGGCCTTGGCCGCCACGCTGGACGAGGCCCTGGCACCCCTCACCCAGCACCCCCGGGTGCGCCATGCGCGCAGGCTGGGGATGATTTGGGCCTGGGACATTGAGACCTCCTTGCCGGACTTTTCAAGGCGCTACAACCACCACGCCATGGCACGCGGCCTAGTGCTGCGCCCCATCGGCAAGACCGTGTACGCCATGCCCCCCTATGTGCTGGATGCCGAGGCGGTGCAGTGGCTGGCGCAACAGGCCCTGGCTGCGCTGCAAGCCACACTGGCCGAAGAACCAAAAGCTCCCAAGACGGGGGGCCACGCATGATCGGTTGCTTCGTGACCGGTACCGATACCGGCGTGGGCAAGACCCTGGTGTCGGCGGCCCTGCTGCACGCACTGGCGCGCCATCACCCCCGGGTAATCGGCATGAAGCCGGTGGCCGCCGGCGTGGTTCGCATTGCCACGGATTCCGGGGACATCTGGGCCAGCGAAGACGCCGTGGCCCTGCGCGGCGCCTCCACCTGCCAGGTGCAGCAGGAATTGGACAACCCCTACCTGTTGCACGACGCCGTGTCACCCCACATTGCCGCGCAACGCGCTGGCGTGCAGATCAGCGTGGCCCATATCCTGGCCTGTTACCAGGCCCTGGTCCGCTACACCGATGCGGTGGTGGTGGAAGGCGCGGGCGGCTTTCACGTACCGCTGTCGGAGCACCAGACCGGTGCCGATCTGGCCCAGGCCCTGGCCCTGCCGGTGGTGCTGGTGGTCGGACTCCGCCTGGGCTGCCTGAACCATGCCCTGCTCACGGCGGAGGCGATTCGCGCGCGCGGCCTGACGCTGGCGGGCTGGGTTGCTAACCACCTGGACCCCGCCATGCCGGCGCAAGACGAAAACATGGCCTGGCTGCAGGGCCAACTGGCCGCGCCGCTGCTGGGTGACATCGCCTTCCAGACGGCCGTTGACGCCCGCACCATTTCCCTCACGCTACCGGAAACCTGGACATGACCGCTGCCCCTTCCTGGATCGACGAATTTCCCGAGCGCATCGCCGCGCTGGACCAATCCCACCTGCGCCGCCGCCGCGTGGTGGCGCCCGCAGGCGGCGCGCGACTGCAGGTGGACGGCCAGACCCTGCTGGCGTTTTGCAGCAACGATTACCTGGGGCTGGCCGGTCACCCCGCGCTGGCCGATGCAGCTTGCGCCGGTGCCCGCGCATACGGCGTGGGCTCGGGCGGCTCACCGCTGGTTAGCGGCCACAGCGCCGCCAATGCCGCGCTGGAGCAGGCGCTGGCGGCCTATGTCCAGTTGCCGCGCGCCCTGTACTTTTACGCCGGGTACGCCACCAACATCGGCATCGTGCCCGCGCTGGTGGGTGAAGGCGACGCGCTGTTCTCGGATGCGCTCAACCACGCCTGCCTGATCGACGGCGCCCGGCTGTCGCGCGCCACGGTGCACCGCTATGCCCATGCCGACCTGGCGGCATTGGAAGCGGCCCTAGCCGGCAGCCCGGCACGGCGCAAACTGGTGATGACCGATGCGGTGTTCAGCATGGACGGCGACGTGGCCGACATTCCCGCGCTGCTGGCCCTGTGTGAACGCTATGACGCGCTGCTGCTGATCGACGATGCCCACGGCTTTGGCGTGCTGGGGCCGCAGGGGCGCGGCACTTTGGCGCACTTTGGCCTGACCGGCGCCCAGGCCTCGCGCCGCGTGCTCTACATGGCCACGTTGGGCAAGGCCGCAGGTGTGGCCGGGGCGTTTGTGGCGGGCGACGACGCGCTGGTCGAATGGCTGCTGCAAAAGACCCGCAGCTACATCTTTGCAACCGCCGCGCCGCCGCTGCTGGCCCACGCTTTGCGTGCCAGCCTGCAATTGATGGAAACCGAACAGTGGCGCCGCGACCACCTGCAACGGCTGATTACGCGCTTGCGCAGTGGCCTGACGGACTGCCTACGGGACTCATCCTGGCAACTGGGCGCGTCGCAAACCGCCATCCAGGCCCTGGTGATTGGCCCCAACGACGAAGCCCTGGCCGTGATGGACGGCTTGCGGGAACGAGGCCTGTGGGTGCCGGCCATCCGCCCGCCCACCGTGCCAGCGGGCACCGCGCGGCTGCGCATTGCCTTGTCCGCGGCCCACACCGAGGACGACGTCGATCGTCTGGTGCAGGCGCTGGCCGCACTGGCCGAATTGGCAGTGCAACCCGTGCCAGCCACCTGATCTGGATTGACCCACCCGTTCGTTGCGCCGCAGCACCCACCTCGTTCCCGGAGAAATCACCATGTCCCACACCATTGAACAGCCCGTTACCCTGCATCGCCCTGCGCGCCGTGAAATGGCGCCAGTCGCCCACGACTCCTGCACCGACTGGTCCGTGGAAGACGTGCAGGCCCTGTTTGCACTGCCCTTTGCCGAGCTGCTGCACCAAGCGCAAACCGTGCACCGCGCCCATTTCGACCCCACGTTGATCGAGTTCGCCACGCTGCTGTCGGTCAAGACCGGTGGTTGCCCGGAAGATTGTGGCTACTGCCCCCAGTCGGTCCACTTCGACACCGGTGTCGAGGCCGGCAAGCTGATGGGCGTGGACGCAGTGCGCGACGCCGCGCAACTGGCCAAGGAAGCCGGCGCCACCCGCTTCTGCATGGGTGCGGCCTGGCGTGCGCCCAAGGACCGCGACATAGCAGCCGTGGCCGAACTGGTCAAGGCCGTCAAGGGGACCGGGCTGGAGGCCTGCTGCACGCTGGGCATGCTGGAGCCGGGCCATGCCGAAACCCTGCGCGACGCCGGGCTGGACTACTACAACCACAACCTGGACAGCGCGCCCGACTTCTATGGCGACATCATCACCACACGGGACTACCAGGACCGGCTGGACACCCTGGGGCGCGTGCGCAACGCCGGCATCCAGGTTTGTTGCGGCGGTATTGTGGGCATGGGGGAGTCCCGCCTGCAGCGTGCCGCGCTGGTGGCGCAGTTGGCCAATCTGGCCCCCTACCCCGAGTCGGTGCCGATCAACAACCTGGTGGCCGTGCCCGGCACGCCGCTGGCGGACCAGGCGCCGCTGGACCCCTTTGAGTTTGTCCGCACCGTGGCCGTGGCGCGTATCACCATGCCACGGGCCCGCGTGCGCCTCTCGGCCGGGCGCCAGCAAATGGGCGACGCGGTGCAGGCCCTATGTTTCCTGGCCGGTGCCAATTCCATCTTTTATGGCGACAAGCTGTTGACCACGGGCAACCCGGACACCCAGGCGGATATTGACCTCTTGCAACGCCTGGGTCTGAAGGCCGGAAAGCCAATGTCTTTCAGTCGCGATGTCGCGATATGACTTGGCTCCGAAAATTCAACGAACTGCACCGATGTCTGAAACCAACATGACCCATAACCACTGATCGGACGTGCAACAGGGTGGTCTCAGGCAGGGTGTTCAAGGGGCATCTCGAATTGTCAAAATCTTATCTCGGTTTCTGACATGAGGTAAGCACGGTTCCTTCCACTGATTCCTCAGCAAGCGACACCATCCTCGTGGGAAATGCGCAGCGAGAGGTCTGCAAAGCGGCCATGTCCCCATGGCAGGCAGCGCGCTATCGGGGCTTGCTTGCAGGTCATCCTGATGGACGGTGCGGGTTTCAGGGACGAGCCTGATCCTTCAGAAGCAAGTTCAACTTGATCATCGCTTTGCCACCATGTTTGGCCTCCAGCAGCGCTGCATCTGCACGGATCAGGGTGTCGGATAAAGACTCCCCAGTTTGCAATTCAGCGACACCCGCAGAGAACCCCAGACCGATCGATCCCTCATGGATCAGAAGGGGCGATGCCATCAATCCTTTTTGCACGCGTGCCAGCACGTCAAGGGCGGCGATGCCGCTCGACCGGGCCATGACGAGGGCGAACTCGTCGCCACCCAGCCTCGCCAAGGCATCCTCCCGGCGCACATGTTGGCGCAGGGTCATGGCGAAGTGGAGCAAAGCGGCGTCTCCCACGGGATGGCCGTACTGGTCGTTGATGGACTTGAAATTGTCCAGGTCGATCATGGCGCAGCACATCCTGGTCTCCACAGCCCGCATGGGTGGAAACTGGTCGCAGGCTCGGCGGAATCCCCGCCGGTTCAGAAGCGTGGTCAGATCGTCATGGTGAAGCAGTTGCAGCGCCTGTTCCAAGGCCTGCTCCAGGCTTTCGATTCGCCTCGCATGGGTTGTCGGTTGTCGCAGCCGAAGAGTGCCAGTAAGCATGGAGCAGTTTCCGTATCAAATGGGTCAGCGTAGAGCCTGTTGGCACTGGTGCCCAGTTGGAATGACAGGTCTTTGGGAGGTCTATTGCGATCAGTCTGAGCGCACCCAAGCCTGACCGAAGCGGCAGAGGCCATTCAACTCAGATGCAGATTCACCAGCCGCTGCAGTGGCGACGGGAGGACTCGGGTTGCATCGGCGACGAGCGGGATGGTCAAACCACGGGTCGAGCGAAGCTCACCCTGTACATCATCGAACCACAATGCTCCTTCTTTGAAGACTCGCTGCTGACGCGGTGATGTGGCCATGCTGACAAACGTCAACCGGGTGACCTGCATATCCCTGATCCATAGCTAGTGAAAAAGCTGGTCCTTCGCTGTTTCAGCAGGCAGGTCAAGTCGCATGACCTCGGCAAGATAGCCCTGCGGAGCGGAAAACAGGAACAGGACTTCAAACAGCGGTGGCATGGACGGGGTGCGCGTGAGGTGTGCTGGTGGGGACGGGTCGATCTCAACGTGAATCGTCTCGGTTATAGCGCATAGATCGTTGTTGCGTTGAATGCGGGCTTGAAGGAGAGACTTTGCATGAGATTCTGAACGCATGGACAGCACATCGCGTGTCCCTTTCAACCGTTCAGGAGCCTTCATGAAATTCTCGAAAGCAGAAATCGAAGCTGCCATCGCAGCATCCCCCCGCACCACGGTGCCGTTCAACAAGCTGATCCTGTCGCAGGACTACCAGGTGCGACAAAGCGGCAGCACCTCCAAAATGAGCATCGCCGAACTCGCCGCCTCCATCAAGGAAAGCGGCCTGCTGCAGAACCTGATCGTGGTCAAAGGCGCGAATGGCCAGTTCGAGGTTTGCGCCGGTGGCCGCCGCCTTGAAGCGCTGACCCTGCTGACAAAGCGCGGTGACATCGCCGAGAACTACCCCGTCCCCGTGTTGGTCGTGCTGGCCGACAAAGCCCTGATCGCCAGCCTCTCAGAAAACGTCTTTCACGTTCCCATGCACCCGGCTGACGAATACACCGCCTTTGCCAAGCTGATTGGTGAAGGAATGTCGGTGGAAGACGTGGCGGCCGCCTTTGGTGTCACGCCCCTGGTGGTCAAGCGCCGCATGAAACTGGCCACGGTGTCGCCCAAGCTCATGGCGGAATTCCGGGAAGGCAAGATCGGACTGGACTGTCTCATGGTGTTGGCTTCCATT
>Ga0255338_1005487_pt1 | contig 11642 bp, 10 predicted proteins | sample MeOH1_35cm_T4_19_FD_203715 | JGI IMG/M metagenome (GOLD analysis project Ga0255338, IMG submission 203715) | Sandy soil microbial communities from University of British Columbia, Vancouver, Canada - MeOH1_35cm_T4_195 | ecosystem: Engineered > Artificial ecosystem > Sand microcosm > Unclassified ... | reverse complement strand
AGAGCGGCGTGAAGAAGCGCTTCAAGCTCACGGCGACCGGCAAGATCAAGCATGGCGTGGCCGGCAAGCGCCACCGCCTGATCAGCCACAACGCCAAGTACATCCGCCAGAACCGCGGCACCACCGTTCTCTCCGACGCGGATACCCGCACGGTGAAGAAGTGGGCGCCCTACGGGCTCGATTGAGGAGTACTAGAGCATGTCCCGTATCAAACGCGGCGTAACCACGCACGCCAAGCACAAGCGGATTCTGGACGCGGCCAAGGGCTATCGCGGCCGCCGCAAGAATACCATCCGCGTCGCCCGCCAGGCGGTCGAGAAGGCGGGCCAGTACGCCTACCGCGACCGCAAGGTGAAGAAGCGCAGCTTCCGCGCGCTGTGGATCCAGCGGATCAACGCCGCGGTGCGCGCCGAAGGCCTGACCTATTCGCAGTTCATCCACGGCGCCAAGCTCGCCGGGATCGAGCTCGACCGCAAGGTTATGGCCGACCTGGCGATGAACGAAGGCGCCGCCTTCGGCGCCATCGTCCTGCAAGCCAAGGCCGCGCTGCCCGCCGCCTGACGCGTTCGGCTTCGAGCGTTGCAGGGCGCGGACGGTTCGCCGTCCGCGCCCTTCGCTTGCGGTCGAGACTTGTCATTCCCCGGGCAATGTTGGCATAGTCGACGCGGGGCTAGCTTTCACATATGTCAGTGTACGCGGTTTCGACGGACGAAAACGCTTGCCGCGGGCGGAATGGGTCAGGTTTGGGGTCGCAAAAGGCATGAGCGCCGAAATCTCGATCGCGGTGCGCTTTTACCGGCTGTCACCGGAGCTCCAGCCATATTTCACCGCGCTTTACGCCACCACGATCGAGTGCCCGACCGGCATGCTCGTCACCGACTGGCTGCACCCCGAATGGGCCGCGCTGCGGTTCACCGAGGGCCCGCCGCCGCTCGGCTGCGTCGGCCCTGGCGAACTGGTCCCGCAATGGCCGTTCGTCGCCAACGGGCCGACGAGCAAGGCGATCCATTTCGGGGTGACCCGTTCGCGGGTCTGGGGCCTCGGTCTGCAGCCCGCCGGATGGTCCAAATTCATCGACCGGCCGGCCGACGGCCACAGCGACCGCACGGTCGACGGATCGAGCGACGACACCTTTGCCCTGTTCGCGCCGATCCTCAACATCGTCGCGGCTGCCGAGGGTGACGGCGAGCGCGTCGCCGACGGCATGAACGAATATCTGATGAATCACGCGACGCGCGCGGTGCCGCAGGAGAGCCGCATCCTCGCCTGCCAGGAAGCGCTGCGCGACCCGGAAATGGCCAACGTCGCCGAACTGGCCGAGCGTCTCGGCATCGGCAGCCGCTCGCTCGAGCGGCTGTGCGCGCGCTATTTCGGCTTCCCGCCCAAGCTGCTGCTGCGCCGCCAGCGGTTCCTGCGCAGTTTGGCCGGGTTCATGCTCGATCCCGGTCGCAGCTGGAGCAATGCCCTCGACGGGCAGTACTACGATCAGGCCCAGTTCGTGCGCGACTTCCGCTCGTTCATGGGCATGAGCCCGAGCGAGTACGCCGAGGCGCCGCATCCGATCCTCGAGAAGATCATGGCCCAGCGGCTGGCAGACCAGGGAGCCGCCCCGCAGACCGACCTGCCGACCGTGCTGCGCTACGGAACCGATCGCGCGCCGGAAGGCGAATAGGGGTTGGGACCGCGCCGCTCGCCCGCTACAGGCGCCCCGCGATGACCGATTATGCGAAGCTCGAACAGGATGCGCGCGCGCGGATAGCGGCCGCGGCCGACCTCGCGACGCTGGAAGCGCTGCGGGTCGAGTATCTCGGCAAGCAGGGCAGCGTCTCGGCGCTGCTCAAGACGCTCGGCGCGATGGCGCCCGAGGAGCGCCAGGAGAAGGCGCCGGGAATCCAGGCGCTGCGCGAAGCGGTTGCCAACGCGCTGGCGGGACGCAAGGCGGCGATGGAAGCGGCCGAGCTCGAGCGGCGGCTGGCGTCGGAATCGCTCGATCTGACGCTGCCGGCGCTCGACACGCCCAAGGGCTCGGTCCATCCGGTGAGCCAGGTGATGGACGAACTGGCTGAAATCTTTGCGGATTTGGGCTTCGCCGTCGCCACGGGACCGGAGATCGAGGACGACTGGCACAACTTCACCGCGCTCAACATGCCCGAGAGCCACCCCGCGCGGGCGATGCACGACACCTTCTATTTCCCGGAAAACTCCAGCGCACACGGGCGGCAAGACGGCGCACCACGGCACCGAATGCTGCTGAGGACGCACACCAGCCCGGTACAGGTGCGCACGATGGTCGGCCAGGGCGCGCCGGTGCGGATCATCGCCCCGGGCCGGGTCTATCGCTCCGATTCCGATGCCACGCACACGCCGATGTTCCACCAGGTCGAAGGCCTGGTGATCGACCGCGGCATCCACCTCGGCCATCTGAAGTGGACGCTCGAGACCTTCCTCAAGGCGTTCTTCGAGCGCGAGGACATCGTCCTGCGGCTGCGGCCGAGCTACTTCCCGTTCACCGAGCCTTCGGTCGAGGTCGACGTCGGCTTCGCGCTGGAGAATGGCAGGCGCGTGCTCGGCGGCAGCGGCGATGCGCCGGGGCACGGCTGGATGGAGCTGCTCGGCAGCGGCATGGTCAACCGGCGGGTGATCGAGATGAGCGGGCTCGATCCGGACGAGTGGCAGGGCTTCGCGTTCGGCGTCGGCGTCGACCGGCTGGCGATGCTCAAGTACGGGATGGACGACCTGCGCGCGTTCTTCGACGGCGACGTGCGCTGGCTCAGGCACTACGGCTTCAGCCCGTTCGACCAGCCGACGCTCAGCGCCGGGGTGGGGGCGCGGGCATGAAGTTCTCGCTCGAATGGCTGGGGGACTTCCTCGAGAGCGAAGCGAGCGCGGCGCAGGTCGCGGCCGCGCTCAACCGCATCGGCATCGAGGTCGAGGGGCTGGAGGACCCGGCCGAGAAGCTCGCCGGCTTCCGCGTCGCCGAGGTGCTCACCGCCGGGCCGCATCCCGACGCCGACAAGCTGCAGGTGCTCACCGTCGAAGCCGGCCCGGATGTCAACGGGGGCAACCCGCTGCAGGTGGTGTGCGGCGCGCCGAATGCCCGCGCCGGCATGAAGGGGGTGCTCGGTCTGCCGGGCGCGGTCGTCCCGGCGAACGGCATGGTGCTGCGCAAGAGCGCGATCCGCGGGGTCGAGTCGAACGGCATGATGTGCTCGACGCGCGAGCTTCAGCTCGGCGACGACCACGAGGGGATCATCGAGCTGCCGGCCGATGCGCCGGTCGGCGAGAGCTTCGCCGACTACAGCGGCACCAGCCCGGTGTTCGACGTGGCGATCACGCCCAACCGGCCCGACTGCATGGGGGTCTGCGGCATCGCCCGCGATCTCGCGGCTGCCGGGGTAGGCGCCTTCAAGCCCTATCCGGTCGCGCCGGTCGCGGGGACGTTCCCCTGTCCGGTCGAGATCCGCACCGACGATCCCGCGGGCTGCCCGGCGTTCTACGGCCGGGTCATTCGCGGCGTCAGCAACGGCGCCTCGCCCGAATGGCTGCAGCAGCGGCTGATCTCCGCCGGCCAGCGGCCGATCTCGGCGCTGGTCGACCTGACCAACTACCTGATGCTCGGCTTCGGGCGCCCGGCGCATGCCTACGACCTTGCGCAGCTGCGGGGCGCGGTCGTGGCGCGCCGGGCGCGCGACGGCGAGCAGGTCCTCGCGCTCAATGAGAAGACCTACACGCTCGATGCGGCAATGACGGTGATCGCCGACGACACCGGCGTGCACGACATCGCCGGGATCATGGGCGGCGAGCATTCGGGCGTGTCCGAGGGCACGACCGATGTCCTGCTCGAGATCGCCTATTTCGATCCCGAGCGGATCGGCGCCACCGGCCGCCAGCTCGGCCTCGCCAGCGACGCGCGCACCCGGTTCGAGCGCGGGGTCGACCCGGCGTTCCTCGACGACGGGCTGGACATCCTCACCGCGCTGATCCTCGAGACCTGCGGCGGCGAGGCGAGCGAGGTCGTGCGCGCGGGCTCGCCGCCGAGCGAGCCGACGGTGGTCGCCTACGATCCCGGCCTCGCCGAACGGCTCGGCGGCATCGCCATCACCGAGGAGGAGCAGCGCCGCACGCTCGAGGCGCTCGAATTCGCCGTCGCACCGGACTGGAAGGTCACCGCGCCGCTGCGCAGGCACGACATCGAGGGCCCGGCCGACATCGTCGAGGAGGTGGTCCGCATCCACGGGCTCGACGGCATCGAGAGCGTCGCCCTGCCGCGCGCCGACGGGGTGGCGCGGCCGACCGCCACGCCCGAGCAGGCGATGGAGCGCAAGGTGCGCCGCGCCGCGGCCGCGCGCGGGCTCAACGAAGCGGTCACCTGGTCGTTCATTTCGGAAAAGGAAGCCGAGGCCGTCGGCGGCGGGACCTGGGTGCTGGAAAACCCGATCAGCGAGGACCTCAAGGTCATGCGCCCGTCGCTGCTGCCGGGCCTGCTCGCGGCCGCGCGCCGCAACCTCGATCGCGGGGCATCGAGCGTGCGACTGTTCGAGATCGGCCGCCGCTACCTCGCCGACGGCGAGCATCCGACGCTGGTCTGCGTGCTCGCCGGCGAGCGCGCGCCGCGCTCGTGGAGCGCCGGCAAGGCGCAGGCGTTCGACGCGTTCGATGCCAAGGCGCTGTGCCTCGAGCTGCTCGAAGCGGCGGGCGCGCCGGTCGACAAGCTCCAGGTGATGGGCCCGGAGAAGTTCGGGGCCGGCAGCGTCTACCATCCCGGCCAGTCCGCCACGCTGCGGCTCGGCCCGAAGAACCAGATGGCGAGCTTCGGCATGATCCATCCGGCGACCCTCAAGGCGTTCGACATCGAGGTGCCCGTGGCGGCGCTCGGCATCCACCTCGACGCGATCCCGCCGAAGAAGGGCGCGCCCGCATTTGCGCGCAGCGCTTACGATCCGCCGGCGCTGCAGGCGGTGATGCGCGACTTCGCCTTCCTCGTCGATGCCGCGCTTCCGGCCGGCGACCTGCTGCGCGCGGTCAGGGGTGCGGACAAGGCGAACGTCGTCGAGGCCCGGGTGTTCGACGATTTCCGCGGCCAGGGCGTGCCCGAAGGCCGCAAGTCGCTGGCGATCGAAGTGACCCTGCAGCCAGGCGAGAAGAGCTACACCGACGAGGACCTCAAGCGGATCGCCGAGAGCATCGTAGCGGCGGCCGGGAAGCTCGGCGCGACTTTGCGTGGCTAGGGCGCTGCGAACCGCCCCGTTTCTCTTTCTCATGGCCCTGGCCGCGCCTGCCGCGGCACAGGACCGATGCGCGATGGACGCGGCCGACCACGCCTGGCTCGAAGCCGCGCTTGACGAATGGCAGGCGGTCGAGATCCGCGAGCTCGGGCGCGCCGCGGCGCCGCTTCCCGAGGTGATCGCGATCGATGCGGATTGCACCTACGCGATCAGGTCCGGCGATTTCTCCGCCATGACGGCCATGCCGCATGGCGAGACGATTACCCTGCCGACTGGCGAGGAAGCGCCGCTCGGTCCGATCGCGTTCGCGTCGGGCGGCGACGCGTTTGTGATGAGCCTGCCGAGCGTCTGGCGCGCGGCCGGAGTCGACAGCGAATTCGGTCTCGAACGGCTGATGACCGGCGTGCTGCTGCATGAGATCATGCACGTGAAGCAGACCGCGCTCCTCGCCATCGCGCTCGACCCGACCCTTGCCGCGCATGAGGGACTGGAGGATTCGCTGAGCGACGATCTGCTGCAGGAAAGCCTCCAGCGGAATGCCGGTTATGTCGCCGCGTACGAGACCGAACGCGATCTCCTCTACGCCGCCGCTGCAGCCGCAAGCGACGAAGAGGCCGGCCGGTTCGCCGCCGAAGCGCTCGAGGCGATGCGCAGCCGCCGGGCGCGCTTCTTCACCGGCGAACAGGCCCACTTCACCGAGCTCGACGACGTCTTCCTGACCATGGAGGGCATGGGGCAATGGCTGATCTACCGCTACTTCCGCTCGCCCGAAGGCGGCGGCGCAAGCGAGGCTCAGGCGGTCGCCGGAGTGCGGCGCGGACGCCGGTGGTGGACGCAGGACGAAGGGCTGGCACTGATCCTGGTGATCGACCGCTTGTTGCCCGGCTGGCAGGAGCGCGCGTCCCGCGATCCCGACTGGCGCGCCGAGCGGCTGCTCGCGGCGGCCGTCGAACGCTAGTCTGGCCGCAAAGAACAGTATTCCGACACCCCGGCGAAACGGTTGGAGCAAAACGGGAACTTATGCGCGCTCTCTGACATCGTTGATACGCATGCCCCCCGGGCGATGGACGCCGCGCGCAAGGGCGGCTAACGCGCGCGCCCATGTCCGACCCCGCAAACTCCAGGCGCACCTTCGCGATCATCTCGCACCCCGACGCCGGCAAGACCACGCTGACCGAGAAGCTGCTGCTGCAGGGCGGGGCGATCCATCTCGCCGGCGAAGTCAAGGCGCGCGGACAGGCGCGGCGGGCGCGCTCGGACTGGATGAAGATCGAGCAGCAGCGCGGCATCTCGGTGACGAGCTCGGTGATGACCTTCGAGCGCGACGGAATCACCTTCAACCTGCTCGACACGCCCGGTCACGAGGACTTCTCCGAAGACACCTACCGGACGCTGACGGCGGTCGATTCGGCGATCATGGTGCTCGACGCGGCCAAGGGCATCGAGCCGCAGACGCGCAAGCTGTTCGAAGTCTGCCGGCTGCGCTCGGTGCCGATCATCACTTTCGTCAACAAGGTCGACCGCGAGGGCAAGTCGCCGTTCGAGCTGCTCGACGAAGTGGCCGATACGCTGGCGCTCGACGTCAGCCCGCAGGGCTGGCCGGTCGGGATGGGCGGCACCTTCCAGGGCGTGCTCGACTTCGCCAGCGGCCAGATCAGCCGCCCCGAGGGGCCGAGCAAGGAGTTCCTCGGCCGGCGCGAGGAGGCAGGCGCGCTGCCGGCGGACGTTGCCGAGGAAGTCGAGCTGGCGCAGGCGGGCTATCCGGCGTTCGATCTCGAGGCCTATCGCCACGGCGACCTCACGCCCGTCTATTTCGGCTCGGCGCTGAAGAACTTCGGCGTCGCCGAGCTGATCGAGGCGATCGCCCGCTACGCGCCGCCGCCGCGACCGCAGCCGAGCGAGGCCGGCCCGGTCGAGCCGACGCGCGACGAGGTCACCGGGTTCGTGTTCAAGGTCCAGGCCAACATGGATCCGCAGCACCGCGACCGCATCGCCTTCATGCGCATGGTCTCGGGCACCTTCAAACGCGGCATGAAGCTGGTCCCTTCCGGCCTCGGCAAGCCGATCGCGGTGCATTCGCCGATCCTGTTCTTCGCCCAGGACCGTGAGATCGCCGACACCGCCGAGCCGGGCGACATCATCGGCATCCCCAACCACGGCACGCTGCGCGTCGGCGACACGCTGTCCGAGCGCAACGACGTGCGCTTCACCGGCCTGCCCAACTTCGCACCCGAGATCCTGCGGCGGGTCCAGCTCAGGGATCCGACCAAGACCAAGCAGCTGCGGAAGGCGCTCGACGACCTCAGCGAGGAAGGTGTGATCCAGGTGTTCTATCCGGAGATCGGCGCGCAGTGGATCGTCGGCGTGGTCGGCCAGCTGCAGCTCGACGTGCTCGTCTCGCGCCTTTCGGCCGAGTACAAGGTGGAGGCGGGGCTCGAGCCCTCGCCGTTCGCCACCGCGCGCTGGCTCAAGGGCCCGGACGCGGCGCTGAAGAGCTTCGAGGAGTTCAATCGCGCCAACCTGGCCAAGGACCGCGACGGCGACATGGTGTTCATGGCCAAGAGCCCGTGGGACGTCGGCTACCAGCAGGAGCGCAATCCCGAGCTTGCCTTCAGCGCGACCAAGGAGCGGTGACAAGCGCTGCCGCGCTCCCTACTCAAGGCACATGGCCGAATTCTTCGACGCGCTGACCGACGCTCACGCCGCGATGATCGCGCGCCAGCCGGTGTTCTTCGTCGCCACCGCGGCGCAAGGCGCGCGGATCAACCTCAGCCCCAAGGGCTACGACTGCTTCCGCGTGCTTTCGCCGACGCGCGTCGCGTGGCTCGACCTCGGCGGCTCGGGCAACGAGACCAACGCCCACCTGCTGGCCGACGGGCGGATCACGATGATGTTCTGCAACTTCCGCCAGCCGGCGCTGGTGCTGCGCATCTACGGCCGCGGCGAGCCCGTCGTGCCGTGGGACCGCAAGTGGGATGAACTGGCGGCGCATTTCACCCTGCTGCCGGGCACCCGGCAGATTTTCGACGTCGCGGTCGAGAGCGTGCAGACGAGCTGCGGCTACGGCGTGCCCCTGATGACGCTCGAACGCGAGCGGCCGACGCTGCTCAAGCACCACGCCCGCGCCGACCCGCAGGAATGGGCCGGCAAGTTCCGCACCCGGCGGACCAGCATCGACGGGCTGCCGGCGCGCACCACGGACCGCTACATTGCCGGCGATCCGGGAACGGTTCCGCAGGACTGAGCACTGTCGACGCACCCGTGAAGCTCACTTTCGCCAGCTACAACATCCACAAGGCCGTCGGCCTCGATGGACGGCGCGATCCCGAACGGATCATCGCCGTGCTGCGCGAGCTCCATGCCGACGTGATCGCGCTGCAGGAAGTCGACCGCCGGTTCGGCGAGCGCGAGAGCGTGCTGCCGCGCGCGCTGCTCGACGAAAGTCCGTGGCATGCGGTGCCGGTGGCGAGGCGCGCGCGCAGCCTCGGCTGGCATGGCAATGCCCTGCTGGTGCGCAAGGACATCGCGATCGGCGACGCCCACCCGGTCGACCTGCCCACGCTCGAGCCGCGCGGGGCGATCCGCGCGGACCTGCAGGTCGAGGGCAGGCCGCTGCGCGTGCTGGGGATGCACCTCGACCTGTCGGGGCTGCGGCGGCGCGAGCAGATTCGCGCGGTGCTGCGCCACTGCGACAGTTGCGACGAGGACCACCCGACGGTGATGATGGGCGACTTCAACCAGTGGGGCCGCAGCACCGGCGCGCTGCGCGAGTTCGCCGAGGGATGGCACGCGCCGGCGACCGGCAACAGCTTCCCCAGCCGCCGCCCGATCGCCCAGCTCGACCGCATCGTGCACACCTCCGAATGGACCTGCCATCACGCGGGGGTCCACCACAGCGCGCTCGCCGCGGTGGCCTCCGACCACCTGCCGGTGCGCGCGATCCTGGAACTGACTGCCTGAATTTTGTGCACCTGCACAAAAATCAAGCGCCGGATGGCGATTGCGCGTCGCGATCCTGATCGGGATTGCCTGAAACTCAACGGCATGTCGCAACTGGCACGCTAGTTGCTTTGCTGACCTTTGGCCGGGGATCGTCCGGTAAGCCAACAGGGGTCAGTGATGAAATTCATCATCGCCATCATCAAACCATTCAAGCTCGACGAGGTGCGCGAAGCGCTCGGCGCGATCGGCGTGGCGGGCATGACGGTCTCCGAGGTCAAGGGGTTCGGACGGCAGAAGGGCCAGACCGAAATCTACCGCGGGGCCGAATACTCGACCAACATGCTGCCCAAGGTGAAGCTGGAGATCGCGGCCAGCGACGCGCTCGCGCCGCAAGTGGTGGAGACGATCCAGCAGACCGCCAGCACCGACAGCATCGGCGACGGGAAGATCTTCGTGCTCGACCTCGCGTCGACCACGCGCATCCGCACCGGCGAAACCGGCGACAACGCGCTGTGAGCCGCGCCTTGGACATGAGGGGTATGACTATGATCCGCAAATTGCTTTGCGGCGCCGGGGCCCTCGGCGCCTCGATGTTCGCCGCTACCGCCGCCTGGGCGCAGGACGCTGCCGAAGCGGTTGCCGATGCCGCCGCCACGACGGCCGCGGCCGCGGCGCCGGTCGTGGCAGCCGCCGGGCCGATCAAGGCGCCGACGGTCGAACAGATGGCGACGATGGTCGACAAGGGCGACACCGCCTGGATGCTCGTCTGCTCGGCCCTGGTGCTGATGATGAGCGTCCCGGCGCTGGCGCTGTTCTACGGCGGCCTGGTCCGCACCAAGAACATGCTCAGTGTGCTGATGCAGGTGTTCATGATCGTCTCGGTCGCCGGCCTGCTGTGGTGCACCTGGGGCTACTCGATGGCTTTCACCTCGACCAACAGCATAGCCCCGGCGTTCGTCGGCGGGTTCGACAAGGCGTTCCTGCAGGGCGTTACCAGCGGAACGTATGCCGCGACCTTCTCGAACAACGTGTACCTTCCGGAACTGTCGTTCGTCGTCTTCCAGATGACTTTCGCGATGATCACCCCGGCGCTGATCGTCGGCGCCTTTGCCGAACGCATCAAGTTCGTACCGCTGATGATCTTCGTCGTCTTGTGGTCGACGATCGTCTATTACCCGATCGCGCACATGGTCTGGTACTGGGCCGGCCCCGACTTCCTCGCCGATGCTCCGACCGACTACGGCTTCCTGTGGGGCATGGGCGCGCTGGACTTCGCCGGCGGCACGGTGGTCCACATCAACGCCGGCATCGCCGGCCTGGTCGGATGCCTGTTCGTCGGCAAGCGTCTCGGCTTCGGCAAGGAAGCCACTCCGCCGCACTCGCTGACCATGACCATGATCGGCGCCTCGCTGCTGTGGGTCGGCTGGTTCGGCTTCAACGCCGGCTCCAACCTCGAAGCGAACGGCGTCACCGCGGTCGCGTTCATCAACACCATGGTCGCGACTTGTGCGGCCGCAGTGAGCTGGGCGATCGTCGAGCAGGTGCATCACGGCAAGCCGTCGATGCTGGGTGCCGCGACCGGCGCGGTCGCCGGCCTGGTGGCGATCACCCCGGCCTCGGGCTTCGCCGCGCCGATGACGGCCATCGTCCTCGGCTTGGTCGTCTCGCCGATCTGCTACCTGTTCGTCAGCAAGGTGAAGAACGCCTTCAAGTACGACGACACGCTCGACGTGTTCGGCGTGCACTGCATCGGCGGCATCGTCGGCGCGCTCGGCACGGCAATCGTCGCCGACCCGGCGCTCGGCGGCCAGGGCTGGTTCGACTATACGGTATTCCCGGCAGTGCCCGGCGAATACGACATGGCCGCCCAGCTGATCACCCAGCTCAAGGCCGTCGTCGTCACGTTGCTGTGGTCGGGCATTGGCTCCGCCGTGCTGTTCGGCCTCCTCAAGTACACCGTCGGCCTTCGCCCGAGCGAAGCCGTCGAGCTCGAGGGTCTCGACATCGGCGAGCATGGCGAGCGCGCCTACAACTATTGATCGAGTTTGGCGGGATCGGGCGTCGCTGCCCGATCCCGCCTGCCGACGTTCCTCCTGCGAACGAAACCTTGAAGGCCGGAACTTCGGTTCCGGCCTCTCTTTTTCGCCGTTCGTCCGGCCCGATCTTATTGGTTGGCGATCGGTCAATTCGGCCGGGTGTAGCATTTGAGCAACAAGTGACTGCCAAAAAGCATGTCCGGACCTGGAATTATAGGGGTCGCAAGGCTCTGCTATGGAACGAAATACCGCTTGAATCCTTGCAGGTTCGGACTGTGCGAATGGGTCGCGCTACCTAGGGTACACTGGGCGCCCGAGTTTAGTTGCCAGAAAAAGAAGCTGGAATTACAAGGCGGGCGCGCAGGTTAAAGGGGAATCCGATATGAGAAAGATAGCGCTGGGTATGGCAGTTGCGGCTTCGGCGATTGCCGCGCCGGCA
>Ga0255338_1005486_pt1 | contig 11644 bp, 8 predicted proteins | sample MeOH1_35cm_T4_19_FD_203715 | JGI IMG/M metagenome (GOLD analysis project Ga0255338, IMG submission 203715) | Sandy soil microbial communities from University of British Columbia, Vancouver, Canada - MeOH1_35cm_T4_195 | ecosystem: Engineered > Artificial ecosystem > Sand microcosm > Unclassified ... | reverse complement strand
GCCTGTACCGTCTTCGTCGACGGACAGGCCCAGCGCTCCTGCGTGACGCCGGTCTCGGCCGTCGCGGGCAGCGAAATCACCACCATCGAGGGGCTGGCCGGCAAGGAAGCGGAGGCCGTGCAGGCGGCCTGGACCGCCGGCGACGTGCCGCAATGCGGCTACTGTCAGTCCGGCCAGGTGATGAGCGCCATCGCGCTGCTCAAGGAGAACCGGAAGCCGACCGACCGCGACATCGACCTCGCGATGAACGGCAATATCTGCCGCTGCGCCACTTATGTCCGTATCCGCGCCGCGATCCATGACGCGGCCCGCGCGCTGGAGATCTGAGCCATGACCGCACATGATCCGAAGCTCTCGCGCCGCTCGCTGCTGAAGGGTGCCGGCGCCCTCGTCATCGGCTTCCACCTGCCGCGTGCCGCCCGCGCCCAGTCCGGCGCCGGTGCGGCCTATCGGCCGGGCGGCAACGCCACCTTCGCGCCCAACGCCTTCATCCGCGTGGCGCGCGATTCCACCGTGACCGTGCTCGTCAAGCATATCGAGTTCGGCCAGGGGCCCTTCACCGGTCTCGCCACGCTGGCGGCCGAGGAGATGGATGCCGCCTGGAGCCAGATGCGGGCCGAGCATTCGCCGGCCGACGTCAAGCTCTACGCCAATCTCCTGTTCGGCGTGCAGGGCACAGGGGGCTCGACCGCCATCGCCAATAGCTGGGAGCAGATGCGCAAGGCGGGTGCCGCTGCGCGCGTCATGCTGGTGCAGGCGGCGGCCGCCGCCTGGAAGGTGCCGGCGGGCGAGATCACCGTCTCCGAAGGCGTGATCAGCCACGCTTCCGGCCGCAAGGGCTCTTTCGGCGAGTTCGCGGAGGCGGCCGCGAAGCTGCCCGTACCCGAGAACCCACCGCTGAAACCGGCCTCGGCCTACAAGCTGATCGGCAAGGAAGGCGCGGTGAAGCGGCTCGACAGCGCCGACAAGGCGCGGGGCAAGGCGCAGTTCACCATCGATATCCATGCCCCGAACATGCTGACGGTCGTCGTGGCGCGTCCGCCACGCTTCGGCGGCAAGGTCGCGAGCTTCGACGCTGCTGATGCCCTCAAGGTCAAGGGCGTCGTCGACGTCAAGCAGATCGGCTCCGGCGTCGCGGTCTATGCCAACGGCATGTGGCCGGCGCTCAAGGGCCGCGAGGCGTTGAAGGTCACCTGGGACGAGAGCGAGGCGGAGAAGCGCGGCAGCGCCGAGCTGATCGCGGAATATCGCAAGCTCGCCCATGAGCCGGGCACTGTCGCGGGCAGCCATGGCGATGCCGAGGCCGTGCTCGCCAAGGCCGACAAGGTGATCGAGGCCGAGTTCGTCTTCCCCTATCTGGCGCATGCGCCGATGGAGCCGCTCGACGGCTATCTGGAATGGGACGGCCAGCAGGCGCTCGCCCGCTTCGGCAGCCAGTTCCAGACCACCGAGCACCAGACCATCGCGACCATCCTCGGCCTGCCGCCGGAGAAGGTCTCGCTGGAGACGATGCTCGCCGGCGGCAGCTTCGGCCGGCGCGCGCAGGTCAGCCAGCATCTCGCCGCCGAACTCGCCATGGTCGCCAAGGCGATCGGCCCGAACCGGCCGGTCAAGGTGGTCTGGACCCGCGAGGACGATCTGGCCGGCGGTTACTATCGGCCGCTCTTCGTCCATCGCCTGCGCGGCGCGGTGAAGGACGGCAAGATCGTCGCCTGGGCCAACCACATCGTCGGCCAGTCCTTCTTCCTCGGCACGCCCTTCGAGGCGATGGTGGTGAAGAACGGCATCGATGCCACCGCGGTCGAGGGCGCCAACGAGATCTTCTACGAGGTCCCGGATTTCCGCTGCGAGGTCCATAACCCCAAGGTCGGCGTGCCGACTTTGTGGTGGCGCTCGGTCGGCCACACCCATACCGGCTATGCCGTCGAGTGCTTCGTCGACGAGCTGCTGCAGGCGGCGGGGCAGGACCCTCTGCAGGGCAGGCTCGCGATGATGGGCGACAAGCATGCGCGGGCTGCCGCCGTGCTGCGCACCGTGGGCGAGATGGCGAACTGGAAGGGGCCGGGCCCGGTCGACGGGCGGGCGCGTGGCGTGGCGGTGGTCGAGAGCTTCTCGTCCTTCGTCGCGCAGATCGCCGAGGTCTCGATGGGGCCGGATGGCGAGCCCAAGGTGCACAAGGTCTGGTGCGCGGTCGATTGCGGCGTCGCGGTCAATCCGGACGTCATCCGGGCCCAGATGGAGGGTGGCATCGGCTTCGGGCTGGGCCATGCGCTCTATGGCGAGATCACCCTCGACCAGGGCCGGCCGGTCCAGACCAACTTCCACGAATACCGCTCGCTACGCATCCATGAGATGCCGGAGGTCGAGGTCAAGATCATCGCCTCCACCGCCGCGCCGACCGGTGTCGGCGAGCCGGGCGTGCCGCCGATCGGGCCCGCCGTCGCCAATGCGCTCGCCGCGCTTGGCCACGGCCGGCCGCGCCAGCTTCCGGTCAAGGGCGGGACGGTCTGATGCGAACAGCCCTTCTCTCTGCCGCTGCAGGTGTCGGGCTCTTTCTCGCCGGCACTGCTCTGACGCTGGCTCAAAGCGCCAGCCAATCCCAGCCGGGCGGAGCTTCGCTTCGCCCGGTGTCGAGCTTCTCCAACATCACCAACCAGCGCGACCGCTCGGTCGCGCTGTTCAATGAGATGGGCAAGGTGCTGACGCATCCGCGCTGCATGAACTGCCATCCGGCGACGGAGCGCCCGCGCCAGGGCGACATGCGCAAGCTGCACGAGCCGCTGGTGGTGCGGGGCAAGGATGGGCACGGTGCTGTCGGCCTGCCCTGCACCGCCTGCCACGGCAAGCAGAACTATGATCCGGCCCGCATTCCCGGCGATGGGCACTGGGCGCTCGCCCCGGCCTCGATGGCCTGGGAGGGCAAGACCGTCGCCCAGATCTGCGAGCAGCTGAAGGACCAGAACCGCAATGGTAGCCGCGATCTCGCGGCGCTGGTGAAGCATGTCACCACCGACACGCTGGTGCTCTGGGGCTGGCATCCGGGACGTGGCCGCGAGCCGGCGCCGGGCACGGCGGCGGAGTTCGGCGCGTTGATGCAGGCCTGGGCCGATACCGGGGCGGCCTGCCCGGCGTCCTGAGGCCGCGACCTCTCCGTCAGGGGGCCGGAACTCCCGGCCCCCTTCGCCGTTCTTCGAACGGCATGATGGGAGAAGGCCGATGATCGGTTGCGGGAACGGCTCGATGGCCGTGCGGGTGGCGTGATGGCACCGCGTCCGTCGTGGAAAGGTTATCTCAAGCTCTCGCTGGTCGCCTGCGCGGTCGAGCTGACCGGCGCGACGAGCCAGTCCGAGAAGGTTTCCTTCCGCGTCATCAACCGAAAGACCGGCAATACCGTCCGCCGGCAATATATCGACAGCGTCACCGGCAAGCCCGTCGCCGACGAGGACGAGGTCAAGGGCTACGAGGTCGGGGACGAGGAGTATCTCCTCGTCGAAGAGGACGAGATCGAGACCGTCCAGATCGAATCCTCGCATACGCTCTCGATCGAGAGTTTCGTCGATCGCGCCGACATCCCGCAGATCTATTTCGACACGCCCTATTACGTCACGCCCGCCGACGAGGTGTCGGAGGAGGCCTTCGGCGTGATCCGCGAGGCGATGGCGCGGCAGAAGAAAGCCGGCATCGCGCGCATCGTGCTCTATCGCCGCGAGCGGCCGGTGATGATCGAGCCCTTCGAGCAGGGGCTTTTGCTGACGACGTTGCGCTACGACAAGACGGTCAGGAAGCCCGAGGAGGTCTTCGAGGGCCTCGGCAAGCGCAGGAGCGATCCCGAGCTGATCGAGCTCGCTACCCACATCATCCAGAAGAAGCAGGCCGAATTCGATCCCTCCGCATTCGAGGATCGCTATGAGGACGCCCTGCTCGCGCTGATCCAGGCCAAGCAGAAGGGCCGCAAGCCGCCGGTCGTGCAGTCGGCGGAGCGCCCGGCCAATGTCGTGAACCTGTTCGAAGCGCTGAAGAAGAGCCTGGCGGGGGAGGGCGACGAAGTCGAGCGATCCAAGCCCAAGGCGGGTGCGAAGCGCGCGCCGGCCAAGGCCCGCAAGCGCGCCTGAGCTGGTCTGATCGCATGCGGGAGAAACGCGGATGTCGACGCTCGATCTCTATCGCTCCAAGCGCGACTTCTCTCTCACGCGCGAGCCGAAGGGCGCGACGAAGCGGCGCGCTGCAAAGGCCGGCGAGGGCGGGGCCTTCGTCATCCACAAGCATGCGGCCCGGCGCCTGCACTACGATCTGAGGCTCGAGCATGACGGCGTGCTCTGGTCCTGGGCGGTGACGCGGGGACCGAGCCTTGATCCGGCCGAGAAGCGGCTTGCCGTGCATGTCGAGGACCATCCGATCGAATACGGCGCCTTCGAGGGCACGATCCCGGCGGGTCAGTACGGGGCCGGTTCCGTCATCATCTGGGACGAGGGTCGCTGGCAGCCGGAGGGCGACCCGGCCGCCGGCATGAAGAAGGGCCATCTCATCTTCACGCTGGAAGGCCACAAGCTGCATGGCCGCTGGCACATGGTGCGGTTGAAACCGCGCCGCGGCGAAAAGCGCGACAACTGGCTGCTGATCAAGTCCGAAGATGAATTCGCGCGCACCGACGAGGACATCCTGGAGACAGAGCCGGATTCGGTGAAGACCGGCCTCTCGGTGGAGAAGATCGGCAGCGACGAGTCGAAGGGGCAGGTTTGGGACACCACGAAGCCGGCGAAGCGCGCGACGGCTCCCAAAGCGACGGCGAAGGCGGCGACCAAGGCCAGGCGGAAGGCCGGCGAAGACGAACTGCCGGATTTCGTCGAACCTTGCCTCGCCACGCTGCAGGAGAAGCCGCCGGCCGGCGAGGGCTGGCTGCATGAGGTCAAGTTCGACGGCTACCGGCTGCAGGCGCGCGTGGAGCACGGCAAGGTCAAGCTGCTGACCCGCTCGGGGCTCGACTGGACGGCGCGCTTCGGCAAGGCGCTCGTCGCGGCGCTGGCGGAATTGCCCTGCGAGACGGCGCTGATCGATGGCGAGGTCGTGGCGCTCGGCGAGACGGGCATCGCCTCCTTCTCGGCCCTGCAGGAGGCGCTTTCGGAGGGGCGCAAGGCGGGGCTCGTCTATTTTGCCTTCGACCTGCTGCATCTCGATGGCGAGGATCTGCGCGAGGAGCCGCTGCTGGCCCGCAAGGAGCGGCTGCACCTGCTGCTGCAGGACCTGCCCGCCAAAAACCCGCTGCGCTACAGCGAGCATTTCGTCGAGCCGGGCCAGACGATGCTGAGCCATGCCTGCCGCATGGGGCTGGAGGGTGTGGTCTCCAAGCGCTCGGATGCGCCCTATCGCAGCGGGCGCGGGCGCAGCTGGGTCAAGTCGAAATGCTCGCAGCGCCAGGAATTCGTCATCGCAGGTTATGTCCCCTCCGAGGCCGCAGGGCGGACGCTACGCTCGATCGTGACCGGCTATTACGAGAATGGCGAGCTCAAGCCCGCCGGGCGCGTCGGCACGGGCTTCACCGGCAAATCGGCGGCCGCCCTGAAGAAGCAGCTCGACGCTTTGAAAAGCGCGGCCTCGCCTTTCAAGGGCGCTGCCGCCCGCGAGCGTGGGGTGATCTGGGTCAAGCCCGAGCTCGTCGCAGAAGTCGAGTTCCGGGCCTGGACGGCGTCGCGGACCTTGCGTCATGCTTCCTTCCTCGGATTGCGAGAGGACAAGCCGGCCAAGGAGATCGTCGCCGAGGCGCCGGCTGAGCTCGAGCCGGAGCGGCCAGCGAAGGGGGGCGCCGCCAGGGCGAAAGCCGCTCCTGCGAAGACGAACGAGGTGAAGACGAGCGTGACGCTGAGCAATCCAGACAAGGCGCTCTGGCCGGATATCGGCCTGACCAAGCAGGGCTTGCTGGATTATTACGCCCGGGTCTGGCCGCTGATGGAGCCCTTCGTCGTCGACCGGCCGCTGAGTCTGGTGCGGGCGCCCGGCGGCATCGAGGGGCAACGATTCTTCCAGAAGCATGGCGGGCCGGGCACGCCGGACGCCATCAGGAGGACGAAGGACACGGATGGCGAGGAGCTGATCCATATCCATGACTTCGATGGGCTCGCCGCGCTTGTGCAGCTCGGCACGGTCGAGATCCATCTCTGGGGCGCGACGATTGCCGCCATCGAGACACCGGATCAGATCATCTTCGACCTCGACCCCGACGAGGGCGTGCCGCTGGAGCGCGTCCGCGCGGCGGCCTCGACCGTGAGGGCGCATCTCAAGGAGCTCGGCTTCGAGAGCCTGCTCAAAGTCTCGGGCGGCAAGGGCTATCATGTCGTGCTGCCGCTCAAGCCCAAGGCCGGCTGGGAGCGCGTCAAGGATTTCGCCCGCGCTTTCGCGCAGGCGATGGCGCAGGCCGAGCCCAAGCTCTACACCGCGACGCTTTCGAAGAAGGCGCGGCGCGGCCGCATCTTCATCGACTATCTGCGCAACGGGCGCGGCGCGACCGCCATCGCTCCCTTCTCGACGCGGGCGCGGCCGGGCGCCTCGATAGCCTGTCCGATCGCCTGGGCTGACCTCGATCGAATCGCGCCGAACGGCATCACGGTCGGCGACGCAAGCGGTCTGACGCTGCCGGAGGAATGGCGCGGCTTCTTCGAGCCCGCCCGTGCGTTGACTGCGGAATGAGGCCGGGAACCTCGCCCGACACGCGGCATTCCTAGGATATGGACCGTCGCAGAAAACGCCCACCGCTCGATTTCTGGCTATGGCTCGCCGTGATCGGCGTCATCGCGGTCGCAGCCGGTTTCGTCTTCCTGGTGCCGCCGGGCCCAACGGGCTCATCACCTGCAATTCGGTCGTCCACATGGGATTCGCGGGCAAGTTGACAATGGCGAGCGAGATGGGTGCTACTGACGCCGGGCTGGCTTTCACCGCGACTGTCGGCGTTCTCAAGCTCCGCGCAGCGCGCGGAAGATCGGCTGCGTGATGAAACCGACAGCCGACGCCTACACCATCGCCATGCCCTGGTACGAGCGCGAGGACTTCGCGAGGCTCTGGGAGCTTGCGGATGATCGCGACGTAATGCCGTCCGACTATGACGTCTGGCACCGCGATGCCCTCTCCGTGGTCAATACCTGGCTGGCGCGCGGCCGCGCCCTGCAGATCGTGACCATTCGCCCCGACAAATTCCTGGACTGGCTGGCCCGACGCGGCCTGCCGAACACGGCCGATACGCGCCTGCGATTCGCCGAGGAACAGGCGACGCGCGACCATCACGCCGCCTGAGGCGGAAGTCGTGCCGGCCGGCCGTCGCAGCTAGCCTCAGGGCTCCCGCGCGACGCGGAAGCCGTTGGTGTAGAAGCGCACATCCGCGTCGTATTTGAACCGGGCGGCCGAGCGCAGATAGCGCGGGTCGTTGTTGAAGGAGCCGCCGCGCAGCACACGCTCGCGGCAGGCCGGAACGCTGAAGGCGCTGCCGTCACGGGGGGCGCTGCGATAGTTCTCGCTCCAGCAATCAGCCACCCATTCGGCCGCGTTCCCCGCCATGTCGTAGAGCCCGAAGCCGTTCGGCGGGAACTGGCCGACGGCCACGGTGGCGCGGCGCGGCTGATCGGCGCAGCCGTTGCAGTTGGCCCGATCCTTCGCCATCGCCTCACCCCAGGGATAGGTCGTGGTGGTGCCGGCGCGCGCGGCATATTCCCATTCGCTCTCCGTCGGCAGGCGGTAGCGCTTGCCGGTCCGCGCCGAGAGCCAGGCGAGATAGGCGTTGGCGTCGTTCCAGTGGATGTCGGCGACGGGGCGTTTGCCACGCCCAAGGCCGCGATCGTCAGGCCGATGGCTGCAGCCGCCCTGGTCGACGCAGAGATCCCATTCCTCATAGGTGACCTCGCGGGTGCCGAGATAGAAGGCCTTGATCGTAACGGGATGCACCGGCTTCTCGAACTCGTAGAGATCGTTGGAGCCCATCTGGAAGCTGCCGGCGGGAATTGCCGCGATCTCCGGGCAGCCGCTGCAGTCGCGCAGCGTCGCGGGGCTGGCGGGCGTCGCCGGGGCGGCGGCGGGCGGGGCAGCCGCTGGTGTGGGCGGGTTGGTTACGGCGGCGGTGGCCGGGGGCGGCGGCGAGGAAGGGGGCTTCGCCCGATAGAGCTGCTCACGCGCGCGGGCGAGCGAGGCGAAGCGCCCGTTCGGATAGGCATCGAGATAGGCCCGGTACTCAGCCGCGCTTTCGCTGTTGCGAATCGTTTCCCAGAAGGCGAGCTCATAGGCGTCGGGCGGTGCGCCTTTGCCTTCGAGCGGCGGGATCACCGCGCGATTGCTCTGCGCCACCGCGGCCGGCCGTGTGACGACGACGCCGGCGGGGGGCTCCGAGGAGAGCCAGGGTTGCTGGCTCCGCCGGGTCGCGCGCGAGATCGCGTCCTGCGTGCGCTTCGCGGCCGCGGCCATGTCGAGATTGGGCGTTCGGATCGCCTTCAGCCATTCCTCGACCGTGCGGCTGGCGCGGGCACCGGCATCCGTGACCGTCCTGCCCGGCGCGGCCGAGAACATCACGGCGATCCGCTCCAGAGGCTCGACCGCCAGCAGTCCGCGGCCGGCCGGCTGCCAGGGGTTGTCGCGGCTGGCGTCGATGAAGACGAAGGCGCTTGCCGGCCGGGCGAGGATCAGCGGGTCGATCAACTCGTCGAGGTCCACCGCGTCCTGCTCCGCATTCTGTGGCGGCACCGGCACGAGGAAGTTGCGACCACGCTGCTGGAGGGCATGGCCGGTATAGAACACGACGGCCTCGGCGCCGCGTTTCAGCTTGCCGGCGAAGGTGGCGATGGCCTGGCGCAGCTCGGTGCGGCCGGCATCTTCAACCAGGACGACATCGAAGCCGCCCTCTCGCAGGGTGGCGGCGACAATCCGCCCATCCTCGATCGCGCCGGGGATCCCGGCCTGCGGATAGGAGCCGTTGGCGACGACCAGCGCGACGCGTGCCGGAGGCGGTGCCGGCTGCTGTGCTGAGCCCGGCATGGCGCAAAGCGCCTGCAGCGCGGCGGCGAGGATGAGGGACAGCAACCAGGCCATTCTGCGGATCGTCTCCTCCCCAACTGCCCCTGAGGGCAGATTTCAGGATACGCTTCCCTCCGCGCGTATCCTCATCTTTTCGAACGCCCCTGCTTCAGCGCACGTAGACAGTGATCTTCTGCGACATCACCGGCGGATCGTGTGGAATATGACGGTGGTCGCCCAGCAGGAGCTGTAGCGTGTGTCGTCCCTTCGGCAGGGTGACGATCACTTCGGTCTGGCCGTTGCCGAGATGGATGTTGTTGTAGTCGGACGGAATCGGCTGGTCGGGCGGGCCGGGATCGGTGTCGATGAGCAGATGGTGATGGCCGGTCCGTGCCTGATCGATGCCGGCCGGCGCGACGCCCATGTTGCGCAAGCCGATGCGGACGGTGAAGCGCTCCGGCACCCTCAGCCCGTCGAGCGGATAATGGAAATAGACCAGCGCACCGGGCGGGGCCTGCTGGCGCCCGGCGGTCTGCGCCGTGGCGGCCGTGGAGATGGCGAGGCAGGCCGCCAGCGCCGCAAGAACGGCCGCGATGCTCCGCGAGGACGTTGTCGGCGAAGATCTCATCGGCGCCTCGTCGCTCTGGGGCCGCCCGGCATCACGGTGACGGTGATGCGCTCCGACATCACCGGCGGATCGTGCGGGATGTGTTTCTCATCGGCAAGCAGGAGCTGGAAGGTGTGCATGCCCGGCGGCAGGGTGACACGCTGTTCCGTCTGGCCGCCGCCGAGATGGATGTGGTTGAGGTCGGCGGGGATCGGCTCGTCGAGATTCGGCGTCGGCGTGTCGATCAGCAGATGGTGGTGCCCGGTATTGGGCTTGGCGACACCGGCGGGCGCCACGCCCATGTTGCGCAGGCCGAAGCGGATGGTCGAGGTCGGGAAGATCGTGTCCCCGTCCTTCGGATAGATGAAGTAGACGGTGGCGTCGTTGGGCGATGCTTGGCGTGCGCGGGCGGCGGGCGCCGGCGATGCCGGGGTGGCACCCTGCGCCGCCACGACGCGCACCCGGATGCGCTCGGACATCACCGGAGGATCATGCGGGACATGGTCATGGTCGCCCATCAGGAGCTGCAGCGTGTGCTCGCCGGGCGGCAGGTCGAGATCGACCTCGGTCTGCCCGCGGCCGAAATGCAGATGGTTGAAGTCGCTCGGGATCTCGCGGTCGAGCGCCGGCAGCTCCGTATCGACCAGCAGATGATGGTGGCCGCCATTTTGGCTCGCCGTGCCGGCCGGGGTGATGGCGACGCCCTCGCTGCCGAAACGGATCTTGGCGCGGGAGGGGATGGTGGCGCCATCGGCGAGATCGACGAAGAAGACCTTCGCGCCCGGCGCGGCGGAGGAACGCGGCTTGTCGGCCGGGTCGGCGACGACCTCGACCGTGATGCGCTCGGACATCACCGGTGGATCATGTGGGATATGGGCATGGTCGGCGAAGAGCAGCTGAAGCGTGTGCTTGCCGGGCGTCAGCGCGATCTCGGTCTCGGTTTGGCCGCCGCCGAAATGGATGTGGTTGAAGTCGGCGGGGATCGGCTGGTCGAGCGGCGGCAGATCGGTGTCGATCAGGAGGTGGTGATGCCCGGTATTGCGCCGCGTCTGCCCGGCCGGCGCGACTTCCATCTCGGTGACCGCGAAACGCACGGTGAACTTGCCCGGCACCTTCGCATTGTCGGCGAGGCCGACGAAGGAGAGCTTGGCGGTGCGCGGCGCGGGGCTGCGTTGCTGCGCCGGGGCAGAGGTGAGCGCAAGGAGGGTCGCCAGAACGAGCCCGAGGGCCGCCGGTACGAGGCGAAGCGCAGCCTTCACCATGACGTCCCCCCCCTTCGACGAGGCGTATGCTCGACGCTACCAGTGCAACGGCTGGCCTTCAAGCAAAACGCCGCCTGCCATTACGTCTTTGCCGCCTTTGTTCTGGAGCTATGCATGGTCATGCGCTAGCATGACCATGGGAAGGGGCCGATGAACGTCGTCGCCAGACTTTGCGGGCTGATCATGCTGATGCTGTCGAGCCTGGCTGTCGCAGCCCCGGCTCCAGTTGAGGAGCGCCGCGTCGCGCTCGTCATCGGCAATTCCAGCTACCGCAATGCGCCCGCGCTGCCGAATACGGTCAATGATGCGCGCGACATGGTCGGGGCGCTGCGCGCGGTCGGCTTCGAGGTGATCGACGGCACGGACCTCGACAAGCGCGGCATGGACGGGGCGCTCACCCGCTTCGCTAGGCTGGCGCAGGATGCCGACGCCGCGATGTTCTACTTCGCGGGCCACGGCTTCCAGTTCAACGGCGAGAACTACCTCGTGCCGGTCGAGGCGCGGATCGAGGACGAGATCGGCGTCCAATACGAGACGACGCGGCTCGCCGATGTCGTCACTGCCCTGAACTTCGCCAAGGGCGTCAAGATCATGGTGCTCGACGCCTGCCGCAACAACCCCTTCGTCGGCCTGCTGGCGAAGCGGCAGGCGACGCGCGGCTTCGCCGTCGGCAACGGCCTCGCCCCGGTCCAGCGGGCGCAAGGCATGGTCATCGCCTATGCGACGCAAGCGAACGATGTCGCCGCCGATGGCGCGGGCCGCAACAGCCCCTTTACCGCCGCGCTGGTGC
>Ga0255338_1005485_pt1 | contig 11645 bp, 3 predicted proteins | sample MeOH1_35cm_T4_19_FD_203715 | JGI IMG/M metagenome (GOLD analysis project Ga0255338, IMG submission 203715) | Sandy soil microbial communities from University of British Columbia, Vancouver, Canada - MeOH1_35cm_T4_195 | ecosystem: Engineered > Artificial ecosystem > Sand microcosm > Unclassified ... | reverse complement strand
GAGCCCGAGTGAATCACAGCAATAGAACCATCATTCCCGAAGTAACTAATGACCTCCAAAGTACCCTTCAGACGCCCTGGAACGGTCCCGATATGGCCGCCGGACTCAGGGTCATAGACGTCATCCCCCTGTTCGAGAACCTTCAGGATATCGCCGACCTGGAGGCCCGAAACGCGGCCGACGTTGAGATAAATGCGGTCGCCGTTCAGAGCGGCAATGCGCCCCTCCCAGCTGACTTTCGACAGCGAGCCAATCACCTGCGGCACGAATTCCAGGAAGGCATCACGGACGATGGCTTCAATCAAGTCAGGATTGTTCTGCAGATACTTGTCGGTCTCCACACGTTCAGCCACGCGCACTGTGGGCTCTTCCAGATTGACAGTTTTTACGGTGTTAAAGACCTCTTGGCCACCGCGGGTATTCACCACCCGCACGCGGATCACAGCATCAAATTCGCTCTTCATTTGGCGAATGATCCCGACATTATCGGCTTTGCGAGAGATGCGAATATCCAGGATCTTTCCCTCAAGAACCGCATTGGCGCCGAGGCCCTGCGCCTGCTTGGCGATTTCTTTCAGATCGTACTCGCCCTTCTCAGCGGGCTTGAGAGTCTCGGACTTAATATCACGGCTGTCCACCGCGATCACTTCGCCAGACTTATTGAGTTCTTTCATAAAAGCCGTGCGGGCTTTTTCACGCAGCGACTCCGGACGAGTTTCGGAGGCATCCAAGAAAGGCAGAATGATCAAGCGCTTTCGCGGCTGACCGGTTTCGGTTTTACTTAAGTTTGATTGATCCTTCACGTCCCGGCGTGCGACCTGAGAAGTGCGATCGATCGTTTGGCAAGCGGCAAGAACGAAAATCAGAGCACAGAAAAAATAATTTCTCACGAGGTCCCCTTATCGTTGCATTTGCATATTCACTTCACCGTCCGTGAAGCCTGTGGAGTTCCAGCGACGGCCATCAATTTCAAGGCCGTTGAGTTTTGCCGCGAAATCTTTGGAGTTCAAATTCGTGTCCACTTCAAACGCAAGAGAGTCCGAAGTCACAAGGCGCTCGCGAATATTGCGGATCTCACGCACTTGGTTCTTAAGCTTTTCTTTGAACGCTTCCTGTTGATTAAAAGGAATTTTCCCACGGAAAGTGAGCCTGAGGACCATCGTCCCCAGAGCTCCCCGTTGCCAAGCTTCGAAAACCTGCGACGCTAGATCTTGCGCAGTGGCATCGACAGTCTCGCGGATTTTTTTGTCAACACTCGACTCAAACACGCCCATCTCGGTCTCAAACTTTCTCGAGACATCGGCGATCGGGCGACCGTTGCTCACCTGCAAGGCCAGGAGTTTGATTTCAATGCGATAGCGATTCGAAGAATCAGGGCTTTTTGAGTACTGCACTTGCCCTTCGATCATCAAAGGCGCACCAAAGTACTGACTGAGGAATTGCATATCATCCAAACTCAGACGTTCGTTCTGATAGGTTCTTGGAATCTGCAAAGACAAAGGCAAAGATTTAATCAAATAGAAATTGTATTTCTGAAAAGCACCACGAAGGGCATTTTCAAACTGACGATTTTGCGAAATCAAGAAGGCTTTGCTGTTGCCATCCTCCGGCTTCCACCAACGGAAGGTCTTCAAATCCACCTTGTCGGTGAAACTAATTAGCGGCAACACCAATGGAACCGTGTCGTTTTCAGCTAATAATGAATATTCCTGTAACAAGGTTTTCAAATCTTTCACTGAGATTTTCAAAGTGACCGACATTTTGTAAGTCGTTCCGTCTTGTGTCAGTTCACTCGGCTTTGCGAAGGGAATATAGCGATTTGAAATCTTTTGGATTTTATTTTGAATCAGAGTCTTATTCTTGGTGTAACGTTCTTCACCAATAAGTTCCTTGATGATGTCCTCAGAGATTTTCTTTGAGGCTTGCTCTTGAATATCCCGCTTGGCCGCCTGAGGCATTTTTTCATTGGAAGTTCCGCTGTAGCTTCTCTCGATGAGCTCAGAGGTCTGCGCCATCACTAATTGCGCGATCATCATGAGTCCCGCAAAAAGCACTAGATGTTTCTTCATAACTTTCCCTGTCCTTGTCCTTAGACTTTTATGTTCTTAACTCAATGAAGTCCGTTCTACCGAAGGCCGAGTGGATGCTTTCAAAGAACTCATTGCTGATACTGACGGCAATTTGTTCTGGAACCTCCAATTGCACTTTGCGATTCACTTCCTTGAGATCAATTTCAAAACTCACATGGGTCGCACCCGGATGCCCCTTCAGAACTTCCTGCAGGCGCTCATAATCCGTGGCGGGGATGCGCTCCAAGTGCAAGACCATGCGCTTGGTCTTCTTCAGGATATCTTCCATCGGGGACACCGTATCCACCATGATTTTAACATTGCCTTCGTCAGCCTCCAAAGAGCCGCCGATCAGAACTGGCTTTTCATCCCGGCACATCATCTCGTTACGGGCAAAAGCGTCTGGGAAAATCACGAGCTCGCAGGACCCAGAAAGGTCTTCCAGCTTCGCAAAGGCCATGCGCGTGCCCTTTTTCGTGATCAACTCGCGCAGATCGGAAATAAGTCCTGCGACAACGACCTTTTTCTTGTTGGCATCCCGGCCCCAGCGGTTTTCCTTGGTCTTTGCCACCGGCTGCTGAGGCGTATTGGCCTCGTTCTTTGCAAATTGCGGAAGGTCCGCAACTTTGCAACTGGTCCAGATCTCCGCGAGGTTTTCAAACCCCTTCAACGGATGGTCACTCAGATAAAAACCTAAAACCTCTTTTTCGTATGCCAACGAAGCAGAGCGCGTCCAAGGCTTGGTATTTTCAAGCCGGACTTCACTCTCATCGCTAGGACCTAAATCAAACAAAGAGGTCTGACCCATTTCACGGTCTTTGCGTTTCCCTTCAGCGCGATCCAGATATTTTTGATAGCCAGCCATCAATTGCGCACGATGACCGCCAAAGTCATCCAGCGCGCCGGCTTTGATCAGGCATTCAATAACTTTCTTATTTACGCGACGAAGATCAATGGTATTAAAGAATTCATCAAGGCTCGTGAATTTCTTTTCAGGCAATTGTTCTCGGGCTTCGACGATCGCCATAACAGCGCCTTCGCCGACACCTTTAATTGCCCCAAGACCAAAGTAAATCTCATCACCATGGGCCCCGAAGAAATAATCTGAGAAGTTCACATGCGGCGGCTTTACATAAAGCCCGCGCTTTGCCGCATCTTTCGAGTATTTAACGATTTTGTCCGTGTCCGAAAGTTCGGTACTCAGTAGAGCGGCGAAGAACTCGGTCGGGTAATAGCACTTCAGCCACCCGGTTTGCATCGTGATCACAGAGTAAGCGGCGGCATGCGATTTATTGAAACCGTAGTCCGCGAACTTGTACATCAAGTCGAACAAATCATTGGAGGCTTTTTCTTCGTAGCCTTTGGCCTTCGCCCCTTCCATGAAACGGACGCGCTGACGATCCATCTCTTCTTTAATCTTCTTACCCATCGCACGACGGAGCATGTCCGCTTCACCAAGGGAGTAGCCGGCAATCCGCGATGCAATCCCCATCACCTGCTCTTGGTAGACCATGATCCCGTAGGTCTCAGACAGAACTTCTTTCGTGTCCTCGATCAGGTATTCCACCTGAGCTTTGCCATGTTTACGATCGGTAAATTCCGGGATGTTCGCCATCGGACCCGGACGATACAGGGAAGTAATCGCCGTGATATCGCCAAAACTTGAAGGACGAATTTTACGAGTGGCATCGGTGATGCCCTCACCTTCGAATTGGAAGATCCCCGCAGTATCTCCGCGAGACATCATTTCAAAAACGCCCTCATCATTCAGAGGCATTTGCTTAGTAAGAACTTTCACACCCCGATTTTTTTCAATCAAACGAATCGCGTGATTGATATGAGTCAGAGTTTTAAGTCCCAAAAAGTCGAATTTAATCAAGCCGATCTTCTCGGCATGTTTCATATCGTACTGGACAACTTGTTCGCCATCAGCGCCCTTATACAAAGGCGCATGACGTACCAGCTGCCCATCGGCAATAATTACACCAGCCGCGTGAATCCCCGCGTGGCGAACCATCCCCTCCACTCGTTGAGCAAGATCCATCAGCGTGTTCACAGTGGGGTTCATATCCATCATCTCACGAATACGCGGCTCCATTTCGAGCGCGTCCTTAAGAGTGATACCGAGTTTTTCCGGAATGAGCTTCGTCACCGCATCAACTTCAGGGAACGTGAGACCCAACACGCGGCCGACGTCTTTGATCGCGGCACGCGCTTGTAATTTACCGTAAGTGATAATTTGCGAAACGGACTCCTGCCCATATTTTTCAGTCACATACTGAATAACTTCCTGACGACGATCTTGACAGAAGTCGATATCGAAGTCCGGCATCGAGATACGTTCTGGGTTCAGGAAGCGCTCAAACAGCAAGAAATGAGGAATCGGATCCAGATCTGTAATCCGCAAACTATAAGCGACCAAGGAACCCGCTCCGGATCCACGACCCGGCCCCACAGGAATATCGTGATCCTTCGCCCAGTTGATGAAGTCTTGGACGATCAGGAAGTAACCGTTAAAGCCCATGCGATTGATGACGCCCAGTTCGTATTCTAGGCGCTTAAAGTACTCGGGCTTTTTTTCTTCAGCCACGGCCTCTTTGCGAAGTTCTGCTTCTTGAAAACGTTCTTCCAAACCTTTTTGTGCTTTGCGGGCGATTTCCTCTGTCAGCGAAGCACCGTCTTCCGTCGGGAAGGTCGGCAAGTGATAGATCGGCTTTCCCGCATCGTCTTTCAACTTGAATTTCACATCACAGCGCTCAGCGATTTCCAAAGTGCGAGAGAGGGCCTCCGGCACGTCTTCAAAAAGCTTTTGCATCTGTTCTGGTTTTTTAAAATAGAATTCGCTCGAGCCCAGCTTAAAGCGATGCTCATCGGCCAAAGTTTTATTCGTACCAATGCAAATCAAAACCTCTTGCGCAGTTTGATCATCCGGAGACATGTAGTGCACATCATTCGTCGCCACCACAGGTACACCGGTAATCTTGGAAGCCTCCAGCAAGAATGGATTGATCTTTTGCCACTCCGGCAGCCCCGTACGGCACATTTCTAAGTAGAACCGGTCGCCGAAAATCTGGTGCAAGCGGCGCACGCGCTCGAGGGCTTGCTCGGGTCCCTCATTCAAGAAAATATCCGCGACTTCGCCGCGCAAACCGCCACTCAGGCAAATGATATCGTTATTGTTTTTTTCAAGGACCTCGTAATCGATTCGTGGTTTCCAATAGAAACCCTCTTGATAGCCAATCGTCGACAGCTTATTGAGCGTACGATAGCCTTCAATATTTTGCGCTAGAAACACGAGCCGGCGCGGGAATTGCGCGATTTGATCACGGTCTTGTTTTTTTTCAAGACGCGAGCCCGGCGCCATGTACGCATCAAGACCAATTAACGGCTTCACGTTATTGTCTTTGGCGGCAAAGTAAAACTCCGCCGCAGCAAACATGTTTCCGTTATCGGTTAGGGCCACTGCGGGCATGCCGTATTCAGCGGCTTTTTTCGCAATAGATTTTACTCGGCACGCGGCCTCTAAAAGAGAATATTCGGAGTGAACATGAAGGTGTACAAAAGACATGATTTATTCATAACTTGGACATCCTTCAGGTTCAATTTTTACTGCACTTTTTCGCCCCAATAACCTATCGCGTTAGGGTATGAAATTAAAGCAGGAAATCAAATACATTCGAAAGCGGCGCTGAGAGGTAATATAAAATGCGTTTAGCAACCGAAGTATTGGCGAATTCACTCGTCCCATCCACAGGTTTACCATTACTATCGAGCTGTATGCTCAACTGCTCGTGCTCTTTCATATTGCTCAAAACTTCCGCAGCCAAAGTCGGATTGTCGCGACAGATGACGGCCATCTCAGCGTTGATATTGCGCGAGCGCGGGTCGACGTTGAATGTTCCCACCATGACGGTCTTCTCATCCAAAACAGCGCTTTTCGCGTGAATACCCCAGCGCGCATTCTTCATCGTGTCGCTCAGATAATCTTGCCCTGGCAGACTCATGCCTTGATAGATAAACACTTTCAAGCCATCCTGAATGAGTGAACCTACACGCGGATAGAATGTCGCCGTTGTGTAAATCGCATCGGTTGAATTCAAGCTGTTTGTATAAACACGAATATCAATACCTTTTTTCAAGTACGAGCGGATGATATCCATTCCATTTGTCGTCGTCACGAAATAAGGCGACTCAATTGAAACGGTTTTACGAACATCTTTCATCTGCTCTTGGATTTCATCGAATAAAACACGTCTCTCTTTACCAATACCCGGCATGTCTGCCGCGAAAACGGTGTCAGTACAAGTGTGCGGACGGAAACCCGTCGCATTCAATGCACCCATCGCACGAAGAGATTCCAAAACCGCGCGGTCTTTTTCATTCTGCATTAAGTAATCATTAGCCTTTTTCATTCCAGCTTCATAGCGACGAGAGAGATCGTCAAAACGACGTTTTCCCTCTTGATCATCCATCCCAGTCACTCCCGTAAGACCATACTGACTTGCAATCGGTTGTGTTTCCATCTCTGGAACCTTGGTCATGTTAGAAGACCAAAAACTATCGAAACTGTAGCGCATCGCTTTTGCGACAGAACCGCGCACATGAACATCGCGGTCGATGAAGTTGTAATCTTCCGCTAAGTCGAAATACTCGTCAGCGATATTGCGACCACCTGTGATGCCTTCGATATCATCGACAACTAAAGCTTTGCGATGGCTTCTAAATTGTCCCTTCATCAGTTCAAAAGAAAGATTTGGGTTGTAGTAGCGAACTTCAATGCCGTTTTGCACCAGCAACGTCGCGTAGAAAGTATCCAGCTTAGCTATAGGCCAACCGTAATCAATCAAAACGCGAACCTTCACGCCTTCGTGGGCTTTTTTTACTAAAGCCTGCGTAAAGATCCTTCCAGCTTCGTCGATATTGTAAATAAAGAATTCAACTTCAATACTCTTCTTGGCACTGCTAATCATCTCGAGGCGCTTTTGCAACGACAGGGATCCTGTGTTGATGATCATGAGCTTCTGAGGCTCCTTCGTTTTAAACAAATAGGGTTCCGCCTGAGCGACTGACCCGAGAAGACCCGCAACCACAAGTACATTCATCCATTGCGAAAGCATAACAACTCCCTTGAATAGCTCTTTAGGGAGCAAAAGCGATGCCTGGCAAACAGTTGTTTTGTTGATTTTAAGGAGCGTGGAGCGTCTAATTTTTAGACAGTGGCCGTAGGAGGGAATTCACCTTCCCCCTACTTTGTAGAATCCAGTCTTTGCTCGATGCGATCAAGGCGGGCTTTCATGTCTTCGAGTTCTTTATTCTTAGCGGCGTTTTCTTGCTTGAGTTTTTCATTCTCCACCTCAAGACTTGCCACACGGCGATCGATACCCAGCACTTTTTGATAAAGCTCTTTGACTGCGGCAACCACCACAGAGACCATCTTATCGTAAGACATCGTCCGATAAGAATCTTCCCCTTTATTCACCACTTCTGGCAAAACTTTTTCAACTTCCTGAGCAATGAATCCCACTTGATGTTTTGTACCGTAAGACTGGCCGCGCGCCGTATTCTGATCCCAATCGAAGTAGACTGGGTTCAACTGATTTACGATATCAAGACCTTGGGTCACCGGTTCAATATTTGTTTTCAAACGTTTATCCGAAGACACTGTGTAGTTGACCCAAGAACCGTTTTGATAGAACTCAAAGAGGGCCGTCGTCGTATTGTAACGAATCTGACCGTTGGCTGCCGTTGGACGCTGAGAAGTGTTACCAACAGCGATACGAATCGCGTCTGTTTTACTCGCGACGTCCAATGAAACCGCTGGGCTCGTTGTACCGATACCTAATTTTCTACCCATGTAAACATCGCCACTTCTTCCAAACTGAATAACCCCATCCGTGCGCACCAGAGGGCTTCCGGACGTAGTAGCTCCAGCGATCACGAGGTCCGTAGAACCTGACTGCGTACCAAACATGAAATCCCAGTCAGAACATGACGGCGCCTGTGTCGAAGTGGTACCCGTATGCCAACTCACCCAGTTGTAGAGACTGGTGTTGGGGCGTGAGAGACTCAGACCTTCACTACATTGACCCGTCGAAACAGCTCTGACGGTGGCATTGCTAGCGACATCCAGAAGAGACTGAGGCGTCGTTGTTCCGATACCAACGTTACCACTGCTATCAACTCTCATTCTTTCGCCAAGACCTGTAGAGGCATTGCGAGTCAGGATTTGGAAGTAACCAGCTGTGTTTCCGGCGGTTGCAATCTCTTTGCGACCTGCAATTGAAGCGAACATGCGTCCATCTGAAGTTCCGTCATTACCCGAGAACGTCATCATACCACCGTTGTCTACTGCGGTAGATCCTGTGGCTTGAATTTGGAAATTGGCCATCAAATTTCCAGCGCCAATATTCGGATCCACGACGTGAAGTCTAGAGCCAGGTGCATTTGTATTGATACCAACACTACCGCCGGACGACGCAATAGTAAAAGCATCGTAGGCACCAGGATCATTATAGATGTGATAGTCATCATTTCCTGCTCTCATACCCACAGACCACAGCTTATTCGAATCGTTGAACGCGGTCGCATTAGAATACATAACACTCGCATAGTAGGCATTGGAGCTTCTTCCGAGTTGAAGATTGGCATCATCGTAAGTACCCGCCTGAATAGCGGTGTTGGGACCTGTCACCAACCAAGAAGATCCACTGGTCGTATCTGAAAGATGCAGATTGACCGATGGATTGGTTGTGCCAATACCGAGTTTACCGGCTCTCGTCAGACTCATTTTTGTCGTGTTGTTTGTTTTAAAGCCTAAGTCAAAATTATCAGTCAAACCGATGGTCGCATTGCCGGCGAAAGCATTACCACCGTTGACATAACCAGCGCTTGAAGCCAAGGTCGCCCACGCAGAACCATTATTAAACTCCAATGAACTGTTGGAAGTGCTATAACGTAATAACCCTGTCGCATTTGCAGGACGCTGAGAAGTATTACCTACAGGCACGCGAATCGCATCTGTATAACCACTCGCATCTAAAGCAACGCTTGGTACAGCAACTCCGATACCAATTCTACTACCCGAACCTATGATCAAACCATAACTTCGATCAAATTTAACCTGACTGCCGTCGCCAAATCCAATATCTCCACCCCAGTAGTTTAAATACATAGTGCTATTGGAAGCGTTGTTATAAGCCTGAATCCCGTCAAAATCGAAGCCGACATGCATGCCCGTTGCAGTCCCAACCACCAGAGCCGAATAGCCAGAGCTTGTTGCAGTCGCATTACCGATATGTAAAGTTCCTTTAGGGCTGGTCACGCCAATACCGATATCGCCGTTATTCATAATCGTCATACGGGTGGCATTGTTGGTTTTAAGATCCAAATTAAAGTTATCAGTGAGCCCAATACTCGCGTTGCCGGCAAAGGCATTACCACCATTAACGTAACCAGTAGATGATGAAGCCAGAGTCGCCCACGCAGAACCATTATTAAACTCTACGGCGCTGTTAGTACTATTGTAACGGAGCAAGCCCGTCGCATTCGATGGACGTTGCGAAGTATTTCCCACTGGAACGCGGATCGCATCTGTTCTACTACCAATATCCAAAGAAACCGCGGGACCGACAGCACCAATTCCAACGTTGCCTCCAAGAGGATTGAGGGCGATTGGTTCATATGCTGTACCGATTTTTTGCGCCTGGATAGAACCGTAATCGCTAGTAGTATTATAACCGATCTGCAAGACTTGGTTGTTATTGGACGTACCGCGAACAACAAGCTGGCTAGGGTTCGTAGCTGTGGAGTTATCTTCGAAGTAGCCTACAGGTCCACCACCAGTACCCAAGACTTCGAGCTTAACCGCCGGTGATACAGTTCCAATACCGACGTAGCCTGTAGTATCGATATACACTGAGGCATTGCCGGCCGCCGTGTGAAGCCCCATGGCCCGCCAAGCGGAGTCCGCGGAGTTACGTGCACCGATCTTCGAGGACACGCCATCACCGTAAAATTGAAATGCTGAAGTGCCCGCAGTCGTGCTCCCAATATTGGCGAACACGGTGTTAGGAGAGCGCACGTCAAACGTAAACGCAGGAGTGGCAGTTCCAATACCTACACTCCCAGCACTGTCGATGGTCATTCTAGTGGAACCACCAGTTTCAAATCCCAAATTGTAAGCATCATTCAAACCGATAGTTGCATTCCCGGCAAAACTGTTACCGCCATTGATATAGGCACCCGTCGCGCCACCAGTTGCGAGTGTCGACCAAGCAGAACCATTATTAAATTCCAAAGCACTATTCGTCGAATTGTAACGAAGCAGACCGGTGGCATTCGCAGGCTGTTGAGAGGTATTACCCGCTGGCAAGCGAATCGCATCCGTTTTAGAGCCGATATCCAAAGACACGGAAGGACTGGTGCTGGTACCAATGCCCACATTGCCGTTTTGATCGATCACCATACGCACAGCCTCAGTCGTCGAGCCGTTTGGTGTCGTCAGGAATTGCAATTGTGCGCCACCAGCACTGCCCGTGTAGGCTTGAGTTGTCACGCCATGGATGGAAGCATTATCTACATAAGATCCGCTGGTATTCAAAGATCCCGAGAAGACCACGCCACCTAAGTCCTCACCGCTTTGCATGGCTGTAGGCGAAGCATTCGTGCCGCGATAGTTAATGAGATACAATTCACTTTCACCACCACTGCCGTTCGCAGGGCTACCCATGTAGTTCTCAATCAAAAAACTTGGATATCTTGCCGTCGTCGTCGAGGTATTATCCGACATAATACCCATCGTTGCCGAGCCATTGGCTTTGTAGGTTTGAACCATATTGTTCGGCGTGCTTGTGCCAACACCCAACTTACCGGCATTCGTCAGAGTCATTTGAGTCGTGTTATTCGTTCTAAATCCCAAATTGTAGTTGTCATTGAGACCAATCGTCGCGGCGCCACCAAAGGAGTTACCGCCGTTGATGTAACCGGTACTAGAAGTCAAGGCAGTGGCCCAAGAAAGATTTCCAGAGGCATCTGATTGCATCACTTGGTTTGCAACAGGAGTTGTCGATGGCAATTTCAAAGAGTAGTTAGACGTTGTCGCAGCTGCCTGAAGTGTCACTGTTCCAGAAGTAGCACCCTTTACGCCAAAGCCATACGCGTTAGCTACACCAGAGCCATCTAACGCCATAATATAGTTAGATTGACCGGTGGTAGATTTACTGACTGTCACAGAACCTGTATTTGAAACAGAAGACACGTCCCCAGAAAGAGCGAAGGCTTGAGCCACACCCGAAGCATTACCAACCCACATTTGACCTGCAGCCAAAGTGTTAGCCATAAAGCCATTCGCAGAAGCTGGAGTGAAACCAAGGGCTGAAGTCACGTCACCAGAAAGAAGGGCCGCGCCAGAAGACACGCGACCTTGAGCATCGGTGATGACTTTCCAGTAAGTACCAACAGAACCAGTGTTTTTCAAAGTAACTAAACCAACGTTAGAGATTGTGACATCACCAGAGAGCGCACGAGCCTCAGCACCGCCAGCAGAGTTACCCACCCAAACCGAAGCTGAAGTTAAAG
>Ga0255338_1005483_pt1 | contig 11646 bp, 14 predicted proteins | sample MeOH1_35cm_T4_19_FD_203715 | JGI IMG/M metagenome (GOLD analysis project Ga0255338, IMG submission 203715) | Sandy soil microbial communities from University of British Columbia, Vancouver, Canada - MeOH1_35cm_T4_195 | ecosystem: Engineered > Artificial ecosystem > Sand microcosm > Unclassified ... | reverse complement strand
CGCGCATCACTGTTCGGTCGCGTACGCATGGCACGTGCCGGCGGCATTTCTATTTTCGGGCGGCGCCGGAATAAAGCGGCGGTCGGGCATGTTGCGGTTCGCCACTTCCATCGCGGGAGGCGGCTTCGGCGGGCTAGAATCGTCGCATGGCGGGGGCGCACGAACGCTGGGACATCTTCTGTCGCGTCGTCGACAACTACGGCGACGTGGGGGTCGCGTGGCGGCTGGCGCGGTGCCTGGCGCGCGAGCATGGGAAACACGTGCGCCTCTTCCTCGACGACCTCACCGTGCTCGCCCGGTTGCGTCCGGACACCGATGCCGCCCTGGCGGCGCAGCGCATCGACTCCGTCGACGTCTGGCGCTGGGACGAAAGCCTGGACGAGCGCGAGACCGTGCCCCCGGGCGAGGTGGCCGACGTGGTGGTGGAGACCTTCGGTTGCGACACGCCCGAACCCTACGTCCGCGCGATGGCCGCGAGGATTCCGCACCCGCGCTGGATCAACCTCGAGTACCTGAGCGCGGAGGACTGGGTCGAGGGAAGCCACGCGCTGCCCTCGCCGCACCCGCGCTACGCGCCGCTCGCGCGGCACTTCTTCTTTCCGGGCTTCACCTCGCGCACCGGCGGGCTGCTGCGCGAGCGCGACCTCCTCGGGCGCCGCGACGCCTTCCAGGCCGACCGCGCCACCCAGGCCGAGTTCTGGCGCTCTCTCACCGGGGCCGTCCCGCCCGACGGGGCCTTGAAGGTGAGCCTCTTCGGTTATTCGGGGGCGCCCTACGGGGGGCTCCTCGAGGCGATGACGCGCCACGCCGGACCGGTGTGGGTCGTCGCCCCCGATGGGGCGGCTTCGGCCGCCGTCACCGCGTGGCTGCACGGCAGGTCGCATGGCGAGTGCGGCGCGCTGCAGGCCTTCACGGTCGCCTTCCTCGACCAGGACCGCTACGACGAGCTGCTCTGGGCCTGCGACCTCAACTTCGTGCGCGGCGAGGATTCCTTCGTGCGCGCGCAATGGGCCGCGCGCCCGTTCGTCTGGCACATCTACCCGACCGACGACGGGGCCCACTGGGTGAAGCTCGGGGCCTTCCTCGCGCGGTACACGGCCGGCATGGACCGGGCCCACGCGGCCCGCGTCACGGCCCTCTGGGAAGGGTGGAACCGGGGGGAGCCGGTGGCGCGAACCTGGCCCGCGTTCGACGCCGCCCTGGCCGCCGTTTCTCCCCATGCCGAGGACTGGGCCGCGCGCCTGGCCGCCCAACCCGATCTTGCCACGCAGCTGGCAAATTTCATCGATAACGTGCTAAAATGAAAGGCTTTTTGGATTTCCCACCGGGCGGTGGGCGACAGATTTCACGGACGAATTTATGAAAACGGCACAGGAACTGCGTAGCGGCAACGTATTCATGGTGGGCAACGACCCGATGGTCGTGCTCCGCGCGGAGTACAACAAGGGCGGCCGCAACGCCGCCACCATGAAGATGAAGATGAAGAACCTTCTCACCGGCACCAACACCGAGACGGTGTACAAGGCCGACGAGAAGTTCGAGCTGCTCATGCTCGAGAAGCGGGAGGTGACGTACTCGTATTTCGCCGACCCCATGTACGTGTTCATGGACGGGGACTTCAACCAGTACGAGATCGAGAAGGACAGCCTGGGCGAGGCGCTCAACTACCTCGAGGAGGGCATGCCCTGCGAGGCCACGTTCTACGAGGGCCGTACCATCTCCCTCGACATCCCGAACACGGTCGTGCGCGAGATCACCTACACCGAGCCCGCCGTGCGCGGCGATACCTCGGGCAAGGTGCTCAAGCCCGCCAAGCTCGCCAACGGCCACGAAGTGGCGGTCCCGGCGTTCTGCGCGACCGGGGACAAGATCGAGATCGACACCCGCACCAACGAGTACAAGCGCCGCGTGAACGCCTGACGCGCGCCCGCCGGACGATCTAGGATAGGGGGCGCTTCGGCGCCCCTTTTCATTTCTTCCTCCCCGCGAGGTCCCTCGATGGCCCTGAAGCGCCCGAAGTGGAATCCCGGCACCGTGGTGGTGCTGGAGCACGTCTCGAAGGTCCTCAAGGACAACCCGCTGCGCGATCCCTTCGTGCGCAACGTCGCGGTGTGGCTGCCGCCCCAGTATGACGAGGGCTCCACGCGCGGGCGCGGCCGGCGCTTCCCGGTCCTCGTCGACATGGTGGGCTTCACCGGCTCGGGACTGGCGCACATCGCGTGGAAGAACTTCAGCGAGAACGTGCCGGAGCGCGCGGCGCGCCTGGTGCATGAAGGCAGGATGGCGCCGGCCATCATCGTCTTCCCCGACTGCTTCACCGCGCTGGGCGGCAACCAGTACGTGAACTCCTCGGCCGTCGGTCGCTACGCCGACTACCTCACGAAGGAGATCGTGCCCTTCGTGGACCTGCACTTCCGCACGCTCGCCTCCCGGGAGCACCGGGGCTGCTTCGGCAAGTCCTCGGGAGGCTACGGCGCGATCGTCCACGGCATGAAGCATCCGGATACCTGGGGCGCGATCGCGGACCACTCGGGCGACGCCTACTTCGACTTCGTCTACCGCCACGACTGGCCCAACACGTTGAACGAGCTGGCCAGGTACCGGCCGAAGAAGGTCGCGCCCGGCCCCTACGACGCCCGGAAGCTCGAGAAGGGTTGCGACCGCGGGCTCGACGACGGGCGCGTGCGGGCCTTTCTCGAGGGCGTGTGGGCCAAGCCCAAGCTCTCGATGGCCGAGGGGCACGCGATCATGAACGTGTGCATGGCGGCCACCTACGACCCCGACCCGAAGGCGCCCAACGGTTTCCGGCTGCCCTTCAATCTCGAGACGGGCGAGTTGCTGGAGGACCGGTGGAAGCGCTGGCAGGCCAACGACCCGGTGAACCTCGTGGCGAAGCACGCGAGGGCGCTCAAGTCGCTGCGCGGCATCTACATCGACTGCGGTTCGCGCGACCAGTACCACATCCACTACGGCACGCGCATCCTCTCCAAGCGCCTGGCGCAGGCGGGCATCCGCCACACCTACGAGGAATTCGAGGACAACCACTCCGACATCGACTACCGGATGGACGTCTCGCTGCCGTTCCTCGCGAAGGCGCTGAAGTAGCGGCTAGCGCCGCCGCCGCGACTTGCGCCGCCAGATGGACGGCGGCTTGCCGAAGGCGCGCTTGAACGCGCGCGAGAATGAGTTCACCGCCTCGTAACCCGCGCCCTCGGCGATCGTCTCGATGGAGTGCGCGGTGGTGGCGAGCTCGTGCGCGGCGAGCTGGAGCCGCACGCTGGTGAGGAAGCCGAAGATGGGCTCGCCCACGGCGAGCGAGAAGCGCTCCGCCAGCGCGGAGCGCGAAAGCCCCACCTGGCGCGCGAGCCGCTCCACCGTCCAATGCTCGCCGGGCCGGCCGTGCACCAGCGCGAGCGCGGCGCCCACGTAACGGTCGTTCAGGCCCGCGAGCCAGCCGGACCCGCCGGGCGGCAGGTCCTCGACATGGCGGCGAAGCGCCTCGATGAGGACCAGCTCCGCGACGCGCGACAGGGCGGCCGTGCCGCCGGGCCGCGGCGCGTCGGAGCCGGAGAGCGAGAGGCCGAGCGAGTCGGCGAGCCATGCGAGCGGCGCCGTGCCGCGCAGGCCCGCCTTCAGCACGGGCGGCAGCGCCGCGAAGAGGGGATGCGCGAGGTGGCGGTCGATGCAGATCGCGAGCGTCACCCAGCGCGTGCGGCGCCCGGACCCGCCGAGGGTGACGGGCGCGAGCTCGCCCGCGACGGGCGGCCTCAGGAGTGCCGCGAAGGGCGCCGCTTCGACCGAGAGGTCGGAGCCGATGAGGTGGCCGTCGCCGCGCGCGATGAACGCGACGTCGCCCGCGCGAAGCGCCAGCGGCTGCGCATCGCCCGCCTTGAGGAAGCAGTCGCCCTCGAGCACCACGTGCGCGAAGCAGCGGGAGGTCGCCGTCGGGACGGAAACGCACCACGCCCCGCCGGCCGTGGCATCGGTGAGCACGGAGCCCGTGAGGCTCGCGAGGCGCAGGACTTCGGAGAGGGCGTCCATGGTGTGGTGCCAGGCACCGTGCCCGACACCGCGTTTTTACGTACCGGCACCGCCGGTGTCAATGAAAGTGGGCTGTGGGCGAATCGGCTTCTTCCGGAAGCTCGGCGTGGACCATCTCGGCCTCGGGGTTGGCGAAGAGCGGCGCGCCGCAGTCCTCGCAGTACTCGGGCTCGAAGGTCCCGGTGAGCTTCTTCACCTCGGTGACGCCGCACTGCGCGAGCTCGGCGACCAGGTCGTCGAGGGGGCCGGCGCGGCCGGATTCGTCCTCGCGCCCGTAGAGGGGCCAGACGACGCCGTGCGCCACGTGGCTGTCGCCGTCGACCGTGAAGCCCACGCGGTACTCGTCCACGCGCTCCTCCCCGAAGCCCGCGATCACCGCGCGCAGCTGCGCGGGTTCCACCTGCAGCGTGTTCTCGAGGAAGGACACGCCCGCGCGGATGGCGTAGGGGCGCACGCGGCGGTCGGCCTCGCGGCAATTCACGTAGTAGGCGTCGGGCAGCAGGCTTTCGAACACGCAGCCGGGCAGCAACTTGGCCATCGTCGGGCGCGCCTGTGCGATCCACTGCTCCAGGCTCGCCGTGCGCCCGGCGTGCCCGCTCGCGTCCTCCTGCCAGCGGAAGAGGGGCTTGCCGCGGACCACGGCCACCGAGGCGATCACGAAGCGCGAGTCCGACAGGAGCTGCGCCGTCTCCGGCATGCGCGCGAAGTCGATGCGCGGGATCTCGCCCGTGACGGCCGCGTCGCCCAGCTTGGCCGCCAGGCGCCGCAGCTCCGAGTAGTGACGCGGCAGCTGGTCGATCGAGTAGAGGTAGGGCACCAGGGTCACGCGCGTGTCGGCCGCCAGCACGTGCGCCTGGAGCTGGACGCTGAGCGCCTGCGCGTCCTCGCGGGCGATGGGCCCGGAAGGAATGGCGTACTTGGACCACGCCACGACGGGCGCGGCGATGAGGAGCGCCTCCCACGCGAGGTCGCCCTGCATGACCGTCACCGATTCGGAGATCCCCTCCACGCGCTCGATGAGCACGTCGTAGGCGCCGGAATTGGTCTGCCAGAGATGGTCCAGCGCCCCGTCCAGCGGCGCGTCGTTGCCGTGCTCGAGGAGCTTCTCGAGGAGCGCGGCGACCGCGCCCTCCCAGAACCGGTCCTCGGTGAGGCTGCCGGAGGTGTGCAGGCCGTTGGCGAGGGCGATGAGTCGTTCGGCGTCCCGGGTGAGGCGGGGCGAGGACTTGCTTCGTGTGCGGGCCATGGCGGGGGAGCCGGGCGGGAAACCGCCGGCTGTGGTGACGGTTCGTCGGAGGCGTATTTTATCATTGCGGAAACGATCGACCGGAGCCGACGAGATGAGCGAACCCCTGAACGTGCTGGGCGGCGAGTTGCGCGCCTGCAGCTTCGACCCCCTGACCGGCTACCGCCGCGACGGCTCGTGCAGCGGCGGCGACGACGACACGGGAACGCACGTGGTGTGCGCGCGCGTGACGAAGGAATTCCTCGCCTTCAGCCTCGCGAACGGCAACGACCTCGTCACGCCGCAGCCCGCGATTCGCTTCCGCGGCCTCAAGCCCGGCGACCGCTGGTGCGTTTGCGCCCTGCGCTGGCTCGAGGCGCTGGAGGCCGGCGTGGCCCCGCCGGTCGTGCTGGAGGCCACCCACGAGCGGGCGCTGGAACTCGTTCCGCTCGACGTGCTCGAGCGCCACGCCCTCGACTCGAGCCCCAGCCGCGAGTCGCCGTAGCGTTCAGGCAGGCATTTCCGACCGCGGAGCGCAGGAGGGCGCGGGGCGATTCCCCAGCTTCGCCAGGGCCTTGCGAATGGCGCACTTCAGGTCGGCCAGCATCCTCGCCAGTTCCCGCTGGCGCAGGGCCTTCGCATCGCGTTCGATCTGGAACCGGTCCGGAATCCTCATGGCCTTCTCCTTCGGTTTGGCGGCGCCGCTTGGCACCCGAGAAGTCAATCTAATTGCAGCACCGGTGATATACAATCCATCATCAAGGCAAATGATTGATGAAATTAAGGAACAAATAGGATGAGCGTTCCGACGGACATGGCCGCCTTCGTTCGCGCCGTGGAGAAGGGCGGGTTCTCCTCGGCGGCCCGCGAGCTGGGGCTCACGCCCTCGGCCATTTCGAAGCTCGTGACGCGCATGGAAGACCGCCTCGGCGTGCGGCTCCTCAACCGCACCACGCGGCGCCTGGCGCTCACGCCGGAAGGCGAGGCGTTCTTCCATCGCGCGCAGCGAATCCTCGCCGACATCGAGGAGGCCGAGAACGAGGTGGCGCGCTTCCGCGCGCGCCCGCGCGGGAAGCTGCGCGTGAACGTGGGCACGGCCTTCGGCGCGCACCAGCTCGTGCCGGCGCTGCCGGAATTCCTCGCGCGCTACCCGGAGATCGAGGTCGAGATCGAGATGACCGACCGCATCGTCGACCTCATGGAGGAGGGCGCGGACGTGGGGCTGCGGACCGGCCACCTCGCGGACTCCTCGCTCGTCTCGCGCAAGATCTGCGACCTGGAGCGGGTCGTCTGCGCCTCCCCCGCCTATCTGGCCCGGCGCGGCACGCCGGGGAAGCCCGCGGACCTGCTCGGGCACAACTGCCTCGTGTTCACGGGCACGCCGCAGCTTCGCCGCTGGCCCTTCAATTTTCCCGACGGCGTGCGCGACGTCGAGGTCTCGGGGAACCTCAGCGCGAGCAGCGCCGAGACGCTCCTGCAGCTCGCGCTCATGGGCGCGGGGATCATCCGCCTCGCCGACGTGATCGTGGGCGACCCCGTCGCGAAGGGCCTACTCGTGTCCGTGCTCGCCGAGGCGCATCACGTCGAGCCGCTGCCGCTGCATGCGGTGTTCCCGCCCGGCCGCCACCGTTCGCCGCGCGTGGCGGCGCTGGTGGACTTCATGGTGGAAAAGTTCGGCGAGGCGCCATGGCGCGTGCGCAAGGGGCGGCCTTGACGATCCTCGCGCCCGAGGTCGCCTTCGTCGACCTCGAGACCACGGGCACTTCCGCCACGGGCGATCGCGTGACCGAGGTCGCGATCGTGCGTGTCGTCGACGGCGAGCTGGTCGAGGAGTGGTCGTCCCTCGTCGACCCGGAGCGCTCGATCCCGCCCGACATCCAGATCCTCACCGGCATCACCAACGAGATGGTGAAGGGCGCGCCCACCTTCGCCGACATCCGCGACGAAGTGCGCCGGCGGCTCGAGGGTCACCTCTTCGTCGCGCACAACGCGCGCTTCGACTACGGCTTCCTGAAGAACGAGTTCGCGCGCCTGGAGATGGCCTTCTCCGCGGACGTGCTGTGCACGGTGCGCCTGTCCCGGAGGCTCTACCCGGAGGCCGTGGGCCACAGTCTCGACGCGCTGATCGCCCGCCACGGCCTCGTCGATCCCATGGATGTCGTCGATCCCGCGGCGCGCACCGGCAGGCACTCGGCGCTCGGCGACGCGCGGGCGCTCTGGCGGTTCGCGAACGTGATCGGGCGCGAGAAGCCGCCGGAGGAGATCGCGGCCGCGGTGAAGCGCCTGCTCAAGATCCCGAGCCTGCCGCCGCAGCTCTCGCCCGACGCGCTGGAGGGGGTGCCCGAGTGTCCGGGCGTCTACCGGTTCTTCGGGGTGAACGACCTGCCGATCTACATCGGGAAGAGCGTGAACCTGCGCGACCGCGTGCGCTCGCACTTCAGCTCCGACTACCGCAACTCCAACGACCACCGCCTGTCGGCCGAGATCCGGCGGCTCGACTGGATCGAGACCGCGGGGGAGCTGGGCGCGCTGCTGCTGGAATCGCGCCTGGTGAAGGAGGTGGCGCCGCTGCACAACTCGCTGCTCCGCCGGCACCGGACCAATTGCGTGCTGCGGCTGCCGTCGCTTCGCGGCGCGCCGGAGTTCCTCAAGCTCGACGAGATCGACTGGGACGGGCGCGGCCCCGGCGCGGACGCGCTCTACGGACCCTTCGCCTCGCCGCGCGCCGCGCGCGACCTTCTCGAATCGATCGCGGCCGAGGAAGGCCTGTGCTGGCGGCTGCTGGGATGGGAGAAGCGCGGCGGCCCCTGCTTCGCGCGGCAGCTTCGCAAGTGCCGCGGCGCGTGCGTGGGCGAGGAATCCCCGGAGGCGCACAACCTGCGGCTCGCCACCGCGCTCGAGGCGAAGCGCATTCCCGACTGGCCCTTCCCCGGTGCCGTGGCGATCCTCGAGCGCGACGCCGCGCGCGGCATCGAGGAAGCGCACGTGATCGACCGCTGGCGGCACCTGGGCACGGCGCGCGACGACGAGGAGCTGCGCGTTCTCGCCGCGACCCGCCGGCTGCCGGAGTTCGATCCGGACATTCTCAAGCTGCTGCGGCGCTGGTTCGAGGAGCATCCGGGCCGGATCCGCCCGATTCCGGCGGCGCCCGTCGAGGACCCCTCGCCGGCTTGAGGCCTGATCGCCGCCTGCCGCGCCTATTTCGGTGTCGCTTGACTCGAGTCAACATGCCCGCGGCCTCGCCGATCCACGATGATTCGGGGAACCCCCGATGCAGGGGGGCGACCCGAAGGGCGCATTCGCGTGGGCAACACTAGACGGAGCGCATCATGGACACGACAGTCGAGGTCACGAGGGAAAAGCTTCTCCAGGATCTGAACGCGGTGGTTGCGGAAACCGAGCAACTGCTGAAGGACACGGCGACCGTCGGGGGCGAGAAGGTCGCGACCTGGCGCGCGGGCGTGGAGCAGAGCCTGAAGGCCACCAAGGAACGGGTGGCCGATTTGCAGCACGCGGCCGCCGAGAAGGCCCGTGCGACGGCCCAGGCGACCGACGCCTACGTGCACGACAAGCCGTGGCAGGCGATCGGCATCACGGCCGGCGTCGGGGTGCTCGTGGGCCTCGCGGTCGGTATGCTCCTGAATCGCCGCTAGGGCGGGTGGCGCGAACACGGCGATGTCCGCCACGCCCCAGGCAGGGCCGAGGGAGGCGTTGCGCGCGCTGGGCGCCAACGTGGCGGAGTTGCTGCGCATCCGCGGCGAGCTGTTCTCGCTCGAGCTGAAGGAGGAGTTGCGGCGCCAGAAGGAATTGCTGTGGCTCGCGACGGTCTCCGGCCTGTTCCTCGCCGCCGGGTTCATCGCCGCGGCGATCCTCGTCGTGGTCGTCTTCTGGGACACCTACCGCATCGCGGCCATCGCTTGCGTGACCGGCGCGTACCTGTGCGTCGGCGGCTGGGCCCTGCTGCGCCTTCGGGACCGCGTGCGCAACGGCCCGGCGCCATTCTCCGGGACGATCGCGGAACTCGAGCGTGACATGGACATGATCCGGGGAAGCGAATGAAAGAGCCGGTCGAGGTCCTCGCCCTGCGCAAGGAAGTGCTGATCGCGCGCTCCACACTTTGCCGGCTGAAGATCCGGCGCGACGCGGCGGCCGTCCGCGGGACGCTGTCGCCCGCGAGGGCCGGCATGGCGCTCGCCGGCGCGGCGCCCGTGCGCGAGCTCGGCCTGGGGCTCCTGCTCGCCGGACTGGGCGGCGGGCGGGCGGCGCGGCTGATCGCGCTCGCGGGCCGGGCGGTGATCCTTGCCAGGGTCGCGCTCGCGACATTCGTGCTCGTTCGCGCGGCGAAGCGCCCGCGGTAGTCCCCGGCACCCGACCGGCTACGCGTCCGCCAGCACGTCGGGCGAGTCGTTTTTCGGGTTTCCCACGAGTTTCAAGATGGCCCGCACCTGCGTCGGGCTGCGACTTGTCGTGCCAGCTCTCCCACAGCCCCGCGAAGGCGAACAGGGTCTGGTCCGCCGCCGTGATCGCGTAGGGCTGCTTGTGCCCGGGCTCGCCCTTCCACTCGAAGAACCCGCTCGCGGGGACCACGCAGCGGCGGCTTCTGAAAGCGTTGCGGAACGAGGGCTTCTCGGACGCGGTTTCGCTGCGCGCGTTGATCATGCGGTTGCCTATGGCGAGGTCCCTGGACCAGAACGGCACCAGCCCGCAGCGAAGCATCGCCACCTCGCGCCGGCCGGCCTCGTCCACGCGCACCACCGGCGCCTCCTGCGTGGGCGCGATGTTGAAGCGCTTGCGGATGCGGTCGTGCACCGGCACGTTGAATGTGTAGGCGATGACGTTGCCGTCGGCGTCGAGGAAGTAGCGGCTGCACATGCGCGAAAGTATTGCACAGGGTTGCCCCGCCCCCCGCCGGCCGGTACCCTGTGCGCACCCTATGCCCAAGCCCCTCGCCTGCCCGAGCTGCCGCAAGCCCATGGATAAGCGCGAATTCGGGCGCCATCCGGTCGGCGAGGTGACCATCGACGCCTGCTGGGACTGCCACGCGCTCTGGTTCGACCAGTACGAGAGCATCGCGCTCACGCCGCGCTCGGTGATCGACCTCTTCCGCCTCATCCACGAGCATCGCGACAAGCCCGCGCGCACGCTCGCCGACTCGATGGGATGCCCGCATTGCCGGGCGAGGCTCGCCCTCACGCAGGACATCCAGCGCACCAATCGCATCTCCTACTACCGCTGCCCGGGCGGGCACGGGCGCCTGACGACCTTCTTCCAGTTCCTGCGCGAGAAGCAGTTCGTCAGGTCGCTCTCGAAGCTGGAGATCGATGGCCTTCGCGCCACGGTGAAGCAGGTGCGCTGCTCGAGTTGCGGGGGGTCCGTGGACCTCGCCCGCGACAGCGCGTGCAGCTACTGCCGCTCGCCCATCTCGGTGCTCGATGCCGCGGCCGTCGAGAAGACCCTCGCGACGCTCTCGGACGCCGACCGCAGGCGCACGAGGCCGAACGCCGAGGAGCTCGCGGCCGCCTTCGAGTCGCTGGTTGCCACCCACAAGGACGCCCGTCGCGACAGCCCCTGGACGCGCGACATCCTGCCCATGCAGTCCACGCCGGCCGTGATCGACCTCGTTGTCGACGGCCTAGGCCGGCTCTTCCGATGAAAAGGAAACGCCGAATGAACCGCTCCCGTGGTCCCCGCCTCCCCGCGCTTCTTTGCGCGGTCTCCCTGCTCGCCGGCTGCCAGCTCGTGCCGGTGAAACGCGAGCCGCCGCCGCTGCCCTTCACCGGCACGAAGTGGAACCTGGTGACCGAACGCAAGCCCGTGGGAGAGGCGCCCTACCTCGAGTTCGGCGACGGGGCGGTGACGGGCTCCTCGGGGTGCAACCGCATCATGGGCCGCTACCAGCAGGATTCAGTGGGCGCCGGCGCGATCGTGTTCTCGTCGATCGCCACCACCAAGCGCCTGTGCGACGACGTGTCCATGGCGGTGGAGGACCGGATCCTCTCGGTCCTGCGCACCTCCACCAACGTCCGCGTGACGGGGGACGCCCTGCGCATCGACGGCTCGGCGGGAGCGCTCGACTTCAAGGCCGCGCCGCGCTGACGATCCTTCCGTTGTCGATGCGGACCTTGTCGCCCACGCGCCACGAGGGCTCGGTGTCGTAGCGCACCACCTTGTTGGTGCCGTCCTCGAGGCGCACGCGGACCTGCCACGCCGTGACGGCGTTCTTGTTCTTCTCGATCTCGTTGCCGAGGAGGGCGCCGCCGAGCGCTCCTGCAACGGTGGCGGCATCCTTGCCGCGGCCGCCGCCCACCTGGTGGCCGAGCACGCCGCCGACGATGCCGCCGAGAACCGCACCGGCGCCGCTGCCCTCACCCTTCTTCTCG
>Ga0255338_1005482_pt1 | contig 11646 bp, 13 predicted proteins | sample MeOH1_35cm_T4_19_FD_203715 | JGI IMG/M metagenome (GOLD analysis project Ga0255338, IMG submission 203715) | Sandy soil microbial communities from University of British Columbia, Vancouver, Canada - MeOH1_35cm_T4_195 | ecosystem: Engineered > Artificial ecosystem > Sand microcosm > Unclassified ... | reverse complement strand
GCGGCGATCGGACCCAGAAGGCCGGAAATGGTCTGCGTGCCGGTCAGCTTGTGCTTGATGCCCGAACGGTAGGAAACGCCGACATTGGTGGCGCCATTGGTATAGAACAGGCCCGCATTCCAGCCGACGGTCCAATCGTCGCCCTTCAGTCCCGCAAAACCATCGGTCGGGATCAAGGGCGAAAGCTGCGGCAGCGCGTTGGTCAGCGTCGCCTTCACATATTGCACGTCGACACCGCCGCCGATCGAGAAATTGTCGTTCAGCTTATAGGCGGCGCTTGGCTGGATATTATAGGTTTTGAGATTGGTGTAGAGCGAGTCATAGCGGCCGAAAAAGCCGTCATCATAATCCAGCTTCAACCCGAACGGCGCGTTGACGCCCAGACCCAGCCACAGCCGGTCCGTAGCCTGCGCCGTCACATAGAAGCTGGGGATGGGAATGACCTTTTCGAACGGCTGGCCGCCATCATTGCCCGTCACCGGCACCCGAGCGCCGGGCAGGGTGGGAACGGTGCGATAGGTGCCGCGATTGGCCTGATGCGCCGACGCCATCAGCGCGATGCCGCCGATCGAGGTTTGAACGCCCGACAATTCCGTCATGGCGGCAGGATTGAAATAGATGGTGGACGGATCGTCCGCCGCCGCACCCGCCCCGGCGAGCGCGCGGCCGGTTTCCTTGGGCGACTGTTCCTGCAGGTAAAATCCACCCGCAAAAGCCGGAACTGGCATTGCCAATACGCCTGACAGCAAGAGACTGGCGATAATGGGGCGGCGCAAAGACATATGATTCCTCTCCTGAAACTCGACCAAGGCAAAATGGCTTTCGCCAGAGAATGATCCCCTGTGAGCCATGCTGTTATAAGCATTATGGTTAAATAATCGTTCGAAAAGCCCTAATTTGCACGGATTTCCGCCGCTATCTCCTCGGATTGCGCAACGACGCTACGGCAAGAGGCGAAAATCGCGCTCCGCGACAGGGCAAAAAAAAAGCCGCCCCGAAGGACGGCTTGAAAGTTTTAGGAGAGGATGCCTGAAAGGCCCGTTCCTTTTGCGGTGCAGCGACATTTTCCGCAAATGCGAAAAGCTGATGCTCGATTGCGTTTCATGCAATCGTCATGTTTTTTCCTGATTTCCGTAAAGGAAATCTGCACAAGACCATGTCAATTTTTCCCTGTTAGGCCGGTCATAATCGGCTGTTCAAGGCCGAATCACATCCGAATCGGCCAATTGCGCGTCGATATCCGCGATCAGACGCGCCAGTCCCTCCGCATCCTTCGCTTCGGCCCGCGTAACCAGCGAATCCTGTGTGTTGGAGGCCCGCAACAACCACCAGCCATCGGCCGTATTGACCCTAAGACCATCGGTTTCATCGACGCTCGCACCTGCGGCCAGCAGCCGGGCGCGCACCTCCTCCACCACGGCGAATTTGCGGCTCTCCTCAACCGGAAAGCGGATTTCCGGCGTGTTGGCCATGTCGGGCATCTCGTCGCGCAGGGCCGTGACGCTGCGGCGGAGCCGAGTCAGGCTCCGGATAAGCCGCACCGCGGCATAAAGCCCGTCATCGAAACCATAATAATCGTCCGCAAAGAAGATGTGGCCGGTCATCTCCCCGCCCAGCGGAGCAGCAATCTCCTTCATTTTGGACTTGATGAGGCTGTGGCCGGTCTTCCACATCAGCGGCTGGCCGCCCAAGGCCGAGATGCGGTCGAACAGGGTCTGGCTGGCTTTCACATCCGCGACGATCGTGGCGTTCGGGCGGTCTTTCAACACCAGTTCGGCAAAGATGCCGAGCAACTGATCGCCCCAGATCACCCGGCCCTTGCCGTCGATCACGCCGATCCGGTCGCCATCCCCGTCGAAAGCCACTCCGAAATCGAGCTTCTTCGAGCGGACAAGCGCTTTCAGGTCCGCCAGATTCGCCTCGACAGTAGGATCGGGGTGATGATGGGGAAAATGTCCGTCTATCTGGGTGAACAGCACATGATGCTCACCTGGCAGGAGCTTGACGAGCTTGTCCACCACCGGGCCGGCGGCGCCATTGCCCGCATCCCAGCCAATGCGCCAGGCGGCGCCGTCGAACCCCTCCATGAGACGCGCGACATAGCGGTCCATAATGGCGATGGTCTCGACCCCGCCGCCACTTTCGCTCCTGGCCTCGCTCCAGTCGCCCGCCGCGGCCATGGCCCCCAGATTCGCGATGTCCGACCCAAAAAAGGCGTTATGCGCAAGCACCAGCTTGAAGCCATTATGATCGGTGGGATTATGGCTGCCGGTTATCTGAATGCCGCCGTCCACATCGAGAACCGCTTCGGCATAATAGAGCATGGGCGTCGGGCCGAGGCCTATGCGGACGACATCCGTGCCCGAGTCCTGAAGACCGTGGACGACCGCCTGTTCCAGCGCCGGGGAACTCAGCCGCCCGTCATAGCCGACCGCGACTCTTGATCCGCCCGCCCGTTTGATGATCGTGCCGAAGCTGCGACCTACCGCATAGCCATCCGCCTCGCTGAGCGTCTGGCCGACCACCCCACGAATGTCATATTCGCGCAGGAGCGTGGGATGAATGCGATGGGCCATGGCATGCTCTCCCTTGGTTTCAGTCGCGCTGGGCCATGTCCCTGATCAGAAGGTCGCGCGCCGCGTTGATCTGGGCAGCGAGCGCTTCCGTGCCACCCTTGTCCGGATGAACCGAGGCGATGAGGCGGCGATGTGCCGAGCGAATGGCGCGGGCGTCGGCATCCGGCCCGATGCCCAGCAGCTTGCGTGCATCGATCACCGCCTGAGGCGAAGCGGGTTGCGGGGCGGGCGTGCCCTTCGTCTTGCCCGGCCGGCTCCTGGCGAAGAAGAACAGGGTCGCGCCGACCAGCAGCGGCGCGCCGATCAACGGCTTACCCTTCGCCGCCATCACCGCGCCGACCAGAGCGGCACCCAATGCCATGCCATCCTTCGCGCTCATGCTTTGCAGTCGTCCCGTCCAGATCAGCCAGGCCGCAAGCCCGATCAAAAGCAGGGCAAGCAGACCCATCAGGCCGCGCCGAGCAGATCCAGCGGAGCGACCTCATCGCGTGAGGGAAGGGCAAGGCCGGACACCATCTCGCGCAGTTCCTGCCGCGCGGCGATATGGCTGACGCCCAGTTCGCCCAGATGCCCCTTGTCGAGCAAGGTAAGCCCCGAGGGGAAGAGTTCGCGGAAGACCACACGTTCGGAAAGACCCGGAATCACGCGGAATCCGACGCGGCGGGAGAGTTCCATCAGCGCATCGCCCACACGCTTCTTGTTGCGGGCGTCATGATGCTGGACGCGGTTGCGCAGCACCACCCAGTCGATGGTCACGCCATCGGCCTTGGCGCGGGTCTTGCGTGCCTCGAAAATCAGTTCGGAATAGAAGGAGAGCCGCTTCACCTTGAAGGTTTCGGCGTCCACCTGACCAATCAGGTCGAAATCGACGAAGCTGTCGTTCATCGGCGTCACCAGCGTATTGGCGCGAGCGGCCATGTGGCGGGCATAATCATCGTCGCGGCCGGGGGTATCGATGACCAGGAAATCCTTGCCCTCGGCCATGGCGGCGGCTTGTTCCTCCAGCGCCTGGACATTGTCGCCCTTGAACACGGCAAAGTCCGGAGTCGGCAGGTCGATGCCGCGACGGCGCGCGGTATCGGCGCGGTTTTCCATATAGCGGGTGATGGTGCGCTGGCGCGGATCGAGGTCGATCATGCCGACGCGATGACCCAATACCGTCAGCGCGATGGCCGTATGCACGGCTGTCGTGGACTTGCCGGTTCCGCCTTTCTCATTGGCGAAGACGATATGGTGCGTTTGGGCGTTCGCCATCGGACCTTGATAACCCCGTTGATTGTCGCATTGTCGGTTGACCGTTTGAACCGGCCATGCCTTAGCAGGATGTACCCCTGTTGATGCCCTTATCGGAGCCACTCCCGTCGTGCAAATCCTCCGTGATCTCGCTTCGCTCAGAACCGCCATCGAAGCGCTGAAAAGCGACGGAAAACCGTTGGCGCTGGTGCCCACCATGGGCGCGCTGCATGACGGGCATATGGCGCTGGTGGAGGAAGCGCGGCGCCATGCCGGGCATGTAGTCGTGTCGATCTTCGTCAACCCGCGCCAATTCGGCGTGAACGAGGATCTGGACGCCTATCCACGGCGCGAAGCCAAGGACGCGCAGATGTTGCAGGCGGCCGGAGTCGATATGCTCTGGGCGCCGACGGTCGATGTCATGTATCCGGCGGGCTATGCCACCAACATTTCCGTGTCGGGCGTGACCGAAGGGCTGGATGGCGCGGCGCGGCCGGGGCATTTCGACGGCGTGGCGACGGTGGTGACGAAGCTGTTCAATCAGGTCCAGCCGGATGTCGCGCTGTTTGGAGAGAAGGATTATCAGCAGCTCGCCGTGATCCGGCAGATGGTGCGCGATCTGGATGTGCCGATCGAGATTATCGGCGTGACGACCCAGCGGGCCGAGGATGGATTGGCGCTCTCTTCCCGTAATGCCTATCTGACCGAGGAGGAGCGCAAGGACGCGCTCGCTCTGCCCCGCGCTTTGGGTGAAGCGGCGCGGCAGATGGAAAAGGGCGCGACCGTCGAGGCTGCCATCGCCAAGGCGATCGCGATGCTGGCCACGCACGGCTTTGATCCGATCGACTATGTGACGCTGTGCGATGCGGTGACGCTGGAGCCAATGACCGTGCTGGACCGCCCAGCGCGGCTGCTGGGCGCGGCGAAGCTCGGAAAGACGCGGCTGATCGATAATATCGCGGTCGATCCGATTTAAATTCCGTCATCCCAGCGAAAGCTGGGATCTCGTGAGGCTATTCTGTGCCCCATCGCCTGAGATCCCAGCTTTCGCTGGGATGACGGCTTTATCAAAACGGCTTCACGATCACCGCAATCACGATCACTGCGGCAGCGATTCCCGGAACCTCGTTCAGCAACCGCAATTGCTTCTCCGTCAACGGGCGCAGCCCCCTGGCGAGCTTCTTCGTATAGCCCGCGATCCAGCCATGATAGCCCGACAGGCCCAGCACGAAGAGCAGCTTCAGGTGGAACCAGCCGAAATGCCAGGCGCCGATCTCCACCATCAGCATGAGACCGAAGACCCAGACCAGAACCAGCGACGGGTTGAGGATGATCTTGAGCAGCCGCCGTTCCCGGTCGATCCACTTCCTGTCCTCTTCGGACCCCACCGGGCATTGCTGGTGATAGACGAAGAAACGCGGCATCATGAACAGCCCCGCCATCAGGAAGATGACGAAGATGACATGCGCGGCTTTGACCCACAAATAGGCTGCTCCCAGATAAGGCATCATCGACTCTCCGGCTGCGTCCGATTCTGGCGCACATGGCGGATCAGCGCTTCGACATGATCAATAGGCGTATCGGGGAGAATCCCATGGCCCAGGTTGAAGATATGTGGCCGCCCGGCAAAGGCTGCGCGGATATTGTCGACCGCCTCTTCCACTGCCTTGCCGCCGGCGATCAGCGCCAGCGGATCGAGATTCCCCTGCACCGGCAGTCCCTCCGGCAGTTCACGATCGGCCCAATGCGGATCGACCGTTTCATCGACGCCGATTGCATCGACTCCGGTCCCGACCGCATAATCGACCAGCTTCGCGCCTGCGCCCTTGGGAAAGCCGATGACCGGAATCTCTGGGTGGATCGCCTTCAACTTCTCCATGATCCTCTTATTTGGCTGAATCACCCAGCGCTCGAACTCCAGCGGGGCAAGGCTGCCCGCCCAACTGTCAAAAAGCTGGACCGCCTCCACCCCGGCCTCGATCTGGCCGGAGAGATAGATAACCGTCGCATCGATGAGCGCATCGATGAGCGCACCGAATTTTTCGGGCTGCTGATAGGCAAGACGGCGGGCCGCGCCCTGATCCTTGCTGCCCTGACCCGCGACCATATAGGTGGCGATGGTCCAGGGGCTGCCTGCGAAGCCCAGGAAGGTCACTTCTGGGTCCAGCGCGGCCCTGACCTGCCGGACCGTCTCATAGACCGCCTCATAACGGCTGAAATCGGGTTTGAGGGCCGACAACTCCGTCTCGGCCAGGATGGGCGCCAGACGCGGGCCTTCCCCGGCCTCGAACCAAAGATCCTGCCCCATGGCATAGGGCACGATCAAAATGTCGGAAAACAGGATCGCGCCGTCGAAAGCGAAACGGCGCAAGGGCTGCAGGGTCACTTCCGCCGCCGCCCCGCTATCATAGACCAGTTCGAGGAATCCGCCCTTTTCCGCCCGCAATGCACGATATTCGGGGAGATAACGGCCCGCCTGCCGCATCAGCCACATGGGCGGCACATCAGGGCACGCCCCTTTCAGGACCGAAAGCAATGGCTTGGCGGATGGCCTGTTCGAAAGGCCGGCATCAGATCCCGTCATATACTCTCTTATATTTAGATTCAAAAAGGATGATGGAGATAGTTGGGCGGTTGGCAGCGGGGTTTATGCGCTGTGCCCGGATTTGCCAACAACTTGACTCCTGGGTGCCGCCGATTCCGGTCCGAGTCAGTCCGCTTATCCCCGTTATCCACAGGCTGTGGGTATAAATTTCAATCTGTTGGCGGGCTGTGGACAAGATTTCCGGAATCGAGGAGGGCGATAAGCGCCTGATTTTGCCCGCAACCTATCCCTTGCTTTATCCACAGCCTGCCCACAGAGATATTCGCGCCCCAAAGAGAAACCAGAAATGTCGCGCATTCATCTCCATCTGCTTTCGGACTCGACCGGCGAAACGCTGGAAAACATCGCCAAGGCGGCGATCGGCGCGTTCGAAAATGTCGAGGCGGTGCGCCATTTCTGGCCGATGGTGCGCTCCGATGTCCATCTTGATCGGATCATGGAGGAGATCGCCGCTAATCCCGGCCTGGTGCTATTCACCCTGTCCAACCACCAGCTTCGTCGGCGGCTGGAGACGCGCTGCCGGGCGCTCGGCCTGCCGCATGTGGCCGCGCTTGACAGCGTGACCGATGCGCTGTCCAACATATTGGGGCAGGAAACCCGCAACCGGCCGGGCCGCAAACATATTCTCGACGAAGCCTATTTCGCGCGGATCGAGGCGATCCAATTCACCATCGCCCATGATGACGGCGTCGGCCATGAAAATTGGGAGGAGGCCGATATCGTCCTCGCCGGTGTTTCCCGCGCCTCCAAGACGCCGACCTCCATCTATCTTGCCAATCGCGGGTATAAAACCGCCAATATTCCTCTGGTAATCCAGTCGCCGCCACCGCGCACCCTCTATTCGCTGAAGCATCCGATGGTGGTGGGGCTGACCGTCAGTCCGGAGCGGCTGGTGCAGATCCGCCGCAACCGGCTGCTTTCCTTGAACCAGGCGCCGGAAACCAGCTATGTCAATCTGGAAAAGGTGCAGGAGGAACTGGCCTTCGCCCGGCGCATGTTCGCGGATAATGGCTGGCCGGTGATCGATATGACCCGCCGGTCGATCGAGGAAGCGGCAGCCGCCATCATCAACCTGTTCAACGACCGCGTGCTGGCGGAAGGAGCATGAGACCATGATCGTGCTGGCATCGCAAAGCGCGAGCCGCCGGGCGCTGCTGGAAGCGGCGCAGGTGCCGTTCGAGGCGCTGTCGCCCGGCGTCGACGAGGAAGCAGCCAAAGAAGCCCTGCGCGCCGACGGTCTGGATGCCCGGCAACTGGCCGATGCGCTGGCGGAGCTGAAGGCGCTCCGCGTGTCGCGGCGGGTGCCGGGCGGGCTGGTGCTGGGCTGCGACCAGACCCTGAGCCTGGACGAGGGCACGATGATCGACAAGGCGCTCGACCGTACCGATGCCGAGCGCATATTGAAGTTGTTCTCTGGCCGGGTGCATCATCTGCACAGCGCGGCGGTGATCGCGCTTAATGGCGAGCCGATCTGGCGGCATATCGAGCGGGTGCGGATGACTGTGCGGCCCTTGTCGGAGGCTTTCATCACCTCCTATCTCGACGGCGATTGGGAGCATTGCCGTTGGTGCGTCGGCTGCTATCGGATCGAGGGTCCGGGCGCACAGCTTTTTGCGAAGGTCGAAGGCAGCCAATTCGCGATTCAAGGCCTGCCCCTGCTGCCTTTGCTTGACTTTCTGCGCGTCCGGGGCGTTCTGGCGTCATGACCGACAAGCTCCCTTATGCCGAAGTGATCGGTGATCCGATCGCGCACAGCAAATCACCGCTGATCCATAATTTCTGGCTCGATGCGTTGGGTATCGAGGCGGAATATAAGAAGACCCATGTGACCAGCGAGGGGCTGTCCGCCTATTTCCTGGCGCGGCGGGCCGATCCCGATTGGCTGGGTTGCAATGTCACGATTCCGCACAAGATCGCGGTGATGGACTATACCGACGATCCGGGCGGCGTACGCGAACGGATCGGGGCGATGAACACCATCGCCAGCGAAACGGGCGGACCGTTGATCGGCACCAATACCGATGCGGGCGGATTCCTCCAGCCGCTGCTGCGCGACAAGTGGAAGGGGCAGAGCGCGGTGCTGGTCGGCGCGGGGGGTGCGGCGCGGGCGATATTGTTCGCGCTGACGAGTCTGGGCGTGCCCGACATCACGGTCATGGCGCGTGATGCGGGGCGAGGGCAGGCGTTGCTCGACCGCGCAGGGGTCAAGGGCCGGGTAATCGGCATGGCGGATGCGCTACCCAGGGCCGACCTGCTGGTCAACACCAGCTCGCTTGGCATGGTGGGGCAACCGCTGCTGGATCTGGACCTCAAACCCCTGGCTGACGACGCGACCGTTTATGATATCGTCTATGCGCCGCTGGAGACGCAATTGCTCAAGACGGCGCGGGCGAGGGGTCTCAAGACCCTCGATGGGCTGGAAATGCTGATCGGGCAGGCGGCACTGGCCTTCGACATCTTCTTCGATGCCGAGGCGCCGCGCGAGCGGGACGAGGAATTGCGCGCCTTGCTGCTCGCTGCCTGACGTCCATGAAGATCTACGGCCTCACCGGCTCCATCGGCATGGGCAAATCGGCCGTGGCCGCCATGTTGCGGCGCGAGGGCGTGCCTTTGTTCGATGCCGATGCCGAGGTGCACCGCTTGCAAGGGCCGGGCGGGGCGCTGCTGCCCGCGATAGAGGCGCGTTTTCCCGGCACGACGGGCTCCAAGGGCGTCGACCGGGCGAAACTGGGCGCGGCAGTCTTTGGCCATGCTCATGAGCTGAAGGCGTTGGAAGCGATCGTTCATCCTGCCGTGCAACAGAGCCGTAAGGCCTTTCTGCGTCGGCATCGGTCGCGAAAATTCGTCGTGCTGGATATTCCGCTGCTGTTCGAGACCCATGGCTATCGCAGGCTGGCAGGCGTCATCGTGGTCACTGCCCCCGCCTGGAAGCAGCGCAAGCGAGTCCTGGCCCGGCCCGGCATGACCGCTGCAAAATTCCGCCGGATTGTCCATCTGCAAACACCCGATGCTGAAAAGCGGCGGCGGGCTGACTATATCATTCACACAGGGACGACCTTCGCTGAGACACGTTTTCAGGTACGCCGCTTGGTCGCTTGCCTTGGTGCGAAGACAGGCCGATAAGAGGGGTCCGGTGAGATTGGCCGGCCAGAGTCGTTGAAGAGGGCGATGCGCGAGATTATTTTCGACACCGAAACGACTGGCTTCGACCCTGCCTCAGGCGATCGCCTGGTCGAAATCGGATGTATTGAGCTCTTCAATCGGGTGCCCACGGGCCGTACCTTCCATGCTTATTATAATCCGCAGCGGTCTATGCCCGCGGCGGCGGAGGCCGTTCACGGGCTGTCGGACGGTTTTCTGAGGGACAAGCCGGTGTTTTCGCACGGTGTCCAGGAATTGCTGGCTTTTCTGGAGGACAGCCATCTGGTCGCGCATAATGCGCGCTTCGACTTCGGCTTCCTCAATCATGAACTCAAGCTTTGCGGCCTGCCCGAAGTGTCGATGGAGCGGATGATCGACACCGTCGCCATCGCCCGCCAACTCCACCCCGGCGCCAAGCACAGCCTGGACGCGCTCTGCACCCGCTACGGTATCGACCGCAGCCATCGCATCAAGCATGGCGCCTTGCTCGACGCCGAATTGCTGGCCCAGCTTTACATCGAACTGACCGGCGGCCGTCAGATCGGCCTTGGTCTTGCACAGGAGGAAGAGAAACTCGTTGTAAATATGGAACTTGCGGCGAAAGTAGCGGTTCGCCCTGTACGCCCCGCGCGCGTCTTTGCGGCCAGCGCGGAGGAGCTGGAGAGGCATGCAGCGTTCGTCGCGACGCTGGACAAGCCGCTCTGGCTTGAGGAGGCCTGATTACAGCCGTCCCCCTTCCGGGATGCACTGCCTTCAAGCCTCCATGCCAACCGGATCGCCATCCCGGGCGGTTCGGCAAGAATAAGGAGAAGGCATATGGATATTCGTGTTTCCGGGCATCAGGTCGATACGGGTGACGCGCTCAAGGAGCATGTCTGGACCCGTCTGGAGGCCATGGCCGAGAAATATTTTTCCCGCGCGCTTTCCGCCCAGGTGACATTCCGGCCGGCTCCGCACGGCGCCTTCCATTGCGACATCGTCTGCCATGTCATGACCGGCCTGATCCTGAAAGGAGCGGGCGAGGCGCAGGAGGCACATCCGGCCTTCGAACAGGCCGCCGAGCGGATCGAAAAGCAGTTGCGCCGCTATCTGCGCCGCCTGAAGGACCGCAGCGCGCAGGCCGCCGCCGCCGAAGCCAGCCGGACCAACGGTTTTGGTCCCGATGGACTGGACGGGGCGGGCTATACGATTTTCGCTTCCTTGGCCGATGAAGAGGAACCGGCCGAAGCTCCACTGATCGTGGCGGAAACTCGCGTCGACATTCCCGAAGCCAGCGTGTCCGACGCAGTCATGATGCTGGACCTGCGCAATACGAACGCCCTGCTGTTCGTCAATGCCGGGACGGCCGCCTATAACATGGTCTATCGCCGGCATGACGGGACCATCGGCTGGGTGGAACCGCGCCTGGGCTGATATCGTTCCCTTGGCCGCCGGTTGACCTTGATCGGCTGGCGGCCTATGGGGCCGGACTTTAAAGATCCGGGCATTGCGTCATTTTTCCGAAGCTGGGCGCGGCTCGGCTGGGATTCGGCATGGTTCATTTCAACGATATCGTCGCACCGGATGCATTGGGCACAGGCCTTTCGGTGAATGGCAAGAAGCAGTTGTTTCAGAAGATCGCCGTGTTGGCGGCAGCGGCCTATGGCTTGAACGCCGATCTGGTGGCCGAGGCGCTGCTGGAGCGCGAAAAGCTCGGGTCCACCGGTTTTGGTGGCGGCGTCGCAATTCCCCATGCCAAGATTCCCGACCTGCAGAAGATGTGCGGCGTGGTCGTCCTGCTCGATCCGGCGGTGTCGTTCGACGCGGTGGACGAAGCGCCGGTGGACATCGTCTTCGCGCTGCTCTCGCCGGTCGATTCCGGGGCCGAGCATCTGAAGACCCTAGCCCGCGTTTCGCGCTATCTGCGCGATGAGGGGCAGGTCGCCCGCCTGCGCGGCGCCAAGTCGACCGCGGCGCTCCATGCCCTGCTCGCCGGTGGCGAGGCGCGTGACGCTGCCTGATTCCGGGCCTGGTACTGGCGTGTCGCCCAGCGGAGAGGCGGCGCATTTCCGGGCGTTGGAGAATCTCTATCGCTCCGCGCCGATCAACCGG
>Ga0255338_1005481_pt1 | contig 11649 bp, 12 predicted proteins | sample MeOH1_35cm_T4_19_FD_203715 | JGI IMG/M metagenome (GOLD analysis project Ga0255338, IMG submission 203715) | Sandy soil microbial communities from University of British Columbia, Vancouver, Canada - MeOH1_35cm_T4_195 | ecosystem: Engineered > Artificial ecosystem > Sand microcosm > Unclassified ... | reverse complement strand
CCGCCACATCGTCAAGGCGCACGGGCCGCGGGACATGCCCATCTGGGGCGACGACTACCTGGCGACCGCGAAGCGGTCCGCGGCCACATCGGAGTCGCCGTTCGACGCGGAAGCCATGGTGACGTACAAGATCTACGCGCTGGCCGAGTACTTGTACCGGCTGCAGGCGAAGTAGGGGCGCGCGGTCAGTCGTCCGCGCCTTCGGCGCGCGGGAACGCCACGACGTGGTCCACGTCGAGCTTGATCCCGATCTTCTCGCCGATGGCGTGGTTGTGGTGCGAGGGCACCAGCGAGAGGAGCTGCTTGCCGTCGTCGAGCCTGAGCGTGTAGAGGAACTCCGCGCCCCGGAACGCCTTCTTCACGACCTCCGCTTTCAAGGGCGCCTCGTCGTCGTGCTGCACGTCGTCGGGGCGCAGCAGCAGCGCGACCGCCATGCCGGGCTTCAGCTCGCAGCCGGGGCAGTGCCTGAGCGCGCCCAGGACGGTGTCGATGCCGTCGGCCTCGGACGCCAGCCCGTCGATGAGGACCCCCTCGCCGACGAAATCCGCCACGAATCGCGTCGCCGGGCGGTGGTAGAGGTTGTAGGCGGTGTCCCACTGCTCGATCCGCCCCTTGCGCATGACCCCTACCGTGTCGGCCATCGCGAAGGCCTCGTTCTGGTCGTGGGTGACGAGGAGGGCGGTCGTGCCCTGCGCCTTCAGGATCCCGCGCACCTCGATCGACAGGCGCTCGCGCAGGTCGCCGTCGAGGTTGGAGAACGGCTCGTCGAGGAGCAGCAGCTGCGGCTTCGGGGCGAGGGCCCGGGCGAGCGCCACGCGCTGCTTCTGGCCGCCGGAGAGCTCGTGCGGGTACTTGGTTCCCGAGCCCGGCAGGCCGACCGTCGCCAGCAATTCCGCCGCGCGCTGGCGGCGTTGCGCCGCGCCCAGGGCGCGAAGTCCGAAGGCCACGTTGTCCAGCGCGTCGAGATGGGGGAACAGGGCGTAGTCCTGGAAGACGACGCCGACCCGGCGCTGCTCCGTGGGAACGGTAAGCCCCGGGCGGCTCACGACCTCGCCGCGCAGGCGAATCTCGCCGGCGTGAACCGGCTCGAGGCCGGCGATGCAGCGCAGGGCGGTGGTCTTGCCGCAACCGCTCGGGCCCAGCAGACACCCGATCTCGCCTTCGGCCAACGCCAGGTTGAACCCTTCCACCACTGGGGGCATTCCCGGGTAGGAAAAACGCAGATCGGCGATCTGGAGGGCGGGGGTCATGAGAATCATTATAGCTTGGGATTTGGTAAGTGTTTGATATCCTGCATGCTGCGGTGGGGAGGTTCGTTTAAACTTGTGCCCCTATTGACAAATACGAATCATTCCCAATAATAGCGATATCCCCCATCCGGAGCTCCCATGAAACGACTCGCCCCGCTCGTCGCCGCCGTCGCCTTCGCCTCGCCCGCCATCGCCCAGGAGAAGGTCCTGAATCTCTATTCCTCGCGTCACTACCAGACGGACGAGGCCCTGTACGCCAACTTCACCAAGGCGACCGGCATCAAGGTCAATCGTATCGAGGCCAACGAGGATGCCTTGCTGGAGCGCCTGAAGAACGAGGGCGCGCGAAGCCCCGCCGACGTCCTGGTCACGGTCGACGCGGGGCGCCTCTGGCGCGCCGAGCAGCAGGGGCTGTTCCAGCCCGTGAAGTCGAAGGTGCTCGACGAGCGCATCCCCGGCGAGTTGCGCCATCCGGAGGGCCTCTGGTTCGCCTTTTCCGTTCGCGCGCGGCCGATCTTCTATCTCAAGGGCGCGGTCAATCCCGCCGACATCCGCGACTACGAGGACCTCGCCGGCGCGAAATGGAAAGGGAAGGTGTGCGTGCGCTCGGGGGCCAGCATGTACAACCTGTCGCTCATGAGCTCCATGATCGCGGGCGTCGGCCCGGCAAAGGCCGAGGAGTGGGCGAAGGGCGTGGTGGCCAACTTCGCCCGCAGTCCCAAGGGGGGCGACACGGACCAGCTCAAGGCCGTGGCCGCGGGCGAATGCCAGGTCGCCATCGCCAACACCTACTACTACGTGCGCCTCATGAAATCGTCGAAGCCGGAGGAGCGTGCCGTCGCCGAAAAGGTCGGGGTCATCTTCCCGAACCAGTCCGGCCGCGGCACGCACGTCAACATCTCCGGCGCCGGCGTCGTGAAGCACGCGCCCCACCGCGACAACGCGATCCGTTTCCTGGAATACCTCGCGGGCGACGAGGCGCAGGCGTACTTCGCCAACGGCAACAACGAGTATCCGGTGGCGGGCAAGGCGAGCGGCAACCGCGAGCTCGCCTCGCTGGGGGATTTCCGCAAGGACAGCCTCAACGTCACGTTGCTCGGGAAGAACCAGGCGGCGGCGCAGCAGATCTACGATCGCGCCGGCTGGAAGTAACCCGGTCCCTCCCGGCCGGCCTCAGGCCGCCTCCGGCCGGTCGGGACGCACGATCCGCCGCGCGGCCAGCACGATGGGCACCAGGCCCACGGCCACGATGGCGAGCGAGGCCGTGGAGGCCTCCGCCAGCCGCTCGTCGGCGGCGAGGTTGAAGGCCTGCACGGCCAGCGTGTCGAAGTTGAACGGCCGCATCACGAACGTGGCGGGCAATTCCTTCATCACGTCCACGAACACCAGGAGCGCCGCCGTCACGAGGCTCGGGCGCATCATCGGCAGGTGCACGCGGGCAAGCGTCTCCGCGGGCCCCAGGCCCAGCGAGCGTGCCGCGTCCTCCATGGCCGGCGTGATCTTCGCGAGGCCCGCCTCCACCGACTGCATGGCCACCGCGAGAAACCGGATGAGGTAGGCGTAGACCAGCGCGACGAGGCTTCCGGTGAGCACGAGGCCGGCCGACAGGCCGAACATCGCCGCCAGCGCGTCGGCGACGAGGTTGTCGAGTTTCGCCGCGGGGATCAGGACGCCGATCGCGACGACCGCGCCCGGCACGGCATAGCCCATCGCCGCGACGCGATTGACCGCCGCCGCGGTGCGGCTGCGCGAGATGCGCGCACCGTAGGCCATCACGACTGCAAGCGCCACGGCGATCGCGGCGGTGACGGCGGATACCAGGAAGCTGTTCGCCGCGAGCATCGCGAAGCGGACCCCGAACTGCTCGTCGCCGCCCTGCAACGCGAGGTGGGCGAGGATCGCCGCGGGGATGGCGAAACCGACGGCGAGCGGCGCGAGACAGGCGGCGAGCGCGGCGGCGGCGGGGCCGCGCGCCAGTGGGACGCGCAGGCGGCGGCGGGGCGAGGGCGCGTCGTGGAAGCGCGCCCGGCGTCGCGCCAGGCGCTCGGCGGCCAGCAGCACCGCCACGAACGCGAGCAGGATCACCGAGAGCTTGGCGGCCGACACGGGCTCTCCCATCGACAGCCAGGCGCGGAAGATGCCGGTGGTGAAGGTCTGCACGCCGAAATAGGAGACCGTGCCGAAGTCGGCGAGCGTCTCCATGCAGGCGAGAGCGGCGCCGGCGGCGATGGCCGGCCGCGCGAGCGGCAGGCTCACGTGGAAGAAGGCCCGCCACGGCGGCAGGCCCAGCGTTCGCCCCGCTTCCGCGAGCGACGGGGACTGCTCGAGGAAGGCGACCCGCGCCAGCAGGTACACGTACGGGTACAGGACCGCCACGAACATGGCGGCGGCCCCCGGCAGCGAGCGGATCTCGGGGAACCAGTAGTCGCCCGCGGACCAGCCGAACGCCGCGCGCAGCGCCGACTGCACGGGGCCCGCGAACTGAAGCGCATCGGTGTAGGCGTAGGCGATCACGTAGGCCGGCATCGCGAGCGGCAGCGCCAGCGCCCATTCGAGCACGCGCCGCCCGGGAAACTCGCAGCTCGCCACGAGCCACGCGCAAGCCACGCCCACGATCGTCGTGCCCGCGGCCACCATGGTGACCAGCACGAGGGAATTGAGCGCGTAATCCGGGAGCACCGTGGAGACGAGGTGCGCCCACGCCTGGCCGCCCGGCACGAACAGGTTGGCGCAGACCACGGCGAGCGGCGCGACGAGCGCCACGGCGACGGCGATTGCGGCGGCATTCCAGGAGCGCAGGCCCAGCCTCGGCATGGCGCGAGGGGTGCCCCGCGTCGATTCGAGGGCTTCCATGCGCGAAGTGTAGCAAGCGGCCCCGGAAGGCTGGTTCGCACACCCGGCCCGCTCGATGGAAGCATTTGAAATCAAGCGGTTGCGTGCATGCCGGCGTCGCCGCTCCCAGCGCCGGAGGGCGCGAAATGAATTGCTCCGGGGGCCCGTGTCAGCTAAACTAGCCCGCTTTTCAAACGGGGCCCGCCAGGGTCGGCCCCACGTGCAATGAGTGAGGAGAAATGGCCAGCAAGACGAAACCCCTGACCGACGCGGAAGTCCTCAAGATGCCGAAGTCGGAGTACATGAATGCGGCGCAACTGCGCTTCTTCAGGGAGCGCCTGCTCGAGCTCCAGCGCCAGCTTCGCGAGAATGCCGGCGCCACCACGGAGCACCTGCGCGAGCTCTCCTTCGCCCCGGACCCCGCCGACCGCGCCACCCTCGAGGAAGAGCACGCCCTCGAGCTGCGCACGCGGGACCGGGAACGCAAGCTCCTGAAGAAGATCGACGGCGCGCTCGCCCGAATCGAGGACGGGTCCTACGGCTTCTGCGAGGAGACGGGCGAGCCCATCGGCTTGCAGCGCCTCATCGCGCGGCCCACGGCCACCCTGTCCATCGAGGCCCAGGAACGCCGGGAGATGAAGCAGAAGCTCTACGGCGAATAGCAAGCGCAAATCACCGGAAAAAGGGCGCCTCCGGCGCCCTTTTCGTTTCCGGCGACGGCCCTATAATGGCCCCGCATTCGCGCCCCCCGGCGACGGTGCCGACCAGGAGGAAACCATGCGCAACCCAGACGCCATCAATTTCGAGCCGAAGTCCCACTACACGCGAAGGGAATTCGTCATGACCACGCTCGCCTCCGGATTCGCCGCCGCCGTCCAGCCGGTAGCCGCCTCCACGCAGATCACGACCGACGCCAAGGGCCTTGCCGCGGGCGAGGTGAAGATCGCCACGAAGGACGGGGAGATCCCCGCCTACCGCGCGATGCCCGAGGGCGGGAAGAACCTGCCGACGGTGCTCGTCGTGCAGGAGATCTTCGGGGTGCACGAGCACATCAAGGACATCTGCCGGCGCCTCGCCAAGGCCGGCTACCTCGCCATCGCGCCAGAGCTGTACGCGCGCCAGGGCGACGTCTCGAAGCTCTCCGACATCAAGGACGTCCTCGCGATCGTGGGCAAGGTGCCCGACGCCCAGGTGATGGCCGACCTCGACGCGGCGGCGGCGTGGGCGGCGAAGAACGGCGGCAACGCGGCAAAGCTCGCGGTCACCGGCTTCTGCTGGGGCGGGCGCATCACGTGGCTCTATGCCGCGCACAATCCCAAGGTGAAGGCGGGCGTCGCCTGGTACGGACGCGTCGTGGGGCAGGGCAGCGACATGACGCCCAGGCACCCGATCGATCTCGTGAAGGACATCAACGCGCCCGTGCTCGGCCTCTACGGCGGCGCCGACGCGGGCATCCCCACCGATACGGTCGAGAAGATGCAAAAGGCGCTCAAGGATGCGGGCAAGAAGTCCGAGATCCGCATCTATCCCGACACGCCGCACGGATTCCTCGCCGACTACCGGCCCAGCTACCGCAAGGAAGCGGCCGACGACGGCTGGAAGCGCCTCCTCGACTGGTTCAGGAAGCACGGCGTGGCGTGAGCCGACCGATGCGGCTGGAGGAGGTGCTCGAGCAGCGGGCCATCTCGGTCGTCTTCCAGCCGATCCTCGCCCTGGCCGACGGGAGCATCGTGGGCCACGAGGCCCTGGTGCGGGGACCCGCGGGAAGCTGGCTCGAATCCCCGACCGCGCTCTTCGCCGCGGCGCGCGAGGCGCGGTGCTACGAGCCGCTCGCGATCGTGTGCATCCAGGAGACGCTGCGCGCCCATTCCGCGCACGGCTCGCGCGGGCTGCTGTTCCTCAACATGTCCCCGAGGCTCGTGCAGCAGCCGGGCTTCGATCCGGTGCGCGCGAGGCGATTCCTCGAGGGCCTGGAACTGTGCCCCGCGAGCGTCGTGATCGAGCTCACCGAGGACTTTCCGGCGATCGACATGCAGCACCTGCGCGCGTCGTTGCTGCTGTACCGGTCGATGGGCTTTCGCGTGGCGCTCGACGATCTCGGGGAGGGCTTCTCGACCCTGCGGCTCTGGTCGGAGCTGCGGCCGGAGTTCGTGAAGGCCGACAAGCATTTCGTGCGAGGCATCGCCCGCGACGCGGTGAAGCGCCAGTTCCTGCGCTCGATCCAGGCCATCGCGCGGCGCTGCGGCTCGCAGGTGATCGCCGAGGGCATCGAGGTCGCCGAGGACCTGCGGGCCGCGCGCCGGATCGGCATCGCGCTGGCGCAGGGCTGGTTCATCGGGAAGCCGCAGGCGCTGCCCGCCTGAGGCCGGGCGTGCCGCAAGCGAATTGCTACTCCCGTAACGCAGTCAGTTCCCGGCGATTTGACCTGGATCACATTGCGGCGTCCTGTGCGGCATAGCCTGTCACGGAGCGCGAAGACGGGCTTCCGCCGGAAGCCCTCCTCGCCGAGGGTCCGCGGCATGTCGCACGAGTTGCCCGCCGACTGGCGGGATCGCATCGAGGCCATCCTCGCCGACCAGATCGGCGCCCTGGGCAGCATCATCTTCGGCGATGTCCTCGCCGCGACCGGGTTCGTCGACCGCGAGCCGACCCTGCGCGAAGTCATGCACGTCTTCGAATTGCTCAAGAAGGAGCTGCCCTCGCAGGTGCAGGACGGCGAGGTCGCCCGGGAAATCCTGCAGGTCCTGTTCGGTGAACATAGAGGAACGAGATGAATTCGATTCGCGGAAAGATCGTCGCCGGCTTCCTGGTCATGATGGCGTTCGTCGTCGCCCAGTACTTCCTCGTCGACCACTACATGGGGCGATCGCGCGAGCAGGTCGACCAGGCGATCAATCACAACTACGCGGCGAGCTCGATGCTCTCCGAGCTGACCATCACCGGCCAGGCGATCCGGCGCTACGAGAAGGAATACTTCATCTACCACGACGACAGGGTAGGCAGCGCGAAGTACGCCAAGGAGTGGGACGACACCTACAGGAAGATCGAGAAGCAGCTCGGCCTCATGAAGGGCAACCCCGGCGAGATCTTCTCCAAGTCCGACGTCACGCAATTCGACATCTGGCAGAGCGAACTGGCCGTCTACGGTGCGGAGATGCTCAAGATCCGCGCCGGCGTCGAGCAGGCGCTTTCCCAGGCCGCGCCGGCCGCCATTCCGACGCGCGAGCTCAACGGGCAGATCAAGATCGGGAAGGACCGCTTCGCCGTCCTCCTGAACGGCGCCATCCAGATGGAGCGGCAAAAGGCGAAGGAGGCGGCGGCGGCCGCGACGGCGATCGCGAAGAATTTCGCGGAGCTCGAGAACGCACTGCTGTGGGTCGTCGGCGCGGGCGTCGTCCTTGTCACGCTGCTCCTCATGAGGCTGCCGCGCGCGATCACCAACCCGATCGATTCGCTCGTCGCCGCGGCCGAGAGCATGAGCAAGGGACGGCTCGAGGACTCCATCCTGTCGGCGGGGATCGCCGAATTCGTGATCCTCGAGAAGGCCCTCGAGCGCATGCGCATCACCCAGCTCGCGATGATCGAGCGGATGAAGCGGAAGGCCTAGCGGGAAAGGCGTTCCCAGACCTGCCAAGGCTCCTTGCCGGCGAAGACGGCGATCGATTCGTCCACCGCGGCGTCCGCCGTCTTCTCGAACGCCCCGGCGAGCAGGCGGTCGAGCTCGGCCTGGCCGTTCAGCGGAAACGGCGGCCCAGTCCGCCCAGAGCCGTCGCGGCAGGCCGCACAGGAAGGCGCGCTCGTCGATCAGGGCCCAGGACGGGCAAGGCCGCGTCCAGCGCCGCGGGGCTGAAATCGATCCCCTGCACGTCGAGCCCGGCCTCGGCGAGAAAGCGCACGTCGTGGCCCGAGCCGCATCCGGGCACGAGGACGCGGCCAGCGGGGCGGCGCTGCCCGATGTACTCGCGAAGCCTCGCCGGCACGGCGCCCGCGTCCCACGGCGTGAACGAGGTCCGGTAGCGCATCTCCCAGAATTCGGGCGAGGAGGGGTCGGTGCGCGGAAATTCGGGAACGGCCATGCCAGGGGATGGTAGCGCCTAACGGCTATACTTCGCGCTCTCCCGACGCTTCCGCGATCCGCCTTGCTTGCGCGATACCTCCTCGCGACGGCCCTAGTCGCCGTCGCCTCCTGCACTCCGGGCCCCGAATCCGGCCGCGCGACGGCGAAGCTCGCCGAATGCCGGCTGCCGGGACTCGAGCGCGCCGCGCTATGCGGCGACCACGAGGTCTGGGAAGACCGCGCGAGCCGGCAGGGCCGGCGCATCGCGATCCACTTCGCGGTGATTCCCGCGCGCCGGCGCAGCGCCGAGCCCGACCCGCTCGTGGTTCTCGCCGGCGGCCCGGGGCAGGGCGCGGTCGCGCTCGCCCCGCAGGTGACGGGGCTCTTCTCGCGGCTCAACGACTCGCGCGACATCGTGCTCATCGACCAGCGCGGCACGGGGCGCTCGCATCCGCTCGACTGCGACGAGGACGACGGCGCGTCCCTGCAATCCGTGTTCGAGGATTCCCTGCCGGAGAAAATGGTGCGCGACTGCCTCGCGTCGCTCGACGCCGACCCGAGGCACTACGCCACGACCACGGCGGCGGCCGACCTGGACGAGGTGCTGGGGGTGCTCGGCTATGCGCGGGTGAACCTCTGGGGCGGCTCCTATGGCACGCGCATGGCGCTCGAGCTCATGCGCCGCCACCCCGGGCGCATTCGCACCGCCACGCTCGACGGCGTCGCCCCCATGGGCATGAAGCTGCCGCTGTCCTTCGTGGCCGACGGGGAGGCCGCCTTCGACAAGCTCATCGGCGACTGCGAGTCGGAGCCAGCCTGCCGGGAGGCGTATCCCGCCCTTCGCGAGGAAGTGAGCGGGCTTCGCGCGCGGCTGGCGCGGCAGCCGGCACGGGCCGCCATCGCCGATCCCGTCACCGGCGAGCCGCGTGCCGTTCGCGTGACCGAGAACGTCCTGCTGACGGGGCTCTTCCGGCCCCTCTACGCGCCCGAGCTCGCCAGCCTTCTGCCGCTTGCCATCACGCGGGCGGCCGACGGCGACTTCAACCCGCTGCTCGCGCAGAACCTCGAATTCACCGAGGACGTATCCGAGAACCTTTCGGTGGGCATGCATCTTTCGGTGGTCTGCTCCGAGGACGTGCCCGGAATCGGGTCCGCCGATCTCGCTGCCGCCTCGCGCGGTTTCTTCGGCCGCGCGCTCGTGGACGATTTCCTGCGCGCCTGCCGGCTCTGGCCGCGCGCGGAGCTGCCCGCCGATTTCTACGAACCGGTCCGCTCCACCGCGCCGGTGCTGATTCTGTCCGGCGGCATCGATCCGGCCACGCCGCCGCGGCACGGGGAGGCGGTCGCGGCCACGTTGCCCAACGCCCGCCACGCCGTGGCGCCGCACCTTTCCCATGGCGTGAGCGGTCACGGCTGCGCGCCACGGCTCATCGAGAAATTCATCCGCACCGCCGATCCGGGCTCCGTCGATGCCTCCTGCCTCGCGCGCATCCCGCGGCCGCTCTTCGTCCTGCCCGTGGGGACGCGGCCATGATCGAGGTCGCGAGCCTCGCCAAGCGCTTCGGGTCCGTGGACGCGGTGCGGCGCGTGTCTTTCACCGCCGCGGACGGGCGCGTAACCGGCCTGCTCGGGCCCAATGGCGCGGGAAAGACGACGACCCTGCGCATGATCTCCACGCTCCTCGCGCCCACGGCGGGCGTGGTGAGCGTCGACGGCATCGACGCCGGTCGGGAGCCGCTCGCGGTCCGCGCGAGGGTCGGCGCGCTCTCGGACGCGCGCGGCCTCTACGCGCGGCTCACCGCGCGCGAGAACATCGCCTACTACGGCGAGCTGCGGGGCATGGCGCGGCCCCGGCTCGCCGAGTCGATCGGGCGGCTCGCCTCGCTCCTCGAGTTCGAATCCCTCCTCGACCGGCGCACCGAGGGCTTCTCGCAGGGCGAGCGCATGAAGGTCGCCATCGCCCGCGCGCTGGTGCACGACCCGCCGAACGTGATCCTCGACGAGCCCACCAACGGGCTGGACGTGATGACGACGAGGAGCCTTCGGGAGGCGGTCCGGCGCCTGCGCGAGGCCGGCAAGTGCGTCCTCTTCTCGAGCCACGTGATGCAGGAGGTGGCCGCGCTCTGCGACGAGATCGTGATCGTCGCGCACGGCGTCGTCTCGGCGGCGGGCACGCCCGCGGCCATCCGCGAAGCGGCAGGCTGCGAGGACCTGGAGGAGGCCTTCGTGCGCCTCACCGGTCCCGCGGACGCCGTCGCGCAAGGGGGATCGCGATGATCGGGCGCGTCCTCACCGTCTTCCTCAAGGAGATCCGCGACGCCCTTCGCGACCGCCGCACGGCCCTCATGGTGCTCGTCGCCTCGGTCGTCACCGGCCCGCTCACGCTGGTGCTGGTGGCGCAATTCGTCTCCGGCCTCGAGGAACGCGCGGCCACCCTCAAGGTGCGCATGTCGGGGGCGGAGCACGCGCCAGCGCTGGTCAACTTCCTGCGGCGCGCGGACGTTGAGATAGAGAAGGCGCCGGCCGATTACGCGGCGCGGGTGAAGGACGGAAGCCTGGATGCGGTCGTCGTCGTCCCGCGCGATTTCCACGAGCGCTGGCTCGCGCATGACGACGCGCGCGTGGAACTGGTCTACGACGATTCGCGCACCGAGTCTTCCCCCGCCATCCGGCAGACGGAGCGGCTGCTCGCGGCCTTCAACCGGGAGACGGCATACCTGCGCCTCATGGCGCGGGGCGTGAGCCCGTCGCTCAACGAAAGCGTCAAGGTCGAACGCATCAACGCGGCCACGCCGCGGCAGAAAGGCGCCGTGCTGCTCTTCCTCATCCCCATGTTCGCCATCCTCGCGCCGTTGCTCGGCGGGATGACGCTCGCCATCGACGCGACGGCCGGCGAGCGCGAACGCGGGTCGCTCGAGCCCCTGCTCGCCAATCCGGTGCCGACTGCCGTGTTCGCCGTGGGCAAGTGGCTCGCGGCATGGACGAGCGCCACCGTCGTGGCTGCCGTCACGCTGGCGGGATTCCTGGCCGCGGCCGTCCTCTACGCCGAGCGCAAGCTCCCGGCGCTCCTCCAGTTCGGCGTGCCGGAGTTCACCCGCTTCGTCGCCATCGTCGTTCCGCTGGCGGCCCTCACCTCCGCTGCCCAGATGCTCATCTCCACGTACGGCCGCTCGTACCGCGAGGCGCAGACGTACGTAAGCTACCTGGCCACCGCCGTGTCCTTCATTCCGCTGGTGGTGATGTTCAGCGGCGCCCGCGAGGCCGCCTGGCAGTCCTTCGTGCCGGTGCTCGGCCAGCTCATGGCGTTGCAGCGCGTGCTCCGCGGCGACGGCCTGTCCTCGTCCGACGCCTTCGTGCCCGCCGCCGTGGCGCTCACGCTGGCCGTCGCGGCAGTCGCCGCCGTGGCCCGGCTGCTTCGCGACGAGCGCATCGTGTTCGGCCGTTCGTGACGATCGACCTCGCGCGCCACTTCGCGGCCGGCGGCACCTTCGAGAGCGCGCTCGAGGGCTG
>Ga0255338_1005480_pt1 | contig 11649 bp, 7 predicted proteins | sample MeOH1_35cm_T4_19_FD_203715 | JGI IMG/M metagenome (GOLD analysis project Ga0255338, IMG submission 203715) | Sandy soil microbial communities from University of British Columbia, Vancouver, Canada - MeOH1_35cm_T4_195 | ecosystem: Engineered > Artificial ecosystem > Sand microcosm > Unclassified ... | reverse complement strand
ACGGCGAGGCCGACGTTGCCGACGACGTTGGCGAGCCAGTAGATGAGGTTCGTCTGGTAGCCCATGTAGTCGCCGAACGCCTTGCGGGCGTAGGCGTAGGGGCCGCCCGCGGCCGGGTCGATGGCGGCGAGGCGGGCGAAGACGAGGGCGAGCGACAGCGCCCCGACGAGAGTGATGATCCAGCCGAACACGGCGATGCCGCCGATCGCGGCGAGGTTCGCCGGCAGCATGAAGACGCCGGAGCCCATCATGTTGCCGGCGACCATCAGGGTCGCCGGGACGAGGCCGATCTTGGCGACCTGGGCGGTGGCCGAGACGGCCGGGGCGGGCATCGAGGCGGCGGTGGCCATGGCGGGTCTCCCGGGATCGCGGCGGCGGCTCAGGCGACGGCTCGGGCCTGGGCGGCGGCGGTGTCGGCGACGCACAGCACGCGGTAGCGGCCGTCCTCGACCTCGACCCCGTGGGTGTCGTGGACGAAGCCGGGGAACAGGCCGTCGAACGCCTCGAGCGCCTTCAGGTAGCCGATCAGCGGCCCGTCGGCGGGGCCGGCGTTCTCGCCCGGCATCAGCAGCGGGATGCCCGGCGGATAGGGCACGACGCCGGTCGCCACGACGCGCCCGGCCATGGCGTCGAGGTCGAGGTGCTCGACGTTGCCGAGGACGAGCTGCTCGTAGGCCTCGACCGGGCTCAGGACCGGCGTCGGCAGCTCGGAGAAGCCGCGGGAGAGGAACTCGGTGGTGCGCAGCCGGCGCATCGCCGCGAACATCTCGTCGGCGAGGTCCTTCAGCCCCATGCGGCCATAGCGCGCCGGATCGGTGGCGGCGAGGGCCGGCAGCGACCGGGCGAGGGTGAGGTTGTCGTCGTAGTCCTTCTTGAAGTCGAGCAGCGCGTTGATCAGCGTGCCCCACTTGCCCTTGGTGACGCCGAGCGAGAACAGGAACAGGATGGTGAAGTCGGTGGTCTTCTCGGCGACGATGCCGCGCCCGTCGAGATAGGCGGTGAGGAGGGTCGCCGGGATGCCCGTCTCGGCCATCACCCCCGCCGCCGTCATGCCCGGGGTGACGACCGACACCTTGATCGGATCGAGCATGCAGTAGCCGTCCTCGAGGCCGGCGAAGCCGTGCCAGGCCTCGCCGGGGCGCAGCACCCAGGCCTGCGGGTCGCGGACGAGGTGCTCGGGGTCGACGAGGTGGAACGGCACCGGATCGGGCACGCCGGCGACCGCGACGGTGTCCGGCTGCCAGACGCCGAAGAACCACTGCCCCTTCGCCTCGAGCTCGGCGCGGATGCGCGCCACCGTCTGGCGGAACGCCACCGCCTCGCTGATCGATTCCGTCGTCAGCGCCTCGCCGCCGGGGCCGTCCATCATCGCCGCGGCGACGTCGTTGGAGGCGATGATGGCGTACTGCGGCGAGGTCGAGGCGTGCATCATGAACGCCTCGTTGAAGCGGTTGTGCGGGATCGGCCGGCGCCCGTCGCGGACGTGGATGAAGGAGGCCTGGGAGAGCGCCGCGAGGAGCTTGTGGGTCGACTGGGTGGCGAACACCGTCGGCTTCGTCGCATCGTGGCCGCCGGGATCGCCGTGCATGGCGAAGCGGTCGCGGTAGAGCGGGTTGAAGCGGGCGTAGCCGTACCAGGCCTCGTCGAAGTGCAGCCGGTCGACGCTGCCGCCGAGCAATTCCTCGACCCGCGAGACGTTGTAGCAGAGCCCGTCATAGGTCGAATTGGTGATGATGGCGTGCACCGGCGTCTTGTCCGGCGCCCGGGCGGCGAGCGGATTGGCGGCGATCGCCGCGGCGACGGCGGCCGGCTCGAGGCGCTCGGGATAGATCGGGCCGATCAGGCCGAGACCGTTGCGCGAGGGGACGAGATAGGTCGGCACAGCTCCGGACAGCGTCATCGCGTGCTCGACGGACTTGTGGCAGTTGCGGTCGCACAGCGCGATCTGGTCGCGCGTCACGCTCGCCATCAGGATGACGCGGTTCGAGGTCGAGGAGCCGTTGGTGACGGTGTAGGAGCGGTGCGCGCCGAAGACGCGCGCCGCGTAGCGCTCGCCCTCGCCGATCGGGCCGGAATGGTCGAGCAGCGAGCCGAGCTCGCCGACCGAGATCGACAGGTCGGAGCGCAACAGCTCCTCGCCGAAGAACTCGAAGAAGGCGCGGCCGACCGGGTGCTTGAGGAAGGCGGTGCCGCCGGTGTGGCCGGGGGTGTGCCAGGAATACTCGTAGACCCGGGCGAAGCGGGCGAGCGCCCGGAACATCGGCGGCAAGAGCGCCTGCCGGTAGCGCTCGATCGCCGCGACGATGCGCCCGCCGATGAAGTCCGGCGTGTCCTCGAGGAGCCAGATGTAGTCATCGGCCTGCGTCATCACGTCGACCGGCAGCGACGAGGCGGCGCTGCGCTCGGCGATGAGGAAGATCGGGATGGTGGCGTTGCGGGCGCGGATGGCGGCGAGCAGCGCCTGGGCGCCACGATGGTCGGCGTCGCGGCGGAGCTCCCAGTCGAGCAGCACGCACTGGATCGAGGCGTCGGAGACGATCACCGCGCGGGCGTCCTCGACCGAGATCGCCGCGACGACGTCGACGTCGCGCTCGGCGAGATCCGCCGCAAGGGCGCGGGCGGCGCGGCCGGCGGCGGTCTGCTCCTCCAGTTCGTCGCAGACGAACAGGGCGCGCATTCCGAGGCGTTCTTCCAAGGTGAGCGTCATGGCGCGGCACCCCTTCCCGTTTCGGTGGTTGGTGGAGACGATGCTGGGCGCGGGCTCGGCGGCGATGCCGCGTGGCCCGACGCCCGAGCGCCGGGATATTCAACCGAGATCGGCCCCCGCACCAGCATCGCAGCCATCCCCCGAATGGCGCACCGGCGCACGCCGCGGCGCGCCGATCCTGCGTCCGGGATAGGCAGCGGCGACGGCGATCGCATTGATTTCGCGCAACGGCGCCGGCTGCGCCGGCGCGCCGCCCTCAGCCGGGATCCGGCGCCAGCCGGGCGACCGGCTCCGCAGCGGCGAGCGCCGGGTCGCCGGTGTCCTTCAGCCGGACGCCCGACAGGCCGAGGGCGAAAGCGCCAGCGAGGAGCTGGGCGAGCTTGCCCGCCGCGACGGCGGGGGAGAGGCCGGCGGGGCGGACGTTGGAGATACAGTTGCGGTCGGCGTCGGTCAGCCCGCGGCGCGGCGCATAGGTGAGATAGAGGCCGAGGCTGTCGGGCGAGGAGAGGCCCGGCCGCTCGCCGACGAGGAGCACCGTCGCCCGCGCCGCGAGGATCTCGCCGACCTCGTCGCCGAGGGCGACGCGTGCCTGGCTCGCCACGACGACCGGGGCGAGGCGCCAGCCGGCGGCGGCGGCGATGGGCAGAAAAGCCGCGAGGAAGGGCACGGCGTTGGCGTCGACAGCGGTCGCCGAGAGGCCGTCGGCGACGACGACGGCGACGTCCGGCGCGTTGCCGGCACGGCCCGCGGCCGCTTCGGCGAGCCGGGCCCGGCCGGCCGGGGACAGCCGCCGGCCGAGGTCCGGCCGGCGCAGGTAGGCGGCGCGGTCGGCGGCGGCGCTCGACACCGGCAGGCTGTCGAGGCCGAGGCCGGCAAGGCGCGCGGCCAGCGCTTCGACGTCGAGCGCCGTGTGCACCGCGTCGCGGGCGAGCGCGTGGTCGAGCGAGAAGGCGAGGACGGCGGCGGTCGGCTGGCCGGCGCCGGCGCGGCCGAGGGCGATGCGGGCCGGCGTCGCCGCGGCGAGATGGGTCCACGGATCGAGGGTGACCGCCTCGGTCGGCGCCGGCGGGGCGGCGCGGCCGCCCGGCGAGACGGCGCTCATGCGGCGAGGCCGCGGGCGGCGGCGAGGAGCGGGTGGCCGGAGCCGGGCGCACGCAGCCGGCCGTCCGCGCCGGCGATGCCGAAGCGCTCCAGCCAGGCGGCGAACTCCGGAGCCCGCTTCAGGCCGAGCACTTCGCGGACGTAGAGCTGGTCGTGGAAGGAGGTCGACTGGTAGTTGAGCATCACGTCGTCGGCGCCGGGAATGCCCATGACGTAGGTGACGCCGGCGGTGCCGAGCAGGGTCAGCAAAGTGTCCATGTCGTCCTGGTCGGCCTCGGCGTGGTTGGTGTAGCAGACGTCGCAGCCGAGCGGCAGGCCCATCAGCTTGCCGCAGAAGTGGTCCTCGAGGCCGGCGCGGATGATCTGCTTGCCGTCGTAGAGATATTCCGGGCCGATGAAGCCGACGACGGTGTTGACGAGCAGCGGCTTGAAGGCGCGGGCGACGGCGTAGGCGCGCGCCTCGATGGTCTGCTGGTCGACGCCGTGGTGGGCGTCGGCGGAGAGCGCCGAGCCCTGGCCGGTCTCGAAATACATGACGTCGTCGCCGAGCGTGCCGCGCTTCAAGGACAGGGCGGCGTCCTGCGCCTCGGCGAGCAGCGTCAGGTCGATGCCGAAGGCGGCGTTGGCCTTCTCGGTGCCGGCGATCGACTGGAAGACGAGGTCGACCGGCAGGCGCCGCTCGACCATCTCGATCGCCGTGGTGACGTGGGTCAGCACGCAGCTCTGGGTCGGGATCTCGAAGCGGGCGATGATCTCGTCGAGGAGCTGCACGAGCTCGGACAGGACGGGGACGGAATCGGACGCCGGATTGAGGCCGATGACGGCGTCGCCGCAGCCGTAGAGCAGGCCGTCGATGACGGAGGCGGTGACGCCGGCCGGATCGTCGGTCGGGTGGTTCGGCTGCAGGCGGACCGCCATCGTGCCGGGCAGGCCGATGGTGTTGCGGAAGCGGGTGACGACGCGGCATTTCCTGGCGACGAGGATCAGGTCCTGGTTGCGCATGATCTTCGACACCGCCGCGGCCATCTCCGGCGTGACGCCGCGGGCGATGCGGGACAGCACCTCGCTCGTCGCCCGCTCCGACAGGAGCCAGTCGCGGAAGCCGCCGACGGTGAGGTGGGAGATCACCGCGAAGGCGCGGGCGTCGTGGGTGTCGAGGATGAGGCGGGTGACCTCGTCTTCCTCGTAGGGGACCAGAGGCTCGGCGAGGAAGGTCGACAGCGGCACGTCGGCGAGGCAGATCTTGGCGGCGACGTTCTCCTCCGCCGAGCCCGCCGCGATGCCGGCGAGCATGTCGCCGGACCGCACCGGCGTCGCCTTCGCCATCAGCTCCTTCAGGTCGCGGAACAGCCATGTCCGGCCGCGGACCGTGTGCCTGTACGCCATACCCGTCGAATTCCCGTGCCTTGGACCGCTCGCGCGGGCGACCATGGGCCGCATGCGTGACACAGGAAAGAAGCAATATGCATGCCGCAATGTCGCGCCGGTCCGGCGGCGGGCGCGTGACCGACGGGGAACGGGCGTGAGCGAGACACAGGCGGGCGCAACGCCCTACGACAGGATCGGCGGCGAAGCCGGCGTGCGGCGCCTCACCCGGCGCTTCTACGCGCTGATGGACACGCTGCCGGAGGCGGCGGCGGTGCGCGCCATCCATCCCGCGAGCCTCGCCGGCAGCGAGCAGAAGCTGTTCGAGTACCTGACCGGCTGGCTCGGCGGGCCGCCGCTGTTCGTCGAGAAGCACGGGCCGCCGATGCTGCGGCGGCGGCACCTGCCGGCGCCCATCGGCCCGGCCGAGCGCGACGGCTGGCTCCTCTGCTTCCGCCGCGCCGTCGAGGAGACGGTGGAGGACGAGTTCTTCCGGACGCAGGTGATGCCGCAGGTCGAGGCGCTGGCGATGCACATGCAGAACCGCGAGGGCTGAGGGCCCGGTCGAGGACGCGCGCCGGTCGGCGACCGCCGGTCGCGCTTCCCCCCTTCCCCGCGACGCGGCATGGTGGGGGTGCGGCCGACCGGGCGGCGGCGCACCGGCGGTGCGCCCGCCCGGCGTCGGAGCGCCCGAGACCGGAGCGTGCCCCCGTGCCTGAGCCCACCGCCTCCCACGACCCGCTGCTCGAGCCGTTCCGGCTCAAGCACCTGACCTTCCGCAACCGCGTCATGTCGACGGCCCACGAGCCGGCCTACACCGACGACGGCATGCCGAAGGACCGCTACCGCCTCTACCACGTCGAGAAGGCGAAGGGCGGCATCGGGCTGACCATGATCGGCGGCTCGGCGGTGGTCGCCCCCGACAGCCCGCAGGCCTTCGGCAACATCCTCCTCTACAAGGACGAGGTGGTGCGCTGGCTGAAGGAATTGTCGGACGACGTGCACGCCCACGGCGCCAAGGTGATGATCCAGATCACCCACCTCGGCCGCCGGACGAGCTGGGGCAAGGCCGACTGGCTGCCGATCGTCGCCCCGTCGGCGGTGCGCGAGCCGGCCCACCGCAACTTCCCCAAGGCGATGGAGGACTTCGACATCGCCCGGGTCGTCGCGGCCTATGCCGACGGCGCCGAGCGGGTGAAGGCGGGCGGCCTCGACGGCTTCGAGCTCGAGTGCTACGGCCACCTCATCGACCAGTTCTGGTCGCCGGCGACGAACAAGCGCGACGACGAATACGGCGGCAGCCTCGACAACCGCATGCGCTTCGCCTTCGAGGTGCTGCGGGCGATCCGCGAGCGCGTCGGGCCGGACTTCGTCGTCGGCACGCGGATGGTCTGCGACGAGGACTGGGAGCGCGGCCTCTCCAAGGCCGAGGGGCTCGAAATCGCCCGCCGCCTCGTCGCCTCCGGGCTGATCGACTTCGTCAACGTCATCCGCGGCCACATCGACACCGAGGAGGCGCTGTCGCACGTCATCCCCGGCATGGGCGCCCGCTCGGCACCGCACCTCGACTTCGCCGGCGAGGTCAGGGCGGCGACGAAGATCGCCACCTTCCACGCCGCCCGCATCCAGGACGTCGCCACCGCCCGCCACGCCATCGCGAGCGGCAAGCTCGACCTCGTCGGCATGACGCGGGCGCACATGGCCGACCCGCACATCGTCCGCAAGATCATCGAGAAGCGCGAGGACGAGATCCGCCCCTGCGTCGGCATGGCCTACTGCATCGACAACATCTACGGCGGCCAGGCGGCGTGCATCCACAACGCCGCGACCGGCCGCGAGGCGACGATGCCGCACGTCGTCGCCCGCGGCGGCGGGCCGGCCCGCAAGGTGGTGGTCGTCGGCGCCGGGCCGGGCGGGCTCGAGGCGGCCCGCGTCGCCGCCGCCCGCGGCCACCGCGTCGTGCTGTTCGAGGCGGCGGCGGAGGCCGGCGGCCAGGTCCGCGTCGCCGCCGGCCTCGCCCGCCGGCGCGAGATCATCGGCATCGTCGACTGGCGCCTCGCCGAGTGCGAGCGCCACGGCGTCGAGATGCGCTTCAACGCCTACGCCGAGGCCGACGACGTCCTCGCCGAGGCGCCGGACGTCGTCGTCGTGGCGACCGGCGGCCTGCCCAACACCTCGTTCCTCGACGCCGGCGAGGAGCTCGTCACGACGTCCTGGGACGTGCTCACCGGCGCCGCGAAGCCGGCCGGAAGCATCCTCCTCTACGACGACAACGGCGCCCACCCGGGCATGACGGCGGCGGAGTTCCTGGCCGACGCAGGCGCCCGGCTGGAGATCGTCACGCCCGAGCGAACCCTCGCCCCCGACGTCGGCAGCACCAGTTTTCCCGCCTATTTCCGCGCCTTCTCGAGGCACGAGGTCGGCATCACGCTGAACCTGCGCCTCGAGACGGTGGCGCGCGACGGCAACCGCCTCGTCGCCACCTTCCTCGACGAGTACGGGCGGCGCCGCATCGAGAAGCGCGCCGACCAGATCGTCGTCGAGCACGGCACGCTGCCGCTCGACGAGCTCTATTTCGCGCTGAAGCCCGGCTCGTCGAACCTCGGCGAGATCGATCAGGCGGCGCTGATCGCCAACCGCCCACAAGCGCTCGTCCGCAACCCGGACGGCCGCTACCGGCTGCTGCGCATCGGCGACGCGGTGGCGAGCCGCAACATCCACGCCGCCGTCTACGACGCGCTCAGGCTGATGAAGGATCTGTGAGCATGGACGGCGCCCGGCCGATGCTCGCCATCGACGCCGACGCGCTCGCCGCCGCGATCGATCCGGGCTGGCTCGTCGACTACCTGCGCGCCGGGCACGCCGCGCCGATGGCGGCGGTCGAGCAGATGCTGCTGAGCGAGTCGCGGGCGGACGGCGACAGCGACCACTTCCTCGTCTGGGCGGCCTGGCGCCCGGGCTCCGGCCTCGCCTCGAAGCTCGTCACGGTGTTCCCCGACAACGAGCGGCGCGGCATCGGCGACAACATCCGCTCGGTGGTGGTGCTGTTCGACGGCGACGGACGGCCGCAGGCGGTCATCACCGGCGAGAGCTTCACGCGGATGAAGACGGCGGCCGATTCGGCCCTCGGCGCCAGCCTCCTGGCGCGGCCCGACGCCGAGACGCTGACGGTGCTCGGCGCCGGCTCGCAGGCCGAGACGCAGATCCGCCATCTCGTCGCCGTGCGCCCGTCGATCCGCCGCGTCCTCGTCTGGAACCGCACGCTCGACAAGGCGGCGGCGCTCGCCGAGCGCAGCGCGCGGCCGGGGCTTTCGGTCGCGGCGACGGCCGACGCGGCGGCGGCGGTCGGCGAGGCCGACATCGTCAGCTGCGTCACCGCCGCCCGAGCCCCGGTGCTCGCCGGCGCCTGGCTGAGGCCCGGCGCCCACGTCGACCTCGTCGGGTCGTTCACGCCGCAGATGCGCGAGAGCGACGACGAGGTGATGCGGCGCGGCCGGATCTTCGTCGACACGCGGCGCTTCACGCTCGAGCAGTCCGGCGATCTGTCGCAACCGTTCAAGACAGGGGTGATCGACGCGGCTGCAATCGCCGCCGACCTGTTCGAGCTCTGCGCCGGACGGGTCGGCGGCCGGCGATCGCCGGAGGAGATCACGGTGTTCAAGAACGGCGGCGGCGGCCATCTCGACCTGATGGTCGCGCAGGCGCTCTTCGCGAAGGCGGCCGCCGGGCGCCATGACCCGGTGCGATAGGGTCATGAGGAACCGACGGGTACCCAGGGGGGGATCCATCGGCGAGACTGACCGAGCAGGGGCCGGCGTCCGATAACGGGCCCCGTTCCACCGCGGCCCCCGCGGCGGAACGGCAGAACGTCCGAGACGCACGCCGGAGCGCATTTCCTTCGCCGGACGGCTTGGTCCGGTGGGGGCGACGCTCCCGCCCCTGACGACCTGCGGAGCCGTCTCGCCGCTCGCGCGCGACGGGCTTCGCCAATGACGAGAGGGGAACGAATGACCACCCATCATCCGAAGAAGCCCATCGACGTCGTCACCGCCGACCTCGCGGCGGGCCGGCTCAGCCGCCGCGAGTTCGTGCGCATGGCGGCGCTCCTCGGCATGGCCGCGCCGCTCGCCTACGCCGCCGCCGGCCTCGTCGAGGACGGATCGGTCGCCGCGCCGGCCCGCGCCGAGGACCTGCCGAAGGGTGGCGTGCTGCGCATCGGCAACCGCATCAAGGACATCAAGAACCCGCACGCCTATTCCTGGGGCGGCTACGATTCCAACATGTCGCGACAGGTCGTCGAGTACCTGACCTTCACCGACGTCGACGGCGTGACGAAGCCTTACCTCGCCGAGAGCTGGGAGGTCTCCGACGACCTGAAGACCTGGACCTTCAAGCTGCGGCCGGGCGTCAAGTGGCACAACGGCGATCCGCTCACCGCCGACCACGTCGTCTGGAACCTGACCCGCGTCCTCGACCCGGCCGTCGGCTCGTCGATGATCGGCCTGATGACCGGCTACATGCTCGACACCACGACCGGCGCCGACGGCAAGGAGACGACCAAGCTCTGGCGCCCTGACGCCATCGAGAAGGTCGACGACCTGACCTTCCGCCTCAACTGCAAGGTGCCGCAGATCGCCGTGCCGGAGCACCTGTTCCACTATCCGATGGCGATCCTGCACCCGAAGGACGGCGGCGTCTTCGGCGTCGGCGCCCAGGGCACCGGCGCCTTCACGCTCGCCGAGTTCGACCTCGGCAAGAAGGCGGTGTTCAAGAAGGTCGACGGCTACTGGGGCGGCGACGTCGCCCTCGACGGCATCGAGATGATCGACATGGGCGACGACCCGACGGCGGCGATCGCCGCCCTCGCCTCCAAGCAGGTCCACGGCCTCGTCTTCGCCGACCCGATCCAGTACGAGGCGCTGCGCTCGGGCTTCGACCTGAAGTTCTACGAGGTGGCGACCGCCGAGACGGCGGTGATGCGGATGAAGTGCGACGTCAAGCCGTTCGACGATGCGCGCGTCCGCAAGGCCTGCCGCCTCGCCGTCGACCCGGCGGCGACCGTCGAGGTGGCGCTGCTCGGCCTCGGCATCACCGGCGCGCACCACCACTGCTCTCCGGCCCACCCGGACTTCGCCCAGCTCGAGCCGATGCCGCGCGACGTCGCCAAGGCGAAGGCGCTGCTCGCCGAGGCCGGCTATCCCGACGGCATCGACGTCGAGTTCTCCTGCCCGACCGACCTGCCGTGGATCCAGACGATGGTCGAGGCGACCGTCGAGCAGTGGAAGGAGGCGAACATCCGCGCCACCATCAAGCTGCTGCCCGGCGCCCAGTACTGGGACGTGTGGACCAAGGTGCCGCTCGGCGCCACCATCTGGTACCACCGGCCGCTCGCCATCATGTGCCTCGGCCTCGCCTACCGCACCGGCGTGCCGTGGAACGAGTCGAGCTACTCCAACAAGGAGTTCGACGAGATCCTGTCGCAGGCGGAAGGCACCGTCGACCTCGTCGCGCGCAAGGAGCTCGTCGCCAAGCTCGAGAAGATCATGCAGGAGGACGGCCCGATCGTGCAGCCGCTGTTCCGCTCGACCTTCACCTTCATGGACACGAAGGTGGTCGGCTTCTCGATGCACCCGACGAACTATTTCTTCGGCTGGAAGGTCGGGCTGCAGGCCTGACCCGGCACCTCGGGCATGTGGGCACAGGTGGGCGGCCTCCGATGCGGGGCCGCCCGCCCGCGCCCACGTGCCCGTCCTTGACCGCAGCGGAGATCCCCCGATGATGAGGCAGACGGGCACCGCGCCGTCGGCGGCCGTGGCGCGCGCGCATCGCGGCGGCCCGGCGGGCGGCCGCGCGCGGAGGACGGCGCGATGATCCGCATGCTCGCGAAGAAGACGGCGACGCTTCTGCTGACGCTCGTCGCCGCGTCCTTCCTCGTCTTCGCGACGACGGAATTCTCGCCGGGCAACGTCGCACGCAAGACGCTCGGGCCGTTCGCGGCGCCGGAGAGCGTCGCGATCCTCTACGAGCGGCTCCAGCTCGACGACCCGCTGCCTGTCCGCTACGCCCGCTGGCTCGGGGTGCTGCTCGGCCTCAAGGCCGATCCGCTGCAGGATCCGGCCCTCGGCCTCGACTTCAAGGACCCGCGCGGCGACCGCTATTTCGGCAATTTCGGCTACTCGACGCTCTACAAGGCGCCGGTCAACGACGTCATCTGGGGCCGCCTCGCCAACACGGCGCTCCTCGCCGGCCTCGCCTTCGCCGTCATCGTGCCGCTGTCGATGCTCCTCGGCGTGCTCGCCGGCATGCGCGAGGGCAGCCCGCTCGACCGCACCATCTCGGTCTTCGGCATCGTCGCGACCTCGGTGCCGGAGTTCGCCTCCGGGGTGTTCCTTGTGGCGGTCTTCGTCGTCTGGCTCGGCTGGCTGCCGGGAACGAGCCCGCTCGACGCCGCCGGCGGCTGGCCGGTGTGGACGCAG
>Ga0255338_1005479_pt1 | contig 11649 bp, 19 predicted proteins | sample MeOH1_35cm_T4_19_FD_203715 | JGI IMG/M metagenome (GOLD analysis project Ga0255338, IMG submission 203715) | Sandy soil microbial communities from University of British Columbia, Vancouver, Canada - MeOH1_35cm_T4_195 | ecosystem: Engineered > Artificial ecosystem > Sand microcosm > Unclassified ... | reverse complement strand
TTCGCGCGCGGCGCCGTCAAGGGTGCGCAATGGCTGATCGATCAGCCTATAGGCCGCTATGACATGAAAGGCGTTCTGGGCCTCTGAACGTGAAGAAGGACCAGATCTTCGACTTTTTCAGCCGCCTCGCTGAAGCCAATCCAGCGCCCCGCACGGAGCTGGAATATGGCAATGACTATCAGCTTCTGGTTGCGGTGGTCCTCTCGGCACAGGCCACGGACGTCGGCGTCAACAAAGCGACCCGCGCCCTGTTCCGCGATGTCCATACGCCGCAGCAGATGGTGGACCTGGGCGAAGAGGGGCTTAAAGCACATATCAAGACCATCGGCCTGTTCAACGCCAAGGCGAAGAATGTCATCGCTCTCTCCGCAATACTGGTCCGCGATTTCGGCGGAGAGGTGCCGCAGGACCGCGACGTTCTGACCACCCTGCCCGGCGTGGGACGCAAGACGGCCAATGTCGTCGTCAACACCGCCTTCGGGCAAGAGGCTTTCGCGGTCGACACCCATATCTTCCGCGTCGGCAACCGCACCGGCCTGGCGCCGGGCAAGACCCCGCTGGCGGTGGAATTGAAGCTGGAAAAGCGCGTTCCCGGCCCTTTCCGCCGCGACGCCCACCACTGGCTGATCCTGCACGGCCGCTATGTGTGCAAGGCGCGCAAGCCCGAATGCTGGCGCTGCATCCTGGCCGACCTCTGCCGCTTCAAGCCCAAGACGCCCGCGCCCGGACCGGCAAGCTGATTATCGTGCGGTTCAGCCGAACGATGCTAAAAGGAGCGGAATAACGGATGAAGCGTTAGCGCGCCGTCATTCCTGCAGTCACAAGGAGAGACATCATGTCCGCTCATTTCCCCCGCCGGCTGGCTCTGGCCATGGCTTTCGCCTGCGCCGCCGCCCCAACCCTAGCCAAGACCGCTCCCGACAATCTCGTTCCCGCCGGCAAGCCGGTCGATTGCGTCCAGATCACGTCGATCCGCTCCACCAATGTCCGTGATGACCGCACGATCGACTTCATCATGAACGGCAACAAGGTCTATCGGAACACGCTGCCCTATAGCTGCCCCAGCCTGGGCTTCGAAAAGCGCTTTCTCTACAAGACCAGCCTGTCGCAACTCTGCTCGGTGGACATCATCACCGTGCTCTACGAGGCCGGCGGATTGCAGCGGGGGGCGAGCTGCGGCCTTGGCGAATTCCAGCCGATGCGAAAACTCGCGAAATAACTTTGGTCTGGGGCGATTTTGGTGCTGGCGCGAGCGATTGGGCTTTGCTAAGCGGCCCTTCACAGCAGCAACACGCACCCATAGCTCAGCTGGATAGAGCGTTGCCCTCCGAAGGCAAAGGCCAGAGGTTCGAATCCTCTTGGGTGCGCCACCTTTCGCATTTATGCGCCCTTTTCCAATTGGTTATCGGTTTCATTGGCTAACCTTTTGCGGAGGTTAGCCATCAACATCGCGCCAGCTTCATCGGAAAGCGTCTTCTGATCTGCGGCCGCCGTGTATCGAGCAACCTCGCTATCGGTCGTATGACCCGTCCATGATTTAATCTGCTGGTTACTGCATCCGGCTTCTGCAAAGCGCCGCGCCGCCGCCTTACGGAGGCCGTGGGCGGTGCATTCCGGCAGACCCGCCTCATCGCACCAATCCCGAAACTTGTTGCCGAAGCCCTTCCGCGTGAATGGCCGTCCATGCGCACTGACGATGAAGATCATCGCCCGTGAAGGCGTGGCCAGTATCGAGGCGGCCAAGGGCGGCAAGACCGGCAGGCTGACCGTAACCCCGGTCTTTTCCTGCGTGAGGGTAATCCGCTTGTCTCGGACATGCCCAGGCCCCAAGAGCCTCACGTCACCGCCACGTTGGCCGGTGAAAAGCAAAAGATCGAACGCCAAACGCGCCATCGAACCGAGCTTGTGAGTCGCCTCGTAAGCGGCAATTTCCTCCTCGCTCCAGGTGTGAAAGCCGTTGCCATCAACCTTGAAGGGCCTCGTTGCATCAACGGGATTGACCTTTGCCATGCCCTGCCGAATCGCGAACTGCATCAGCGCCTTAAGCCGTTTCCTCAGCATATTGGCGGCCGTCCGATGCGGGAGCATGTCGGCCATCATCTTTTCGACGTGTCGGGGCTGGAGATCGCGCACCATGGCATCGCCATATCGCTTTCCACTCGTCGGCTTATGGTTGCGCCATCGCTCGATGACACCGCGATAAACGACGCGCGTCCGCTCACTCGGATCTAGGAAATCCGGCGAACGATAGTAACGCGCAATGAGATCATCGAAGCTACCAGGCGCGACACGATCGGCGCCAGCTTCTATCGGTGGCGCGGCGGTGCCGTCTATACATGCTGCATATTCCTGCCGGAATGCTTCGCTGCCAGGAGCCGCTTTGAATGAGTAAGTAGCAAAGCCCTTGCGGCGGAACCGATATCGCGGCTTGCCGTGACGGTCGCGATACTCGCTCACCCATTCAGGAAGCCAGCGCCGTTTCATAAGCCCTGAATGTCATCGAACGAGTTAGCAGATTTCGGCTTACCGTCGCCAAACATCACCTCAATCCCACCTGTCGGGTCCAACCGGTAGCCAGTCGGCTTAACCCAGCAGCTACGGCGGCCCGCAACGCGCGCGTCGCATCAGCTTGCTTGAAGGCCGCACGGCGTGACATTACGCAGCCACCTCCGCAGGCAAATCACCGCGCAGCACTGCCTCCAGCCGGAGCTTGGTTTTACAAACCTGGCGGGGAAGCGCCGCGATAATCTGCAAATCACCGCTACTCCGGTCAGAGATTGCCGAAACGATTTGCTCATCTCCGATGATGTGAACGCCATCAGATGGTTGCAATCCACTTCCACCAACTTTGATGTGCAGGAATGGCCCACCCTCCCAGCGCCATTTTCCGCTTGAGGATTGCTCCTGACAGATGAGGTCAACCGCCCCTAAAATCTCATCCCGCTTGTCATTTAGCAGCGCAGCAGCGAGGCCGGGGGCAAACCCGCTATCGAGCGCCAATGCCTTCATCAGGCTCAAAATTACTGCATCGCCCAAATTGTAACGAGGATGCCCACCAAGTCGCGGTTGGCCAAGCTTCAAGGCCCAAGTACGAGCCGTCGTTGGGGCGACGCCGGCGGCCGCATAGATAGCACCACCACGAAGGTTCGAAAAAATGTCAGGCTTGGGCATCACAAACTCCATTTCAACGGAAGCCCGTTTAAATGAAGATTGACGCGGTTGCAAGCATTTGAACGCACGCTCGTTCATAATGCCCTTTGCAAAGTTAGCGCCCCTCCCATTGCAGCAAACCGCTGCAAATCGCCCATGATGGCATCCCACCAATCTTCCGGCCAATCGGTGAATTCCTCCCACCGCTGGCGGGCGTAGTCTATCTTCCAGATTACCCCGGAAAGATGCTGCGCTGGGGTCAGAATAAGCGTCTCTTCGGCCTCGCAACGCGCATCTAGCAGCCGATCATATTCGGCATGAACATGAGCAGAAATTTCGCGGCCGCCATTTTCTTGAACGTGATAGGCAGGGCTCCATATCGACCGATCATAGGCAGTTTCTGCGGCGAGGGCTTCGTTGAAGCACTTCATTGCGGCGGCCCAGGTCGATGACGGCGAGACAGCAAGCGCTGGGGCGGCAACAATTGTGGGAGCCAACATCATCCCCGCTAGCAACGCGCGCCGCGTTGAAGGGGCGCAGCCATCGGAAAAACTGTCCGGACTGTCCGTGCTGCGCGCGCTCATGCCGCCAGCCTCCGCAGATCGTCCTCGATGTAGGCCCACGCAATTTTCTCATCGTCCGAAGCCGAAAGGTGATCGTCATGCAGTTTGATCTTAAAGGCGACGGCATCGAGGTCGGGAGCAGGCATCCTGACGAGCGCAATCGCGGCGGCGTCTACCGGCTTGTAATAGCGCCCTGTTTCACCTTCTTCATTTCTCAGGGCGTCCGCCGCCTCGTCGAACTTCTCCGGTTCTTCATCTCGATTCAGCTTTGCGAGACAGAACGCTTCATTCGCCCAGTTCATCGGGCCGAGCGCATAATAGGCGTCCATCCGCAGCCGAAGACGCCGATATTCATGATATGCGCGATCCCAGGCGGAACGATCAGGTGATGCAGGAACTGACGCTGCCAGCGCTGGAGCCGCCGGAGCCAGCATCATCCCTGCGAGCACGGCGCGTCGCGAGGGGGATTCCTGTTCGGTAAATCCCGGTGACATACCAGCAAAATTCGGCGATTTGCCGGGTGCAACAGAAAGATCGCCCGTGATAGGGGCGGAAACAGCCTGAGACATGGGTAGACTCCGTGTCGATGGTTAGAGCCGGAGTGAGGTTGCCGCCTTGCTCCGGTTCGCCTTTGTGGTATCAAGAACCTATGAACGGGTCAAGACGTGATACCAAAAACCTCGGAGGGCGTCCTAAGACTGGTGTGGGCACACCTATTATGGTGCGCCTGCAGCCCGATCAATTAGCGGCGCTCGACGCATGGATAGCCTGCCAGGAAGAGCCGCGCCCCTCCCGACCGGAAGCAATCCGTCAGATTTTGACGGCCCATCTACAAGGATAAAATTATGGATGTAGAAACCGCGAAGGCGATTCAAGATCTCGCGAAGATGATAGATCACGTTAATTCCACCAAGAGCCTTGGAGGATTGGCGCTGCATCTGTCTATAATATCACTGTGTTCGCAGCGCCAAAACAATATGCTGACCCAGAAAATTGAAAATTCGGTGGAAGAAGTTTTGACCGAATATAATACTATCACCAACGGCGAGCCGTACGAAAAATCTCGACAGATTTTCCTTAAGGTGCGTGAAATGTGGGATGCAAGCAAACCCCAAGTATAACTTGCCAGCCGGTCCAGAGGAAAGGCCGTGAACTATGCACCACAAACGCCAGCGCTCCCGAAACCAACGAGCAGGCTGCAAACTCTGCAAGCCATGGAAAGCGAACGGCTTCCGAACGGAACGAATCGGGGGTGAAAAATTCAGCGACCACCGCCGACGCAATCCGCCCTTAGCCCCCTATTGAGGACATTCGGAGATTATATGAATGATTTGCACACGCTTGGCGGTGTTGATCGGTGTCCACATTGCTCTGTGTCTCCGCCCCTGTTGCTTCAAATGTGGCGTGGGGGCACCCCCTCAACGGATGGTGCTAGGCGACAATGGGGCTTTTTCGCCTGTGTAAAGTGCGGGGGCGGTATTGCTGCCTCGTCGCTTCCCAACTTCGCGTTAGAAGATCAGCGTCCAGCCAGCGTGTTCCCTGCCGTGCGCTCGGCGCATGAGGATATTCCGCCGATCGCTCGACAGTTTCTTCAGCAAGCTTTTGATACGTTGCATGCCCCCGATGCGGCTGGTGTTATGGCAGGCAGCGCGGTCGATTCCATGTTGAAAGAGCTGGGGTATGAAAAAGGCTCGGTTTATGAGCGCATCGACCAAGCACTGGGCGACAATAAGCTAACTGAGGGTATGGCCGCATGGGCACATTCGGTAAGGCTTGGCGCCAATCGTCCACGGCATGCCGACAAGGAAAAGCCTCATCTAAGTCCGGACGAGGCTAAACAATCCGTGGATTTTGCTGAGGCTCTGGGGAATTTTCTTTTTGTTTTGTCAGCAAAAATACAGAGAGGGATTGCCGCAGCGAAAGCTGCTGAATCGTAGGCTATCCATGCTCAAATCTGGAGCGAAGAGCGATGACGCGTAAGGCTGATGCTGAAAAGGCGATCCGCTCTTTAGCGAGCCAATGGGCAAGGAAAAACGGCATAGCGGCCGGGTCAGCCGATATGCCGTCATTCGATAATTTCCGCTCCTGGCTGGGCAGCGAGGGCTATTCCCACTATCTCGACTTCCGGTCGGTGATGGGGCCGCTAGAAGATGCTGAGCGCTGGTTTGACGAAGAGCTGAAGCAAACCTGGCGGAATTAGCTCCGGTGTGATGACAGGTCTCTCTATGCCAGCATGGCGCCGTTTATAGGCTGGCCGATTTCATCGGGCCAGGTGGTGACAATTTCAGAGGAAATGCCGTCCGGCACAATCGTGGTCAGTACCGCCTGCCCGCCGATTCTGAACTCGCCGTCCGGCCATGGCTGGCTGCGCTGGAATTCCATCATCGCTAACCCATCGGCGCGGGGTTGAAATGCGGCGATGGCAGAAGGATCATAGGCCGCAGCATCGCACGTAAAAGGACCGAAGGGCACCATGCCCGTAACCCAATAGCGCACGGGAACCAGCGTGTTTGCCGGAAGCTCTTCGGGGTTCTCACGACTTTCCGAACGCGCGACCGACAGGAGCGGGCGCTTCAACTGAGGATCGATGATCGCGACCGCGAGAAAATAGCCATGCACTTCGTCATGGATGGATTGCTGGCGCATTTCCCGCGTCATCCGAGCCATGAGGTCCGGCAGGCTGGCCAGCAAATGCGGCGCGTCTATCGGCGGAATTTCGCTGATACCCGCCTGCAAAACCTCAGTGGGCAGGCATCCGGTTGCGGCGATGGCGGCTCGCTGGTCGAACAGCAGGCCCTCAACCGCCACCGTCTTGAATGTATGGCGCAGCAGCGTCGAGCCATCCATGGGATAAGCCGCTGTGTCGTTCAGGATATAGGCGTTCCGCCCATCCTCCCACATGTTCAGCGCAGTCATGGGCGATGATCTCCAAAATCTGTTTCGGGTCGAAAGGTTTGAAGGCGGTGATGCCTGCGCCGATAGATGCCGCCATGCCCACTGCTGATGCGTAAGTGGCGATGCTGGATAGAGTGGCGGTGGACAGGCCAGCTACCGTAACACTGCCAGCCATGCCGGCAGGCGCGGCCAGGGCGGCCGCCGCGCCGATGCCTGTAGCGACAAGGGCGACTGCGCCCGCGATGACCGCGACGGTCCGAAGGGTCTTAGACACGCCATGCTCCTATGATGTTGGCGGGATCAAGCGCCATCTGCGGCTTGATCCCGCTTGGGTCATCGCCATGCCAGCCCAGGAACTTGCCTCCGGCCCATATGCAGATGCTGTCAAACCCCTCATCACCTCTGAGAATGACAATATCCCCGACAAGCACGGCGGCAGGCGCGATGCGCGCCAGCAGACTATCCAGAAGGGCGGGAAGGTCTGCAAAGCCGGTCTTTTCGAGAGCCTTCCGTGCGCCCAGCGCTGAACGAAAATCAGGGATCGGCGGAGGTGCGTGACCCAACTGCCGAAGGTGAAAGCGGGCCATATGGATACAGGTGGCGCGAGCCCGCCAGTCAAACGCCTTGTTGCGATACTTGGCCATCGTCGCGGTGGTAGCCGTGGCGCGCTGAACTAACGTTAGAGACGTCATTTCCATATCCATTGAATTGGCGGGAGGGGTGAAGGAGGGCCGACGACGCCCAGGGCGGCCCCTCCCGCCGGATTATCCGCCCTTCGCTTTCATGACAGACTACAGCGTCTGAATGAGCTTCACCGTGCCGATAGCTGCAGCGCTGGCTTTGGGTGCGGCGGCAACGCCCCTTTTCGTGTTACCACTCGCGCTGGTCGTGAAACGCTTGTTCGTGTCATCCCAATAGACAAGCGTGCCGGTCGCCCATGCCTGCCCGGTAGCCGCAGCCACATCGAATGCGCCTTCCACCTCCCCGGCGAAGGCCACGCCCTCCGCCGCCGTGGTCGAAGGGATGACGATCAGCACCCCGATGATGATCGGCATGCCGGAAACCACGCCGCCCACCGGAGCCACGAAATCAAGGCGCCGACCTTCTGAAATGAAGTTCTTCATGGATATTCTCCGATGAGATTAGGCGGGCGCCGCGCCGGGATTTTTGTAGGCGCCGCGCCAATCGACCAGACCCGCGCCGAAATCCATATAGACGCGGAAGGAAGTGCCGAGGGTAAACCAGCCATCCTGCATTTCGACGCGTGGGCCATCGTGGCCTTCCAGATAGGCATATTCCAGCACGGGGGCAGCGGCGGGGTCTGCGAACAGATACCAGGGCAAGGGATCAAGGCGGGGATCGATCAGCGGCGTCAGCTTGCCGGCGAAGGGATTTGCCTCGTCAACCTGGTTGGGCGTGATCGCGGTAATAATTTGCTCGATCGTCGTTTCGGGTGTTGGGCTGGAGAGGATAAATTTGGGAGCGGCTCCAACCGGCGTTACCCCATCCAAGTCTTTCTGACTGCGCATGGCTAGCCTACCGGCACCCAGCGTAGCAACACCCGGCAGGGCACCTGCGCCTGCCAAGTTGCCATGGTCGGAATGGAACAACGCCTTGCCGTCCGACATGACGGGATTGTTGTTGAACAGGTCCGCCAGAAGGCCAGCCTCAGTCTCGGCTGCGGCGCGCGACATGATCCGGATCGGGTCGCCGAAAGCGCCAAGGTCATCGTTTATGATGGCCTGACGGCTGAGCGAGAACATCTTGCCAAACGTTTTGACTGCGTAGGTTTCCTTGCGCTCTTTGAACGTTCCGGACCTGATTTCCCCGGCCTCCAGCACTTCGGGGAGCGTTCCGAAGCCAGAGAGCTGTAAACCACTGATGGCGCGGAAATCTCGCGCGCCGCGTCGGCGGCCAACCATCTTGAGGGGTGATTCGGCCGCCGCAAACATATCCATCAGGAAGCGCTGGCCAGCAGCCGTCAATAAGTCGGGAAAGTCGCTGGTGGTATGATACCCGCCGCTATATCCTCGCGTGTAATCAAGATATCCGCGCGGCGCTTCATGCCCTCGCGCACCGCGCCATGCCGATGCATTGAGAACATCGCCGGGGGCCATGCTATGAACGCCGTTGACGCCTGCACGCTGAGCGACTTGGCCCGCGATTTGTACCAGCGACATATGCATGAACTCACGAGCTGGCTCGGTTGGCGTCCGACCGCTCATTCGCGCATACAGCGCATCTTCAATCGCGCGCCCGAAAAAGGCGGGATTTTCGAAGGTACTATGACCGCTCGAAAAAGCACGAGCGCTACGTGTAATGAAATCGGAAGAGCCGATGCCAGCGCCGGGTGAGATCGTGCCCGTGTCGGCACGCTGTGTCTCTGCCAGGATACGGAGCATCTCACGGCGGGCATCGGGTTCTGATAGGCCGCGTTCTGCCATCTCCAACACCACGGACGATACGGCGTCTTGAGACAAATTGAATTCCGTTGCAACGAGATCGCCAATGCCACGCAATTGCGCGATCGTGGCAGGCTGGCCATTGGGAGCTTCCACCGAAGCTGCCGATGAGGCGGACATGCCGCCGGAGGTGCGACCAGGCATAAAGATATTCTCCAGTGAAGAGTTTGAACGAAGGGTGCAGGGAAAGAGGTCATCATCGCCTGAACGGCTGCGGATCTGCGCTTGTGCATCGAACGGCACCGGGACGAAGCTGATTTCAAACGGCTCCCAATCCACGGCGCGATAGAGCGGCCGTTGGCCGGATGCCCGTTCGATCTCATAGATATGGACCGTATAGCCCACGGAAAGATTGCGGATAATGCCGGATGCAATGTCAGAAACGATGGAGGCCAGCTCCGGGCGGTCGGACAGGCGCAGCGTGGCAACGCCCTGACCATTCTGCATCCGTGCCGAACCGGGAACGACCGTGCCGATCTGACTTGCCAGTTGCTCGCGCCGATGTGCGTCAAGTACCGGCGCTCCCGCGTTCAAGCGATCAAGGCGGACGGCGGTAGCGCGAGTATCCAGTTCCTCATCGACTGTTTCGCCCCTCTCCCAATCGAATCGCGCGCCACGCGCGCCGGTCGTCCAGACAACTTCGATGGTACGGGTTTCAGCATTCCAGCTCGTGGGCGAAATGTCCGCTGACCGGGTGCGAGGGGCCGCCATCACGCGGCGCTCTGTCAGGGTGGGGGCTGTGTTGCTCATGCCCCTGATAATCTGCACGGCGGGGCGGTAGGTAAATTACCGTTATGAGGCCATACGCGGACATGTGAGGCCAAATGCTACCTTTTCTTGGCCACCGTCCGTTTCACGGCTTATCGCCCAATCAATTCTCCAAAATTGGAGGGCAGATCGGCGGTGCTCATGCGGCGTTAGACTGAACTGGCGCGACTCTGGTTGAGAGCTGAAAATCTATCAGTTGATCGAGCGTATAGCTGATCCGTCCGCCAGGTGAACGGTGATGACCGATCAACTGCGCCATACGATAGCGACGAAGCGTCCGACCAGAGATATTCAAATACTTGGCCGCCGACGCCTCGTTATATTCATCTTTCAATCCATCTACCATGTCGTCACCACATTCAAATGTGAAGTTCAGTGCCTGCATCAGTTCAGTTCATGGAGTTCATAATCCTGTATCGCTCATGAACTCTATTTCGGTGCGCATCGCCTCACCGCACTAGGCGGCCCCACCCCGGAAGGACCCGTTGGGGGGGCATCAGTTGGCATTCCGTCGCCGCCAATGGCTGGCCGCCTCATCGAGCATGGATGCCATCAGTGAAATCGCCCCTTCGGTTCCGAACCGGGCCACAAGGACATGCGCAGCAGCGCTCATGAGGGCCGCAGCCGCATAGGCCGGATGATCGCTGTGACATACCGCCTGCTGCGCCAACTGGCTGGATAAGGATGAGTCTTGATTATTCTCTTTTCCCATTGAATATCTCCTTACGGACAGACGGATAGTCACCCCCCATTTTCGCACATGCGCACACGCGCATATGGGGCCAACATGAAGATAACTGTTCAGACTGTCCGTAACTGTCCGTAACCCGCAGATTTGCTATGGTCACAGCTACGGACAGTTAACGGACAGACGGACAGTTAGGAGGGGGCAAGATCAACCTCACCGACCTCCGATCTCAGCACGGAGAAGTTTGGCGAGGCCCGCAACGGACAGTTAGGGTATTCCAAAGCCCAACTGTCCGTTAACTGTCCGTAGCAGCACATCGGCTCAGTGATGGCCATCTCTATCGCCTCCAACCTTAACCCGCAACTTGGCTCCTCGTCGCATGATCCGGCCGCGATGGTCCTTCTTCTCAGCGGGAATGCCTTCCCGGCCCAGCGCTCGACCAAAGGCCGTTCTACTCATCACAGCAGAAGGAGCGAGCGCCTGCCCTGCGCACCAGTCCGTATAATCGCTGTAGAGCAGCGAGGACCGAACCACGGTATCCGGCGCCCGATCAACGCGATAGGCGAACCAACGGGAGAAGGCCGCCGCTGTAATGTATTTCTCCACCAACTGCGGAGGAAGCGCCATCGCGTCGAGGCTCCAGGGCGCGTCAATGCCCGACGTCAACCGTTGTCGCAACTGATCCAGTTGCAAGGTGATCGCATCGATTTGCCCGATAAGTTCGGTGACATTTTGGCGCGCGGACTCGCTATGAAGAACGCCTTCTAGCCCGTCAGCGAGTGCCGCAGGACCGAAAAGTGAAAACTGCGGTTTCATGTCGCGCTGCCAGCGCCGCCACGCCGCTCCATTTTCCAGAATGGAAGGGTCGCCATTCGTCGCTGAACAGCGCGGATTTCCGTGGGTGCTATTGGACGGGTTCGCCAATACAACTCTTTGAAATCACGGGATACCCCCACCCCTCTTGGGTGCACCATTTTTGCATGGCCGTCAGAATGATCTTCCTTCCAGTCCAAGCAGATATTGCTTGGCCTTCAAGCCACCCGCAAAGCCGGTAAGCGCGCCATTCGTCCCTACCACGCGGTGACAAGGCGCAATGATCGAAATCGGATTGCGGCCATTGGCA
>Ga0255338_1005477_pt1 | contig 11656 bp, 7 predicted proteins | sample MeOH1_35cm_T4_19_FD_203715 | JGI IMG/M metagenome (GOLD analysis project Ga0255338, IMG submission 203715) | Sandy soil microbial communities from University of British Columbia, Vancouver, Canada - MeOH1_35cm_T4_195 | ecosystem: Engineered > Artificial ecosystem > Sand microcosm > Unclassified ... | reverse complement strand
CGAGCTGCATGCTCTGGTTGACCTCGGCGAACGCCTTACAACGCTCAAGCCTGACTTGCTGGCAAAACTGCCGTTGACCGACGCCATGCGCCGGGCACTGGCCGATGCGCCCAAGCACACCGCGAATATCGCGCGTAAACGGCACCTTATGTTCATCGGCAAACTGATGCGCGATCAGGACACTGACGCCATTCTGACGTTGCTCGATCAACTCGATGCCTCTACCCGGCAGTACAACGAACGTTTCCATGGTCTGGAACGCTGGCGCGATCGCTTGATCGCGGGCGACGATGCAGTCCTGGAGAAGTTCGTGCTCGACTACCCGGAGGCTGATCGTCAGCAGTTGCGCTCCCTGATCCGTCAGGCCCAGCACGAACTGGCGACCAACAAGCCGCCGGCATCGAGCCGTAAAATCTTCAAGTACATCCGTGAGCTGGACGAGACTCAACGCGGTCTGCGTTAAGTCCCTTCTCGGGTGAGTCGCCACGCGGCTCACCCGAAGCTCCATCCCTTACGATCCTGTGCCACCCACAGTGATCGCATCGATTTTCAGCGTTGGCTGGCCGACACCCACCGGCACCGACTGCCCGTCCTTGCCGCACGTGCCCACGCCGCTGTCCAGCGACAGATCGTTACCGACCATCGACACCTTGCTCATCGCTTCAGGCCCGTTGCCGATCAACGTCGCGCCTTTGACCGGCGCTGTAATCTTTCCGTCTTCGATCAGGTACGCCTCACTGGTGGAGAACACGAATTTGCCGCTGGTGATGTCCACCTGACCACCGCCAAGGTTGGCGCAGTAGATGCCGCGTTTCACCGACGCAATGATTTCCGCCGGATCGCTTTCGCCCGCCAGCATGTAGGTGTTGGTCATGCGTGGCATCGGCAGGTGCGCGTAGGACTCGCGACGACCATTGCCTGTGCGGGCCACGCCCATCAGGCGCGCATTGAGCTTGTCCTGCATGTAGCCTTTGAGTACGCCGTTTTCGATCAGCGTGGTGCACTCGGTTGGCGTGCCTTCGTCGTCGACGCTCAGCGAGCCGCGGCGACCGGCCAGCGTGCCGTCATCGACGATGGTGCAGAGTTTGGATGCGACCATCTCGCCCATACGCCCACTGTAAGCGGAGCTGCCCTTGCGGTTGAAATCACCTTCCAGACCGTGGCCGACCGCTTCGTGCAGCAGCACACCGGACCAGCCCGAACCCAGTACCACCGGCAACGTACCGGCCGGCGCGGGAATGGCTTCAAGGTTGACCAGCGCCTGACGCAGCGCCTCGCGGGCGTAGCTCATCGCGCGGTCTTCGGCGAGGAAATAACGGTAATCGGTACGACCGCCGCCGCCATGACCGCCACGCTCGCGGCGACCGTTCTGCTCAACGATCACGCTGACATTGAAACGCACCAACGGCCGCACATCCGCCGCCAGGCTGCCGTCAGTCGAAGCAACAAGAATGCGTTCCCAGACACCGGCCATGCTCACGGTCACTTGCTGGATACGCGGATCGAGGGCGCGAGTGGCGACGTCGATACGCTTGAGCAGCTCGACTTTCTCTGCACGGGTCAGCACTTCCAATGGGTTATCCGGCCCGTACAACTGGGCGACATCCTGAGTGGTGAACGCCTGCACCGTGCCGTTCTGCCCGGCGCGGGAGATCGAGCGCGCGGCACGCGCCGCTGCGCCCAAGGCTTCCAGGGTGATCGCATTGCTGTAGGCAAAACCGGTTTTTTCACCCGATTGCGCGCGAACGCCAACGCCTTGGTCAAGGTTGAAGCTGCCTTCCTTGACGATCCCGTCTTCCAGCGCCCACGACTCGGAAATCTGCCCCTGGAAATACAGGTCGGCGGCATCGATACCCGGGCCGGCCAGATCGCCGAGCACACCTTGCAGGCTCTCGATAGTGACGCCGCCGGGCGCCAAGAGGTGTTCACTGACTGAGGACAACAACTCGCTCATATGCTTTACGCCTTAAATTCGTCGTTCTGAGGCAGGTCGCTGCGCGCCCTGCGAGAAAAAGCGCCGATGACTGGACACCGGCATCCGCGCCCGGATGGACGCCTGTTCGCTGCTATCGCGTTCGGCCAGCAGCACGGCCTCGCCTTGATCCTGTTGCGCGAGCACTCGCCCCCACGGGTCGATGATCGCGGCATGGCCGAAGGTCTCTCGCGGCCCCGGATGCGTTCCGCCCTGGGCAGCCGCGAGCACATAACACTGAGTCTCGATGGCCCGCGCACGGATCAGCACATCCCAATGCGCCGCGCCGGTCACGGCGGTAAAGGCCGACGGCGCGGTAATCAACTCCGCACCGGCAGCGCGCAATTCGCTGTACAGCTCCGGGAATCGCAGGTCATAACATACCGTCAGGCCGACCCGACCGACGGGTGTGTCGGCGACCACCACGCCACTGCCGTAAGCATAGTCATCGGACTCACGATAACGCCCGCGGTTGTCCGCCACGTCCACATCAAACAGGTGCAGCTTGTCGTAGCGCGCCACCGTTTCGCCCTGATCGTCGACCAGAAGCGAGCAGGCATGCACTTTGGCCGTCGGTTGATCCACCGGCGGCAACGGCAAGGTGCCTGCCACTATCCATAACTTGAGGTCGCGGGCGGTCTGTTTCAACCAGGGCAGGATCGGACCTTCGCCAGACGCCTCGGCGCGACCGATGTCAGCGATGTCACGGCGACCCATGGCGGCAAAATTTTCCGGCAGCACAGCCAGCTTCGCGCCACCGGCCGCCGCTTGCTCGAGCAGCCGACGAGCCTGGGCCAGATTGGCCAGCACATCGCTCTGGCTGACCATTTGAATCACCGCTAAAGACATGGCCTTACCCTTTTCTGAATCAACACATACCCGTAGGAGCCGCCGCAGGCTGCGATCTTTTGATATTGAATTTTGCAGATCAAAAGATCGCAGCCTGCGACAGCTCCTACAGGGGGCTTACGGCCATGCTACTCCATAGGCCTGGAGAGTGGGCTCGGAAAAAAAGCGTCAAAAAGGTTTGTCGAAAGTGATTTTCGGCTCTTTCCACGGGCCTTTGACGGTGTACTTCACGCTGGCGAAGCGCGCCACACGGTCACCGATCAGCTTGTCGATCAGGAACAACGCACCGCCAATGGCCGGTGCGCCGACGATCAGCGCGGCAATCGGCAGGTTGTTGGTCACCGGCAAGGTCACCAGCAGCTTCGCATCGACCTGATCGTTCACCAGATCCAGCTTGCCATTGAGTTCCAGATTACTCGACGGGCCGGTTAGCACGATCGGCTCACGAGTGTCATACACCCCGTTGGTCGCGACCAGCAGCCCCTTGACCCGGTCATAACTCAGACCCTTGCCGAACAGGTCGGAGAAGTCCAGACGCAAGCGCCGGCCGATGGAGTTGAAGTTGAGCAGGCCGAATACCCGTAACGCCTGGGCGCCGCCCTCGACTTCAACGAACTGGCCCTTATTGAGCGACGCATCGAGAGTGCCGGAGAAACGCTTGGTGGCCAGCCACGCCGGTGAACCGGGCCAGCGACCGTCAACATCCATGTGGAATTCTTCACTGGTGACACTGGGCGCAAAGCCCCAGCCTTTCAGCACATCTGCAAGGTTCTTGCCGCTCGCCCGGCCCTTGAACCAACTGGTGGATGCGCCAGGCACACCTTCCCAGCCGCCGTTGCCCTGCAACAAAATGCCTTTGAGGCCCAGATCCAGTGTATTGAGCGCTATGCCCTTGGCGGTCGGACGCACTTTCAGCGACCAGCCCCCGACCAGATCCTGGCCCTGGAACAGTTGATTGATGGTGACATCCAGCGCCGGGATTTTGGTCGGATCGACAGTGGCCAGTGGATCCGGCGAGTTTTCATCGGCCAGGACCGTCGGGTCCGGCGCCGGCAAACGCACGTATTGCAGATTGATCGCAATCGGTGCGGCTTTCGCATCAGGGATAGCGGCAGTGCCCTTGACCTGCTGGCTGTCGAGCTGCAACGCCCATGTCGTCGGTTTGCGGTTCAACTGCACCGACGCCTGATCCAGGGTGGTACCGATGCCGCTGAGCTTGCCGACCTTGAAGTCCGCGCTGCTGAGCAGTTGCTTGGCGCTGCCACCCGGATCCTGGCCGGCATATTTGTCTACCAGGTCTTTCCAGGGGCTGACATCCAGCTCCGACAACACGCCGCGCACCCGCAGGCCTTTGGCGCCGGGCAACACCGCATCGCCGCCACCGAGGAACAATTCGCCGCGACCGTCGGCGAAGTTGCCGGGCGGTGCTGCAAACGTGAAACTCGCCAGATCGCCATATTTGACCCAGTAACGCCGCTCCTGGCCTTGCAGGGTCATGCGGAACATCGTATCGCGCCCCACATCGGCCGTCATGCCGAACGGGGCCGGCAAATCCACCGCCACACCTTGAAGGTTCGAGTTGACCGTCAACTGGCTGTCGAGGCCATCCAGGGTGAGTTGCAACTGATAAGGGATCAGGCCGGACACCGGTAACGGCTGGGTAACGCTCAACCAGTCGGTGAGTTTCTTTACCTCGACCTGACCCGAGGCGGTGACACGGGTCTTGATGTTGCCCGGGCTACCCTCGGCGAAAATCTGCGCAGTGACCGGTTTGTCAAAGGCGCGAGCGCTGATGTTCTGGCCACTTAAACCCTTGGTGCTGTCAAAGCGGAAATCGCCCTTCAGCTGGGTCAGTTCAAGAACGGGCTCGGCCAGTTTCAAGCGCGCCTTGGCGGTCTTGAAATCGACGAGAATATTCGGCTGCTCGCCTTTGGCCAGTGGAATATCCAGTTTCACCTTGCCCTTCAGATCGCCCTCACCCTCCCATCCGGCAAAGGTCGTGGCGGTGCCGATCGGCGCTTCCTGGAGAATTTTCAGGCCATCGCCCAACCCGCCAGCGAAAGCGCCATCGAGTAACAGGTGAGGGTTTTGCCCGGCGGGCGCGTGGGGAATATTGACGTAAATATCGCTGACTTGCGTGTCGAGCAACTGGCCTTTGCTGGCCACAATACGCACGCCACTGTCCTCGATGAACACGTCGCCGCTGACATTGCTGACATGCGGCCAACCCGGCTGGAACGCCAGCTCCGCATCGTGAACCTTGAAGAACAGGCTGATGCTGCGAGCGGTGTCGGCAGCGCCATGATTCAGCGAGCCTTGATACTGGAAGAAGCCCTGGTCCACCGCGCCTTTGAGAATGGCCGTACGCAGCCATTCGTCCAGCGCCGGGCTGAGCACTTGCGGCAGGTACTTGGCGGTGTACTTGCCGTCGCCGTCCACCAGGCCGACCCGCAGGTCCATGTAATCTTCCTGGGTATGGTCGAAATGCAGGCGGATCAGGAAGTCGCCGGCAATCTTGCCCTCCTCGCCCAACACTTTCAGGTACGGGGCGATCAGGGTGAAGCCTTCTTTATCCAGCTTCCAGGTCAGCCGGGCGTTGGCCTGAATGTATTGCCATGGCTTGGCAAAAATCGGGTCGAGGTGCAGGACAAAATCCTTGCTGTCCATTCGCAGCTCGCCGTGACCGAGGTCACCGCTGATGCTGCCGCTGACATTTCGCGCTGCCGGAGCACCGTGATAGGCATCAAAGCCGACCTGGTCGAGGTTGGCGGCGAAGCTGACCTTGCTGTCGTCGGTGGCGCTGGGACGGAAGTCGACCAGCACGTTGCGCAAACCACCGGTCACCTTGAGTCGCTCCACGGCGGTGGCGACACCTTCGGGCAGTGGCCCCAGCGCATTCAGCAACGGCGTGAGCGGCGTGAGGTCGAGGCGATCGGCTTGCAGATGCCAGAGTTCTTCGGCCTTGTCGGTGGCCAGGCTTTGTTTGAGTTGCAGATGCGATTCCCAGCGGGTCTCGCCGAAGTTCATGGACAGCGAGTCCACCGTCACCAGGAAGCCTTCGGCACTGCGCTGGAAATAGCTGTTGAGCGCCAGGTTGTTGATCTGGATCGGCTTGCGCTCGGCGTAGGCGCCCTTGATCTGCGGCGCGTTCAAGCGGATCGCGGCGCTTTGCAGCGCGCCTTGGCTCCAGTTGATCCACAGCTCGCCACCGGCCTTGATCTCGGAAAAATTCCATTGCCGTGTCAGGCGTTCGGGAAGCCATTTCGACCAGTCGCTTTGCGGCAGGCTCACGTAAGCCTGCGCTTCGCCATCCTTCCACTGGCTGGCGCGAATGCGAGTGCGCAGGCTCATGGCCACTGGCTGACCGTCGGGCAGGGTCAGCCGCGCGTCGAGTCGCTGACGGGAGACGCCGGTTTTCAGGTTCAGGCCAACGTAGGTAAAGGTCAGTGGCGGATGGTCCAGCGGTTGCAAGGTCACCTGGCTGTCGAGCACCGACAGTTGCTGGACCATTTGCAGGCGATTGAGCAACTGTTCCGGGTCCAGTGGCTGATCCTGCTGCACCGGCAAGCCTTCCAGCGCCCAATGACCGTCCTCGCCTTCCTTGAGGCTGATCTTCAAACCATTGAGTTCAAGGTGGGCGATGCGCACTTCACGCGCCAGCAGACTGCCCCACAGATCCGGCACCGCACGTACCTGATCCAGGCGCAGGGTATTGGCGCCCTCGCCGACCATTACGTCGTGAGCCAGCAGAATCGGCACGAAGCCGCGCCAGTTACCTTCCAGTTCACCGATGTGCAGCGGCATGCCCAGGGCAGCGCCGGCTTTGGCTTCGACGTCGGCCCGATACTCGGCCACCAGCGGCGTCAGCTCGCGGCCGAGACTGACGTAAAGCGCCATCAGCACCAAAGCCAACGCGCACAGGCCCAGACCCCAGCGGGTCAGTGCGGCCAAAATGCGTGTCAGACGCTCCATGTCAGTTGGCTCCCATGGCAAAAATACTGCAAAAAGCTGAGGCCAGCCGTTCTAGTTGGGGTGAAGCACAGCGATTCAGAGCAGCACCACGTCGTATTGTTCCTGGGAATACATGGTTTCCACCTGAAACCGAATGGTGCGTCCGATAAAACCTTCGAGCTCAGCCACGTTGCCCGACTCTTCATCCAGCAGGCGATCGACGACTTTCTGGTTCGCCAATACACGATAGCCTTCCGCCTGATAGGCACGAGCCTCACGGAGAATTTCGCGGAAAATTTCGTAGCAAACGGTTTCCGGCGTCTTGAGCTTGCCGCGACCCTGGCAGCTGCTGCAGGGCTCGCACAACACCTGTTCGAGACTTTCGCGGGTGCGCTTGCGGGTCATCTGCACCAGGCCCAACTCGGTGATGCCGATGATGTTGGTCTTGGCGTGATCGCGCTCCAGTTGTTTCTCTAGCGTGCGTAACACCTGACGCTGGTGCTCTTCGTCTTCCATGTCGATGAAGTCGATGATGATGATCCCGCCCAGGTTGCGCAGGCGCAGCTGGCGAGCGATGGCGGTCGCGGCTTCCAGGTTGGTCTTGAAGATGGTTTCTTCAAGGTTGCGATGGCCGACGAACGCCCCGGTGTTGACGTCGATGGTGCTCATGGCCTCAGCCGGATCCACCACCAGGTAACCGCCGGACTTCAGGGGTACTTTGCGTTCGAGGGCTTTCTGGATTTCGTCTTCGACGCCGTACAGGTCGAAAATCGGCCGCTCACCCGGGTAATGCTCCAGACGATCGGCAATTTCCGGCATCAGTTCGGCGACGAACTGCGTGGTTTTCTGGAAGGTTTCCCGCGAGTCGATGCGGATCTTCTCGATCTTCGGGCTCACCAGATCGCGCAAGGTCCGCAGCGCCAGGCCGAGGTCTTCGTAGATCACACTCGGCGCGCTGATGGTTTTGATCTGCTCGTTGATCTGATCCCAGAGCCTGCGCAGGTAGCGGATGTCCATGAGAATTTCATCGGCGCCCGCGCCTTCAGCGGCGGTACGCAGGATGAAGCCGCCGGCCTCCTTGATGCCTTCTTTGGCCACGCAATCGGTGACCACTTGCTTGAGGCGTTCGCGCTCGGCTTCGTCTTCGATCTTCAGGGAAATGCCGACATGCGCGGTGCGTGGCATGTACACCAGATAACGCGAAGGAATCGACAGCTGCGTGGTCAGGCGTGCGCCTTTGGAACCGATCGGGTCTTTGGTGACTTGCACCACCAGGCTCTGGCCTTCATGAACCAGCGCGCTGATGCTCTCGACCGCAGGGCCCTCGCGCAGGGAAATTTCCGAAGCATGAATGAACGCGGCACGATCCAGGCCGATGTCGACGAAGGCCGCCTGCATCCCCGGCAATACCCGCACGACTTTGCCTTTATAAATGTTGCCGACGATCCCGCGCTTTTGCGTGCGCTCGACGTGGACCTCTTGCAGGACACCGTTTTCAACCACCGCCACGCGCGATTCCATCGGCGTGATGTTGATCAGGATCTCTTCACTCATGGCAGGGTCTCGTTCAGGCATGTTCACGATAATGGCCGCATCTTGTCAGTACGACGCTCAGCGCGCGTTAAGGGTTTGCCAACAGGGTATGCCGAAATGGCCGAGCAGCTCAGCGGTTTCGCACAGCGGCAGTCCGACCACCGCCGAGTAGCTGCCATTGAGCCCGGCGACAAACACCGCGCCCAGTCCTTGAATGCCATAGCCACCGGCCTTGTCCCGAGGTTCGCCGCTGGCCCAGTAGGCCGCCGCTTCATCAGGATCGATGGGGCGAAAACGCACCAGGCTGCGCACAACCCGTGACTCGCAGCGCTCACCGTCAAGCACGGCAATGGCGGTCAGCACTTCGTGCTCTCGACCGGCCAGCATCATAAGCATGGCGCACGCATCGGCTTCGTCCACCGGTTTGCCGAGAATTTTCCCGTTGAGCACCACGGCGGTATCGGCGCCCAGCACGCAGAATGCTGCGTCGGACACGACCGCACCACGCCCGGCTTCGGCCTTGCCGCGCGCGAGGCGCTCGACATAGGCCGACGGCGATTCATGATTAAAAGGGGTTTCGTCGATGTCTGCGCTGATGGTGGAGAACGGCAAGCCGATCTGCGTGAGCAGTTCACGGCGACGCGGCGAGCCTGAGGCGAGGAACAGCTGTTTCATCAAGACATCTCCCTTGTCGTGGTATGGGCAAATGCCTGACCGAATCAGTTGATTTTGTAGCGTCGACGCAGACCGCGCAAACCGAAGCTGATCCACGGCCAGAGCAACGCGCTGACCAGTGCCGGCAAGACCAGCGCCAGCGTTGGCTGACGGTTGCCGGTCAGGGCGCTGAGCCACAGCTGAACGAGCTGCGCGAGGCCGAAGATCACCAGGATCACCAGGCTCTGTTGCCACATCGGGAACATCCGCAACCGCTGTTGCAGCGAAAGCACCAGGAACGTGATGAGGGTCAGGATCAACGCGTTCTGGCCCAGCAACGTGCCGTAGAGCACATCTTCGGCCAGGCCCAGGCACCACGCGGTAACCATGCCGACTTTCTGCGGCAGGGCCAACGCCCAGAACGCCAGCAGCAAGGCGAGCCACAGCGGACGCAAGATTTCCATGAATTGCGGCAGTGGCGAAACACTGAGCAGCATGCCGATGGCGAATGTCAGCCAGACCATCCAGTCGTTTCGGGAGGCGGTAGCACCGACCATTATTCTCTTCCCCCTTGGGTGGCCGGCGCGGAGACAGGCGGTTTGGCAGCAGGCTTCACGACAGCGGGTTGTGTCGACGGTGGTTTGGCCGCCGGAGTCGTCGCGGGGGGCTTGGCGGCGGCAGGATGTGCGGCGGCGGGTTTGGCCGGGGTAGCGGCAGCAGGTTTGGCCGGGGCAGCCGTCACAGGTGCAGCGGCGGGAACGGCCGGGGCCGCAGCGGCAGCAGGGGCAATCACACCGACAGGTTTCGGCACGGTCGCGGGAATGATTGGCCCGCCGCCCTGTGCATCCAGGTTTTCCTGGGCCTGAGCAGCATCGTTTGCGCGCTCTTCCGGCGTACGAGTGTCACTGAATACCAGCAGCAAGTAACGACTGCGGTTCAAGGCGGCCGTCGGCACGGCGCGGACAATGGCGAACGGCTGCCCGGAATCGTGAATCACTTCCCTGACTGTCGCCACCGGGTAACCCGCCGGGAACCGCTGCCCAAGACCAGAGCTGACCAGCAGATCGCCTTCCTTGATATCCGCCGTGTCGGCAACGTGACGCAATTCCAGGCGTTCAGGGTTGCCGGTACCGCTGGCAATCGCCCGCAGACCGTTACGGTTTACCTGCACCGGAATGCTGTGTGTAGTGTCAGTCAGCAGCAGCACACGGGAGGTATACGGCATCAACTCGACCACCTGGCCCATCAGGCCGCGGGCATCGAGCACCGGCTGACCGAGGACCACACCGTCGCGCTCACCTTTATTGATGATGATGCGATGGGTGAAGGGATTGGGGTCCATGCCGATCAACTCGGCCACTTCGACCTTTTCGTTGACCAGCGCGGAGGAATTGAGCAACTCGCGCAGCCGAACGTTCTGCTCGGTGAGGGCTGCAAGCTTTTGCATGCGGCCCTGCAGCAGCAGGTTTTCGGTCTTGAGTTTTTCGTTTTCGGCGACCAGCTCGGTACGGCTGCCAAACTGGCTGGCCACACCTTGCCATAGCCGCTGTGGCAGGTCGGTGATCCAGTAAGACTGCATCAGCACCAGCGACATCTGGCTACGCACTGGCTTGAGCAGTGTGAAGCGGGCATCGACCACCATCAGTGCGACCGATAGCACGACCAGCACCAACAAGCGCACGCCCAGTGAAGGCCCTTTGGTGAAAAGCGGTTTAATAAGCCGCTCCTCCCAGGCAAATGTTTTCTTTATTCATACGGCAGACCGGCCTGGATACAGACTGACAGAAGGTAAACGCAAACAGGCAGCACTGCAAAGTGCCGCCTGCGCGCTCAACAGCATAGATGCATCGGGCGATCACTCGCTCGACAGCAGGTCCATCGTGTGCTTGTCCATCATTTCCAAAGCACGGCCACCGCCGCGAGCAACGCAGGTCAGCGGGTCTTCGGCAACGATCACCGGCAGACCGGTTTCCTGGGCCAGCAACTTGTCGAGGTCACGCAGCAAGGCGCCACCACCGGTCAGCACCAGGCCACGCTCGGCGATGTCGGAAGCCAGCTCCGGCGGCGATTGTTCCAGCGCACTTTTCACGGCCTGAACGATGGTAGCCAGCGACTCTTGCAGAGCTTCAAGCACTTCATTGGAGTTCAGGGTGAAGGCACGTGGAACGCCTTCAGCCAGGTTACGGCCACGAACGTCGACTTCGCGAACTTCGCCACCCGGGTAGGCTGTACCGATTTCCTGCTTGATGCGCTCGGCAGTGGATTCGCCGATCAGGCTGCCGTAGTTGCGACGCACGTAGGTGATGATCGCTTCGTCGAAGCGGTCGCCGCCAACCCGTACGGATTCGGCGTAAACCACGCCGTTCAGGGAGATCAGCGCGATTTCAGTGGTACCACCACCGATATCGACCACCATCGAACCGCGTGCTTCTTCAACCGGCAGGCCGGCACCGATCGCAGCAGCCATTGGCTCTTCGATCAGGAACACTTCACGTGCGCCGGCACCAAGGGCCGATTCACGGATGGCTCGACGCTCAACCTGAGTGGATTTGCACGGAACGCAGATCAGCACACGAGGGCTAGGCTGCAGGAAGCTGTTCTCGTGAACCTTGTTGATAAAGTATTGCAGCATCTTTTCGCAGACGCTGAAGTCGGCAATGACGCCGTCCTTCATCGGACGAATGGCCGCGATATTGC
>Ga0255338_1005476_pt1 | contig 11658 bp, 11 predicted proteins | sample MeOH1_35cm_T4_19_FD_203715 | JGI IMG/M metagenome (GOLD analysis project Ga0255338, IMG submission 203715) | Sandy soil microbial communities from University of British Columbia, Vancouver, Canada - MeOH1_35cm_T4_195 | ecosystem: Engineered > Artificial ecosystem > Sand microcosm > Unclassified ... | reverse complement strand
CGACCTCGACAACCGCATCACCCTGACTGGCCTGTTGTCGAATGCCGGGGTTCGCGCGATCCTTCGCGCCAATGGCTTCTCGGGCGAGCAGTTCGTGCGGTTCTTCACCAACGCGATCGATACGCGGACACGCGGCGTCGATGTGGTCGGGTCGTACGTCCACGATTTTCACGACCTTGGCCGGCTGCGGGGTACCGTCGGCTTCAACTACAACCAGACCGACATTCGGCGCATCGCACCGACGCCGACACAGCTCAGCGGACTGGGCCTGACGTTGTTCGATCGGCAGACTCAGGGCTATTTCACGGTCGGAACGCCCAACACCAAGCTCATTCTCGGGCTGGACTGGAACCTCGGCAAGTTCGGTGTGAACGCGAAGGAGACGCGCTATGGCGGCTTCAAGCTGCTCAACAACACGGCGAGCCTCGACCAGAGCTATGGTGCGAAGTGGGTCACCGACCTGGAAGTGTCGTACCAGGTCCTGGAGCGCGCGCGCCTGTCCGTTGGCGCCTATAACGTGTTCGACGTCTATCCCGACAAGAACACGGTAACCAATACGATCGGCAGTTCGCCCTATGGCTCGAACTCGCCGTTCGGCGCCTATGGCGGCTATTACTACGCACGGCTCAGCCTGAAGATCTGAGGCAGGCCGTTCTTCCTTCCGGTGGCGGCTGAGGCGTCGCCACCGGATTGGCGTGTGGTGCATGCGCGCGATCTCGGCCTATCGGTGCGGGAAAGTCTCTCTCTCTCTCTCTCTCTCTCTCTCTCTCTCTCTCTCCGCGCCTCGTCAATCTATGCCTCGGCCGCGCCTCAGCGTGCTCAGGATATCCGCCTTTGCGTCGGCGGCGACCGTGCAGAGCGGCCTGTCGGCGCGAAGCGGGTGCCATTCGCCGAGTGGTTCGGCGCGATAGTGCGACTGCGCGCGCACCACCCCGGCATCGGCGTCGGATGCATCGCCCCTGCGCTCACCCACGCGCTCGAGGCGAAGCGCCTCCGGCGCTTCGAGCCACAGGCCGACAAAGGATACCTGGGCATGTGCGGCGGTGCGGGCGACCGCCGCCCGCTCGCCCGAATCCGCGAAAACGGCATCAGCGATGACGTAAATGCCCGTCGATAGATGCTGCGCCGCCAGGTCGTAGAGCAGATGATACACCGTGCGGCTCGCAAGCGGGGTATAGAGCGCGGGGGACAGCCGCTGGTCGAGGGGTACGCCGGCGAGCCGTTTGCGCAACACGTCGCTGCGGAGGATCCGCGCGCCCGGCGCCGTACCAAAGTCCGCGCCCAGCGCGCGTGCCAGCGCCGACTTGCCGGTCCCGGACAGCCCGCCGACGGCGATCAGCCCCGCCGGTGTCGCGACGATCAGCCGCTCGGCGAGGTCCAGGAAAGCGCGGGCCCGCTCCGCCGCGGCCGCGTTGCCGGTCCGCGCGTGCGTCGCCGCGAGCACATGTGCGCGGATGGTCGCGCGGACCGAGAGAAAGAGCGGCAGGAGCCGCACTCCCTCCTCGTCGGCGGAAAGGTCGATATAGTGATTGAAGACCAGATTGGCGTCGGCGCGCCGGCCGCGGTCCCACAGGTCCATGAGCAGGAAGGCCAGGTCGTAGAGTACGTCCGTGGTCGCGAGTTCCTCGCTGAATTCGAGGCAGTCGAACGGCGTCGGCTCCCCGTCGACGAGCGCGATATTGGCCAGGTGCAGGTCGCCATGGACATGCCGGATCCTGCCGTCGCGGCCGCGCGCGTCGAGTAGCGCCGCGTGGCCTTGGCAGATCCGGCGCTGATCGCGGAGCAGGGCTGCGATCTTCTCGTCGCCGAACAACGCCGCATGGGGGGCGAGGCTGTCGGCGTTTCCATCCAGGATATGGCTGAACCGGTCGGCGCCGCGGGCGTCCGTCATGGGCTCGGCCTGGTCGTGAAACGCGTGCACTCGCGCCGCGAGGCGGAGCAGCAGCGATGTGGCGAGCGGCCCCTGGCCGGCGCGCTCGTCGAGCAACGCTCCATCCGGGAACCGCCGCATCTCGAGCACCCAGTCGACCACCTCGCCTGTGCCGCCGATGGTGAACTGATCTCCGGCGCGGACGACAGGATGGACTCCCAGATAGAGGTCCGGCGCCGTGCGCCGGTTGAGGCGCAGCTCCGCCTCGAGCGCGGCCTTGCGCCTCTCCGGCGTCGAGAAGTCGAGATAGGGATAGCGCACCGCGCGCTTGATCTTCCAGGCGCGGTCACCCGAAAGAAAGATGCTGGCAGCATGGGTATCGATCCGCCGGCAGGCTTCGCTGCCGAAAGGCGTGCCGCTCGCGAGACAGGCGAGCATCGGCGCCTGATCGTCCGCGCTGCCGGACGCGTCCATGGGGGGCGGGGCGCTCACTCCGTCAGCCGGGGGAACAGGCGCGTGGCAATGGCGATGCATAAGGCGCTGGCGGCGAGCAGGACGCCGAGATCGAGTCCCAGGCCGAGTTCGCTTGTGCCGCCGTCCAGCATCAGCGCGCGCAGCGCATCGACCTCATAGCTCAACGGGTTGATGCCGACGATCGCCCGAAGCCAGCCGGGCATGAGTTGGACCGGGTAGATGGCGTTGCTGGCGAAGAAGATCGGCATGGTGAGAAACTGCCCGACACCCATGAACCGCTCGCGGGTCTTCACCAGGCATGCGATGATCAGCGAGAAGCTGGAGAAGAGGGCCGAGGCAATGATCGTGATCATCAGCACGCCCATGATATGCATCGGTTGCACGCTGAGTTTCACGCCCAGCAACGCTGCGCAGGCATAGATCACGAGCGCCTGGCTAAGGCCCCTGATGCTGGAAGCCATGGCCTTGCCGATCACCAGTGCGCTGCGCGGTGCCGGGCTGACCATATACCGGTGGAGGACACCGAGGTCGCGCTCCCAGATCGCAGACAGGCCGTAGAAGATGGACACGAAAAGGACGCTCTGGGCGAGCACCCCGGGCGCCAGGAAGTCGATATACGGTTTGCCGCCGGTCAGCCCGTGGACGTGCGCCATGACCTGGCCAAACAATACGAGCCAAAGGATGGGTTGCACCGCCCGGCTCGCCAGGTCCATCGGATCATGGCGGAGCTTCAGCGTCTCCGCTGCTGCCACGGCGAAGGTCTGGGTGCAGTAACCCGCAACGCCCGGACCAACTTTGGTCCCGGTCATGACGGCATCGCCGCTGCTGGGAGTCGATCGCCCGCGAGTTGCGCAAACAGATCGTCGAGCGTCGCGGCTGCGAAGCGCGTCTTGAGGTCGGCGGGTGATCCGATCGCGACGATCCGCCCCGCGTTGATCAGGGCGATCCGATCGCAGAGGTCCTCCGCCTCTTCCATATAGTGGGTGGAAAAGATGACCGCGGCGCCGATCCGATCGCGCAGGTCTCGAACATGCTTCCAGACTGTCGCACGGCCAGCAGGGTCGAGGCCGACGGTTGGCTCGTCCAGAAACAGGATCGCCGGGCGGTGCATCGTGCTCTGCGCGACCTCCAGCCTGCGCGCCATGCCGCCCGAATAAGTTTGCACGAGCCGGTGCTGGACCTCGGTCAGGCCCATAAGGTCGAGCGACGCAGCGATCGTCGCGCGCCGTTCCGCCCGCGGGACGAGATACAACCGGGCGGAGAGCAGCATGTTCTCATAGCCGGTGAGTTCCCCGTCAGCGGATGGAAGTTGAGGCACATAGCCAATTCTGGCGCGCACCTGTTGGGGGCGACGCGCCAGGTCGAAACCGGCGACCTGCGCTACCCCCGCGCTGGGCGGTAGGAGCGTGGTAAGCATCTTCATCAGGGTGCTCTTGCCTGCACCGTTTGGGCCGATCAGCCCAAAGGTCTCGCCTGCCGCGATCCGCAGCGAAACGCGGTCGACCGCCGTGATGTTGCCAAATCGCCGCGTGAGACCATCGAGTTCGAGCGCTGGAGGCGCGGGCTGTGGGAAAGGGGACGAAGGAACCGCATCGACGGCCATGGCCTTGTAGTCCTGTCCGGAGCGGGGCGACCAGCTCCAGCTGATCATTTTCGCCGTGGCTGGCCAATGCGTAGTGTTCCGGATCGACCGGCCAGCCTGCGCAACGTTCAAGCCGTCGGACCCTGGAAAGGGCTCGATTCAACCGAGGTCGAGATTGTGGAACAGTGTGGGCGGACGAGGTGCCTTGTCGGTTTCCGTCCAGCTCTTTGACATGGCCGCTCTTTGTTGGACGATCGTCACCTGCTGCATTCCGAAATTCTGGTGTCGATACCGCTGTTCCGTCGTCGGTTTTCCGCTGTTATTCGAGAACAGCGGAAAACCTTTCAAGCTATTGTTAATAATAGAGAAAATTAGTTATGAAATCCTACATAACAGCGGAAGAAAAAGAATCCCCGAAAAGCGGCCCGATCCCCGAGTCGCTGTTGGACGCATTGCCCGGTACCACGTGCTCGCGGGGTAGTGGCCGGTTCCGGCTGGTCTGCGGCACCTCCCGCACAGCGCGGGCGCGCCGATCAGGCGCCTGCAGTTACCGGCCAGTTTCCCGGATCGATCGCGTCGAGTTCGGCGAGATCATGATCACCGGCGAGCAGGAAAGCGTCGCCGGTGATGCCGAGCCAACTCCAGGGTATTGCGACATGGCGCCCACCCAGGTCCGCGACCGCACCCTGATGGACGACCAGATAGGCGAGGCGGCCGCTATCCCGCTCCGCCATTGCGCCGACGCTATGGCCGATGGTCGCGCCGAGCGCATCTCTGATCGGCCCGCCTTCGATCAATTTGGTCGGGAAGAGAGACGGAAGCGTCGTTCGGGTACTCGCCTCTAGCGCCTTGTCGGCACCGTCATCGAGCCTGGCGCGGTGCCCAAGCCACCGCCAGATGCCGATGATGTCGACCAGGCCGAGAAAGGCATTGCTCCACAGCAAGTTCGACTGGCCAGTCGCGATCGCGACGATCGACCAGGCGATGGCGCCGAGGAGGAAGACGACGAAGCCCCAGCCGGTCACGCGTGCGCCGAGATTCGCCGCCGTCATCATGGCTGCAATCATCGTCGCGACAGGGGCGATCCATCCGGCAATTTCCAGCATCCGCTTCTCCTCCCGGCCAGAACGAGCATTGCGGCGGATGGATGCGCAGGGGAGGGGCTAGTCTGAGCTGTTGCCGGTTTCGTGGACGCCGAGATAAGGTGTTTTTGGAACCGGAGGGTGAGAATGCAACGACGGAAGTTGGCCGTTTCCCGGTCCTTCGTGCCGAGGGAAACCATCCACTCCCGACGATTTTCCAGATACGGGCGCAGTTCCGCTGGCACCGGTCTGCGAAAATAATAGGTGGTTCCGCGCTTGGCGAGATAGTGCACATGGCTTTCGTCCGTGTTACAAGTGTAACAGCCGTCAGTCAAAAAGCCTTTATTTCCAGATGCTTCCTAGGTCCTTCTACACCTCGGTAAAAATGGTGCCGGTTGCAGGAATCGAACCCGCGACCTTCGGTTTACAAAACCGCTGCTCTACCAGCTGAGCTAAACCGGCATTGGGGCGCGAGCCCCGATTCATCTGGGCGGCTCAATGCGTCAGACGACGCCGAAGGTCCAGCCCTCGTGTCGCACAATCTCGTGGGTCAGGCCGGGCGGATGCCATAATTCAGCCCGACCAGCATTCGCGCGAAGCCAGGCGGCGGTGAGGATCGCATCGGTCGCGTGGTCGGTATAGCGGGTGAGCGGGACATGCGGCTGCGACCCGATCGCCGCCAGCGCCGCGTCGAGCGTCTGGCCGTCACGGAACTTGCTCAGGCCTTTGCGCAATCCACCGGCGCGCGCGGCGATCGCGGTATAGATTTCGACGACTAGCGCACCTGACGTCGGCAGCGGGTCAAGCGGCCAGACCGGGATCGCATTGCCGAGGTGATGCAGCAGACGCATGCCCGCAAAGCTCGCCTTGGCGACCTGCGCCGCGCCGATCGCGTCATAGATGCTGGCGGGCTTGTGTCCGCCGGTTGCCCGGTACCGCGCTTCGCATTGGCGGAAATACATGAAGTCCGCCTTGGTGCCGTCGGCCGCACCGAGATAGAAGTGACGGCCGCGCCGGGACTCGAGAAAGGAGGCGGCGCCGAGATCTTCGTCCGGGCTGGCGGCATCGACATAGGCCCAGAAGGCACGAGGGGTAGTGGGCGTATCCTCGCCGGGCAGATAGGCGCCGCGCTCGAAGCAAGGCGGCGAGAAGGTGAAATCGAAACCGACCAGCAAGGGCTCGTCGGCACGGGCGCGGAGCCATTCGAGGATTTCGGTGCGCGACCATGCCTTGTGTGGCGGGTCGACCAGCACCGGCGCGGCATCGCCCGCTTCGCACACGGCGAGTGCAATCCCCGGATGGCGAGAGCCCTTCGCGCCCGACCAGTCGATCGCCGCGAAGCGGGTAAAATGTGGCGTCACGCTTTCTTGCGCGGCTTCGGCCTCGGGCGGGCGGCGGTCCAGTCGCGCGACCGCTCGATCGTCGCCAGCACGCGCTCCGGGTCGGCGCTGTCATAGCGGACGAGCAGCCCCGGCCAGCCATGATAATGCGGCGTCTGCCAGAAGGTCTCGGGGTCGGTCTCGATCAGCATGTCCTTGGTGTCCTGGTCGATCGCCAGCACGAACGACCCTTCCTCGCGGCTCGGATGGAGAAAGGCGCGGCCGTTCGACATCACCTTGATCGCCGGCTTGCCATAGCTGGTCGAGAGCTCGGTATCGGCCAGTCCGAGCGCGAAGGCGGTGATGCTGTTCCAGTCGAGGCTCATTCCCCGCGCTCCTTCAACTCGGCCCAATGCGCCATGCGCTCGGCGATCCGCTTTTCGATGCCTCGGTCCGTGGGTTTGTAGAAGGTCTCGGGTCTCATCTCAGCCGGCCAGTAGTTCGACCCCGAGAAACCCTCATCGGTATCATGGTCATAGGCATAGCCCTTGCCGTATCCGATGTCCTTCATGAGCTTCGTGGGCGCGTTGAGGATGTTCTGCGGCGGCATCAGCGAGCCGGTCTCCTTCGCGCTTCGCCACGCGGCGCCCGCGGCCTTGTAAGCAGCGTTCGATTTGGGGGCGACGGCGCAATAGAGGCAGGCCTGCACGATCGCGAGTTCGCCCTCGGGCGAGCCGAGAAACTCATAGGCATCTTTGGCGGCCAAGCATTGTACCAGCGCATTGGGGTCGGCGAGGCCGATATCCTCGCTGGCGAAGCGGGTGATGCGGCGGAGTACGTAGAGCGGCTCCTCGCCCGCGGTCAGCATCCGCGCGAGATAATAAAGTGAGGCCTGGGGGTCGGAGCCGCGCATCGATTTGTGAAGCGCCGAGATGAGGTTGTAATGCCCCTCGCGATCCTTGTCGTACACCGCGACCCGGCGCTGCAGGAATGCCGAAAGCCCGGCGGGATCGAGCGTTTCGGGCAGGTCGACCGAGAAGAGCGTTTCGGCCTGGTTGAGCAGGAAGCGGCCGTCGCCATCCGCGCTGGCGATCATCGCATCGCGCGCCTCGGCGGTGAGGGGCATGGGTCGTTCCTCGATCTCCTCCGCGCGGTCGAGCAGTTTTTCGAGCGCGGTGCGATCGAGCCGCTGCAGGATCAGCACCTGGGCGCGGCTGAGCAAGGCCGCATTGAGTTCGAACGACGGGTTCTCCGTGGTCGCGCCGACCAAGGTAACCGTGCCGTCCTCGACATAGGGCAGGAAGCCATCCTGCTGCGCGCGGTTGAAGCGGTGGATCTCGTCCACGAACAACAGGGTCCGCTTGCCGATCTTCGCATGCTCGCGCGCCTCGGCGAACGCCTTCTTGAGATCGGCGACGCCAGAAAACACCGCCGAGATCGCGACGAAGCGCAGGCCCACCGCATCGGCGAGCAACCGCGCGATCGTCGTCTTGCCGGTACCGGGCGGCCCCCACAGGATCATCGACGAAAGACGACCGGCTGCCACCATCCGCCCGATCGCGCCTTCGGGACCGGTGAGGTGCTCCTGGCCCACCACATCCTCGAGCCGCGCCGGGCGCAGCCGGTCGGCGAGGGGCGCATTCTCGGCAAGCGCCTCGCGGGCGGGGGGATCGAAGGTCGCGAAAAGGTCGGCCATTGCTGCAAGATAGGCGAGGGGGACGCCGGCCACCACCCCATCACGCCGGTCTTCATGCGGTCGCTACGGTCCCAGGTCACAATTCCGCCTGCCGACCGGTCGCCCGCGAATATCGCAGTCATGCTCTTGCCAAAACCGATTTAAGATATATCTTAGTGATATCGTGACACAGAAAGGACTAACGAAAATGTTTCATCATCATCCACATGGCCGGCATGGCGGTCCCCGCGGCGGGCGGTTCTCGCGCGGCCCCTTCTCCTTCCAATGGGAGGTTCGCGGCGAGGGCGATCGCGGCGGTCGCAGCCGCCGAATGTTCGACGGCAGCGAACTCCGGCTCGTCCTGCTCAAGCTGATTGAGGAGCAACCGCGGCATGGCTATGATCTCATCCGCGAAATCGAGGAGCGCACCAGCGGTGCCTATGCGCCGAGCCCCGGCGTGATCTACCCCACCCTGACCATGCTCGGCGACATGGGCCTGATCGAGGAGCAGAAATCGGAGGGCGCCAAGAAGCTCTTCGCGGTGACTGTCGCGGGCCAGGCGCTGCTGACCGAACGCGAGGAAGAGGTCGAGGCGCTATTCGCGCGGCTGGCGGATCTTGGCTCGATGCGCGCGCGCACCAGCGGCGGGCCGATCCGGCGCGCCATGGGCAACCTCAAGGCTGTGCTCCAGCAGAAGCTTGGCGAGGAAGAAATCGACGGCGATACGCTCCACGAGGTGGCGGCGCTGATCGATGAGGCCGCGCAGAAGATCGAGCGGCTGAAATAAGGCGTGACCCGCCTGCAATTGTTGCGCCGGCGGCTCGGCATCGCGCCAGCCGCCGGCGGAACCGGCCCGATCAGGGAAAGGAAAAGGCACATGAACAGCGCAACCGCAAGCGTGCCGACGACAAGCGGCAGCAAATATCTCCAGCAATTGTGCAAGCACTGGCAGCACAATCTCGTCGTTGAATTCACGCCCGTGCACGGCACGATCATCTTCCCGAAGGATGCGCGGGGCGCGGACCACCCCGGCGATGGGCTGGTTACCTTCGACGCTGGCGCCGATGCGCTGGAAGTCAGGATCGACGCCACGTCGCCCGAGCAATTAGAGGGGTTGAAGGGCGCTGTCGCACGACATCTCGACCGCTTCGCCTTTCGCGAGGCGCCCCTGACGTTCGACTGGCAGGGCGCCTGACGGCGGCTTGCCTTCGGTAAGTCGGCTATCCTATCGGGCGCGTCGTTCGATTACCTTCAGATAGGTATCGAGCACCGCCTGATTGATCGTTTCCCAGAGATAGCCTGCAGCCTTGGCATGGCCGGCCTGTCCCGCCGAAAGACGGAAGGCATCGTCCTCGCAAAAGCGCTGCAATGCATCGGCATAGCCCTGGATATCGGTCGGATCGACGATCAAGCCGGTCACGCCGTCATCGATCAGCCCCACCGCGCCCGAGGCACGGGCGGCGACGACCGGCACCTGCGCGGCCATGGCCTCAAGCGTCACGTTCCCAAACGTCTCAGTTACGCTTGGATTGAAGAACACGTCCATCGAGGCAACGGCGCGGCCCAGATCGTCGCCCGTCTGGAAACCGGCAAACACGGCATCGGGGATTTCCTTCGCAAACCAGTCGCGCGCCGGCCCTTCGCCGACCACCAGCGTCTTGTGGCGCACGCCGCGCATGTCGAGCGCGTGCATTGCCTGGGCGAAGACGTCGAGGCCCTTTTCCTTCACCAACCGGCCGAGAAAGCCGACGGCGATCTCGTCATCCGCGATGCCGAGGCTCCGCCGCCATTCCAGGCTGCGCCGCGACGGATTGAAACGGTCATGGTTCACGCCGCGCGACCAGCGCGTGATTGACGTCTCGACGCCCCAGTCGCGGAGAATCTCGCCCATCATCTGGCTTGGTGCCAGCACCTCATCGACGTTCGAATAGAATTTCTTCTGGAGGCTGATCATGATCGGCTCGAGAAAGCCGATGCCATAATAGCGGACATAGGTCTCGAAGCGCGTATGATAAGATGCGACCACCGGGATGCCGTGCGTCCGGCCGTAGCGGACGGCCGCGTGTCCCAGCAGGTCGGGCGCGGAGACATGGATCAGGTTGGGTGCGAACGCGTCGACATCCTGCCGGACCCTGGCTGGCATACCCCAGGCGAGCTTGTATTCGTCGCGACCGCCCGGCAGCTTTACCGATGGGACGCTGACGAGGTCGCCGGTCGGCGGGAAGGCGGGGCGGCGGCTGGTGGGCGAATAGATTCGTACCTTCGCGCCCCGCTTCAGCAGGTGGCCGACGAGAAGATTGAGGGTCTGGTTCGCGCCGTCGCGGGTGTAATTGTAATTGCCGCTGAACAGCGCCACGCGAAGATCGGTCGCTTGCATGCCGCGCGCATAGACCTCCCGGACCCAAACGCCAATCTTTGTGCGACACTGGCGGGGATGAAAGCGGATGCGCGCAGCCCTACGTTGCGCGCGAAGGAGGCCCTCATGACCAATCTGTCCGAGTTCCCGATCACGCAGCGCTGGCCGGCCGAGCATCCCGATCGCATCCAACTCTACTCGCTGCCAACGCCGAATGGCGTAAAGGCCTCGATCATGCTTGAGGAGACCGGGCTGCCCTATGAGCCGCATCTCGTCGATTTTGCACAGGACGACCAGAAGTCGCCTGCGTTCGTCTCGCTCAATCCCAATGGCAAGATTCCGGCAATGATCGACCCCAATGGGCCGGGCGGCAAGCCGTTGCCCCTGTTCGAAAGCGGCGCGATCCTGCTTTATCTTGCCGACAAGACGGGCAAGTTCATTCCGACTGATGCCGCGGGGCGCTGGGAAGCGATCCAGTGGGTGATGTTCCAGATGGGCGGCGTGGGCCCGATGTTCGGCCAGCTTGGATTCTTCAACAAATTCGCAGGGAAGGACTGGGAGGACAAGCGCCCGCGTGATCGCTACGCGGCTGAGGCGAAGCGCCTGCTCGGCGTCATGGACGGGGTTCTCGCCGGGCGGGACTGGTTCCTCGGGGCCGATTATACGATCGCCGACATTTCGATGCTAGGCTGGGTGCGCAATCTCATCGGCTTTTATGAGGCGCGCGAACTCGTTGGCTTCGATGATTTTGCCAACGTTGCCGGCTGGCTGGAGCGTGGCCTCGCGCGGCCGGCGGTCCAGCGTGGGCTGAACATTCCCGCGCGCCCGGCTTGAAGGGGCGCTTGATGGAAGTTTTTGTTCCCCTCTCGTTCTCTTTGCGCTAGGTCTGCGCTCCATGGCAAAACCACAGAAGCGCTATGTCTGCCAGGCGTGCGGATCGGTCTCGAATCGCTGGGCCGGCCAGTGCGCCGACTGCGCGGAATGGAACACCCTGGTCGAGGAGATCGGAGGCACCGTAACTCCCTTCCAGGCCAAGCATAACCTGCAATCGGGCGGCCGATCGGTCACGATGGTCAGCCTAGATGCGGAGATTGCGCTCCCGGCGCGGATGCCAAGCGGCATTGCTGAGTTCGACCGGGCCCTTGGCGGCGGCTTCGTCGAAGGTTCGGCGACGCTGATCGGCGGTGATCCCGGCATCGGCAAGTCGACGCTGTTGTTGCAGGCGGCAGCGAAGATGGCGCTGGCCGGGCTGCCCGTTGCTTATGTCTCGGGCGAGGAGGCGGCCGATCAGGTGCGGTTG
>Ga0255338_1005475_pt1 | contig 11659 bp, 4 predicted proteins | sample MeOH1_35cm_T4_19_FD_203715 | JGI IMG/M metagenome (GOLD analysis project Ga0255338, IMG submission 203715) | Sandy soil microbial communities from University of British Columbia, Vancouver, Canada - MeOH1_35cm_T4_195 | ecosystem: Engineered > Artificial ecosystem > Sand microcosm > Unclassified ... | reverse complement strand
GAGATCGGCATTCCCGCAGTCCGGGCAGCGCAGCGGCACCGAACGGTCATGGCCGCAATGATGGCAACGCAGGCGACGCTCCGTCAGGTGCAACACGAGTTGCGCCGTGCACCGCTCGCAGCCCGAGAGCCAGCCGCATGCGTGGCACATCAGCACCGGCGCGTACCCGCGGCGGTTGATGAAGACGAGCGCCTGCTCGCGGCGGTCCAGCCGCTGCTCTAACGCCGCCACCAGCTGGGGCGCGAGACCTTGATCCCGCGGCGTATCGCGGGTATCGATGCATTGAATGTGCGGCGGGGTCGCGTTGATGCGCTGGGGCAAGTGCAGCAGCCGGTAACGGTCGCGCAGCGCGTTGTAATACGACTCGAGGGCGGGTGTCGCGGAGCCGAGCACGACCGGAACGTTGCGCTGGCGCGCCCGCACGATCGCCAGATCGCGCGCCGAGTAGCACAAGCCCTCGCTCTGCTTGAAGGACGGGTCGTGCTCCTCGTCCACCACGATCAAGCCCAAGTTCGGCAGGGGCGTGAATACGGCGAGCCGCGTGCCGACGACGATGCGCGCCTTGCCGGACTGCGCTGCGGTCCAGTGCCGCAACCGCTCGGATTCGTTGAGTCCGCTGTGCAATGTGACGAGCGAGGTCGACGCGAAGCGCGACGCGAGAGTTGCGCGCAGTTGGGGTGTGAGCGCGATTTCCGGCACGAGCAGCAAGGCTTGCCGACCCGCCTCCAAGGTGCGGGCGATGGCGTGCATATAGACCTCGGTCTTGCCGCTGCCCGTCACGCCGAGCAACAAAAACACGCCGAAGCGCTCGAGCCCGCCGACGATCGCCTCTACGGCTGACTGCTGATGCGCAGTGAGCTCCGGCACGTTCCCGGCCGGGCTCTCTTGCGCGTCTGGCACCCCTTCGACGGCGGCGCGTTCTTCCACCCATCCGGCCGTGATGAAGCGGCGTAGTATGGCCGCAGCCTGGCCTAAGGCTCCCCGCGCGGACTTGCGATCCAGCATCCGATGTTGTTGCAGGAGCTGCAGCATCCTGCGTTGTGCGTGAGCGCGCGGCGGTAAGCTGCCGGCATCGACGGCGAGCCCGGCAGTCGTGATCGCGTAAGACTGATTTGCGGTGGGCTCCTTGCGGTCCGCACGGCACAACTTCGCCGGCAGAGTGCTCATGGCCGCAAGCCCCAACGGGTGGTGGTAGTAATCCGCGGTGAACCGTAACAGATCGACGTCGGCCGACGCGAGCCGCGGTCCCCGCCGTTCGATCCGCCGCGCATGCTTCAGCCGGTCCAGCGGCACGTCGCTCGTATCCGCGACACCGAGTATGAGGCCCACACGTTCGCCTCGCCCAAAGGGCACGCGCACGAGGCAACCGATGTCGTCCTCGGTTGCCTCGTCCGCACGATAATCGAACAACGTGGGCACGGGGACGTCGAGTCCGACGTGTATGATTTTTTCTCGGCTCACAGAGCGGGGCGGCGAAGACTTACGTTACATATCTGATGCGGATTTGCAAAATGAGCGACAACCGCTTTACCCGCCTGGATATTTCCCGGTTGTGCACATTTACTTGTGGATAAGTTTGTTAATGAGCATCGGTGTTTGAGGAGGGCGGTCATGCCCGTTATAAGTAAATCTCCTCGGCATGACCTGCGAAGGCACAAAAACCCCATAAATTTCAATGGCTTCGCAAAGACTCGCCCCAGGACTCTCCCTGCCGCGTCAAGGCGGTGCGCTAACGCCTTGCTGTGCATAAGTTTTTTCCCGCGCGCGCGTAAACGCGCGGCGACTTGCTAGTGGTAGGACCGACTCAGCTCATGCACGGCCGCCACGAGCGCACCAACGTGTTCGGGCGGCGTGAACTGGGAAACCCCATGCCCGAGATTGAAGACGTGGCCGCTGCCTGCGCCATATTGCTCGAGGACCAGACCCGCCTCCCGCCGGATGATTTCGGGCTGCGCGAAGAGCACACAAGGGTCCAGATTGCCTTGCAGAGCTACCCGGTCGCCAACGCGCTGCCGTGCTTGGGCGAGATCGACAGTCCAGTCGAGCCCGAGCGCATCCGCCCCGCTATCTGCGAGCTGCTCGAGCCAGCCTCCGGCGCCCTTGGCGTAGATGATCTTCGGTATGCGGCTGCCTTCGTACGTCGAGTGCACCTCGTGCATCACCATGCGCATGTAAGCCAGCGAAAACGTGTCGTAGGCGCGGCTGCCGAGTATACCGCCCCAGGTGTCGAAGAGCATGACGGCCTGGGCACCTGCTTCGATTTGCGCGTTCAGATAGCGCACGACGGCGCGGGTGTTCACGTCGAGGATGTGATGCAGCAACTCCGGGCGGTCGTACAACATCGTTTTCACACGCTTGAAGTCGTCGCTCGCGCCGCCTTCGATCATGTAGCACGCAAGCGTGAACGGGCTGCCTGAGAAGCCGAGCAGCGGCACGCTCGCCTTCAGCGCTTTCCGGATTTGCGCCACCGCATCCATCACATAGCGCAACTCGTGATCGGGGTCGGGCACCGGAAGCTTTCGTATCCGCTCCTCGTTGTCCAGCGCATGTTCGAACTTCGGACCTTCGCCTTCCGCGAAATAAAGCCCCAGCCCCATCGCGTCCGGGATGGTGAGGATGTCGGAGAACAGGATCGCAGCGTCGAGCGGAAAGCGCGCGAGCGGCTGCAGCGTGACTTCCGTGGCGAAATCGGGATTTTTCGCGAGCGCGAGAAAGCTGCCGGCCCGGGCGCGCGTAGCGTTGTACTCGGGGAGATAACGGCCGGCCTGACGCATGATCCACACCGGCGTGTAGGGCGTCGGCTGCCGCAGCAACGCGCGGATCAGCGTGTCGTTCTTGAGCGTGGTCATGGCGCGCGCCTTCGTTTGCTACGATGCCCGGCGATAGCCGGTAATGCGCTGACCCTAGCGGGGCAGCAGCGAGGTGCCCATCAGGAATTCGTCCACGGCATGTGCGCACTGCCGGCCTTCGCGTATTGCCCACACGACCAGCGACTGGCCGCGGCGCATGTCGCCTGCGGCGAATACTTTGGGCAATGACGTGCGGTAAGTGTAGACGTCGGCTGCGACGTTGCTGCGCGCATCTTTTTCCACGCCGAGCTCTTCCAGCAATCCGGTCGGCGTCGGCCCGACAAATCCCATCGCGAGCAGCACGAGATCCGCCGGCATCTCGAACTCCGAGCCCGGGACTTCCTGCATGCGCATCTGACCTGTCTCATCCTTGTGCCATTGCAGACGAGCGGCGACGAGCTTCTCGACTTTACCGTTGCGGCCTTCGAGGCGCTTCGTAGCGACGGCCCAGTCGCGCTGCACGCCTTCTTCGTGCGAGCTCGACGTGCGCAGCTTGGCGGGCCAATACGGCCACACCAGCGGCTTGTTCTCGCGCTGGGGCGGTTGCGGCAGCAGCTCGAACTGCGTGACGGACTTTGCGCCATGGCGATTGGAAGTGCCCACGCAGTCGGAACCCGTGTCCCCGCCGCCGATGACCACGACGTGCTTGCCCGTGGCCATGATTTGTCCGGAAACCTTGTCGCCGGCGACCACCTTGTTCTGCGCCGGCAGGAACTCCATCGCGAAATGCACGCCGGCGAGCTCGCGCCCCGGGACGGGCAGGTCGCGCGGTTGCTCGGCGCCGCCGGCCAGGACTACGGCATCGAACTCGGCCACCAGCGCTTTTCCGGGCACGTTTCCGCCGACGTGCTGATTCACGCGAAACTCGACGCCTTCCGCGCCCATCTGCGACATGCGGCGGTCGATGAGATGCTTTTCCATCTTGAAGTCGGGTATGCCGTAACGCAGCAGGCCGCCGATGCGGTCGCTCTTCTCGAAGACGACGATATCGTGTCCCGCGCGGGCGAGTTGCTGCGCACACGCCAGCCCCGCCGGGCCCGAGCCAATCACGGCAACGCGTTTGCCGGTCTTCCGCTCCGGCACGAGCGGCGTGACCCAACCCATCTCCCAGCCCTTGTCGATGATCGCGTGCTCGATCGACTTGATGCCGACGGCGTCGTTGTTGACGTTGAGAGTGCACGCCTCTTCACACGGCGCCGGGCAGATTCGGCCGGTGAACTCGGGAAAATTGTTCGTCGAGTGCAGCGTGTCGAGCGCCTCGCGCCAGTTTTGCTTGTAGACGAGGTCATTCCAGTCGGGAATGATGTTGTTGACCGGGCAGCCGTTCATGCAGAACGGCGTGCCGCAGTCCATGCAGCGCGCGCCCTGCACGCCGGCCTGCTCGTCGCTCAGGCGCTGGACGAACTCGTGCCAGTGTTTTACCCGCTCGCGCGGCGCCTCATAGGCCTCGTGCAGGCGCTCGTATTCCAGAAATCCCGTGATTTTTCCCATATTAGGCTCTCATGCAGCCGCGCGCGTCCCGCCTTCCCCCGTCGGCGCGCGGCCGGTATCAGGCTGCGATCTTTTTGCGCTTGTCCGCGATTTCCGTGAGCGCGCGGCGGTATTCGCGCGGAAACACCTTCACGAACTTCGAGCGATACTGCGGCCACTGCTCGAGTATGGTGCGTGCCCGTGCGCTGCCGGTGTAACGCACGTGGCTCTCCAGCAGCTGCTTCACGACCGCTTCGTCGGGAAGGCCGTGGTGCCACACCACGCGCGGCACCTTCGCTTCCTGCTCGGCTTCGCTCAGGATAGGCTCGAGCTCCACCATGCTCGTGTTGCAGCGCGTGGAGAACGTGCCGTCCATGTCGAGCACGTACGCGATGCCGCCCGACATGCCGGCACCGAAGTTGCGTCCGGTGGCCCCGATCACGACGACCGTGCCGCCCGTCATGTACTCGCAGCCGTGATCGCCCACGCCCTCGACCACCGCCACTGCGCCCGAGTTGCGCACCGCGAAGCGCTCGCCGGCGACGCCGCGGAAGTAGGCTTCGCCGCTGATCGCGCCGTAGAGGACGACGTTACCCGTGATGATGTTGTCCGCCGGATCGCCGCGGAACTTGGGCGAAGGCTGCACACTGATCCGTCCGCCCGACAGGCCTTTCCCGCAGTAATCGTTGGTGTCCCCTATCAGGTCGAGCGCCACGCCTTTCGCGAGAAAGCCGCCGAACGTCTGGCCGGCCGAGCCCGCGAAACGCACATGTATGGTGTCGTCCGGCAGACCGGCGTGGCCGTAGCGCTTGGCGATCTCGCCCGAGAGCATCGTGCCGACCGTGCGGTTGATGTTGCGGATCGGCATGTCGATCGTGACGCGCTCGCCGCTCTCGAGTGCGGGCCGCGCGAGCTCGATCAGCCGGTGGTCGAGCGCTTTCTCCAGGCCGTGATCCTGCTGCTCCTGGCGATAACGCGCGACGTCCGGCCCGATCGCAGGCTGATGGAAGACCTTCGTGAAATCGAGCCCGCGCGCTTTCCAATGCTCTATGCCTTTGCGCTTGTCGAGCAGATCGCTGCGGCCGATGAGATCGTTGAAGCGGCGTATGCCGAGCTTCGCCATCAGCGCGCGCACTTCCTCGGCGACGAAGAAGAAATAGTTGATCACGTGCTCGGGACGGCCGGTGAATTTCTTGCGCAGCACCGGATCCTGCGTCGCCACGCCGACCGGGCAGGTGTTGAGATGGCATTTGCGCATCATGATGCAACCCTGCACGACCAGCGGCGCAGTCGCGAAGCCGAACTCGTCGGCGCCGAGCAGCGCGCCAACCACGACGTCGCGGCCGGTTTTCATTTGGCCGTCCGCCTGCACGGCGATGCGTCCGCGCAGACGGTTCAGGACCAGCGTCTGCTGTGTCTCCGCGAGGCCCAGCTCCCACGGCGTGCCCGCATGCTTGATCGACGACCACGGCGAAGCGCCGGTGCCGCCGTCATGGCCGGAAATCGTCACGTGATCCGCTTTGGCTTTTGCAACGCCCGCGGCAACGGTCCCCACGCCGACTTCGGAGACGAGCTTCACGCTGATGGAAGCGGACGAGTTCGCGTTCTTCAGGTCGTGAATGAGCTGCGCCAGGTCCTCGATCGAATAGATATCGTGATGCGGCGGCGGAGAGATGAGCTCGACGCCCGGTGTGGCGTAACGCAGCAAGGCGATGTACTCCGACACTTTCTTGCCGGGCAGCTGGCCGCCCTCGCCGGGCTTCGCGCCCTGGGCCATCTTGATCTGGATCTGCTCCGCGCTCGCAAGGTACTCGGCAGTGACGCCGAAGCGGCCGGATGCGACCTGCTTGATCTTGGACTTGAGCGAATCACCCGTCTGCAGCTCCAGGTCGCGCGCGATGCGGCTCGTGCCGAGTCGCGAGGCGAGCGACTCGCCGGCCTGCACCGGCGCATAGCGATTGCGATCCTCGCCGCCCTCGCCCGTGTTCGATTTGCCGCCCAGCCGGTTCATCGCGATCGCGAGCGTGGTATGCGCCTCGGTCGAGATCGAGCCGAGCGACATCGCGCCGGTCGAGAACCGCTTGACGATTTCCGCCGCCGGCTCGACTTCTTCGATCGGCACGGGCGCGCACTGGTCGAATCTGAACTCGAACAGTCCGCGGAACGTCATGTGCCGCTTGGACTGATCGTTGACGATCTGCGCATACTCCGCATACGTGCCGACGTTGTTGCTGCGCGTTGCGTGTTGCAGCTTTGCGATGGCGTCCGGCGTCCACATGTGGTCTTCGCCGCGCACACGCCAGGCATACTCGCCGCCCGCGTCGAGCGCGCGCGCGAGCACGGGGTCGCCGCTGAAGGCGCGGCGGTGTATGCGTATCGCTTCCTCGGCCACTTCGAAGAGGCCGATGCCGCCGACGTTCGACGTCGTGCCGGAGAAATACTTTTCGATCAGCGGTTTCGCGAGGCCCACGGCTTCGAAGATCTGCGCGCCGGTATAGGACATATAGGTGGAAATGCCCATCTTGGACATCACCTTGCGCAGTCCCTTGCCGACCGCCTTGATGAAGTTCCTGCAGGCCTTGGCGCCATCCACGCCGTCGCCGAGCTTCTGCTCGTTGGCGAGCGCGACGAGCGTGTCGAGCGCGAGATACGGGTGGATGGCTTCCGCGCCATAGCCGCCGAGCAGCGCGACATGATGGACTTCCCGTGCGGACCCCGTTTCCACTACCAGACCGGTGGACGTGCGCAGGCCACGGTTGACGAGATGCTGATGGATGGCGGACAACGCAAGCAACGCAGGAATCGCGACGTGCTCGCGGTCGGTGCGCCGGTCTGAGAGAATGAGTATGGAGTAGCCGGCGCGCACGGCGTCCTCGGCCTGCGCAGCGAGACTGGCGAGCCGCGCCTCGATCGCTTCGTTGCCCCAGGCGAGCGGGTAAGTCGCGTCGAGCTCGAAGGACTTGAATTTGCCGTCCGTGTAGCGCTCGATGTTCCGTACGGTCTCCATCTGCGCGTGGTCGAGCACCGGTTGCGACACTTCCAGCCGCAGCGGTGGGTTCATCTCATCGATCCCCAGCAGATTGGGTTTGGGTCCGATGAACGAAACCAGGCTGGTGACGAGCTCCTCGCGGATCGGATCGATCGGCGGATTCGTCACCTGCGCGAACAACTGCTTGAAGTAGTGGTACAGCGTCTTGTCCTTGTTGGACAGCACGGCGAGCGGCGAATCGTTGCCCATGGAACCGACCGGCTCTTCGCCGTTGGTCGCCATCGGCACCATCAGGAACTTGAGGTCTTCCTGCGTGTAGGCGAACGCCTGTTGCAGATCGAGCAGCGACTCGCGGGACGCCTCGCGCGTTTCCTTCGGCGGGGGCAGATCGTCGAGCTTGATGCGGATGCGCTCTATCCACTCGGCGTAAGGCTTGTTCGAGGCAAGGGACTCCTTGAGCTCCTTGTCGTCGATGATGCGGCCCTTCTCGAGGTCCACCAGGAACATCTTGCCGGGCTGCAGACGCCATTTCTTGACGATCCGCTCTTCGGGTATGGGCAGGCAGCCGCATTCCGAGCCCATGATAACCAGGTCATCATCGGTGACGATGTAGCGCGAGGGACGCAAGCCGTTGCGATCCAGCGTCGCGCCGATCTGGCGGCCGTCCGTGAACGCCATGGAGGCGGGTCCGTCCCACGGCTCCATCATCGCCGCGTGGTATTCGTAGAAAGCGCGCCGGCTGGCGTCCATCTGCGTGTGGTTCTCCCACGCTTCCGGGATCATCATCATCATCGCGTGGGCGATGGAGTAGCCGCTCATGACGAGCAGTTCCAGCGCGTTGTCGAACGAGGCCGAGTCGGACTGGCCGTCATATATCAGCGGCCACACCTTGTCGAGGTCTTTGCCGAGAATCGGGCTGGAGATGGCACCCTGCCGCGCGCGGATCCAGTTCACGTTGCCACGCAGCGTGTTGATCTCGCCGTTGTGCGCGATCATCCGGAAGGGATGCGCGAGGTCCCAGGTGGGAAAAGTGTTCGTCGAGAACCGCTGGTGCACGAGCGCCAGCGCCGACACCATGCGCGGATCCTGCAGGTCCAGATAGTAAGTGCCAACCTGATGCGCGAGCAGCATCCCTTTGTAAACGATGGTGCGCGCGGACATGGAAGGCACGTAAAACTCCTTCCCGTGGGCGAGCCTGAGGGCCTGGATCGCGTGCCCCGACGCTTTGCGGATGACATAGAGCTTGCGCTCCAGCGCGTCCGTGACGGTGATGCCCTTGCCGCGGCCGATGAAGACTTGGCGGATGACAGGCTCGATTTTTTTGACCGACTCGCCCAAGCCTGCGTTGTCGCGGGGAACATCGCGCCAGCCGAGCAGGATCTGGCCCTCGTCCTTGATCGCGCGTTCGATCTCATATTCGCACGCGAGACGCGAGGCCGGCTCCTTGGGCAGGAATACCATGCCCACGCCGTACTGGCCCAGCGGGGGAAGTTGCACGCCCTGCTTGCCCATTTCGTCGCGGAAAAACTTGTCCGGCATCTGGACGAGAATGCCGGCACCGTCACCGGCGAGCGGGTCCGCACCCACGGCGCCACGGTGGGTAAGGTTCTTCAATATCTGCAGGCCCTGCTCGATGATGGTGTGGCTTTTCTTGCCCTTGATGTTCGCGATAAAGCCGACGCCGCACGCGTCGTGTTCGTTCGCGGGGTGATAAAGCCCTTCGGGTGCCGGCAGACCTGGATGGTTCACGCGCAACTCTCCAACAATATGGACTACAAATAAGCTCCCAGACCCGCATGGTGCACTGCGATAGCACCAGCCGCCAGCCTGCGTGTAATCGGGGGTGAAACCTGCTAAGTCTACCCAGTACAAGGGCTTACTTCAATACAAGCGGGCCGGTTTTTGCGGTGCAGCTCTATGTTTCTTCGATCGCGAACAGGCGCCGGTGTTCCAGGATCGCGTAGCGGTCGGTCATTCCGGCGATGTAGTCGGCAATGGCTCGCGGCTGGTCGGCTGCGGCGCGGAGCTGGAATTCGGGAGGGAGCAGCCGCGGCTCGGCAGCAAACGCCTCGAACAGATCGGTGGTGACTTGTCGGGCCTTCCGGCTCATGCGGGCAACGCGGTAATGGCGGTAGAGGTTATCGCGCAGAAAACGCTTCAGCTCGAGCTGCTCTTCGTCGACTTGGGGGCTGAACGCGATGAGCGGCGGCGCCTGGCGCACGTCTTCCAGCGTCTCAGGGGCGTGCTTACGAATATGAGCGGCGCTCGTTTCGATGAGGTCGGTCACCAGCGTGTCTATCATGCGGCGCACGGTCTCGTGGATCAGGCGCCGTCCGGTCAACCCGGGAAACGTCCGCAACGCGTCGTCCATGTGCCGCTTGAACAGCCGCAGCTCAGCGAGCTGCTCGAGCGCGAGCAGGCCGGACCGCAGCCCGTCGTCGACGTCGTGGTTGTTATAGGCGATCTCGTCCGCCACGTTGGCGAGCTGCGCTTCCAGCGTTGGCCGCTGCTTTCGTATGAACCGCTCGCCCACATCGCCCAGCGCGCGCGCGTTTTTCACGGAGCAATGCTTGAGTATGCCCTCGCGGGTCTCGAATGTAAGATTCAGCCCGTCGAAATTCGCGTAACGCTGCTCGAGGACGTCCACTACGCGCAAGCTTTGCAGATTATGCTCGAAGCCGCCCCATGGCTTCATGCAGGCGTTCAGCGCGTCCTGCCCGGTATGGCCGAATGGCGTATGCCCGAGGTCGTGGGCAAGAGCGATTGCCTCGGTCAGGTCCTCGCTTAGCCGGAGCTGACGCGCAACGGAGCGCGCGATCTGCGCGACCTCGAGACTATGCGTAAGGCGAGTGCGGAACAGGTCGCCCTCGTGGTTGACGAAGACCTGCGTTTTGTACTCGAGACGCCGAAATGCGGTGGAGTGAATGATGCGGTCACGATCGCGCTGATACTCGCTGCGTCCGCGCGGCGGCGGCTCGGGATGCCGACGTCCGCGCGAGCGGTCCGGCGCCGCGGCATAGGGCGCAGCCGACTTACGCATGTACGACGCCCTGAGCGAGCGCGGCGCTGACGGCCGAGTCCGGCGCTTCACCCATAAATGCTTCGCCCAGGCGGCGCAAAAGCACATAGCGGATCTTGCCGCCAGCGACTTTCTTGTCGTGCCCCATGAGCTCGAGGTAGCGCGCGGGGCCGAGATTCGGGCCGTCGACCGGCAGGCGCGCACGCTTGAGCAGGTTCCTGATGCGCTCCACGTCATTGCCGCCGACAAGGCCGAGAGCCTGCGACAGCCGTGCGGCGAGTACCATGCCTGCCGCAACGGCTTCTCCATGCAGCCACACACCATAGCCCAGCCCCGCTTCGATCGCGTGCCCGAAGGTATGGCCGAAGTTGAGCAAGGCTCGGGGTCCGCTTTCCCGTTCATCGAGCGCGACGACCTCGGCTTTTGCGCGGCACGACCGCTCCACCGCATAAGCAAGCGCGACCGGGTCCCGTGCCAGAAGATGCTCGACGTTCGCTTCGAGCCACTCGAAGAACGAGAGATCGCCGATGATGCCGTATTTGACGATCTCTGCGATGCCCGCAGACAGCTCGCGGTCCGGCAGCGTATCGAGCGTGCCGGTATCGGCTACGACGACGAGCGGCTGATAAAACGCGCCGATCATGTTCTTGCCCGCGGGATGATTGATGGCCGTCTTGCCGCCCACCGCGGAATCGACCTGCGAGAGCAGCGTCGTCGGCACCTGTACGAAGGGCATTCCGCGCTGGAACACGGCGGCCGCGAAACCCGCAATATCACCGACTACGCCTCCGCCCAACGCAATGAGCGCGGTTTGCCGCTCGCACCGCTGCGCGATCAACTCATCGAAGATGCGGTTGAGCGTCTGCCAGTTCTTGTGTTCCTCGCCATCGGGCAGCACGATCGGCACGGTGGCCACGCCGCAGGCGGCCAGCGACTGCGTCAGGCGTGAGAGGTATAGCGGTCCTACGACGTCGTTGGTGACTACAGCGGCTTTTTTTTGCGGCAGCCGGGACGCGATGAGCTGCCCGTGGTCCAGGATGCCGTTGCCGATGTGGATGGGATAAGTCCGTTCGCCGAGAGCGACGTCCAGTGTATTGATAGTCATAGATTCGTGGTCCGTGGCTTTTTCAGCGTGTGCCTTGGCATCCGGGAACCGCGCGAGCATGTGGGCCAGACGATGCGCGAGGCTGCTGACGCTCTGGCTACCCGTGTCGACGACGATGTCCGCTATTTCGCGATACAGGGGATCGCGCTGCTCGAAAAGCTCGCGCAGCTTCGCGAGCGGGTCCGCCGTCTGCAACAGCGGCCGGTTGCGGTCATGCCGCGTGCGCA
>Ga0255338_1005474_pt1 | contig 11660 bp, 12 predicted proteins | sample MeOH1_35cm_T4_19_FD_203715 | JGI IMG/M metagenome (GOLD analysis project Ga0255338, IMG submission 203715) | Sandy soil microbial communities from University of British Columbia, Vancouver, Canada - MeOH1_35cm_T4_195 | ecosystem: Engineered > Artificial ecosystem > Sand microcosm > Unclassified ... | reverse complement strand
CTCGGCGAGGCGGCGCTGCGCTGCATCGTCAAGCACGGCAACGCCGGCGTCTCCGTCCGCCAGATCGCCGCCGAGGCGGGCGTCTCGCCGGGCCTCATCACCCACCACTTCGGCGAGCTCGACGAGCTCGTCGCCTACGCCTTCGACCTGATGGCGGACGGCATCCTGCAGAGCATCTCCGCCGCCGTCGCCGCCGCGCCGCCGTCGCCGGAGGCGCGCCTCGACGCCTTCGTCGAGGCGTCGTTCTCGCCGCTCCTGTTCGACCGCGGCGTGCTCGGCGTCTGGGTGGTGTTCTGGGGGCTGATCCTGCACTCGCCGCGCATGGGCTCGGCTCAGAAGCGCGAGTACGGCTCCTATCTCACGACGGTCGAGGGACTGATCGCCGACCTCGCCGCGGCGGAAGGCTTCGCCGTCGCCGACGTGCCGCTCGCCGCCATCGCCTTCACCGCGCTGCTCGACGGGCTGTGGCTCGCCTGGTGCCTCAATCCGGAGGCGTTCCGCCCCGAGGACGGGGTGGCGCTGTGCCACAAGTGGCTGGACGGCCTGCGCCGCGGCAGCCACGCCTGAGGGCGCCGCTCGGGCTGCGCGCGCCGGCCGCGGTGGTGTAGGGTCCCGCCGGGCGGCGACGGCCCGGGCCAGCCGTGCCCGGCCGGCGCCGCGGGCGAAGACGGCGGCGCCGCACACGCGCTGCCGCCGATGGAGACACCGATGTTCCCGAAGGGCCGCACGCCGCCGATGCCGCCGCGCGACTGGCTGAACGAGGCGGTGCGCCGCATCGAGGCCGACTACACCCGTTCGGCCGACACCCACCTCATTCGCGTCGAGCTGCCGCACGCCCGCGATATCACGCTCTACCTCAAGGACGAGTCGAGCCACCCGACCGGTAGCCTGAAGCATCGCCTCGCCCGGTCGCTGTTCCTCTATGCGTTGTGCAACGGTCGCGTCGGCCCGACGACGACGATCATCGAGGCGTCGAGCGGCTCGACGGCGGTGTCGGAGGCCTATTTCGCCCACCTGCTCGGCCTGCCCTTCGTCGCGGTGATGCCGCGCTCGACGTCGCCGGAGAAGATCGCCGCGATCGCCTTCCACGGCGGCCGCTGCCATCTCGTCGACGACCCGAAGACGGTCTACGACGCGGCCGCCCGTCTCGCCGCCGAGACCGGCGGCCACTACATCGACCAGTTCACCTTCGCCGAGCGGGCGACCGACTGGCGCGGCAACAACAACATCGCCGAGTCGATTTTCGCGCAGATGGCGGCCGAGCCGCATCCGGCGCCGGCGTGGATCGTCTGCGGCGCCGGCACCGGCGGCACCTCGGCGACGCTCGGCCGCTACATCCGCTACTGCCGGCACGCGACGCGGCTGTGCGTCGCCGATCCCGCCGGATCGGTCTTCCACCGCCACTACGCCGACCGCGCCGTCCGCGAGATCGGCGCCTGCGCCTCGGTCATCGAGGGGATCGGTCGGCCGCGCGTCGAGCCGTCGTTCATCCCCGAGGTGGTCGACCGGATGATCGCCGTGCCGGATGCGGCGAGCATCGCCGCGATGCGGGCGATCAACGAGCTCCTCGGCCGCCGCTGCGGCGGCTCAACCGGCACCAACGTCTGGGCGGCGGCGGTCGTCGCCACGCAGATGATGCGCAGCGGCGAGGCCGGATCGATCGTGACGATCCTGTGCGATTCCGGCGAGCGCTATGCCTCGACGCTCTATGACGACGGCTGGCTCGCCGCGCGCGGCGTCGACCCCGGTCCGGCCGGGGAGATGCTGGCGCGCTTCTTCGAGCGCGGCGAGCCGCTCGAGGCGGCATAGGTCGGCGCCGCCCTCGGCGGCGGGCGGCCGAGGGCGGGTCCGCGGCCACGGCGCGGCGCGAAGGCGGAGACGACGGCAATGATGCGCTTCCACGGCTACTTCCGCTCGTCCGCCGCCTATCGCTGCCGGATCGCCTTCAACCTCAAGGGCGTGTCGCCGCAGTTCGTGCCGGTGCACCTCAGGCGCGGCGAGCAGCACGCCGACGGCTTCGCCGCGCTCAATCCGCAGCGGCTCGTCCCGGCCCTCGAGGTCGACGGGCACGTGCTCACCCAGTCGCTGGCCATCGTCGAGTGGCTGGAGGAGACGCGACCGCAGCCGCCGCTGCTGCCGGCCGAGCCGTTCGCCCGGGCGGCGGTCCGAGCCTTCGCCCTCGCCATCGCCGCCGAGATCCATCCGCTCGACAACCTGCGGGTGCTCGCCTACCTCAAGGGCGCCCTCGGCCACGATCAGGCGACGGTCGACACCTGGTACCGGCACTGGGTGGCGGAGGGCCTCGCCGCCTGCGAGGCGCTGGTTGCGCGCGACGGCGGCGGCGCGTTCTGCTTCGGCGATGCGCCCGGCCTCGCCGACCTCTGCCTCGTGCCGCAGCTCTACAACGCCCGCCGATTCGGCTGCGATCTCGCCGGCGTGCCGCGCCTCGTGGCGATCGACGCGGCCTGCGCCGCGCACCCGGCCTTCGCCGCCGCCCATCCCGACCGGCAGCCCGACGCCGAGCTGTGAACGCGGCGGTCCGGCGCCTCAGCGCATCGCCGGCTCCTGCCCGGTGGCCAGCCGCTGCCGGCGATCCGCGGCGTCGTCGCTGGCCGCGCTGACGCTGACCTCGACGTCCATGCCGAGGAAGGCGTCCGTCATGCCGACGAAGCTCCCGGTCACCGGCATCGCCAGCCGGATGTCGCGCGCCACGGCGACGGGGATCAGGTTGAAGCCGCCGACGCTGCGGTTGGTCGGATCGAAGGTGATCCAGCCGGCGCCCGGCACGTAGACCTCCGCCCAGGCGTGGGTCGATCCCGCGTCGCTCGACCCGACGGCGTCCCAGTCCGGGTTGTAGAGGTAGCCGGAGACGAGGCGCGCGCCGAAGCCGAGGCTGCGCGCCGCCTCGACGAACAGGACGGCGAAGTCGCGGCAGGAGCCCCAGCCGCGGTCGAGGGTCTCCGTCGGCGACTGCGTGCCCTCGTCCTCACGGCTCTGGTAGCGGATCCACTGCGAGATGCCGGCGCCGAGATCCTTCAACAGCGCCAGGGTGTCGGTCCGGCTGCCGCGCACGAACGCCCGCGCCCAGGCGCGCAGCCGCCCGGCCGGATCCGGGTACCGCTGGCTCGCCAGGGCGCCGAGGTCGATCCACTCGTCGTCGGAATAGCGGAACGGATAGGTGATGGCGGAGGCGGCGATGTCGAACACCGGCCACGCGGCGGCATCGAGCTCGAGCTCCGTGCAGCCGGCGATGACGAGATGGTCGGTCATGGTGGCGAAGCTCGCCGTCGCCACGGCGTTGCCGGCGACGTCGTGGGCCCACGTCATCGCCGCCGCCGGCGTCACCGCCACCTCGCTCGAGATCAGCCGGAGGTCGCGGCTCTCGCGCGGGCGAAGCATCAGCCGGTGTGGCCCGAGCCGCACCGGCTGGCGGTAGCGGTAGGTGGTGGTGTGGCAAATCCTGAGGGTGACCACGGCAGGCTCCAGCGTCGGCCGGCCGCGACGGGACGCGTCCGGACGCGCCATGCCGGTTTCGGGCTGCGGACACGGTGCGGCGTCGGCGCGTGAGCTTATCACCAAATCCGCCGATCAAGGCGATGAGCGCGGGTGTTTCTGCGCTGTCTACCCGCCGTCAACGCGCCAAATCAGCAAAAGTCCCGGTATCCGCCTTGTATTTTCTCCGGCTTGGGCGCATATGAGGAAGGTCGATAGACGGTCAGATGACTTGGGCCTCCCGCCGATTTGGTTCGGCGACGCGCCGACGACATTCTCGCCAGAAAAATGCAATTTCGACGGCCGGCGGCTTCGCCGGTAAGCCAAAACTTTATTCGTGAAAGGGTTTCCATGGCAACGGGAACCGTGAAGTGGTTCAACGCGCAGAAGGGCTTCGGCTTCATTGCGCCGGACGACGGCGGCAGTGACGCCTTCGTCCATATCAGCGCTGTGGAGCGCTCCGGCCTCGGCGACTTGCGCGAGGGTCAGAAGGTGGGCTTCGAGCTCGTCGCTGACCGCAAGAGCGGCAAGATGTCGGCCGACAACCTCAAGATTCTGGCCTGATTGCATGGCCGGTCGCCCCGGAACTCCGGGGCCGCTGGCGACCCGCACCGACCGATCGAAGCCGACCACGAATGTACTGGCGGCGAGGATCGCGACGATGCGGGGCATGAAGCCCGACGAGGCGCCTGGCGCCTTCTTGGCCCCGCACCTCTTCGAGGTCGCGGGGCTTTTCGTTTCGCCCATCGCGCTGGCGATGGGCCGCAGCAGGAGATGGTCATGGCCAAGGGACAGAAACGCGGCAATCGCGAGATCCGCAAGCAGAAGACGCCGAAGTCTCCTGCCGCGGCCGCGCCGGCGGGGCTGCTCAGCAAGGGAACGGTGGTGACCATCGGCCAGAAGAAGAGCTGAGAATGTCGACCCGCACCATCGAGGCGACGGTAACGTTCGCCCACCCGTTCTCCCTGGCGGCGCTCGACGAGCCGCAGCCGCCGGGAAAGTACCGCGTGATGATCGACGAGGAAGAGATCGTCGGCCTCTCCTTCCTCGCCTTCCGCCGGGTCGCGACGATCCTCCAGCTGCCGGCGCTCCCGGCCCTCGGCGGAGCGGCGCGGCATGTTCCGGTCGGCGAGGGGGAACTCGACGCGGCGCTGATGAAGGATCGCGAGCGGCCGGCGTGACGCGCCGCGATCGCCGGCGCGCAGCCGCATCGAGGAGGTGCCGATGACCCTACACTTTCCAAACGCCAGTCGCGCCTACGATCCCGGGCGGCGGTGCATCAGCTTCTGGGGCCACGATTCGACCTTCGAGATCACCTTCCACGTCGAGGCGGAGGCGCTGCGTCGCATCAGCCCACAAGTGCCGCTCGACGAAGCCTCCCTGCTGCGGGTTTTCGACGGCAACAGGGACAGGATCGAGCGTGCCGCCGGCAGCGCCCACGCGCGCCATCGCAGGAGCCACCACAACCTCTCCGCGTCGGATTTCTAGAGCATCTTCCGTTCTGATCGAAGCGATCTGAACGAGGTGAATACTCTCAAACTATTGAATCTATAGCGATTTTTAATCGACCAGATGATTCCGTCTGGCCGGAAGGAGCCCCAGTCGGCCGTCCCGCGCCGGAGAGGCGGGCGCCCGCCCACTTCGCCGTCGCCGTCAGGACGCCGCGGCGCGGCGTGCGGATGCGGCGCCGGTCGGCGGGCTGCGGCGGGCGCGCCGCCACGCGTGCGGCGTCTCGCCGATCTCCCGGCGAAACAGCCGCGACAGGTGCGCCTGGTCGGCGAGCCCGCAGGCGGCGGCGATCTGGCTGAGCGGCTCGGCCGTGGTCAGCATGAGGTGCCGGGCGAGCCGCAGCCGGGCCCTGACGACATAGGCGTGCGGCGTCTCGCCGAAGCGCCGCTTGAACGCGCGGGAGAGCTGGCTCGGGCTCAGCCGGACGATCGCCGCGAGCTCGGCGAGGCTGATCGGCGACGAGAGATTGCGTCGGACATGGTCGACGATACGCTCCGCCTGCCAGGCTGTCAGGCCGCCCGTGCCGGGTGCCGCCGGCCCAGGCGACGCGTGCAGCCGCAGCAGGGCGACCGCCCGGTCGATGAGGTCGCGGGCGGCCTCCACGTCGCGCTCCAGCGTGTCCCTGGCGTGCCCCAGCAGGGCGTCGGCATCACAGACGATCTCGCTCAGCGAACATCCGGTGGCACCCGGTGCATCGTTTCGAGAAAGCAACAGGTCAGCCGCGACGCGTGTCATGTCAGTTCTCCGCATCCCAGTCATCGACGAGAACGAGGTGGGGCGCGTCACCCACGCGGCACCTGTGACGCGGCATCATCCCAACGGCGGGAGAGCGGTGCAATGCAACTTTGAGGCTGGGCGGCGAGACCGACGCATAGCTCGATCATACGTTGGTATGCCGGCGCGACGGCGTGGCGAGCCGGCACTCTCGTCGTCGCGTGCACGGACTGGCGGCCGGTCGGCCGCGGGCGTCGTCTCGATCCACCGATGACCGACGGTTGGTCCACGGGCGCCGCACTTCCGAGCAACGGGCGCGGCGGCTCTCCGGACGGCTTTGACTCCGCTCGTCGAACTCCGTATAGTCTATATATTGAACGCGTTCAATATATTGAACATCAAAAACGCGACGGGAGGGTGAGGTGAGCGGGCGTGGTGCGGAGCGCATCCTCGACGTGATCGAGTGGCTGGCCGCGCAAGCGGCGCCGGTCTCGCTCGCCGAGGCGGTCCAGGCGCTCGACCTGCCGAAGAGCAGCACGCTGCTCCTGCTGCGCACCCTGGTGGAGCGCCGCTATGCCGAGCGCCTGTCGAGCGGCCGCTACCGGCTCGTCCGGCTGCCGGGCGAGGCTTCCGCCGGGCGGGACGCCAGGGGCACCATCCTCAGGATCGCCGAGCCGCACCTGCGGGCGGCCGTGGCGGAATCCCAGGAGACCGGCTTCGTCGCCGTGCTGGACGCCTCGCGGATCCGCTATCTCAACAAGCTGCTGCCGGCCCGCGAGATCCGCTACGACCGCGACATCACCCACCTGCGCACCGCCCATCACGTGGCGAGCGGCATGGTGCTGCTCGCCGCGCTGCCGGCCGCCGACCTCGCGGCCTATCTCGCGGCGCTGCCGGTCGGACCGGCGGGCGACGGCGAGATCACGGAAAGCATCGATAAGGCGCGGCGCGACGGCTACGCCGTCAACCTGAAGGGCCTCGTCGAAGGCGCCGCCGGCGTCGCCGCGCCGATTCGCGACGGCGACGGGCGCGTCGTCGCTGCCGTCAATATCTCCGGTCCGAAGGACCGCATAAATGCCAATCTCGACCAGATTATCGATGTGGTCGTGAAGACGGCGCGCAGCATCTCCGATGATCTGCGGCGTCGTAGCATCAGTTCAAAGTCGAAACTGGGGAGCGCAGAACCGACATGTTCCGAGGAAGCTTCGCATCCGTCCTGAGCGCGGCGGCGCTGGCCTGCACGACCGTCGTCGCGGCGGCGCAGACCGCGGCCGTCCCGTCCTACTATCCGGCCAACTACAAGAACATCATCGAGGCGTCGAAGGCGGAGAACGGCCTCGTCATCTACTCGAACATGGCCGACAACAACTGGCAGCCGCTGCTCGCCGGTTTCAAGGCGGCCTATCCGTGGATCAAGGTCGAGACCCTCGACCTCGGCTCCGGCACCGTGCATTCGCGCTGGGAGGCCGAGGCGGGCAGCGGCAGCCGCACCGCCGACATCCTCGTCTCCGGCGCCAACGACCGCTGGGCGAGCTACGGCGCCGAAGGCAAGATGCTCGACTACCAGAGCCCCGAGCTCGCTCACCTGCCGGAGTTCGCCAGCCTCTTCCCGGGCGTCAACGTGCTGTCGGCGGATCCGCTCGTCATCACCTACAACACCGCCATCCTGCCGGACGAGCAGCGGCCGACCGGCTTCGCCTCGCTCGTCGCCGCGGCCGAGAAGGATCCGTCGACCTTCACCGGGCGGATCACCACCTACGACGCGGCGCGCAACTCCTTCGGCCTCGCCGCCTGGTGGAACTACATGAACGTCAAGGGCGACGAAGGCTGGGACAACCTGCGCAAGATCGGCCCGATGATCCGCGGCGAGACCTCGGGCGGCCCGATGAACGAGAAGATCGCCACCGGCGAGTACGTCATCGGCGTCGCCGTCTCCGGCATCACCATCTTCCCGCGCCTGGAGCAGCCGGGTGGCGAGATCCTCGGCTTCCAGTTCCCCGACGACGGCACCATCATGATGCTGCGCGGCATGGGCATCCCGAAGGAGGCGGCGAACCCGAACTCGGCAAAGCTCCTGGTCGACTTCGCGCTCAGCCAGCAGGGCCAGTTGCTGGTCGGCAAGGGCGGTCTCGTGCCCTACCGCGACGACGTGCCGGAAGACGCCGTGCGTTACACCTTCCAGGAGATCTCGGACCAGATCGGCGCCGAGAACATGATCATCGCCGGCTTCGACGCGGGCCTCGTCACCGACGCCAAGGCCTTCGTCGAGAAGTGGAACGCCGCCCTGCAGGGCAAGTGATCCGCCCACATCGCTGAGGACGGCCCGCCCGGCGGGCCGTCCGACCGTCCTCCCAAGAGAGTCTGGCATGTCCGTTGCCGCAGAACAGCCGGGGCAGCCCTCCGGGCTCGACCGCTCGCGCCTGATCTTCTGGGGCGTGTCGCTCCTGACGACCGTCCTGGTCGTCGGCCCGATCGCGCCCATCCTCTACCAGGCCTTCCTGGACAAGCCGCTCTATTCGGATGCGGCGGTCCTGACCCTGGACAATTTCGGGCGCCTCCTCGGCGACCCGGAGATCGGCGGGATCTTCCTCAACACGCTCTACTTCGCCGTGCTGACGATGGTCGTGGCGCAGGTTTTCGGCTCGGTGATGGCCGTCGTCATCGGTCGGACGAACCTGCCGGGGCGGCGGTGGATCGGCGAGATCCTGATCTGGCCGCTGTTCGTCTCGAACCTCGTCATCGCCTTCGGCTGGTTCACCATGTACGGCCCGTCCGGCTACATCTCGCTCGCCGCGAGGAGCTGGCTCGGCTTCGTGCCGTGGAACCTCTACTCGCTGACCGGCATGGGCGTCGTCGCCGGCCTCTCCCAGGCGCCGCTCGCCTATCTCATGTGCCTCGGCGCCGTCACCAAGGCCGACGCGCAGCTCGAGGACGCGGCGCGCTCCGTCGGCGCCGGCCCGTTCACCGCGCTCCTCGCCGTCACCGTGCCGATGATGCGGCCGGCGATGATCTACTCGGCGGTGCTCAACTTCGTCATCGGCATCGAGATGCTGGCGATCCCGCTCTTGTTCGGCGCGCCGAACGGCATCAATACCGTCACCACCTTCCTCTACGACCGCGGCATCAACGCCGCCGTCAAGCCGGACTACGGCATCGTCGGTGCGGCGGCGCTGATCCTCCTCCTCGTCGTCGCCTTCCTGGTCTGGCTGCAGGGCTTCCTGATGAAGGGCTCGGGCCGCTTCGTCACGGTGCGCGGCAAGGCGAGCCGGCCGTCGACGCTCGACCTCGGCGCTTGGCGCTGGGCCGCCTTCGCCGTCGTCTCCGCCTATCTCGTCTTCACCATCCTCGCCGTCTTCGCCGGCATCTTCCTGCGCTCGAGCGTCAGCATCCTGACGCCGCTGGTGCCGTTCTGGCGGCTCATGACGACGGCGAACTTCGACCTCATCTTCTCCTCGACGACCTACGTCCGCTCGATCCTCAACTCCGTGCTGATCTCGCTGATCGGCGGCATCGTCGGCACGTTCTTCGTCGCCGTCATCACGCTGGTGGCGCGCCGCTCGGAGTTCCGCTTCGCCCGCGCCCTCGAATACGTCGCGCTGTTCCCGCGCGCCCTGCCGGGGATCATCGCCGGCCTCGGCTTCTTCTACGCCGCGGTGTGGCTGCCGGGGCTCGACCTCATCCGCGGGACGATCTGGATCCTGATGATCGCCTTCATCCTGCGCTACATCCCGGTCGGCTTCGGCGCCATTGCCCCGGCGCTGGCGCAGGTCGGCGACGAGCTCGACCGCGGCGCCCGCGTCTCCGGCGCCGACTGGTGGACGACGGTGACGCGGATCATCCTGCCGATCCTGAAGCCGGCGCTGTTCTCCTGCTTCGCGCTGCTCTTCATCCACTTCTTCAAGGAGTACGTGACGGCCGTGTTCCTCTACCAGCCGGGCTCGGAAATCATCGGCACGACGATGCTGCAGCTCGTCGCGCAAGGCGACAACGGGCCGGTCTCGGCCCTCGCGACGATCCAGGTGGTGATCACCGCGGTGTTCGTCTTCCTGGCACGGCGCGTCCTCGGAGCAAGGATCTATGGCTGATCTCGTCCTCGACCATCTGACCATCCGCTACAACAACGTCACCGCGGTCGACGACGTCTCCATCACGGTGCCGTCCGGCGAGTTCCTGACGCTGCTCGGCCCGTCCGGCTGCGGCAAGTCGACGACGCTGTTCTCCATCGCCGGGCTGAACCGGGCGACGTCGGGCACGATCCGCGTCGGCGAGACGGTGTTCTTCGACGGCGCCAAGCGCGTCTTCGTTGCCCCCGAGCGGCGCGACATCGGCCTCGTCTTCCAGTCCTACGCGCTGTGGCCGCACAAGACGGTGGCGGAGAACCTCGCCTTTCCGTTGAAGCTGCGCCGCATCGGCCGCGCCGAGCGCGACCAGCGGATCAAGGAGGCGCTCTCCCTCGTCGAGATGGTGCCCTACGCCGAGCGCTATCCCTTCGAGCTCTCCGGCGGCCAGCAGCAGCGCGTCGCCCTCGCCCGCGCCCTCGTCTACCGGCCGCGGCTCCTCCTCCTCGACGAGCCGCTGTCGAACCTCGACGCCAAGCTCAGGGAGCGGGCGCGCGTCTGGCTGCGCGAGCTGCAGGAGCGGCTCGAGGTCACCACCATCTACGTCACCCACGACCAGTCGGAGGCGCTCGCCGTCTCCGACCGCATCGCGGTGATGAGCATGGGCCGCATGCGCCAGCTGGCGACGCCGCATGAGATCTACGAGAAGCCGGCCGACGCCTTCGTCGCCGACTTCATCGGCTCCTCCAACTTCCTCGCCGGCCGCATGGTGGGCGAGGCGGGCGGCCTCGCCAGGGTGGCGCTCGCCGACGGCACCGAGATCCGCACGCTGGCGGGCAAGGCGAGCCCCGACGGCAGCCTCGTCGTCGCGGTCCGGCCGGAGCGCATCGAGCTCGTCGACGGGCCGGGCGACAACGCCGTCGAGGTTTCCGTCCGGCACGGCACCTATCTCGGCTCGGTCTACCAGTACGAGGTGTGGGGCGGCGGCAGCGCCTTCCGCATCCAGACGAGCCGGGCGGTCGACGCCGGCACGGCCTTCGTCCGCATCCCCCCCGAGGCGGCGGCGATCTTCGCCGCCGGCCCCGAGAACGCCTGAGCCGTGCCGATGCCCGAGATCCCCGAGATCGTTCGCTTCGACCCGGCGGCGACGGGGCCGCTCAGCGGCTACCGCGTCATCGATCTATCGCGCCTCGTCGCCGGCAACATGCTGTCGGCTCAGCTCGCCGACTTCGGCGCCGACGTCGTCAAGATCGAGCCGCCGAGCGGTGATCCGCTGCGCGACTGGCGCGACGACGGCCAGTCGCTGCACTGGAAGACCTACGGCCGCAACAAGCGCTCGGTCGTGCTCAACCTGCGCGACAAGGCGGCGATGGATGCGCTCTGGGCGCTCCTCGATACGGCCGACGTGTTCATCGAGAACTTCCGGCCGGGGACGCTGGAGAAGATGGGGCTGGCGCCGGAGGCGCTCCTCGCCCGCAATCCGAAGCTGATCGTCGTGCGCATCTCCGGCTTCGGCCAGACGGGGCCCTACGCCCAGTATCCGGGCTTCGGCACCCTCGTCGAGGCGATGAGCGGCTTCGCCGCGCGCACCGGCTTCCCCGACCGCGAGCCGGTGCTGCCGCCGCTGGCGCTGGCCGACATGATCGCCGGCATCTTCGGCGCCCAGGCGACGGTGACGGCGCTGCTCGCCCGCGAGCGCGGCCTCGCCAAGGGGCAGGTCATCGACCTGTCGCTGCTCGAGCCGATGTACTCGGTGCTCGGCCCGGAGGCGGCGATCTACCGCGTCACCGGCAAGGTCAAGCAGCGCTCCGGCAGCGCCTCGAACACCGTGTCGCCGCGCAACGTCTACCGCTGCGCCGACGGCAAGTACGTCGCCCTGTCGGGCTC
>Ga0255338_1005473_pt1 | contig 11664 bp, 6 predicted proteins | sample MeOH1_35cm_T4_19_FD_203715 | JGI IMG/M metagenome (GOLD analysis project Ga0255338, IMG submission 203715) | Sandy soil microbial communities from University of British Columbia, Vancouver, Canada - MeOH1_35cm_T4_195 | ecosystem: Engineered > Artificial ecosystem > Sand microcosm > Unclassified ... | reverse complement strand
GGGGGCGTTTGCGGGAGGGGGCGAAAACCTACGCTAAGGATTTTGGCCAGCGATATTCGCCGGTGAGGTTGATGTGTTCCCAGCCCAGTGGTGAGACATGGGCGAGGAGATCGGGCGCGACGGCGGCGCCATTAGCGGCTCGGCTGCTGACGACCTCTCCGAGCTTCATCGTATTCCAGAAGATGATGATGGCGGCCAGCAGGTTCATGCCGGCGATGCGATAATGCTGACCTTCTCCCGATCGATCCCGGATTTCGCCGCGCCGATGGAAGCTGATCGCGCGCTTCAGCGCATGATGGGCTTCGCCTTTGTTGAGGCCGATCTGGGCTTGGCGCTGCAAGCCGGCGTCGAGAATCCAGTCGATCATGAACAGAGTCCGTTCGACACGGCCGACTTCCCGAAGAGCAAGGGCCAATTCATTCTGGCGAGGGTAGGAAGCCAGCTTGCGGAGAATCTGGCTGGGGGCGACCATGCCGGCGGCGATCGTGGCCATGACGCGAAGGATGTCGGGCCAGTTCCGCTCGATAAGCGGCTCGTTGATTTTCCCGCCGACCAGGCCCCGCACATTGGCTGGCGTCGCACCGGGGGTGAAGGCATAGAGCCTTTTTTGCGGTAGGTCGCGGATGCGCGGCGCGAACCTGTAGCCGAGAAGTGAGCAGGCGGCGAAGACGTGATCGGTAAAACCGCCGGTGTCAGCGAAATGCTGACGGACATGGCGGCCTGCGTCGTTCATGAGCAGCCCATCGAGAATATAGGGTGCCTCGCTGACGGTCGCCGGAATGACCTGGGTAGCAAACGGTGCATATTGATCGGAGACATGGCTGTATCCTTTCAGGCCTGGGATATTGCCGTATTTGGCGTTGACCATGTTCATCGCTTCGCCCTGCTCGGTGGCGAGGAAGAATTGTCCATCGCTGGAGGCGGAGTGCCCCTGTCCCCAGAATGCGGCCATGGGAAGCGTACCATGCGCCTCGACTATTATGGCAAGTGCCCGATCATAGGAACTGCCTTCGACATGCCAGCGTGCGATCCGCAGCAATTCCCAGAAACTGTGCGTGTTGGTCGCAGCCGCCATCTTGCGCAGGCCAAGATTGACGCCCTCCGCCAGCAGAACGTTCATCAGCCCTATCCGGTCCACGCAGGGCGCGCCGGTGCGCAAATGGGTGAAGGCTTCGGAAAATCCGGTCCGCTCATCGACTTCCAATAACAGGTCGGTAATCCTTGCGGGCGGAAGCTGCCGGTATAGATCGAGCACGAGATCCTCTGCACCTTCCGGCGTCTCGGCCTTGAGCTTGTCGATATGAAGCCTGCCATTCTCGATGATGCCGCCGGGGATCGCCCCGGCCCGGGCCGCACGACCCAGTTCCTTCAACCGTTCATCCAGTCGGGCCTTGCGTTCCGCCAGCCATTCATGCGGTCGCAGCGGCACGGTGAGGCGAGCGGTCTGTTCTATCAACTGGGCCGGGACCAGTATTTGCTTGAGGTCGGCATAGCGACGCGACCCCGCCAGCCATATGTCGCCGGACCGAAAGGCATCGCGGATATGGAACAGCACCGCGATCTCCCACAGCCGGTGGTCGCCGACGGGTTGAGCGCGAAGATGGCGATGCCATTTCGAGTTCGGGCGGAGGAAGTCGATTGGCGGCGCGGCTTTGATCCCGCGTTGCAGGATTGCGACTGCCGCCAAAAGGGGCGTGGCAATCGGCGCCGCCTGCATGTTGAGCAGGCGCAGCATCCGGGGTGCGTAGAGGCGGAAGCGGTGATAGCCGTCCAGCACGCGGCTGAGCGGATCGGCCGCAAGTACGTTGGTCAGTGCGGAGGCTGTGGCGACGAGGGTTCTGAACCGCTCCCAGCCAAGCCCCATGGCGATGATCCCGTCCAGCGCCGCGCCATCGTCCTGTGCCCCCAGCAATGCGCCGCCGATTTCGGCAAAGGATTTCAGCGTGTCCCGCACGGCCGCCTTTTCGTCGGCGATCCTGGTGCTGCAAAGGCGCTCGGACGCTCGATAGAGGCGACCGACGATGCGGTCATGGGTTTCCACGACGACATCGGCCAGCGATGCCCGCCATTCCAGCGCACACACCGCGAGGATCGCTAGCCGCCTTTCTTCGGGCAGGTCGCGCATACCATCTGCATAATAGCGCTCGCCCTGCCGGCGCAACCGGGCCACTCTGTGCGGCGGCACACCGGACACGAGGTCTGCGGGAAGATCGACGTCCTGGAGATATTCCAGTCGATCCATCAGCCGGTTGGCAGCGGCGGAGTTCGCGCCCACCTCAAATTGCCGCAGCCAGACAAACCGGGTAATACGGCCGTCCACCGTATCCTCCAGCAGGCAAGCCAATTGCTCGCCGAGGGCGGGCGAGATCCGTCCAGCGATACGCTCCTCAATGCGGCGCTCGGCATCGACCAATGCGTCGGCGCACAGCCGCTCGAACGTTGAGGGCGCCGGAAGAATCGTGCGGGTGCGGCGGCATTCCACGACAAAGCGGCGGGCGAGATCCTCGTTCGATGTTGCCGTCTCGGCCTCTCGCGCGATCCATTCACGCAGATCCCGCGCGCCGCGACCTGAAAAGGCCCGGTAGCCATAGATTCTGCGCAGGTCTGCCAGATGCTCGTGCCGCGTTTCCTCGCGCGTGGCATAGGGCAGCAGATCATCGCCACTCAGCCCGAGTTGGGCTGCGATAAAATCTGTCACTGGCGCCGGGATCACTTCGCCCGGTGCCAGCACCCGACCGGGAAAGCGTAGCACGCACAGTTGCAGTGCGAAGCCGAAACGGTTGTGGTCGCGACGACGCTGCCGGATATGCCCGAGATCCTCATCGCTGAGGGTGTAATGACGCAGCAACTCGCCCTGATCGACCGGCAAACGGAGTAGCGCGTCGCGCTGGCGATCGGTCAGGGTCACGCGACGGGGCATGCATGTTCCTTTTCTTTCCGACTCAATGTTTGAGATAGCTTGATTGCGATGCTGGTTGAGATACACAATGGCGTAGTCAAATGCCTATGCTCGCCCCGCCACCTCAAACCTTCGTTTGTGATCCATGCTGATCGGCTATGCCCGCGTCTCCAAAGCCGATGGCTCGCAGTCGCTCGACCTGCAGCACGACGCCCTCCATGCCGCCGGCGTCGGGCCGGATAAAATCTATGATGATCGCGCGTCCGGTAGCCGCGATGACCGCCCCGGTCTCGCCGCCTGCCTCAAATCGTTGCGCGCTGGCGACGTCCTGATCGTCTGGAAGCTCGATCGGCTCGGCCGAACGCTCACCCATCTTGTCAACACGTTGCAGAACCTGTCCGATCGCGGCATTGGCTTGAGGGTTCTCACCGGCAAGGGCGCGCAAATCGACACCACGACGCCGTCGGGCCGCATGGTGTTCGGCATTTTCGCCACGCTGGCGGAGTTCGAGCGGGATATGATCCGCGAGCGCACCATGGCTGGCCTGGCCGCTGCTCGCGCGCGCGGCCGAAAGGGAGGCCGCAAGTTCGCCTTGTCCAAGGCTCAGGTGCGTCTCGCCCAAGCCGCTATGACCCAGCGCGACACGTCCGTCTCCGACCTCTGCAAGGAACTCGGGATCGAGCGCGTCACTCTCTACCGCTATGTCGGCCCCAAGGGCGAACTCCGGGACTATGGAAAGCGCGTCCTCGGCTTAGCGTAGGATTTCGCCCCCTCCCGCAAATGACCCCATGATCGCGCCCTGCCAGAGTGATTGGCACGAGCCGAGGCTGCAGCCGGGTGGCTGCGGCCGCGAGTGCGTGGCCCTGGCCCGCTTGTGATTTCTACCGCCAACGCCTATATAGGATGCCGTAAAGGTCGTATTTTGGTTTGCACATGACTTCGCTGGCTGATCAGATTCTCGAGCGCCTTGATGGAGGCAGGGCATTGAATAGGAGCGAACTCCTGCTCGATGCCGATTATGATTCTGTCGGCCGCGCGCTTCGCCAGCTGATGAAGGACAAGCGTATCGAGCGGGTGGGACGTGGTCAATATCGCAAGGCTGAGTCAGGCAAGCGCGCTCCGATTACCGAAACGATCGCCGATGCCATCGGCAGGAAGGTTCGCCGTTCCAAGCGGAATGTTTTCCTGCGCAGTGATTTCGCGCCGCTGGGAAGCTATGATGCGATCGGCCGGGCATTGCGGCAAAAAGCCAGGGACGGACAGCTCGTCCAGATCGGTTACGGTCTTTATGCCAAGGCCGAGGTTTCGCCCTTTACCGGTAAGCCGGTTCCGATCGTTGGTATCAAGAAGCTCGCGACCGAGGCGCTTGGGCGTCTTGGTAAGAAGGTGGTGCCTTCCTCGTTTGAAGACGCCTATAATCGTGGCCGTTCGACGCAGGTGCCAACGGGCCGGACAGTGGCGATCGAGGATCGGGTTCGGCGCAAGATAGGGTATGACGGAAATTATGTCGTTCTCGAACGCACCCGATGATGCCCTGCTGGGCCGCGTCGCAGGTGCGCTCGCTGTCGATGAAGCCTTTGTGGAAAAGGACTGGTTCGTTGTCCAGGCTATAGAGGGGCTGTCAGGCTTGGCGACGGAGGATTTCACTCCCGTCTTCTCAGGCGGCACGTCGCTGCTCAAGGCTCATGGGCTCATTCGTCGTTTCTCCGAGGACATCGATTTCAAACTACTGCTGTCAGACAGCTTCCTTGCGCGCAGCCGAAACCAGCGCAGACAGGCGCTAAAGTCTTTCCGGGATGCCATGGTGGATGCGTGGAAGGAGATGGGTTTCGAGGTCACCTCCTGCATCTCGCGCGATGAGCATCGCTTTATCGAGCTTGCGATGACCTATCCGACCAACCTGGAACCACATGGCTCCCTGCGGCCGCATATTCTGACTCAGATTTCGGCTAAGCCTCCCCGGCTAACTGTCCAGCACAAGGCGGTGGCGTCGTTCGCTGGACAATATGCTCGGTCTGCGCCGGAGGTACCGAACATTGCCTGTATCGATCCGGTCGAGACGGCGGCCGACAAGCTGAGCGCCTTCTCGTGGCGGATGCTGCTGCGCGACCGCGCCCATGCGGACGACGATCCCACCATTGTCCGCCATTTACATGACTTGGCGGCATTGGAGCCGCTGGCAACTGGGGATCGTCAGTTTCCGGCGCTGCTGAAGTCCGTCTTGGAGGATGACAGCGACAGGGGTGGCGGGGGCGTTGCGGATCTGACACCTAAGCAGCGGCTCGCGGCGATGCGCGAAAAACTCGCTGCTGATCCTGAATATGCGCAGGAATATGCGCGGTTTGTGGGCGGCATGGCTTTTGCCGGCGATGCCGATGTTCCTGGATTTGACGCTGCGGTAGCAGCGGTGGTCCGTCTGTGCGAGCTATTGGCAGATTGAGGCCTGCAAGGGTTTCTCAACGGCCAGAGATAAGAGATCGTTGGCGAAGATCGTGGTGGACTGCCACCATGACGGGTGAATTATGACGTGCTTGTCCTGCTCTGAGGGCTTTGTATTGGAGGGAATTTTCCGAGACATTCTTGGATGATTTGTGCCATGACGTCTGGGCGGGGAGATACTCGATTGACTGGATTCACCTTTGTCCACGCAGCTGATCTGCACCTTGACAGCCCACTTCTCGGACTAGCAGGTAAATCGGCTGAATATGCCGCGCGTGTCGAAGCGTCATCGCGCGAAGCGTTCGACAATTTGGTCGAACTTGCGATTCACGAGGGTTGCCGGTTCATGCTACTGGCCGGCGACATTTTCGATGGCGATCTGCGTAACTTCCAGACCGGCCTCTATTTCATGGAGGGAATGCGCCGGCTCGACGAAGCCGGGATCGCCGTATTCATGGTGCTCGGAAACCATGATTCCGCCAATCGATTTGCCGACAAGCTGTCCCTGTCCGGCAACGTCCATGTTTTTCCGAAGGCCAAGGCCGCCACGCATCTGCTCGACGATGTCGGGGTTGCGATTCACGGCCGGAGTTTCCCGCGCCCGGATGTCTCGGAGGATCTGGCGCGTGAGTATCCAGTGGCGGCTCAAGCATTGTTCAATATCGGCGTGCTGCACACCGCATGTGCTGGCAGCGAAGGTCATCATGCCCGCTATGCGCCCTGCACGCCCGAGCAGCTCGCAAATCATGGATATGATTATTGGGCGCTAGGCCATGTCCATGCCCATGCTGTGCTAAGCGAGCACCCGCATATCGTTTATCCAGGCAATCTCCAGGGTCGCCATCCGCGAGAGACCGGTCCCAAGGGTGCGGTGCTGGTCAGGGTTGATGAAGGTAAAGTGGTCGGCCTTGAGCATAGGGCACTAGATGTCGTTCGCTGGGCATCGGTCGCTATCGATGTTTCCGGGACAAAGGAAGAGCAGGAACTGCTGGACCTCATACGCAGCCGGCTCGCGGATTGCGCCGAGGCTGCCGACGGTCGACCCCTTGCCCTTCGGTTGACCGTAACCGGCACAACTCCGCTCCATTCCAGGTTGATCCTCGAGCGGGGGGCTTTCCGGGAGGATGTTGAAACGCTGCTGGCAACGCTCTCGCATGATGTTTGGCTTGAAAAGCTGAAACTGGAGACCCAGCATCCGGCTGTCCCCGAGGCGGTCGACCCCACTGTTGCCGGAAGGCTTGATCAGGAGCTGACGCGCCTAAGCCAGGACAGTGCGATCGCGGAGGTTCTCGAGGCGCGGCTCGCTGAAATTCGCACGAAATTGCCTGCCGGTGCCCATGCCGACTCCTTCATCGAGCAGATGCGCGCAGAAATCCCCGAACGCGCTGCCGCTCTGGCACGCAGTCTTGTGAGTGAGGCTGGTCATGCGCCTGACTGAACTTCGCCTTGAGAATTATGGCGGTTGCGCCAGCCGAGAGCTGGTCATCCCCGAGACTGCGGGGCTCACGGTCGTGTTTGGTGCTAACGAGGCAGGCAAGAGTACCAGCCTCGAGGCGATCAGCGATTTCCTGTTTTCGATCCCGAAGAATACGCAGCGGGGTAGCCTGTTCGGCTATGACGGCATGCGTATCGGTGCATCGATGCTGTTGGCCGACGGTAGCGTGCTGACGTTGAAAAGGCGCAAGGGCAATGGCCGAACTTTGGCCGATTCGGCAGGCACCGCACTCGACGATACAGTCCTCGCACCTGTTCTTGGAGCAATCACCCGGGACAGGTTCGAAACGCTCTTCGGTCTCAACCATGAAACCTTGCGCAATGGCGGCGAGCGGCTGCTCCATGCAGACGGGGATATCGGGCGCCTGATTGTCGAGGCGGGTGGCGGCTTGCGAACCCTTGTTTCCCGCCTAGAGGGTATCAATGCTGAAGCGGACAAGCTTTTTGACACGAGGCGTTCGGCGAGTCGTGTCTTCTACCAGCAGCTGACCTTCTTTGAGGCGGCAGACAAGACCGCCCGCAGCGCACAGCTGACCCGTGAAACCTATGAACAGACGCGCAAGGCGGCCTTGGCCGCCGCGGAGAAGCTGGGCACCTTGCGTGACGAGAGGCGCAGTCTTGGCACGTCGACGGCGAAGCTCGAGCGCGTGCTGCGCGTCGCTCCGTATCTCCGTCAGCTCGACGGTCTGGCGCTGGCACTGGGTGCCTATGACGATATCGCCTCCTTCCGAGACGACTTCGCCACCAAGGTTCGAGCCGCATTGGACAAGAGAAATGAGGCAGCAAAGCATCTGGATGGAGCCATCGAACGAAGGGACCGGCTCAAGGCCCGGCTAGACGCTCTGGTCGTGAATCAAGCGCTCAAGGCGTCGGAGAAGCGTATCCGTGATCTCGCCGAGCGTGCGATCCACGTCCGCAAGGCGCGATCCGATCGTGCCAATCGCCAGCGCGAGATCGATGATGGCGAAGCCCAACTGGCCGCATTACGCCGAATGCTCGGCCTTCCCGCAGATGCCGAACTATCTGCGCTCATCCCTGATCAATCGGCGCTCGACCACGTGCGTCGCTTTGCCGAAGAGGTGCTGGAGCGGCGGCCAAGTCTAGCTAATGCTCAGCTCCGCCTCGGCGAACTGGCAGATAAGCTCGCCCTGCTTGGCGACCGTCTGAATGCGGCGCGTGCGGCAGGGTTTGATGCTCCATCCGAAGCGTCGTCTTCGGTCTTTGCAAGCCTTGCTGCCCAGAAGTCGGCGCACTTGGCGCGCCAACAGGGGCTGGACAATGACAGCGAGGCATTGACCAAACGGCTCACGTTGCTCGGCTTCGACACCACCGTCGACGCGCTTGCCGCGTTCACCTGCCCAAGCGCGGAGGATGTTCGAAACGAACAGGTCGCGCGTGAGACATTGGGTTCGCAGCTTGAGGAGCAGGCCAAGCTCAAACGACAGGCGGAGCGCAGCATCGCCGCCGGTGAGGCTGATATCGCAGAGCTTCAGGCTTCCGGGATCATTGCGAGCGACACGTCACTTGCCGAGGCGCGTACCACGCGTACGGATGCATGGAAGCCGATAAAGTCAGCTTATGTAGGCGGACAACTTCCGGACGATGCAGACTCACGACATGAGGCGGCCGACAGGTTCGATGCTGCGCTCGTGTCTGCCGATGAACTGGCCGACCGCCGTGCCGCAGAAGCTAAACGTGCTGCCTCGCTTGCGCAGGCGCTGCGCCGTGTGGCGGATGCGCAAGCAGAAGCCACGGCGGCCGAAAACGAGGCGGACGCGCTTTCCAGGCAGTTGGAAGCGCGCGGCGCGGCATGGTCGAACAGTTTCCCGGACCTCCATGCCAGGCATCCCGAACTTGCGTCGCTGCTGTTGTTTGCGCAGGCACGGCAACAGGTGCTGGACGAAGCTGAAAGGCTGCGCGGTCAGTCGAACGCCCTGGCGGTCGAGGAAGCCCAGCTCGCCCCCACAGTGGAGCTGCTTGAGCGGATCGAACAGCGTCGCAATCTGGATCCCTCGCTGTCGTTTGCAGAGCGGGTCAGTGCGGTGCAGAGCGCAATTTCCCGGCATGAACAGGCGCATGCCGACTTCACTCGGGACCAGCGCGACCAGGAGGAGATCGCGCAGCAACACAAGCGTGTCGAAGCCGACTTGCAGCTGTGGTCCGATGCCCAGGCAGCCTGGGACGGAGGATGGCCGACTGCAACGAAAGCACTGGGGCTCAGGCCAGATGTTACGCCGGCGGATGCCAGCATTGCGGTCACCGAATGGGCCGGCGCGCGCGGCGTTCTGTCGGCTATCGGACAGTCGCGCCACAGGCTCCAGCGAATGGTCGAGGATGAGGCCAGCCTAGGGTCAGATGCCAGTAGCCTTGCAGCAGAACTCGAGATCGAGGTGAGTGACGATTGCGTGGTCGCGGCTCAGATGCTGGTGGTCCGGCTTGAAGCCAATGCCACAGCCCAGACGCAATATGATGGCCTCCTCCCCGACTATGAGGAAGCGAGGGTCGAGGCGGGCTACGCACAGGATGCGGTCGGCTCTGCTAAGGTGGAACTGACGGCGCTGGCGGCGTCCGTGCAACTCGATCCCGCTGACGACGATGCACTATTGGAGGCAGCCGTACGTTGCGAGGCACGGGTAGGACTTTGCGACGAGATAGGCCAGGCAGAGCGGACCGCGATGGATGTTGGTGACAAGCTTGATCTCGCCGCTCTTCGAGCGGAATGGGACGGCCGTGATCTCGATGAAGTCCGGACAGACCTGGAGGAGCAGAAGGCCCGCACTTCAGAAGCCGAGGGTGAAATCGAGGCGGCCGTCCTCGCGGAAAAGGCCGGACAGGACGAACTCGCCGCCTATCTGAGCCAGAGCCAGGTCAATCACGCAGTGGCTGAACGGGAGACAGCGGCGGCGCAGATGCATCTCGCACTCGAGCGATATCTCGAACTTTCGGTCGCGCGCGAGTTGGTGACTTCGGCGATGGCAACGATCCGCGCGGAGCAGCAAGATCCGCTCATCCAGCGGGCAGGAGAGCTTTTCGCGGCGACCACGCTAGGCGAATTTGCCGGTATCGAGACCGATATTGACGACAAGGGGCATCCGGTTGTCGTCGGACGGCGGGCCAATGGAGGCATCGCTTCGGTGGCCACCATGAGTGATGGCACGCGCGACCAGCTCTTCCTCGCGTTCCGGTTGGCAAGTCTTGAAAACTATGGCGGGGCGACCGAGCCTCTACCATTCATAGCCGACGACATTCTGGTTCATTTTGATGATGAACGCAGCCGGTCAACACTCGATCTGCTCGCCGAATATGGCAAGACAAACCAAGTTCTGCTCTTTACCCACCACCGCAGCGTTCGCGCTCTGGCAGAGCCGCTCGCGGCGGCGGGGGTCGCAAACATTATCGACCTAGATCGTACGGCATAATTACACTTCAGCAGACTTGCCGCTGGAGATAATTGTGAAGTGCGGGGGTGCGTGAGGATAGGATTAGTCAATGAAGCCGCCCAGCGCTAGTCGCCGAGACGGAATGCGTCCTCCCACTGATGTTTAGCGGCGCCTGTTCGGAGGTTTTGGAGCAACCCATCGACAAATGACTCAGCATCACATGCGGGCTTTGCACCTTCGGCATGGCGTTCCGGCTGCTTAAGGTTTTGGAGGAGTTCCTGCACCTCGGCCTTGATGGTATCGTCCTTTTTGATCGCGAGATACGCCTCGAAGGGCTTTCCTGCGGTCCCGCGAGGCAAACCGATCCGACGTTCGAAATCGGGGATGCTGACGTGATGGGCCACAGCAACACCTAGTGACTTCGCCTGGTTGACCAGTCTGCGAATTTCTGCATTGTGCGCCCATGAGCCTGACTTAGCCAAGCTACCGTCCTTATTTTGCTTTCCATCTTTGCCGTGTGGCCAGTCACAGTCATGGAGAACGCCAAAATCCTTCTGGAAGTGAATTAGCATCTTCATAACTGCGCGAATTTGTGGTTTGCCCCGCGCTTTGATAATCGTGACTTGATCGATGAGTTCGTGTCCTGCTTCGACTACTGCGGCGATAAAGGCGGCATGTTCGGTGTCACCCTCTACTATGATTGGGTATGTCCCAAAAAACACTTCACAGAAGGTCGGATCCATCTCTTGGATCGCTTTCAAGCTCTCTTTTTCATCGGCCTGAAATTCTGCTTCGTCGGTTCTGAAAGTTTTTGGGCTGAAGCCCCCATCGGCATGTTCGCGTTCCAGCCGGAGTATTGTAGTGTGATCCATGGCTGGATTGATGAAAAGGGGCGAGTGCGTGGTCAACATGACCTGCCATTCTGGCTGCTGGGCAAGTTGGTACAACTGTCGCTGCGCCGCACGGGCCGCGAGGGGATGCAGCGCGTTTTCCGGCTCGTCGATCAACAATATATAACCGGGTAGTGCAGGATCATCGGCATCCTCGGGCAGCGCGCCGCCATCCTGAATCGAATCAATTTGGGCTTGGATCTCCTTTGCCTTCTCCGCATCCTTTTGAGCTTTTCCGAGATCCTTGGTCAGAGCTTTAATTTTGTCATCGCGGAGCTTTTTATCGCTGACTATGCGATTGCGAACCTGGAGCATGGTCCAAAATAACGCTCGCTGTGCGCCGGCTCCTTGCTGAGACAGCTGAACTTCAGCTCCACCATCGGTGACGCGCAGACCGGAGCCGTCAGCGATTAGCTTGGCTGCATCAAATTTTGGTGCTGCTGCCTGGACATCAAGCTTGACTGAAAGACCGGGAAAGACGCTGGTGAATCCCTGTTCCACGTCTGATACGGCTGCGCTGAATTTGGCCTCTTGTTGTTTTACGATCCCGTTGACGCCGTTG
>Ga0255338_1005472_pt1 | contig 11667 bp, 10 predicted proteins | sample MeOH1_35cm_T4_19_FD_203715 | JGI IMG/M metagenome (GOLD analysis project Ga0255338, IMG submission 203715) | Sandy soil microbial communities from University of British Columbia, Vancouver, Canada - MeOH1_35cm_T4_195 | ecosystem: Engineered > Artificial ecosystem > Sand microcosm > Unclassified ... | reverse complement strand
CGTGCCGGTGGTCGAGGCCGCGTTCAAGGCCCACGCCCCCGAACTGCAGGCCGGCTTGCTGAAACTCGAGGCCGCGGCGAAATCCACCGGCTGGACCAAGGCGCTGGCCGAGGTGTATCCGACGCTCAAGAAGGTTTCGGTGGACTACGCCCTGATGGAGAAATCCACCAATGTCGTGGTCGTGCCGGCGACGTTTGACTGGGACGACGTCGGCGCGTGGCCGGCCCTGGCCAAGCATTTCACCCCCGATGGCGACGGCAATGTGCTGCGCGGCCATGCGATGGTCGAGAACGGGACCGACAACATCGTCATCTCCACCGACGGCCACCTGGTCGGCGTGATCGGCGTGAGCGACTTGGTCGTGGTGCACACGGCCGGGGCGACCCTGGTCTGCCCCAAGAACCGCGCCCAGGAAATCAAGGCCCTGCTCGAGCGGATCAAGCAGGATCCGACGAAGAAACAGTTCCTCTGAGCCCCCATGCGGTGTCTGGGCATAGACTATGGCACCAAGCGGGTGGGGCTCGCCCACGGCGACGAAATTGGCGTGGCCACACCGCTGCCCGCGCTGGTTGACGCCGACGAGCACGTGCGCTGGCAAAAGCTCGGCGAGCTTATCAGGCAGCGCCGCATCTCCGATCTTGTGGTGGGCTACCCCTACAACATGGACGGCTCGGCCGGCTTCAAGGCGAAGGAAGTGGACGCATTCGCGGCCAGGCTGAAGGCGGAGTTCGGCCTGCCGGTGCATCTGGTGGACGAGACGCTGACCAGTTCCGAGGCGGAGGCCTCGATTCCGAAGAAGGACCGGCGCGGTGTGCGTCAGTCGGGATTGATCGACTCCCGTGCGGCGTGCCTGATTTTGCAGGATTACCTCGATCAGCAGATGCCGCCGGTGGTGCCACCCGATGAAAGCTGAAGCCAAGCCCACCCGCTGGAAGGGGGTCATCGCCTATGACGGTGGCAGCTTCAACGGCTGGCAGAGCCAGCAGGGCGGCAACACGATTCAGGATCTGGTGGAGCGGCAACTGATGAAGATCTTCGGCCGCCAGATCCGCATCGAGGGCAGTGGACGCACCGACTCGGGGGTGCATGCGCGGGCCCAGGTGTTTCACTTCGACGCGGCGTGGACGCATGGCGGCGAGAAACTGCGCCTCGCCCTCCAGACCGGCCTGCCGCGCTCGATCCAGCTGAGGGTACTGCGCAAAGCGAAGCCCGGGTTCCATGCGCGCTTTGATGCCAAGGGGAAGATCTACCGCTATCATCTCGATCTCGGGGAGGCCGACCCGTTCACCCGGAATTATTGCTGGCCGCTCAACCGCGACCTGAACTGGCCGGCCGTGCGGGCTGCCGCCAAGGTCCTTCGCGGCAAACACGATTTCTGGGCGTTCTCGGGCGAAAACGACCGGACCTATGAGACAACGATCAGGAATTTGCGCCGGCTGGACGTGGCCCGGCGCGGTCGGAAGGTCACCTTCACCTTCGAGGCCGACGGGTTTCTCTACAAGATGGTGCGCAGCCTCACCGGCGCGCTCGTCAGTGTCGGCCTAGGCAAGCTCAAGCCCGCGGAGGTGGCGGTCCTGCTCAAGACCCGGCGGCGCATCCCGACCGTGGTGACGGCGCCGCCGCAGGGCCTGTTCTTGGTGAAGGTTATTTATTGATCCTGAATCAAGGCGGTTTTTGCCACGGAGCGGAGCGAGGGACGCGGATAATAGGCATCCGTGAATTCCGTGCTCAAACAGCTCTGGCGCGACGGACTCGACGTGATCTTCCCGCGTTGCTGCGTGCATTGTGCAGAATTGGTGGAGGGGCACCGGTTCCGGCACCTGTGCACACGCTGCGAAAAGCTGCTGCACATCGTGCGCCCCCCGCATTGCACGACCTGCGGGCATCCCTTTTTCGGGGAGATGGAGGGAAACCGGCTGTGTCCCCATTGCGAGACGCTCGAGCCGGAGTTTGGCGAGGGGAAGACGGCGATCCTGCTCCAGGGACCCGGCCGGTCGCTCGTCCATGCCCTGAAATACCACCAGGGCCTGCATGTGCTCGAGGATATCACGGCGGTCATGCGCGAGGCGCCGGGTTATGCCCGATACCTGCGCGGGGCCGTGTTGGTGCCGGTGCCGCTGCATCCCCGGAAACTGCGCGAAAGGAACTACAACCAGAGCCGGCTGCTGGCGGACTGCTGCGTGCAAGCCGTGGGCGGGCAGGTAGAAGTGCGGGAACTCCTCGCCCGGGTGGTCGATACGGAATCACAGACGCGCCACGACCGCGAGACCCGCCGGGAGAACCTGAAAAATGCCTTTGCCTTGGCCAAGGGCGCCACCATTAATCCCGCCCAACGTTACGTCCTGGTCGATGATGTTTTTACAACGGGCTCCACTCTCAATTCCTGCGCCACTGTGCTGCGGCGCGGCGGTGCTTTAACCCTCGACGTCGTCACCTTCGGTCACGGCTGACACCCTTTCGCAATGGCTCATTTTTCCAAACCCAAGCTCACCGCTTCCTCCAAGAAGAAGAAAAACATCCCCGAGGGGCTGTGGACCAAGTGCCCGATCTCTGACGAGATCGTTTTCACCAAGGACCTGGAGGCCAACCTCATGGTGGTGCCGAAGAGCGGCTATCATTTCCCCATCGGCTCGCGCGAGCGCATCAAGAGCATGATCGACGAGGGGACCTTCGAGGAGTTCGACGCCGGGGTGAAATCGACCGACCCGCTCAAGTTCGTGGACTCGGCGGCCTATCCCGACCGCATCAAGAAATACGAGAAGGAAAGCGGCCTGCCCGAGGCGGTCATCTGCGGCACCGGCAAGATCAACGGCATCGCCGTGTCGCTCGCCGTGATGGATTTCCGGTTCTGCGGCGGCGCCATGGGTTCGGCGGCCGGCGAGAAGATCACCCGCGCCATCGAGCGGGCGCTCAAGAAGAAGATCCCGTGCATCATCGTCAGCGCCTCCGCGGGCGCCCGCATGCAGGAGGGTATCTTCAGCCTGATGCAGATGGCCAAGACCAGCGCCGCGCTCGGCCGGCTGGCCGAGGCGAAGCTGCCCTTCATCTCCATCCTTACCTACCCGACGACCGGCGGCGTCAGCGCCAGTTTTGCCACGCTGGGCGACGTCATCCTATCCGAGCCCGGCGCACTCATCGGTTTTGCCGGCGCCCGCGTCATCAAGGAGACGACGAAGCAGACGCTGCCAGCCGGGTTCCAGACCGCGGAGTTCCTGCTCAAGCACGGCTTGCTCGACCAGATTGTCAGCCGGCTGGAGATGAAGGACCGGCTCACCAGCATCCTGCAGGTTCTGCACACGCACCGCTTTGTCGCGCACAAGGTGCCCACGGCCTCGCCGTTCCCGGCCGCCGCGCCCGCCGCCGTCACGGCCTGAGACCCGGCATCTTCCAGCGTTCAACTCTGAACGTTAAACATCCAAGGCAACCGGATGGCATCTCCGAATCGTAATTTCGATCTTGAGGAGCGTTTGCTGGAATACGCCGCGTCAGTTGTCCGATTTACCGAGGGCATGAGCCGGACGCAGGCGGGAATCCATGTAGCCGGGCAGTTGCTCCGCTCCGGCACATCGGCGCTGCCCAATCATGGGGAAGCGCAGGCTGCCGAGTCCGCGGCTGATTTCATCCATAAGTTGAGTATCTGCCTTAAGGAATTGCGTGAAACTCGACGGTGGCTGCGACTGGCTCAACGTGTGCCTTTGGTGAAATCGCCGGCCGCCGTTGATTCATTATTGGGTGAGACTGAAGAGCTGATTCGAATCTTCTACCGCAGTATCCAAACGGCGAGGAAACGTGGCATCAGCCCAAAGGTCAAAAAATGAGCGTTGAACGTTCCATGTTGGATGTTGGACGTATCGCATCTCTTTCCGACTACGCGTCGGTGACGGAGTATCTGTATTCGCTCAAGGCCGGCGGTGTGAAGTTCGGCATCGACCGCATGCGGCGCTTGGCCGACGAACTGGGGCATCCGGAAAGCACGTATCCGGTCATCCATATCGCCGGGACGAACGGGAAGGGGTCGGTTGCGGCCATGCTGGAATCCATCCTGCGGGCGGCCGGCCGGCGAACCGGACTCTACACCTCGCCGCATCTCGTCAAGCTGGGCGAGCGGGTGCAGGTGGACCGGCAGTCGCTGACTGAGGCCGAGATTGTCGCCTATGCCCGGGAATTGCAGCCGGTCGCGGCGCGGGCGGCGGCCTTTGCGGCCGATGAACACGCCACGTTTTTCGAGTTCATGACCGCGATGGCGTTCCTGCAGTTTCAGCGCAAGCGGGTTGACCTAGCCATCGTGGAGGTCGGGATGGGCGGTCGGCTCGATGCGACCAATGTCGTGCAGCCGGAAATCAGCGTGATCACGTCCATCGGCCTCGATCATTGCGCCGAGCTCGGCGACACGGTGGAGCTGATCGCCCGGGAGAAGGCCGGGATCATCAAGCCCGGCCGTCCCGTCGTGCTGGGCCGGATGCCCGTGGCCGCCGAACGGGTGATCCGGGAGATCGCCGCCGCCCACCAGGCGCCAGTCCAATCCGTGCGGGAGATCTTTGGGGATGCTTTGGACAAATATCCCGTGACCAACCTGGAGGGCGACTACCAGCAGTGGAACGCCGCGACGGCGGTGCTCGTCGCGCGACTCCTGCCGGTCAACCTGCGGCCCGGCGAGGATGCGGTCGCGCGGGGACTAACCCATGTATCATGGCCCGGCCGCTGGCAGCGTCTCTGCGTCGGGGGACGATCGGTGATCCTTGATGCCTCGCACAATCCGGAGGGAGCGGAAATGCTCGACCGCAGCTTGGCGCGACTGGTCGCGGAGAGCGGTTGCCGGCCGATTATCGTGGCCGGGGCGCTGGGTGAGTTTCGCGCCCGGGCCCTGCTCGAAGTCGTGCTGCGCCACGCCCGGGAGTTGCACCTCATCGCGCCGCACCAAGCGCGGGCAACCCCGGCCGAGACGATGCGGGAGATGGTGCCGATGGCAGCGCGCCATCTCGTTCACACCGGTGAAGTGGGGCGGATTTTCCCCGACGCCGCGACCTGCACGCTGGGTGCACCCGGGGACACGGTGGTGGTGACCGGCTCGATCTACCTGCTCGGAGAAGTGCTGGAGCGGCTCGAACCCGGGCGCGGGGCCAGTGAGGGCCGGTTGCAGGATTTCTGATTTTCACTGTGCGCTTGTTTCCCGCGGATTCCGCTGCAATCGTGACGGGACCCTGATGAAACCCCGCCAGTCATTCGCGCCAGCCTTCAAGGGGAAACGAGTGCTCATCACCGGCGGTCTGGGTTTCATCGGCTCGAACCTCGCGCGCACCCTCGTGGCGCTGGGCGCGAAGGTCACGCTGCTTGACAGCCTGATCCCCGAATACGGCGGCAACCGGCGCAATGTCCGCGGCCTGGAGCACAAGCTGGACATCAATCTCGCCGACGTACGCGACCGGCACAGCCTGCCGGAGTTTCTGCGCGGCCAGCATTTCCTGTTCAACCTCGCCGGCCAGACGAGTCACATGGACTCGATGACCGACCCCGAGACGGATCTGGAGATCAATTGCCGCGCCCAGCTCACGTTGCTGGAGGCCTGCCGGAAGCACAACCCGAGGCTCCGTGTCGTCTTCGCCAGCACGCGCCAAATCTACGGCCGGCCCGACTACCTGCCGGTGGATGAGAAGCACCCACTGCGTCCGGTGGATGTGAACGGGATCAACAAGCTCGCCGGCGAGGAATACCATCTGCTCTACAGCGAGATTCACGGAATTTCCAGCACGGTGCTGCGACTGACAAATACCATCGGGCCCCGCATGCGGGTGAAGGACGCCCGGCAGACCTTCGTCGGTGTGTGGATCAGGCAGATTCTCGAGGGCAAGCCGATCGAGGTCTGGGGCGGGGAACAGCTCCGTGATTTTACCTACGTGGACGACGCGGTGGAGGCGTTCCTGCTCGCCGCGACCCATCCATCTGCCGTCGGCCGGGTATTCAACCTCGGCGGAGTCGGCCGGATCAGCCTGCGCGAACTGGCCGGACAGCTGGTGGACGTGGCGGGGCGGGGGAGTTACCGGGTGAAGAAGTTTCCCGCCGCCCGGCGCAAGATCGACATCGGTGACTATTACTCGGATTGCAGCCTGATCGAACGCGAGTTGGGCTGGAAGCCGCGCACGACCATCCGGCAGGCTCTGACGAAGACCATGGCGTATTACCGCAAGGAACTGCCGCATTACCTGTGAACAATCACAAAATCCTCCCGGCTGACCCCAAGGCCTCCTATCTCGCCGCGCAGACGGACATTGACGCCGCCATCCAGCGGGTCCTGCGGAGCGGGCACTACATCCTGGGTCCCGAGGTCGAGGCCTTTGAGAAGGAATTTTCCGCGTGGCTCGGGGTCGCCGGCACCGTGGGCGTGGCCAACGGCACCGAAGCGCTCGAACTGGCCCTGCAGGCGGCTGGCATCGGCCCAGGCGACAAGGTCGTCACAGTTGCCAACACGGTCAGTGCCACCGTGGCCGCGATCAAAGCTGCGGGCGCACGACCGTTCTATGCGGAGATCGAGCCCGCGACCATGCTGCTGGATGTTCCCGCGCTGGAGGCGACACTGGCCATGCTCCGCGATCCGAAGATCAAGGCGGTCGTGCCCGTGCATCTCTATGGCCAGGCGGTGGACATGCCGCGCCTGATGGAGGTTGCGGCGAAGCATCATCTGCTGGTCATCGAGGATTGCGCCCAGGCCCATGGCGCGGCGGCCGGCGGACGCAAGGCGGGCACTTGGGGGCAGCTGGCGGCCTTTAGCTTTTATCCCACCAAGAACCTCGGCGCGCTCGGCGACGGCGGCGCGGTGTGCGGCAACGACGCCGGGCTGCTCGAGCAGGTGAAGGCGCTGCGGCAATACGGCTGGCGCAAGCGCTACGTGAGTGAGGCGCACGGTCGCAACAGCCGGCTGGACGAGATGCAGGCCGCAATTCTCCGGGTGAAGCTCACCCGGCTCGACGCCGAGAATGCCCGGCGCACGGCCATTGCCGGGATGTATCTGGCGGGACTGAAGGGCACTTCGCTTACCCTGCCGGTCGTGGCGGAGGGACGCACGCATTGCTGGCACCAGTTCGTGGTCCGCACACCCCGGCGTGATGAGCTGAAGGCGTACTTGGAGAAGAAAGGCATCCTGTGCGGCGTGCTATATCCGGTGCCGATCCACCGCCAGCCGGCGTATCACGACGCCTCGCTCTCTTTTCAACACACGGAGCAGGCCTGCGACAGCGTCCTGTCCCTGCCGATGCATCCCGGGCTGAGCGATGACGACGTGGCGCGGATCATCCGCGAAGTCACGGGCTGGACGGCGTGACGGCAGTCGCTGGCGCTGGTGCGAATCTTCCGTAGCGGAGGAAATGGATCGTATCCCGGATCGCGCGGGAGTTCTTCATGAGGTAAGGATGGGTCGCGTGGATGACGAGGTGGGCCTTCATGCCTGCGACCTTGGTGCGTTCGATCGAGACTTTGCCATCGTCGGGGCCGGGAATCATGAAGCTGTTGATCCAGTTGATGGAGCGGTCACCGGCGATCACGCCCAGGTCGAAATCCACCGGGCCGAGTCGATTGGGCACGGAATCGGCTCCCGTGCCGAGCTGCTTGCCCGCCGGTCCATTGATTGCCTGGAAAAGGCTGGTATCGCCCAGCAGATCCACGACCTCGCTGCCTTGGTTGGGCGGGCCGAGCATGACCACACGGCCGAGCCGATCGAGACGGGTGGTCTTGAGATACTGGCGGACGAGAATGCCGCCCAAGGAGTGGGTCACGAAATGGATTTTTTGCGCCGTTTTCACCGCGGGGTTATCCATGGCATCTCCGATCACCTTGCCGGCCAGTTCCTCAATCGTAGCCGTTCGGGAAGGGTAATTGACGTTGAGGACCGTGTAGCCTTCCAGTTGGAGCGCCGTGGCCATCTTCGCCATTGACGCATCCGAGCGGGCCAGGCCGTGCAGCAGAACCACCACCTCGGTACCCGGTGAGGGCGTGGCAAGAGCCAGCAGGCAGATGAAGGCGCATGACGCAGCGCGCATGTGTCTATGGCCAGTTACGGAGCAGGCTGACGTAAAATCCGTCGGTGTTGCGGGTGCCCGGCAGCAGGAGCGTGCCGAAGCCGTCGAAGGTGCCGCCATGGGTGTCGGCCGAGGGCTCGGGTTTGAACTGCGGGTGTGCCTTCAGGAAGGTGGCGACGACATCGTGGTTCTCATGATGACTGAGTGAGCAGGTGGCGTAGATGAGAAGTCCGCCGGGTTTAACCCGCGAGACCTGGGCGGCGAGGATCTCCAGCTGGGTCTTGGTGAACGAGGCGATGGTCTCGGGCTTCACATACCACTTGAGGTGCGGCTGGCGGCGCCAAGTGCCGGACCCGGAGCAGGGGGCATCCACGAGGACGCCGTCGTATGACCCCTTGGGTTCGCGGACGATGGTGATGTTCGTGAGCCGGGCGCGTTTGGCCCGGTCATCGAGCTCGTCGAGGATGTCAGGTCGGATATCGGTGGCGTCCACGTGGCCGGTGTCACCCAGCATCCGCGCAAGCTGGAGGGTCTTGCCTCCCGCCCCGGCGCAGGCGTCGAGCCAGCGGCCGCCCGGAGTGACCGGGGCGCAGGCCAGCACGAGCTGGGAGCCAAGGTCCTGGATCTCTAGAAAGCCGCGGCGGTAGGCGTCGGAGCCCGCGACCTCCGCGTTGGGCGGCAGGCAGAGCGCGTCGGGGAAATCGGCCGGCTGGTCAAAGGTCCATTGCCGCGCGCGGAACTCGTCGAGCACGAGGGCGCGATCATTGCACTGGATGCGAACCCAGACGCCGGCCCGGCTACTCAGGGCGTCGAGGTGCGGCGGTTCGAAGGCGGCGGGACAATGCTCGCGGAACCATGCGGGCAGCAGGGCGGCGGGGAAAAAATCCGGAGCAGGCAGCAGGGAGCAGGGGGAGGTGTCGGAAACCTCCACGGGATCGCCGGGCCCCGTTAATCGGGTCAAGATCGCGGCTTTTTCCGCGAGCGAGTCCGGCACGGCCGGCCAGTCGGCGCAATAGGCGGCGCGGTAGGGGGCGGTGGGCTTCAGCTCCGGGGCCAGCCAGGCCGTGATCTTGGCGGCGAGGTCGGGACTGCCGTCGAGCAGCGGGTTGATCCAGGGGAAGAAGCGCAGGTAGGTGTAGACGAGTTCGCGGTAGAGCTTGCGGTCGCGGGAGCCGATGGCGCGGTGGCGGGCGAAGAGTTCCTTGATGCGCCGCGGCAGGGCGCTGTCGCGGCCGATGTGCGGACGCAGCTCGGCCACGAAGGCGAGGAACAGGCGCTGCTGGTTGGCGGCGATAGACGGATTCATGAAGTCAGTTGAACCACAGAGACACAGAGGGCACAGAGCAAGGCATGGAAAGGGCCACAGACTTAGGATCTTTCTCCGTGTCCTCTGTGCCTCCGTGGTTGAATTCAGCTGCCTAGAACTTCAACAGCTCGACCTCGACGTTGAGGGCGAAGGAGCTTTCGCGGCGGGGGCCGTCAAAGAAGGAGACCTCGTACTTGACCGCCCAGGTCTGGCCAAGGCGCTGCCAGACACCATAGCTCTGCTCGTTGAAACGATTGCGGCGGCCGTCGTAGCGCCAGAGGGCGGTGACGTCGTAGGACTCGTTGAGCCGGCGGCGGTACTCGAGGAAGTACTCGTCGTAGTCGTTGCGCAGGTAGTGCGTGGCGAGGCGGAGTGACCACCATTCCTGGTCGACCAGCGTGATGCCGGTGTTGAGCTCCTGCTGCCGGGTGGAGTGGGGATTGAACCGGTGAAACAACTCGAAGCGCACCCACGGCGCGGGCGTCAGGGCGATCTCGGTGTAGATATCGGAGAGATAGCGCTGGCCGACAGCGGGATCAAAGCGGTAGTCGGTGGCGAAGTTGAGTGCGGCGAGATTGCGCGAGCCATACTTGGGATCGCGGGTCTGAAGCGTGTTGTTGAAGGAGAACCGGACGGTGTTGAGCGCGGTGAGATCGTCGAGGTTGCGGGAGTCCCCGATCGAAAGGGGCTGCAGATAGGTCGAGAAGACCCGGCGGTCGATCGGAGGGATGTAGGCGCGCCCGTGGGCGGCCTCGGGGGCATAACGATAGGAAAGTTTCGGTTCCACGAGGTGGCGGAGGCCGTCGATTTCCCAGATTTGGCTCTTGAAGTCGGAGGTGCCGCTGGCGAGCAGGCGGGCATCGAAGCCGACCTCGCCAATCGCGCGGGTGTACTCGTCCTTGCCCGCGAGGGCGTCGGTGTAATGGGTCACCCGGCCACCAGCGACCGGAGTGAAGGTGAACCACGGGGTCGGGGCAATCGGGCGCTCGATGCCGTAGTAGGCGTCGAGGCGGTTGGTGCGCAGTCGCGGATCGGTCCCGTAGGCGTCGGACTCGAGCGCGACGGCGCTCGCGCTCAGGCGCTGGTAGGAGCCGAGCGGAGCCGCGACCGGCAGGAGATCGAAGCGGAGCTCGGGCAGGCGCTCCTGGATGCGGTGGTATTGGTTTGGATGAAAGCGGGCGAAGGCGCTGAGTGAGGCGTTGTCGGTGGCGTAAGCCGCCTCGATGAAGGAGTCCGGCTGTTGGACGCGGTCGAATTCCTTGTTCCGGAAATCGCGCAGCACCTCGGAGTCGCTCCAGTAGTTGAACTGGCCGTTCAGGGTGAAGTGCTCGCCCTGGGTCTGGCGGTGTTCCCAGGTGAAGAACCTGCGGTCACGGGGCACGATGGCGCCGAGGATATCGGTGCCGCGGTCCCCGCTGTCGCTGATGTACCCGGAGCGAAAAAAACCATCCAGGGTGCTGTGTTCACCCGCATGATGGTAGCTCCCGGAGGGCCCGACCATGACTCCGCGGGCGGAGTAGAGGCCGACGTCCGCCCCGACTTGCACGCCCTCGGCGACCGGCAGGTGAAAGCCGATCTCGGAGAAGACGCCGAGTCGTCCGCGGTAACCGACGGTGGCGCTGACGTACGAGATGAAATCCACGTCGAGGGAATGCTCGAACTTGGGCAGGGTGATGAAATGCCCGCCGTGCAGGCCGATGCTCAGGCCCTCGGCGCTGACGATCCGGTCCTTGGCGTAGGTGAGGCGGTTGGCGCGGATTGAGGGGGTATAGCTGGCGTTTTCGCGGAAGAAGACCGTGGCATTGGTGAAGACCAGCACGTCGAACGTGCCCTCGACGGTCTCGCCCGCAACATAGACGGGAAACTGGCCGGCCCGGAGATTGCGCGCGGTGAGATGGCCGTTGGGGGTGTGATAGGTGCCTTCGTCGGCGACGAGCCGGCGGGCGCCGGAGGTGATGATCAGGTGCCCCCGGGCGGTGGCGGTCTCGCTGGCGGCGTTGTAGCGGATTTCGTCGGCCGTGAGCACCATGGCGCCCAGGACCAGGCGGGCGTCTCCAGTCACGATCACGTCTTTCGTGGTGCCGTCGTAAACCGAATTTCCCCCGGTCAGCTCGGGCTGGCCGGACTGGGCGCGGGCCACGGCGGCGGTCAGGGCCAGGACGGCCCCGAGCGCGGAGAAGAGACGCAGAACTCGGGCAAATAGCATCATGATTGGAGTGGCGGCTGGCACGGGTAGGTGCAACGAGATTTCCATCATTTACCCGCTGGTCGGGAGAATGTTCCGTTTCGGCTAGACGATAGGGTTTGAGACGGCAGAGTGGAGGCCAACCCACCGTGATCATCCCGGCACCA
>Ga0255338_1005471_pt1 | contig 11667 bp, 11 predicted proteins | sample MeOH1_35cm_T4_19_FD_203715 | JGI IMG/M metagenome (GOLD analysis project Ga0255338, IMG submission 203715) | Sandy soil microbial communities from University of British Columbia, Vancouver, Canada - MeOH1_35cm_T4_195 | ecosystem: Engineered > Artificial ecosystem > Sand microcosm > Unclassified ... | reverse complement strand
CCGTCGCCGCCGTGATCTTCGTGCTGCGGCCGCTCGGGGCGGTCTCGGGCGAGCTGGAGCGGCGCGGCCCCGGCGAACTGGCGCCGCTGGCGGCGGCGGACCTGCCGGCCGACGTGCGGCCGCTGGTACAGGCCATGAACCACCACATGCACCGCGTGGAGCAGCTCGCCGGCCGCCAGCGCGCCTTCCTCGACGATGCCTCGCACCAGTTGCGCACGCACCTGACCACGCTGCGCATGCAGGTCGACTTCGCCCTGCAGGAGCCCGATCCGGCCCAGGTCCGCACCACCCTGGCCGCGCTCTCGGCCGAACTGCAGCGCGCCGTCCGCAGCACCAACCAGCTGCTGGCCCTGGCGCGCAGCGACACCGCCCAGCTGGAGCCGGGCTGGTTCGCGCTGCGGGACCTGCTGGACGAGGTGGCGCGCCAGTTCCTGCCGTCGGCACGCGCCAAGGGGCTGGACCTCGGCATCGAGGCCGAGCCGCAGCAGGCCCGTGGCGACGCCGGCCTGCTGCGCGAAGCGCTGTCCAACCTCCTGGCCAACGCCATCGCCTACGTGCCGCGCGGCAGCGTGACCCTCGCGGCCGCCGGTGACGGCCTGGGCTGGAGCCTGAGCGTCGAGGACACGGGCCCGGGCCTGCCGGCGGACCTGCGCACCAGTGCGGGCAGCCGTTTTGTCCGCAGCGGCCACGCCACCGGCGGCGGCTCCGGTCTGGGCCTGGCCATCGCGCGGTCGGTCGCCCAGCGGCATGGCGGGGTGTTGCGGCTGGAGCCGGGGCGGCATGGCAGCGGCCTGCGGGCGACCCTGTGGTGGCCCCGCGGCGAGCGGACGGACGGCGATTGAGATGCGGCGGCGCGACCTGCTCCTGCTGTTGTCCGCGTTGCACGCGCAGGCGCGCTCCGCGGCGCTGCCGCGCGTGGAATGCATCGCTCCCGCCAAGCCGGGCGGGGGCTTCGACCTGACCTGCCGCCTGCTGGGCGAGATGCTGCGGCTGCCGCTGCCGTACCCGGTCGCCGAGGTCGACGTGAAATACCTTCCCGGGGGAATCGGCGCGCTCGCGTTCGACCGTGCCGTGTCGCAGCGCTGGAGCGATCCGCGCAGCTTCGTGGCCTTCTCCACTGGATCGCTGCTGAACCTGGCGCAGGGCAAGTTCGGGCCGCACGGCCCGCGCGACGTGCGCTGGCTCGCCACCCTGGGCACCGAATACGGCGCGATCGCCGTCCGCAAGGACTCGCCGATCCAGTCGCTGGCCGGCCTGCGGCACATGCTGCGGCGCAATCCGGCGGCGGCGGTGTTCGGCGCCGGGGGCACCGTGGGCAGCCAGGACTGGGTCAAGGCAGCCCTGCTGGTGAAGGCGGCGGGGGGCGACCACAGGGCCATGCGCTTCGTGGCGTTCGAAGGAGGCGGACAGGCGCTCGCGGCGCTCAAAGGCGGGCACGTCGACGTCTTCTGCGGCGACATGCTGGAAGCCTCCGAGGCCATGGGAGGAGGCGAGTTGAAGCTCATCGCGGTGCTGGCGCCGCAGCGCCTGGGCGGGCGTTTCGCGACGGTCCCGACCGCGCGCGAGCAGGGCATCGACCTCGTCTGGTCCACGGTCCGCGGCCTCTACATGGGGCCGGCCGTGCCGGACCGCGACCACGCGGAATGGACGCGAACGCTGCGCCGCATCATGCAGCGGCCCGAGTACGGACAGCTGCTCGCAAAATACGGCCTGCAGCCGCACACGCTGGCCGGGCCGGAACTGGATGCGTACGTGGCCGCGCAGGTCGCGCACTTCGCCGAGCTGGCGCGCTCGCTGCACCTGCGGGTGCGGTGAGCGTCCCGGCGCCCATGGCGGCGAGCCGGCCGCGCGGGCCGGTCAGCCCGGTGCTGCGGGCACGCGACCGGTCAAGGGATACTGCGGATCGTTGTAACCGTGCGTGGACGCATAGCCGGGCGGCACCAGCCGGTCTACCAGGGCCTCGTCGTCCGCATCGAGCCGCAGCGACAACGCCGCCACGTAGTCCCGCCACTGGTCCAGCGTGCGCGGGCCGCCGACCACGCCATTGACCAGCCGGTTGTTCAGGACCCAGGCGATCGCGAACTGCGTCGGGCTCATCCCGCGGCGGCGCGCGTGCTCCTTGAATTCCTGCGCCAGCGCCAGCGACTCGGTCCGGAATTCGGTCTGCAGGATCCGCTTGTCGCCGCGCGCGGCGCGGCTGCCCGCCTGCGGCGCGGTCCCCGGCTCGTACTTGCCCGTGAGCACGCCGCGCGCCAGCGGACTGTAGGCGACCACTCCGACCCCATAGTGGTCGCAGCAGGGAAGCAGCTCGGTTTCGATCAGGCGGGTGACGGCGCTATAGGGCGGCTGGCAGACGATCGGCGGCGGCACGCCCATGCGCCGCGCGGTCTCCACCACCCGCGCGATGCGCCAGCCGCGAAAGTTCGACAGTCCGTAGTAACGGATCTTCCCCACGTCGATCAGCCGTCCCATGGTCGAGAGGGTTTCCTCGATCGGCACGCTCTCGTCGTCGCGGTGCATGTACCAGACGTCGATCCAGTCGGTGCCCAGGCGCCGCAGGCTGTGGTCGACCTCCTGCAGCAGCCAGCGGCGCGACAGGCCGCGATCGTTCGGTTCGTTCCCGACCGGATTCGCCACCTTGGTCGCCAGCACCCAGCGGTGGCGATCGGCGGCGATCAGGCGGCCGACGATGCGCTCCGATTCCCCACCGGCGTAGTTGTCCGCCGTGTCGATGGCGTTCAGGCCGGCCTCACGTGTGGCCGCGACGATGTTGCGCGCCTCGTCCTCGCTGGTCTGGTCGCCGAACATCATGGTCCCCAGCCACAAGGGGGGCACCTTGAGGCCGCTGGCGCCGAGCGGCCGGCAGGTCACGCGCGGCGTCATTCGACGGTGAGCTTGATCTGCCTGACCACCGACTGGAAGGCGTCCAGTTCGTTCCTGATCTGTGCGGCCATCTGCGCCGGCGTGTTGCCCACCGGCTCCGATCCCATCTCCAGCATCTGCTTGCGGACCTCGGGCATGTTGACGATCTTGACAAGCTCGGCGTTGAGCTTGTTGACGACGTCGGGCGGCGTCGCCGCGGGCGCGAGGATGCCGAACCAGGTGCCGACGTCGAACCCCGGCAGCACGGTCTCCGACAACGACGGAACGTCCGGCATGGCCGAGGAACGCTTGGCGGTGGTGACCGCCAGCGCCCGCGTCTTGCCGGCCTTCACCTGGGGCAGTCCGGAGGTGACGGTGTCGAACATCAGCTGGATCTGCCCGCTCAGCAGGTCGGCGACGGCGGGCGAACTGCCCTTGTACGGCACGTGCATCAGGTCGACGCCGGCCCGCAGCTTGAACATCTCCCCGATCAGGTGGTGGGCGGTCCCAGCCCCGGCCGAACCGTAGTTCAGCTTGCCGGGCTGCGCCTTGGCAAGGGCGACGAACTCCTGGATGGTCCTGGCCGGCACGCTGGCGTTGACCACCACCATGTTCGGCACCATTGCGACCACGGTCACCGGCGCGAAGTCGCGCCCGAAGTGGTAAGGCACCTTCGCGTAGACGTTCTGGGCGATGGTGTGGTGGGCCGCTCCCATGAGGAGCGTGTAGCCATCCGGCGCCGCCTTGGCGACCGCGTCCGCGCCGAGCGTGGCGCCGGCGCCCGGCTTGTTCTCGACGACGACCGGCTGGCCCCAGTCCTGCGTCATGCGCTGCCCCACCAGGCGCGCCAGGGCGTCGGTCGTCCCGCCGGGGGCGAACGGCACCACGATCTTGATCGGGCGGCTCGGGTAGCTCGCGGCGGCGCCTTGCGCGGACACGGCCGCGGCCGAGGCAGCCAGGCAAACACCCAGCAGGGACTGGCAAAGCAGGCGGCGTTTCATCGTTGCTCCTTTGTTGTCGTCATTGGGCACCGCCGTCGGCGGCGGTCGTGTTCAAGTCGATCGCCCGCGGGGCGCGACGAATTCGCAGCCCCCGGCCGCCAGCGCGGCGTCGATCCAGCGACGGTCGACGCTGCCGTCGGCCACGGCCCGCAGTGTCGCACTTTCCTTGCGCGCCAGCGCCCTGGCCGCCTCCAGCACCGCCTCGGCGTCCGCGAGCGGCACTGCCACGACACCGTCGGCATCGCCGACCATGATGTCGCCCGGCTGCACCACCATGCCGCCGACCGACACCGGCACGTTGATCTCGCCCGGCCCGGCGCGCGACGGTCCGCGCGGCGTCACGCCGGCCGCGTAAACCGGCAGCTCGCACGCGGCCAGGAAGTCGAGGTCGCGCACGGCGCCGTCGATCACGAAGCCCGCGATGCCGCGCGAGCGCGCATGGCTCGCCATGATCTCGCCGACCAGCGCCTGCCCGACGTAGCCGCCGCCGTCGACCACGATCACATCGCCCGGGCGGGCCAGGTCGAGCGCCTTCTGGACCATGAGGTTGTCACCGGGCGCGACCCGCGCCGTGAGCGCGGGACCGCACAGGACGCAACCGCCGCGGTGCCGCGGCAGCAGCCCTGCGGCCGCCTGCAGGTGCCCCATGCTGTCGGCCAGATGCGCACTCGCGCATTCGCGCAGCGCCGCCACCAGCGCGGCATCCGGCGGTGGCGGGGCGGGAAGGATGCGGAATCCGGCCGGCATCGTCAGACGATCCGCTGGCCGAATTTCTCGAGCGCCGCCGGCGACAGCGTCAAACCGAGCCCCGGTTCCTGCTTCAGCTTCATGATGCCGTTGCGGATCTGCGGCGGATCCTCGTACAACTGGGCCTGCAGCGGGTCGCGCTCGGGGTCCGTGAACGCCTCCACGATGGCGCCGGCAGGACTGGACGCGACGATGTGCGCGTGAATGAAACAGTCGTGATGCGGCGCCACCTGGACGTGATTGAGCTCGCATAGCGCCGTCAGCTTGCGACCCTCCGTGAAGCCGCCCATCATGGTGCAGTCGAACTGCAGGATCTGGATCGCCTGCTCCTCGAGCATCGCGCGGCACCCGTAGCTGGTCATCTCGCTCTCGCCGCCCGAGAGGGGGATGCGCGTCTTCTGCGACAGCAGCTTCAGGCAGCGCCGGTCGTCTTCCCACCGCACCGGCTCTTCCAGCCAGCGCGGGTTGAGGGGCTCCAGCAGCCGCGCCGCCTCGATGGCCGTCGGAAGGTCCCAGGCGCGGTTGGGGTCGACCATGAAGTCGGCCTGATCGCCGATCACCTCCCGCATCAGCGCCATGCGCTCGATGTCCTCGCGCACGGGGATGCCGCCGGCCTTGGCCTTGAAGCCGGTGTGGCCCTGGGCCACCAGCATCTGCATCTCGTCGCGCAGCTCCGCATCGTCCTTGCCCTCGCGGTAGTAGCCGCAGGTGACGTACGCCGGCACCTCGTCGCGGAAGCCGCCGAACAGGCGGTACAGCGGCAGGCCCGCGGCCTTGCCGACCACGTCCCAGCAGGCGATGTCGACGGCCGCCGAGATGCGGATGAGCGCCTCGCGCGACCAGCCGCGCTCATTGGCAGCCTTGCTGGTCGTGAGGCCGAACAGCTTCTGGTACAGCCGCTCCGGCGCCAGCGGGTCCTCGCCGACGATCTGCTCGGCGAGGCCGCCCTTCCAGGCCTTGATGGCGAAGTCGATCGGCGTGTAGCTGGTCGCGAGGCCGAAGCCGTCGATCCCTTCGTCGGTGTACAGGCGCACCAGGATCTCGTTGGCGGTCGGAACGATGAAGTGGCTCGTCCAGTGGGGCCGCTCCGGCGGCGGGGCGCGCAGGGCGAACACTTCGACGCGGGTGATTTTCATGGGGGTTGCCGCAGGGCTGCAGGGCAGCGTGAGCTGGCACTGTAGGCAGCGGCTCAGGCGCTTCAAAGCGAGATATAACGAAGGCTGCTTTTGCCCTGGGCGAACGATCGGAGCGGCACCCCTACTGCTTATGCATTACGACCTGACGGACCTTCGCGTCTTCCTGGCTGTCGTGGACGAGGGCAATCTGTCCCGCGGGGCGGCGCGCTGCAATCTGGCGCCCTCCTCGGTCAGCCTGCGCATCAAGGAGATGGAGACCGCGTTCGGCGCGCCGCTGCTCCAGCGCAAGCCGCGCGGCGTGCTGCCGACCGCCGCCGGTCTGGTTCTGGCCGAACACGCGCGACGCTGCCTGGCCCAGCTGGAACAGATGCATGCCGACATGCAACCCTTCGCGCAGGGGCTCACCGGGCGAGTGGTGCTGTTCGCCAACAACAATGCCATCAGCTCGTTCCTGCCCGACGACCTGGGCCGCTTCCTCAGCGCGCACCCGGCGGTGCGCATCACGCTTGAAGAGCGCAACAGCAACGAGGTGATCGCCGCCGCCGTCGAGGGCCGCGCCGACCTGGGCATCGTGGTCGCGGAGACGGAACACCCGGCGCTGCGGTTCCTGCCGTACCAGCAGGACGAACTCGTGCTGCTGGTGCCGCTCGACAGCGCGTTGCGGCACGGGCGGCCGGTTCGCTTCTCCGAATGCCTGGACGAGCCGTTCATCAGCCTGCAGCCAGGGGCGGCCATCCACACCTTCCTGGTGAACCACGCGTCGGCGCTTGGCGCGCGCCTGGACGTCCGCGTGCGCGTGTCGGGCTACCGCGCCATCGCCCGCCTGGTCGCCTCCGGCGCCGGGATCGGGGTGGTGCCGCGATCGGCCGTCGAGGCCGGCGACGAGGTGCGCCTGGCGGTGCTGGCGCTCGACGAGCCATGGGCGCGACGCGCGCTGCGCATCTGCATCCGCCACGATGCCCCGCCTCACTTCTACCGCGACGAGCTGGTGCGGCACTTGACCGCGCCGGTGGCGCCAGGGACCGAGTCGCGGGATGCCGGCATATGACCATCGTAATATGATGGACATCATATTTGGCGTATGGTGCATCCCACCAGCATCCAGCGGGAGCCTTCGATGGAGACGACACCCAGCCGCAAGCAGTTGACGCACGACCGGATCGTGGACGCGGCGGCGCGCGCCTTGCGCAGCACCGGCTTCGACGGGGTCGGCGTCGCGGACGTCATGCGCCAGGCCGGGCTCACGCATGGCGGCTTCTACGCGCACTTTCCTTCCCGCGAGGCCCTCCTGGCGCAGGCCCTGGACCACGCGGGCCAGGAGAGCGCGCAGCGGCTGCAGCGCACCATCGCCGCCGGCAAGGAGCGGGGCGTCAGCGCGTTCCGCGCGCTGGTGGACGCCTATCTGTCGGAGCGCCACCTGCTGTCGCCGGAGGGGGGCTGTCCGGTCGCGGCGCTGGCCTCCGAGATGCCGCGCCAGCCGGGCCAGGTGCGCGAGGTTGCCGCGACCCGCGTCAAGTCCCTGCTGGCCACGGTCGAGGCCGCGCTGCCCGCGGGGCACTCGAAGGACGCAGCCCTGACGGTGGCCGGCCAGCTGGTCGGCTCGCTGCAGCTGGCGCGGGCCCTCGGCGACACCGCGCAGGGGCGCCGCCACCTCGCGACCGCGCGCCGGCTGCTGCTCGAGCAGTTCGAGGCGCCAAGCCGCTCCGGGCGCTGACCGCCCGTTCGACCATGACCTGTTCCACCGGCCAGAAATATGACCGCCGTCATATCGATCGAGGATCCCTCATGCAAGCCAACGCCGTCCCGCTGACTTCCCGCTTCGTCCATGCCGCGGCGCGCCCGCCGGTGGGAGCGGGGCCCGCCCCGGCGACCTCGGGGGCCGGCCGGTGAGCGCCGCCGCGGGCGTCGCGTCGGCGGCGACGCGAAGAATGCTTGTCGGCCCGGTGCTGACGACGCTGCTGCGCCTGGCCACGCCCAACGTCCTCGGGTTGTTCGCCACCACGGTGATGATCGGATTCGACGGCTACATCGTCGGCCGGCTGGGGCCGGACGCGCTGGCCGGGGTCGCGGTGGTCCTGCCGCTGGCGATGCTGATGCTGCAGATGTCGGCGGGCGCCCTGGGCGGCAGCACCACCGCGGTGGTGGCGCGCGCCCTCGGTGCCGGCGACCCGGCGCTGGCGACCCGGCTCGCACGGCACGCGCTCCTGGTCGGCCTCGCCGCGTCGCTGGTCTTCACCCTGGTCGCCACCCGCCCCTGGTTGTATGCGCTGATGGGCGCGCGCGACGGCACGCTGGCTCAGGCGATGCAGTATGCGACGGTGCTCTTCGCCGGCGCCGCGGCGGTCTGGTCCGTCAGCGTCCTGGGCGGCGTGGCGCGTGGCGCCGGCGACATGCTGGCGGCCTCGCTCGCGCTGATCGGCACGACGGCCATGCATCTGCTGCTGTGTCCGCTGCTCGTGTTCGGCGCCGGTCCGGTGCCGCCGTTCGGCGTGGCCGGCGCGGCGGCGAGCACCGTCGCCTGCAACGCGGTGTCCGCCGTCGTGCTCCTGGCGTGGCTGAGCCGCCGCGGCGGGTCGCTGCGCGTGCTCGGCGGGCCCTGGCAGTTGCAGCGCGCCGCCTTCGGCCGCATCCTGGACCTGGCGCTGCCGTCCGCGATGAACCCCATGCTGAGCAACGCGTCGATCGCGCTCACCACGGCCTATGTCGGCACCTTCGGCACCCTCGCCGTGGCGGCCTACGGCATCGCGGCGCGGCTGGAGTACATCCTGGTGCCCATCGCCTTCGGCATGGGAAGCGCGCTGACGGCCATGGTGGCCACGAACATGGGGGCGCGCCAGGCGGCGCGGGCCAAGCGGGCCACCTGGGTCGGCGCCGGCCTCGTCGTGGGCATCACGGGCGCGATCGGCGTCGCCGCCGCGATCTGGCCCCAGGCGTGGATGGTCCTCTTCACCTCCGACACCACGGTGCAGGCCGCCGGCAGCACCTACCTGCGCATCGTCGGCGGCTGCTACGGCTTCTTCGGCCTGGGCCTGGCACTGTTCTTCGCGTCCCAGGGCGCCGGCCGGCTCACCTGGCCGCTGTTGGCCAGCAGCTTGCGGCTGGCCGTCGTCGCGGCCGGCGGCTGGCTGGTGGTCCACGCCTTCGGGGCGCCCCCGCAGGCGCTCTATGCGGTCGTCGCGCTGAGCCTGTGCGGGCTCGGGCTGACGCTGGCGACGGCCGTCCATGTCGCCGACTGGGACAGGGCGCAGCGCTCCTGACCGCGCAGCGCCTCAGGCGGCCTGGGCGGTGCCCCCGAGCACCGCCAGGACGTTGCCCGCCGCGCCCACGCCCATGTGAACATAGGCATCGGCGGTCACGCCGCCGATGTGCGGGGTCAGGACGATGTTGGGCTCGCCGCGGAAGGGATGCTGGGCCGTCAGCGGCTCCTGCGCGAAACTGTCCAGGCCGGCCGCGGCAACGTGCCCCGACCGCACCGCATCGAGCAGGGCCGCCTCGTCCACCAGGCCGCCCCGCGCGGTGTTCACCAGCAGGACGCCCGGCTTGCAAGCTCCCAGCGTCCGGCTGTTCACGAACTCGCGGTTCTCCGGCGTCAACGGGCAATGCAGCGAGATCACGTCGGACTCGCGCCAGATGGCCGCCAGGTCCACCGGCCGCACGAACGCCGGCAGCGAGGATGCGTAGGGGTCGTGGCCCAGCACCGTCATGCCCATGGCGTCGCACAGGCGGGCGAAGCGCTGCCCGATGGCGCCGAGGCCCACCAGTCCGATGGTGCGCCCGTTCAGCTCCACGCTCTTGTGGGTGGCCTTGTCCCAGTGCCCGGCATGCGTGCGCGCGTCGAGGCGGGCGATCGACTTCGCGCAGGCGAGCAGCAAGGCCATCGCGTGCTCGGCCACCGCCGCCGCGTTGGCGCCGGCCGCCGCCCGCACTTCGATGCCGCGGGCCTGGGCGGCGGCCTGGTCGATGGTGTCGGTGCCGCTGCCGTGCTTGGAGATCACCCGCAGCGAACGCGCGGCGTCCATGACGGCGGCGCCCACTTTTCCGTACCGGACGATGATCGCGACCGGGTCGTGGCGGCGGCACAGCGCGACCAGGTCCGCTTCCCGGGGCGTCTTGCCCGCATAGACGATCTCGAATCCGGCCAGCAGCGCGACCGCCTGTGGCGCGAGGTCGGCGCCGGTGACGAGAACGGCACCGCGGCCCGTCACAGGCTTTCTCCTTCCTGCAGCACGCCGGCCCGGCACAACGCGGCGGCCAGCCAGGGCGCGCTGGTGGCGCCCTGCCTGATCTGGGCGATGCGCGCGGCCTCCTCCGCCACCTTCTTGCGGGCCTGCGGCAGCAGCGGCTCGACCCGCTCGCGCTCGATGACGACGACCCCGTCGGCGTCGGCCAGCACCAGGTCGCCCGGGCGCACGTGCACGCCGCCGCAGCTGACCGGGTGCCCGATCCGTCCGGCGACGTTCTTGGTCGGCCCGTTGGGGTTGGTGCCGACGCAGAAGACCGGGAAGTCCATCTCGTCGATCTCGAGGCTGTCGCGCACCGCGCCGTCGACGACCACGCCCGCGATGCCCAGCTGCTTGCAGGCGGTCATCATGATCGTGCCCATCAGCGCCGACGTCCGGTCGCCCTTGCCGTCGATCACGAGCACGTCGCCCGGTTTCGCCATCGCGATGGCGGCATGGATCATGAGGTTGTCGCCGGGGCGGACGTCGACGGTCAGCGCCGGCCCGGCGAGCTTCATGCGCGGGCGCAGGGCCGCGATGCGGCCATGCATGGCGCCGCGCCGACCGGCCACGTCGGCCAGGATGGCGGCCTGAAACGCTGCGGCCTGGCGCACGAGGTCGGGGGACACGCGCTCGTGTTCGCGAAGGATGTCGGTGTTCATGGTGGATGGATTTGGCAAATGGACGTCCCGGCCGGCGGCGAGGGCCGGCCTGACGGAGGCTGTGGCGAGCAGACGCCCCGCTCGGGGGCGGACGCTCAATCGATCCTGGCGCCCGATTCGCGGACGGCCTTGCCCCAGCGGACCATGTCGTCGCGGATCAGTTTCCCGAACTGCTCCGGCGTGCTGCCCGCCACGTCGGCGCCCTGGTCGCCCAGCTTCTTGCGCAGGTCGGGATCCTTCAGCGCCTTGTTGATGTCCGCGTTGAGCTTGGCCACCACTTCCCTGGGCAGGTTGGCCGGACCCGCGATGCCGAACCATGTGACCGCCTCGAAGTCCTTGTAGGACTCCGCAATCGCCGGCACCTGCGGCAGGTCGTCGGCACGCCGCAGCGAGGTGACGGCGATCGGCCGCATCTTGCCGCTCCTGATGTGCCCGATCAGCGTCGGGATGGAGGAAACGTACAGGTGCACCTGGCCGCTCATCACGTCGGTGGCGCCCTGGGCCGCCCCCTTGTACGGGATGTGGGTGAGCTTGACGTTGGCCACCTTCTGGAACGACTCGGCGGCCAGATGGGCGACCGTGCCGTTGCCGGACGTCGCATAGTTGATGCTGCCGGGCTGCGCCTTCGCGGCGTTCACGACGTCCGCGAGCGTCTTGTAGGGCGAGGCCGCCCCGACCACGACGACGAGCGGCGCGCTCGCGACCAGGCTGACCGGCGTCAGGTCCTTCACCGGGTCGTAGGGCAGCTTGGCGTACAAGGTGGGATTGATCGCCAGGTTGCTGGTCTGCCCCATCACCAGGGTGTAGCCGTCGGCCGGCGCCTTGGCCGCCGCGTCGACGCCGATGTTCCCGCCGGAGCCGGGGCGGTTCTCCACGACGAAGGTGTAGCCGGCGTTCGTCACCTTGTTGGCCACTTCGCGGGTGATCAGGTCCGTGCCGCCGCCGGCCGGGAACGGCACGATCAGGCGGACCGGCTTGCCGGGCCAGGTCTGGGCCTGCAGGCTCGCGGCGAGCGCGCAGCCGGCGAGGGTCATCAGCA
>Ga0255338_1005470_pt1 | contig 11667 bp, 7 predicted proteins | sample MeOH1_35cm_T4_19_FD_203715 | JGI IMG/M metagenome (GOLD analysis project Ga0255338, IMG submission 203715) | Sandy soil microbial communities from University of British Columbia, Vancouver, Canada - MeOH1_35cm_T4_195 | ecosystem: Engineered > Artificial ecosystem > Sand microcosm > Unclassified ... | reverse complement strand
GAACACCCGCTCAAGTGTCAGTTCCTTTGGCGTCGGTTTGTCCTGCGCCTGAGCGGAGATCACGGAAAGCAGCAGCGCGCCGACAGCCGCGCCGCTTTTCAGATATGGCGACATTTTCATCCCTTGCATGACGGCGCAACCGCCGCATCACATGGCGCAGAAGATTAGCGCCAAGCAGATGAAAAGATCAATGTTGGGAAATAATATTTCTCCGCCATGATCGCCCGGATCATGGTGGGCGCGACAGGGATTGAACCTGTGACCCCACCCGTGTGAAGGGTGGAAGCACCCGTTCCCAAGAACCTTTGTCGTTACTGTTATTCCCGGATTTCCGCCATTCCTTAAACATACGTGTTTCTGCGGTTTTTATCGAATTTAGAGGTTTATTTCGGTTCCCAGTGGGGATTTGGTGGGGTGGACTTTTTGGCGTTTTTGGGGTATAATATTCCTATACCCCACTGTATCCCCACTCACAAATGAGGGCCGTGGGAGAAGCAAAAACATAAGAAAGGGAACCCCCATATGCCTGAACCAAAACGCCCCATCGGACGCCCCGGACGCTACGCCAAATTTGAACGCTTCGAGGCCGACTTGCCGGACGTAATGTCAAAGCGCCCCGCCTATTGCGATGGGATCGGCCTGTTCAAAGGGGCCACGGGCTGCACGGTCTGGCTCAAGATCAGAATGCCGCTTGGCGGTGTTCACAGTGACCGCACGGTGCCCGCTGGAGGCTCTGTGGAGATCAAGAAGGGCAAGCGAGCCTCTTGGACATGGCAGGAGTTGATTGAGGAACGGGACCGGCTCCAGAAGCTGGCTGACCACGGGTTGCCGCTGGAGGCCCCTCAGGTGCCCACTTTTGCCACCCATGCGGCGGAATGGCTGGAACGGAAGAAATCGACCCTGAAGAGCTACGGCGTCACCCAAGGCAATGTGAACCGTTCACTTCTTCCGGCTTTCGGCAAGAAAGCGTTGGATGCGATAACCGTAGGCGATGTGAACAAGTGGATTGGCAAGAAGCGGGCAACGCTGAAACCCGGCACGGTGCAACGGGAGTTGAACACCCTCAACGCAATCTTGAATGATGCGGTTCGCAATGGGCTGATTGACCGGAACCCCGCGACATGGGCCGACAAGATCAAGGGTGTTGAAGGGAGGCAGCGGTTTGTAACTGAAAAGGAATGGAAAACCATTCTCGCCACTTGTGAACGTATCGAACAGGAGCAGGAGGACAAGAAGGATCAAACCCCGCATCGGATCAGGGGATGGCTTCGCCATTATGTTGCGTGGGCCTATAATTCGGGCATGCGGCGGGCGGAAATTCTGGCCCTGAATTGGGATAACGTCCGCGAAGTGGATGCGGATCATACGGTCGTCGAGGTACTGAACTCCAAAAGCGACAAATCCCGGTTCGTAAGCTGCACCCCGGATATGAAGGCCATCATCGAGGCTTTGCGGGCACTGCCAAGGATGGATGGGGACAACAGACTGTTCCCGCTGTCCATGACCACGCTCAAACGGTCCTTGGCGGCGCTGTGGAAGGCAACAGGGCTAAACGATGTTCGCCTTCACGATCTACGGCGAAGCCATGCAACCATATTGATGAGCAAGGGCATTGATCCTCGCACCATTGCGGGGCGGCTAGGCCATAGTGGAACGGCGATGCTGGCGAAGCACTATGCGGTGGATCGCGGCGACAAGGAGGCGGCGGCTGCCTTCGGATAAGGCTGTGGATCAATGCAAGCGTCTAGTCTGGGTCTAGTGAAGTCTAGCCACCGGGAAGGCAGGAAACGGCACCCAAACCACTGTTATGTCAGTTTTTACTTGACATTTTCGTGATTTATGTTATACTGATGGTATGGATAGGGGAGTTTTCCCTTGTTCATATTCCAATAGACCAGAGCCGATGCTCCGTTCGAGGCCCAGCTTCGCAACGGGGCTTTTGCTCGTCCAAAGAAGATGGAGAAACGATGCAAACTGAACCCGCATTTTATACCGATAAGGACGTAGCCCGTAAACTGAACCTGTCGCCCTCATGGGTTCGGGTCCAACGGCACAAGCGCGCCAAGGGCCTGCCCCACACCCTCAATGTGGATGCCCGCTATATCGGGACCTGCCCCCGCTATGTCCGGGGCGAGATCGAAGCCTTTGTCGCCGCAATCGCGGCTTAAAGGACGGACAGAACCATGTTCTATGACAAGACAATGCTGGGGGCGGATTATACCGCCTCCCCCGCCCCCGTAGATGCCCTACAGGCCATATACCCGGAGATCGCGTCCTCATCTGCACCTATCGCGCAATCGAGTCCTACGGCCTTCAGATTGGCAAGGGGGACATGGTTTGACGAAGGATTGGATTTCCGTGAACCGGAAGGGGATGCCTTCACCCGGCACATAATCGGGATGATTGGCCCATTTGAGGGACTGAAAATCGGACGGAGTGCGATCAAGGCGGAAAACCACTATATTCGTGTCCGCAAATTGCTCGCTAACGCATTGCGGTGTTTCTACTATTACGACCCGGCGTTGGTTTCCTTCTTCCGCAAGGCGGGCCGGTTCAAAGACAAACCTTTGTGGTTCACCGGCACGGGAATGCGCTGTGCAACCGACGCGCTTTTCAAAGCGGGACTGATCGACATGACGCCGGGCCAACCCGGCTCGGCATCGACCTATGAAGCCACGGAGGCGCTATTGTTCGCCGCCCTCGACTTTGGCGTAACAGAAGCAAGCCTTACCTACCGCTTGCCCCGTGAGAGGCTCGTCAGGTTGTATGAAACCAACCGCGAAGGGCCGTATGCCGATTTTGATCCGACCGACGAAACCCGGCAATCGACTGCTATGCTGGAAACCTTCAACGGGTTTCTGGACCAGCAGCACATTGCTTTGGATTTGTCGTTTGCCGAACGGGCAAGGGTTTTGAGGGGGTGGAATTACCAACGCCCGAAAGACATGCCCCGCTATCACATGCCCGAGTTGTTGCGGACGCACCTGTACCGGCAGTTCAACAATGGCTCATTCGAGGAAGGCGGACGCCTCTATGGCGGCTGGTGGATCGCGATCCCGGCATATCTCAGGCCAACGATAATCATCAACGATCAACCGACCGTTGAACTGGATTATTCGGGTTGTGCCATTCGGATGCTCTACCACTTGCGAGGTAAAGAATGCCCGGATGATCCCTATCGTTTGGAAGAAATCGCAGCCTTTGAAGCGGAAACAGGTTATCGGCCCGGTCATTATCGGGAAGCCATCAAAGCCCTTACCCAAGCCCGCATCAACGGGACCAACAGAGATAAGGACATGATGTGCGACCTGCCGGACGGGGCATCCTTCTCCCCTCGCTTCACACGCGATCAGGTAACAACCATGATCGAGGCCAAGCATGAGGCGATTGCCGACGCTTTCGGCTCAGGGGCGGGTCTCCGGCTTCAACGCATGGACTCCGACTTGGCTCTGACCATCGTAACAGGATTGATGGAAAAGGGGGTTGTTGCCCTTCCAATCCATGACTCTTTCATTGTTCAGGAACGCCATAAAGAGAAATTATTTCAAGAAATGAATGATAGATACAAGGATAAGTTTGGATTTAATCCAGTGATTAAATGAGGGTGTTGTTTCAAATCTCTCACATAAGGGATAAGTACTTACGAAGGCTGGAGATGATCCAGTTGGGTGATTTTGCCTGAATGGCGTCGCCGGGTACGATCCGTTCAACGTCGATCAGGTCGAAGCCTGACCGGACGCCTTCCACGGTAACACGCTGACCAAGGTAGCGGTGCGCCGATCCGGCAATATCGAGTTGCCAGACGCCCCCGCCTTCCATTTCCAGCGAATAGCCCCATTTACCGGGCCGCAATATGCCCGTTACCACATGTCGGGTGCCTCTGGGCATCCGCAATCTCCCCGGAAGCCGGATGCGGTACGCCCCCGCTTCGACTTCACACCTGATCCTTGGTGATCGGGGAGTTAGTAAACCGACGTAGATCGGTCCCTGCAACCTTTAGGCTGGAGAGCCCTGGACATGCGTCACAGGCTCCCCGACCATAAGGGTCAAGGATGTGTGGACTGCATCGGACAGCCCAACCGTCTACGTTCGGGGTTACTAAGCCCCGGAAGCCATGCGTGGCGGCTCCGCCTGCAACTATGGCGCGACGCGAGCCGGGAGGCAACCCGATAAGGTGCAAGGCTTTTGCAGCGCAGTTCCGATCAATCTTTGATTGCGCCCTACTACCGGGAAGTGGCATGCAGTCTGCTTGTTCGGGGGTGTGGAATGTCAATTTTGCCGATGGGTTCAAACTGGCGGCGCGAGTGACGGGGCATCAAGCGAGCGCAACCTATCTTGATCATTCAAACGGCATCAGCGCGGGACCATGTCAGAAGCAGACCTTGTACGAACAAGTAGGGATGGCGATCAATTTCATTACATACGCGCCGCGCGTTTGTGCCTTGAGCTTCTACAGTTAGGAGCCCCTCTCGTAGCAGTTACGATAGAGGGAACATCGCCTGAGGAGGAAATCACTCAGGGGTTGAACGTTATCGACCTAGCGCTTTATCATGGAAGCAGCGCTCCGGACTCAGCATCCCAAATCGCATATCGTCAGTTCAAACATTCAACGCGGCAAGCTGCGGAGGAATGGACGGATAGCGGCTTTACGAAGACCCTAGAAGGTTTTGCGGCACGATACGAAAAGCTCGTGGAAAGCTATGGGTCGGACGATGTCAGCAAGCGCTTTCGTTTCGAATTCGAGACGAACCGGCCGATATCAGCGGGGGTATTTGAAGCCCTCTCCGATCTAGCGGAAGGCCAAGAAAGTAAGCGTTCTGCCTATTTCCGGCGAAAGCTATCGCTAACGGGATCGGCTCTTCAGAGCTTCGCGAAACTTGTTCACCTCATCCCAAGCGTTCCCGACTATCTTACGCAACGTTCCTTGCTTGAGCAGGGCCTTGGAGCATACCTTCCCGATAGCGACAAGGATGCCCCGCTCCAACTCAAAGACCTAGTGACCCGGAAGGCTACTACTGAATTTGAGCGCAATCCGCAAATCAGACGCCAAGACGTTCTTGATGCAATTGGCACCCGAGAACACAGCCTTTTCCCCGCCCCCTCGCTTATAGAGACCCCTCAGCTAATCGTGCCGCGAGAGCAACTGCCGTCGATCGCCGCGGAGATCATCGCTTCCACTGACCCGATAATTATCCAAGCCGAAGGTGGTGTAGGCAAGTCCATCACCGCCACGACACTCCCCGAGCAACTCCCCTTCGGCAGCGTCGGCTTCGTCTATGATTGTTTCGGAAATGGCGGGTACAGGAGCGCTAGTGAGTATCGCCACAGGCCCCGAGATGGCCTCGTACAGCTAGCCAACGAGATGGCGTCAGCAGGGCTCTGTGATCCGCTCCTGCCCTCAAATAAAGCCGACGATAGCGCCTATGTTCGGGCCTTCATAAGCCGCGTTCGCCAGACCGCTGATCAACTGAGCAATAGCGGGACTGGCTTACTTCTCATCGTAATTGACGCCGCCGATAATGCCGAAACTGCCGCTCAGGAAGCTTCTGACGGGCCGAGCTTTCCGCGCCTACTTTTACGTGAAAAATTGCCTGCCAACGTCCGCTTGGTGCTCACAGCACGCCCTCATAGGGTGGAAAGCCTAGTACTACCCCCTGAGGTGAAGCTGATAACCTTGCAGCCGTTTTCAGAGTCGGAAACCGCAGCAAAATTACTTGCCCATTTTCCCGATGCAACGTCTGCCGATGTGCAGGAATTCCATCGCCTTACCTCTCACAATCCTCGCGTACAAAGCGCTGCACTAGCCGTAGGCGATACAGTCCGAGAGGTTCTAGCCCAGCTTGGGCCAACCCCTCGCACGGTAGAAGACACCATCAAGGAACTGCTTGAGAAGGCAGTAGCAAAAGCGCGGGATGTTTCTGCATATGAGCAACAGCAAATCGACCATGTCTGTGCCGCCCTCGCTACATTGCGGCCGTTTGTGCCGCTCGAAATCGTCGCAGCCACGGCGGGCGTAGGCGTTGAACTTGTCCGCAGCATAGCGAACGATTTGCAACGACCGCTGATCGTTCGTGAAGATGCGGTTCAGTTCCGGGATGAGCCAACCGAAACTTGGTTTAGACAGCGCTTTCGACCGTCCGGAACCGAGTTGAACGCCTTCATTTCCCGGTTAAAGCCGCTAGCGGCTCAGAGCGCCTACGTTGCCGCCGTCCTTCCCGCTTTGATGTTGGAAGCAGGTCTGTTCGATGAACTAGTCGAGCTTGCACTGACCGGCGAGGCACTTCCTCAAGGAAGCGCAATTGCTAAACGAGATGTCGAACTGCAACGACTACAATTTGCCCTTAAGGCGGCCTTAAGAAGCAAGCGCTATTTCGAAGCCATCAGATTAGCGATGAAAGCTGGTGGTGAAGCAGCAACCGACGAACGCCAGCAAAACCTGCTAAGCCAGAACACCGATCTCGCTGCCCGCTTCCTTGAACCCAATCAAATCCTTGAACAAGTATCGCGGCGGCTGATCAACGGCGGGTCATGGACGGGGTCTGAGCATGCCTACGAAGCCGCTTTGTTGTCGAGCAGCCCGCAACTTGTCGGAGATGCCCGCTCCCGCCTTAGGTTCGCTTACGAATGGGTGGGGCACTGGAGCCGCTCGCGGAAGGGTCAAGGAGAAGATCATTTCGACCGAACCGCGATAGAGGACGAAGACATCGCGGCATTGCAGCTTGCCGAGCTAAACCTTCATGGCGCTGCCATGTGCGCCCAGCAGTTGAGACGATGGACGCCGAGAGAGGTATCCTTCCGCGTGGGGCGGCTTCTAGCTAGCAGATTGATCGATGCAGGCAGGTTCACGGAGCTTGATGAACTAGCGCATGAAGCAGGCAACGACTTAGGACTTATCCTGGCCATCGCCGTGGAACTTGGTGCGATTGGTCGCATCCCGCCCCGGGAGCCAGTCCAGCGAGCGACGGCCTTACTCGCGAGCAAACACGTAAAAGTAGGAGCCCCGGGCGACTGGCGTGGAGAGGACACGCGCCTAATTGCAGTATCTGAGTTGATCGCTGCTGCCGTCATACTTCGCATCGCTCCAAGACGAGACCTAGCGAGGGTTCTTGATCGATATCTGCCAAAGCAAGCCCCTAGAGGATTGGCTACGCGCTTTCCTCACGAACATGATCGACGCCTTGCTTATCTCCGGGCGTACTCACTAAGGGCGAAATTGCGTGGAAGATCGGTTCACCTCACCGAACCCGCAGAACCGGAAATTAAGAAGGCCCTAAAAAGCAAGCATGGTGGTTACGGCTCTGACGCTGAACGATATAAGCGTGACATTGGCGCGTTATTGCCATGGCATGACTTGTGGGCGATGGTGCTGCTCAAGAAAATCGCTCCCGCCGATCTTTCAGCGTCCATCGATCAGGCCCGCGATAGAGCCAATCAAGCTGAGACTCGATCCTACGAAGAATATTCCGCGACCGGAGACGAGATTGGGCATATTTGGAGCCAAATTCTCGTTGCTGTAGCTGCCCCGGAGACAGAGTGGTTGAAACTCGACACCTGGCGCAAAAAGCTCAGGCACCCGCTCTTTACCCCTACACTAACCGCGATTGCGAGGCGTGCAGCGTCGTTAGGACATCATGGCTTTGCTTTGGACATCGCGGCAGAGGCTTACAAGCTCGGCGCGGGTGAGCGGGACGAAGCAGATAGCAAAGCCGATAGCCTAATTTCGGTGTGCCGGGCTGTGCTGACATCAAGCGAAGCAGAAGCCCACCAATATTTCAATGAGGCGATCATGGTAGCGAGCCGGATTGGCTCCGAAAACCTCAATCGCTGGGATGCCATTCTCCATCTCGCAAGCGCCAGTGCAGCGGAATCGATGGATGATCCAGAAAAAGCTTACCAGTTCGCGCGAGCGGCTGAACTAACATATGAATATGTCGCACGGGATAAGCACTTCCCTTGGGATCACACAGTTGAGGCACTCACGGGACTTTCTCCTCGATCCGGCCCAGCAATTCTGAGCCGCTGGCTGGATAGGCATTTCGGAAACGAATTTCGCATCCTCCCTGAGCTTATCGAAGCATTGCGGGATAATGGACGCCTAGACCCGATTGCCTCGCTTTGTTTGCTGCCAATGAGAGGGTGGTGGAGCTTACCCACAATTCTCGAAGCCGCGCTCAAAGCTGCGACCATCAAGGCCGAACGAACTTCGATTGCCACAGAGTTTCTACGTTATGCACGCTTCAAAGGAGGGACCTCCTCAGACTGGCGCAAAATAGGAAAAACTCTCAGCGCATTGGAACTCCCCTCCACCATAGCGGATGAGAGGGCTAAAGCTGCTGCTCGAACTGAAGACCTGAGGCAGCAAAGCGACAGAGTCTACACCACAAAAACGGACGCAATTAATTGGGACTCCGTTTTCAATGGCACCAATCTGCTCGATCCATTGAGCATGAATGACGCCATCACCCGATACAAAAAGCTAGAGGGCGGGTTTTATCCAAGCCGATTTTATGCTGCTGCAATTGGCAGGTTGGCCGCTGGCTCGGAGGCGGATTTTCTTGAGTCTCTAGCTCGTTCTAGGGCAATCGAGCGCTATGAGCTTAGCGGTCTACTGGAAGCAATTCCAACGAACTGGAAGTCGCGTATTTCAGTTGCTCCTGCGATCAAGGCACTTGTTAAAAAGGTATATCGCTTAGAGTGTTTCAACATCAGCGCGAGCCGCTACCACCAGCTTCTTCCGCACAAACTCGCGAGTGAAGCAAGTGGCCTGACAGTGCGGGAGCTTTTTGCGGAAGCAGTCGATGCGATTGGTCAGACAACAGTTCCCTCGGGAGCCAGCGACCTGTTCCAACTCGTAGGGGTACTCGCAACATTCCTGTCCACCGAACAGGCAATAGAAGCCCTCGGCTATGCACTCAACCTGCTCGAGCCGCTACATGAAGCCTCGGATGGGGACGGCCCTTGGTCGATTGATCTCATCCCTCCAGCCACCGTCGAAGCTTCAGTAGCCGGCTACCTATGGGCGGCGCTCGGATCGCCAGAGGCTGAGAGAAGGTGGAACGCTGCTCACTCTGTGCGGATGCTGGCGTCGCTCGACCGAACCACCATCATTGACCATCTTTTGGATTTTGCGAGCAAGGGATCAGCCGGATCATTTGCGGACACAGAACTCCGCTTTTACGATTTTCACGCCGCGCAGTGGTTTGTGATCGGCCTTGCAAGAGCGGCTCAGGAAAGTCCGGCGACCATCGCTCGCTGCAAAGTCTACCTTCTCCGGCAAACGTCCTCGGATAATCGACACGTAATAATTCGTTCGTTCGCCGCCGAAGCTCTATTAATCCTGCATCAACTCGGGACAATATCTCTGGAACAAGGACAGGCCGATGCGCTGGCGAATATCAACAAGTCCAAACTTCCGATTGTTGACTCCAAGAGCTTTGATATAGTGCGAGAGGGGCGCTCAGTTGAGCGAACATGGGACGACTCTCGCTTTCACTTCGGTCTCGATTTTCCGAAATATTTTCTGAGCCCGTTGGGCCGTGCCTTTGCGATCTCTGATCCAGAAATGGAGATTGAAGCGGAAAAGGTAATCAGAGACGACTGGGGGCTCAGTGATGATGGTCGTTACGATAAAGATGTTCGCGCTACGCGAAAATATTTCAGGGACAATGTGAGTCGTGCACGAGGGGAGGTTAGCGCCGTCGATGACCTTCAATTTTATCTATCTTATCACGCGACAATGACATTGGCAGGCAAGCTTCTCGACGAGCGCCCGTTGCATGAAGACCTCCAAGAGCCCGACGATGATTGGTACACGTTCCGGCGCTGGTTATGCTCGCAAGGTCTTACCCGAAACGACGGCCTCTGGTTAGCGGACCGTCGCGATGTCTCTCCCGAAGAGTGTGTTTCCTTACCGACGACAAAGGACGAAGATTGGCCATCATCGTTGGACGACGATGAGCGGATCGACAGGTTTTCTCTTCTCCCGGATGGGAGAGTCGTGGCGTCAGGGCGATGGACGGCCTACGCGGACAGACGGCAACAGGTAATATCCGTCAGAAGTGCGTTCGTCTCAAAAGGTACTGCTCTAGCCCTCGTCCGTGCGTTGCAGAGCCATGAAGGCCGATATTTCCACCGACTTCCTTATTCCAACGAGCAAGACAGCGAACTTTCAAACGGAAACTACATCCTCAAGGGATGGGTTTCTGACCTTGGTAATGATGAAGAAGGGCTTGATGAATTCGACGCTTGGGCGGCCGATGTGGAACATCGTACACTTGCTCCGTCTCAAGATATTGTCGCTCAGATGGGCTTGGAAGCCGACGCAACAGACCGAAATTGGTATGTGGATGGTATAACGGCTTGCACATCGGAAATTTGGAGCGAAGGGCTGCCTGATGAGGATGGACGACACAGTCACGGACGACGTTTAATAATTTGCCCCCCTTTCATTGATGATCTCCTGAGAGAGACCGGCATGAGCCTCATCGTAGAGGTGAGGGCAGAGCGGCAGATGGCCTATTCCCGATATGACAGTTGGCGAGAAAGCGAAGGGCGCGATGCAAGATCAACCACGCAAATCATCCTCTTCGAAGAAGGCAAAGAACCCGTCAGCGTCCGATCCGATCCTAAGCCTAGGCCGAAAGCTCGTCGCCGCTCTAAAGGCCGACGATGACGATCTCCTTTCGCAATGGATGGCGCATCATATCGCGGAGCTAATTGCTGAATGCGGCACGGCAGACGCTGCCAAAAGCAAGGTTGCCAAAGAACGATGCACCGCTGCCATTCTTGAGCTTTGGGCGCATCGTGCTTCGTTGACAGGTGCCTCCAAGCCATTTCAGGATCTCGCTCCAATCATCGAAACCTTGCGAGCACTCGATCCTGAGGCTGAGCATTTTTTCTATAGGCGCATGATCCCAAACATGGAGGGAGTAGCGAACGAGGAAGCAATGAGGTGGCTGAATTTCGCGAAAAATTGCGATGCCATCGCGCGAATGTTGATAGGCATTGGGATCGATAAAGCCTCTGAGCATGCTGGTGATGATGCTTCGGAGTGGGCCGACGCGGCCTCCAAGGCTGGCTCAGCCTCCGATTTTGATATCCAGATCAGCGATTTTCTTGACAGGCGATTGAACGATGCTGCGCAGGCTAACGAACGTCGAATTCGGGAGCTAAAAGAACGAATCGAAAAGTTGGAGTCTTTTTCGGCCATGGCATCTGCGCTCCGCACGGATTTGCAGAAGCAGATCGAGGATTTTGAAGGCGCGGATCATCCCAAATCCGATAACTAATAAGCGCCAAATTTTTTATGTCGCGTAAGAGGCGGATTTCTAACCGCGCAAGAGAGATGCGATTTTACCCCGCCCCCCCGGTAGGGCACCCCCTGCGAACCCAAGTATGATTCGAGCGGATCGCCCGGAAATGAGGCCACTTCCCGACGATTCGGAAGTGGGACGAAGCGGAGATTAACCCGGTCGCTAGTGGGGATACAGTGGGGTAAGAATGGGCACCATGTTCTTGAAGGCCGCTAAAGCCTTGAAAAACATGGTGGGCGCGACAGGGATTGAACCTGTGACCCCACCCGTGTGAAGGGTGTGCTCTACCGCTGAGCTACGCGCCCCCTGTAAGGAGGAGGCGGCCATTGGCATCCGCCGCGCCGCCTGTCAAGCG
>Ga0255338_1005469_pt1 | contig 11670 bp, 12 predicted proteins | sample MeOH1_35cm_T4_19_FD_203715 | JGI IMG/M metagenome (GOLD analysis project Ga0255338, IMG submission 203715) | Sandy soil microbial communities from University of British Columbia, Vancouver, Canada - MeOH1_35cm_T4_195 | ecosystem: Engineered > Artificial ecosystem > Sand microcosm > Unclassified ... | reverse complement strand
CAGTAGATTCAATCTGACACGCAATTCCGCTATGGCTCGTGCCGAGGAGACTCGATCATGCCCGTACTCGGAATCGGTGGATTGTTCTTTCGTGCAAAGGATCCCGACGCTCTCGCCGCCTGGTATCGCGAGAATCTGAACGTCGGCGCCGGCTGCGTCGCCTCGGCCGAAGGCACGCCCGACGAATGGGCCTGGCAGGTCGAGGGCGGGCCGGTCGTGTTCGCGCCGTTCAAGGCGACGACCGATTATTTCGCGGCTGACAAGCAATGGATGATCAACCTGCGCGTCAGCGATCTCGATTCACTGCTCGAACAGCTCAACGCAACGGGCATCGAGATCGAGACCCGTCCGGAATGGAATGATCCCGCGGTCGGGCAATTCGCCCGCATCCACGATCCGGAGGGCAATGCGATCGAACTGTGGGAACCGCCAGCGACGCCCGCCTGAAACGATGACGGCCCGCCCCTTTCGGGAACGGACCGCCACCGTGACGAAATGTCGCGAGTCTCAGAACTTCTTGCGCAGCGTCACGCCATAGGTGCGCGGCTCGCCGAGAAAGGCCGAGAAGAGCTGGTTGCCTACCGCAAAACTCGGTGATCCGAACTTCTGGACCTGCGAGACCGAACCGGCGCCCTGGAACGGCGCGTTGAAGGCGACCTGTTCATAGTTGGTGTTGAGCAGGTTCTGCGCCCAGAATTCGAGGCTCCAGTTCTGGCTCGGGCCGCGGATGCCGACGCGTGCGTTCATCAGGAAGAACGCGTCCTGCGCCTTCTCGGCAAACAGGTCGGAACCGGTATTATAGTCCGAGCTCAGTCGGCCATCGACGTAGAAGAGTGCGCTCAGCCCGTTCGAGCCGAGGCTCGGCGTCCAGCTGGTCGACATGGTCACCACGTTGCGCGGTGCGTTCGACAGTTGCTGGCCCGGCAGAAGGGCAAGGAACGGATCGAGCGCCTCGCCCGACTTGCTGCCGACCAGATTGTGCCGGTACCGGGTGTCGGCGAAGGTATAGCCCAGGTTCACCGAGAAGTTGCGCGCCGGGTACAGGCCCGCCTCGATCTCGACACCCTGCGAAAGGACCCCGTATTTCACGCCCGAAGTGCATACACCGGTCGTCGCGCTGTTGTCGCCGTCCGCACCGTTCAGGCTCGTCGAGCACGACCCGATATTCTGGACGATATAGTTGGTGCCGTTGAAGGTGTTCAGCTGGAAATTGCTGAACTCCTGCCGGAACCCGGCGACGTTCAGGGTGAACTTGCGCGAGCTGTACTTGAAGCCGACCTCATAGGAGTTCACCGTCTCGGGATCGAAGCGGAGCGCGCTCGCATTCGCGGCCGTGCGCGGGAAAAGTGCCGAACCGAGATCCGAGCGATCCAGATTGTAGCCGCCCGCCTTGTAGCCGCGCGAATAGCTTCCATACACCAGCAGACCGTCGACCGGCTTGTACGAGATCACACCGGTGCCGGTGACCTGGCCTTCGCTCAGATGATCGTTGAGCACGATCCCGTTGAGCGTCGAACTGCTGTTGCCGGTGCAGGTCAGCGTGATGATGCCGCCCGCGAGCGACGCCAGCGCGGCGTTCGACAGCAGCGGGCCAAGCGCGGCCTGCTGCGCCGGGCACAGCGTGTTGTTGTTCTGGAAGTTGGCGTTGAACACCTTGCGCTCGTGCGTGTAGCGCGCGCCGACCGTGATGCTCAGCCGGTCGGTGACCTTGAAGATATTGTGGGTGAAGACGGCGAAGTTCTCGCTCGTCTGGTTGTACACCGCGCGCTGATCGCCGAGATCGTTGACCTGGCTCAGGCGGTTGAGCCCCGAGATGATCAGCGGCGCGGCGGCGCCGAGCGCGCCGGTCAGCGCGGCGGTACCGGTCGCGCTGAGGCAGCCGGGCTTGGTCGGGTCACGCAGGACCGAGGCGGGATTGACGTTCGCCACGATCCGGCAGGCCGCAAACGCGCCATATTGGGTGCCGAACTTCAGGTTGTCGACGACCTGCAGGTCTTCATGGCTGTAATAGCCGCCGACCAGCCAGTCGAGCTTGTCGCCCAGCGCCGAGCCCTGCAGGCGCAGTTCCTGGCTGAAGGTGTGGAACTGGCGATAATTGTTCCCGTCATCGGGCCGGTACCCGATGTCCAGGCTGCCATAGTCGATGTCGGACGCACCGTCCGACTTGTATTCGCGATAGGCAGTGATCGAAGTGAGCGAGACGCCGCCGAACTTCCAGTCGATCTGGCCCGAAGCGCCATAATCCTTGGTCACATTGCTGTAGGCGCGGCCCGGCGAATTGGCGATCTGGCGGTTATAGGGGTCGCCAGCGCTCGGGAAGACGGCGCCCATGCTCTTCATGATATCGACGATCGGATTGTTCGCGGACACGGCATAGTCGCCTGCCACGCCCGGCGTCGGATCGGTCTTCTGCCGAAGATCGACATAGACGGCGCCGCAGCACTTCTCGTCACGGCGGGTATAGTCGGCGATCAGGCGCACCGACAGGTCGGCGCTCGGCTGGAACAGCAGCTGGCCGCGCACGAAGGCACGGTTGCGATCATTATAATCGGTCTTGTTGACGACGTCGTAATAGAAGCCGTCGCGCTTGCCATAGACCCCGTCGAGGCGGAACGCGACCGTATCGGTGATCGGACCGGTTACGGCGCCCGCAAGACGCAGATTGTTGTAATTGCCGTAGCTCGCCTCGCCATAACCACCGAAATCGAAGGATGGCGCCTTGGTGATGACGTTGATCAGGCCAGCGCTGGCATTGCGACCGAACAGCGTGCCTTGCGGCCCACGCAGCACCTCGATCCGGTCGACCTCGCCAATGTCGTTGAGGCCGGAACCGGTACGGCTGCGATAGACGCCGTCGATGAATACCGCGACCGAGCTTTCAAGACCGGGATTATCGCCGACCGTACCGATGCCGCGCACGCGCGCCGAGGCATTGGCTTCGCTGCCGGTCGAGGAGACGAGCAGCGACGGGGCAAGCTGGGAGAGCGCCCGGATATCGGTCGCGCCGGAATTCTGCAGCGCCTGCTGGCTCACCGCCGTGACCGCGATCGCCACGTCCGAGAGGCGCTCGGCGCGGCGCGTCGCCGTGACGATGATGTCGGAACCGCCCTCATCCTGCGCTTCGGCCGTGGCTGGAGCTGTGTCCTGGGTTGGCGTCGCAGGGGCCTCCTGCGCGAAAACAGGAGTCGCGATCGCGACGGCGGCAACCGACAACAGGTACGCGGACTTACGCATCAGAAACTCTCTCCATTATTTTTTGAGCTTTGGGTATCTCATGCGGCGATAGCTACGCAGGAGTGCACGTCTAGGAAAATCAACACCAGAAATTCTATTTTAGAATTCGAGTGATGCGAGACGGCCACAAAAGGTCCACTTCGGACGCAGGCGCGCAGAGGCTTACGCTACGGCACCGTAGCGTCGCTGAAGGACAGGCGAATCAAAAGCAGCCGCGGCGCGGGCCGCGGCTGCAAAAAATGACCCGAACGGGTGGATTTTTACTTGGGTGCGAGCACCATCAGCATCTGCCGGCCTTCCATGCGCGGATAGGCTTCGACCTTCGCGGTCTCGACCACGTCCGCCTGGACGCGCTGCAGAAGCGCCATGCCGAGCTGACCATGACTGAGTTCGCGACCGCGGAAACGCAGGGTGATCTTCACCTTGTCGCCTTCACCGATGAATTCGATCACCTTCTTCATCTTGGTGTCGTAATCATGGTCGTCGATGTTAGGACGCATCTTGATCTCCTTGATCTCCTGCGTCTTCTGCGACTTGCGTGCGAGGTTCGCCTTTTTCTGCGCCTCGTACTTGAACTTGCCCACGTCGAGGAACTTCGCGACGGGAGGATCGGCGTTGGGCGACACTTCGACGAGGTCGAGCCCGACGCTCTGTGCCTGCTCCATCGCTTCACGGGTGTACATCACACCGAGGTTCTCACCGTCCTGATCGATCACGCGGACCTTCGGCGAGACAATGAATTCGTTGAAGCGGGGGCCGTTAAGCGGCACGGGCGCCCCTTGCGGGCGCCGGATCATGGGAGGACGGATAGGTACTGCTCCTTGGTGGTTTGACAGGCCGATATAGTGATTTTTCGCGTGTTGGGGAAGATGCCCCCGGCTTTCGCCGGGGACAGCTCACAGATCGGGCGGGGTAGCCCCCTTTTTCAGCATCGCGATCGCCTCATCAAGGCTGAGGATCTGCTGCCGGTCGCTGCCGAGTTGCCGTAGCGCGACGGTGCCTTCTTCCGACTCGCGCTTGCCGACGACGAGCAGGTTTGGGACCTTGGCCAGGCTGTGCTCGCGCACCTTGTAGTTGATCTTCTCGTTGCGCAGATCGGTCTCGACACGCAATCCGGCCGCGGCCAGCTTCTCCACGACCACCCTCGCATAGTCGTCAGCATCCGAAACGATCGTCGCCACCACTGCCTGTACCGGTGAGAGCCAGAGCGGGAAGCGGCCGGCATGATGCTCGATCAGGATACCGATGAAGCGTTCGAACGTGCCCAGGATCGCGCGGTGAAGCATTACCGGACGGTGCCGATTGCCGTCCTCGCCGACATAGCTTGCGTCGAGTCGCTCGGGCAGCACCGTATCGGCCTGGATCGTGCCGACCTGCCAGGTCCGCCCGATCGCGTCGGTCAGGTGGAATTCCAGCTTCGGCGCGTAGAACGCGCCCTCGCCGGGCAGTTCCTCCCAACCATATTCCTCGGTCGCGCGGCCGGCGGCAGCCACCGCGTCGCGCAGGATCTGCTCGGACCTGTCCCACATTTCCTCGCTACCGAAGCGCTTCTCCGGGCGCAGTGCGAGCTTGATCGCATAGCTCTCGAAGCCGAGATCGCGATAAACACTGTCGAGCAGATCGCAGAACTGCCGGATCTCCTCGATCTGCTGATCCTCGCGCACGAAGATATGCGCGTCGTCCTGGGTGAACTGACGCACGCGCATGATGCCATGCAACGCGCCATGCGGCTCGTTGCGGTGGCAGCAACCGAACTCGGCCATGCGGATCGGCAGATCGCGATAGCTCTTGATCCCCTGGCGGAAGATCAGGACATGCGCCGGGCAGTTCATCGGCTTGAGCGCCATCAGCTCGGCCTTGCCCGACAGGATCGGCCCTTCCTCCTCGGCATTGGGGATTTCGTCGGGCACGACGAACATGTTCTCGCGATACTTGCCCCAGTGCCCGGACTGCTCCCACTGGCGTGCGTCCATCAACTGTGGCGTCTTCACCTCGACATAACCCGCCGTATCCAGCCGGCGGCGCATATAGGCTTCGAGCTGCCGCCACAGGATATAGCCCTTGGGATGCCAGAAAACCGAGCCCTGCGCCTCGGACTGGAGGTGGAACAGATCCATCTCCTGGCCGATCTTGCGGTGATCGCGCTTAGCCGCCTCTTCCAGGCGGAAAAGATGCGCATCGAGCTGCTTCTTGTTGAGCCAGCCGGTCCCGTAGATCCGGCTGAGCATCGCGTTCTTCTGGTCCCCGCGCCAATAGGCGCCCGAGACGCGCGTAAGCTTGAATGCCTGGGGATCAAGCCTGCCCGTGGAGGCGAGATGCGGCCCGCGGCACATGTCGAGCCAGTCGCCGCCGGACCAATAGACCGTCAGTTCCTCATGCTCGGGCAGTTCGGCGGCCCATTCGGCCTTGAAGCTCTCGCCCTGCTCGCGCCAGCGCCTGATCAGTTCCTCACGACTCCAGACCTCGCGCTTCAACGGCTTGTCGGCAGCGATGATCTTGCGCATCTCCGCCTCGATCGCCGGCAGGTCCTCCTCGGTGAAGGGCCGATCCTTCGGTGCGAAGTCGTAATAGAAGCCGTCGTCGGTCGACGGGCCGAAGGTGATCTGCGTGCCGGGAAACAGGCTTTGCACAGCCTCGGCCAGCACATGCGCATAATCGTGCCGCGCGAGTTCAAGCGCATCCGCCTCGTCGCGCGACGTGACCAGCGCGAGCCGGGCGTCGCCCTCGAACGGCCGCATGATATCGCGCAGATCGCCATCGACCCGGGCCGCGATCGCCGCCTTGGCCAGGCCCGGACCGATCGCCGCGGCGATGTCCGCCGGGGTAGTCCCCGGGGCTACCTCACGGACGGAACCGTCGGGCAGCGTTATGCGGAACATCTCGGACATGACGAAATCGGTACTTTCTGACGTTAGGAAGGTGCGCGGGCTTATGCACGCGAGGCCTATATAGGCAAGTCGCCGCGCAAAACGTAGCAATCGCGCCGCCGCTGCCCAAGCCCCCGAAAACCCCCATGTACATCTGAGGTTCAGAGTGTGTCGCTCCGCCGCAACACCGAGCCCGAAAAGCGACCGGCGCCCGAGCGGATTTCTGAGATACCAAGTTGAAGCCATTGTTCTCCGGCGATAAGCGCCGCCCGCTTGCAAGCGCACACCCCCAAGAAATTTAGAAATCATCATGAAGAAGTATCTGCTGACCATGGCGGCAGTCCTGGTCGCGACCCCGGCGTTCGCGCAGGATGACAGCGACAGCACCTTCACCGGCCCGCGCGGCGAAGTCCATGCCGGCTATGACAATGTGCACGCCAAGGTGACGGCGACCACGAACGCCGGCGTCACCGTCGCCAGCGGCAGCAAGAGCGGCGTCTCCTATGGCGGCGAGATCGGCTATGACGTCGCGATCGCGCCGACCGTGACGCTCGGCGCCTATGCCGGCATCGAAGGCGCCAGCACCAAGGATTGCACCGAGATCTTCGGCGGCGACGAAGCGTGCCTCAAGGCCGGCCGCAGCATCACCGCGGGCGCCCGGTTGGGCTTCAAGGTCCAGGATCCGTTGCTGATCTACCTGAAGGGCGGTTATTCGAACGGGCGCCTCAACGTGAGCTACGCCAATGGCGGCACGAACGATTTCCGCCTCGGCCGGAACTTCGACGGCTTCCACCCGGGCGCCGGTGCGGAATACGCCGTCACCAGCCTTGTCTATGGCAAGCTCGACTACACCTTCACCCAGTATGACGATTTCGACCTCGCCGTCGGCACGACCAAGCTGAGCACCAATGTTCAGCGCCATCAGGTCAGCGCGGGCGTCGGCTTCCGCTTCTGACATCAGGTTGACGGGGAAACGGGCATCCCGGCGCAGGCCGGGGTGCCCGTTTCCATAGGAACCGCGGAACGCACTGCCCTGCGGCAGATCAGCGGGCGATTCTCAGCATCAGCCCAGCCGCTTCGATCAGGGTGGCCCGCTCTGCCGGCGACAACTTCTCCGTCATGACATCGGTCAGCCAGGTCCGGCGCGCTTCCCCCGCGTCGAGCAACGCAGCGCGGCCCCTGATGGTGATCGTGGTCATCAGATGGCGACGATCCTCGGGGTCCGGGTTGCGCTCCACCAACCCCTCGCGCTCGAGCATGGCGAGCAGCCGGCTGAGCGACTGCGGCTTGAGCCCTTCCTCCTGGGCCAGCGTGACGCCAGCCATCGGCCCGACGCGATACAGTGCCGTTAGCAGACTGATCGCGCTGCCGCTCAGGGCACCGCGGGATTCGGCGCGGAGCCGGCGACTCAGGCGCGGCACCGCCCGTGCGATCAGCGCGACATCGAAACCGCGAACCTGTTCCGTCGACATGACGATACGCATACCATAGTATCTTGCCCGCATGAAACGGAGTCGGGCTAATGACACCAAGGCTGACGGCGATCCTCCCCTGCAACGACCTCGACGCGTCGGAGTCGTTCTACAACCGGCTCGGCCTTTTCCAGGACGAAGCGAACCGCAACGAACATCAGGATTACCGACCCCTCTCCGACGGGGGCGGCGGCGACATCCATCTGACCAAGGCAGTGGGAGGCCGGGTGGCCAAGGGACGCAATCCTTTCGGGCTCTATCTCTACACCGAGGATGTGGATGCGTTCGCCGCGCGCTTTCCCGGCGAGATCATCGAGAAGGACCGTGCGAGCCACAAGCCCTGGGGCATATACGAATTCGCGCTGAGCGCCCCGGACGACACGCTGGTCAGGATCGGATGGCCCAGTCGACGGATGAAGTGACGGGGGAGATTCGAGGAAGCGACATGCGCGATTTCATGATCCTGATGCACGACGATGCCACCTCGGAACCTTCATCCGACCTGTGGCGCGCCTGGTTCTCGTCCCTGCGCGACAGTCAGCGCTTCGACGGCGGCAGCTCGATCGGCATGGGAGAGACGTACCGGAAGCTGGGCGTACCGGGACACGCCAGCAGCCATCTGACCGGCTTCGTCCGCGTGCGGGCGGAAAGCCTGGGGGAGGCGCGACGCTTCCTAGCGGGCAACCCGGTGTTCGAATGCGGCGGCACCGTCGAGATTCGGGAACTGCCGCGGGACTGAGCGTCCCCCGCCACCCCAAGTCAGCGATGATCGCTGCCGAACGGCACCACCTTGTTATCCACGTCGTGACCGATATCCGCCGCCCCGAGGAACGGGACGCCCATCTCAGCGCACCAGCGCTCGATCATCGTCTGGACGCTGTCGGCAAAGGGCGGGTCGTTCGGGATCACGTCGTTCACGCGCCCGAGTCGTACGCCGGCAACGCCGCGCAATTGCGTTGCATGGGCCATCTGGAACAGCATCCGGTCGATCCGATAGAGCGGCTCGGAGGTTTCCTCGATCATCAGGACATGGCCGGCGAGATCGGGTAGCCATGGCGTACCGATCAGCGCATTCAGGATGGCGAGGTTGAAGGCGATGGCAGGGCGCTCGCCGAGGCTCGGCTCGAGCGCCGCAGGATCGCGGCGCACCAGCCAATCGAGCGTCCGCGCGATCGCCCCGTCGCCACCGGCGCGGGCGATCTCGCCGACGAGCGGCGCATGCACCGGACGGCCGATCCCCCGTGCATAAAGGGCGCCGAGCAGGAACCCGGCGTCCGAATAGCCGCAATAGCTCTTCGCCCCGGCCGCGGCGCCGAGCCGCGCCATCACCGCGTGCAGGATCCGGTTCGATCCATAGCCGCCCCGCGCGAACCACAGGGCGTCGAAAGCGGGATCATTGGCAAATTCGAGGAACGCGGCCGCGCGTACGTCATCGGTGCCCGCGAAATGGCCGCCATCGCTCAGGAAGCATTGCGGATGGAAGACGAGATCGACGGTCGGAAAGGCGACCGCGGCAAAGGCCGCGGCGCGCGCAGCGACCACTTGCTCGATCGGCCTTGCGGGAGCGACGATACCGATCCTCATGTCATCCAGTCCCGCTCTTGCTTGCCCCGCGTCCGAAATCCCGCGATAGCGCCGAGCCATGCACGACGGCAAATCCTACTTCTTCGTCGGGATCGGCGGCAGCGGCATGATGCCGCTGGCGATGATCCTCGCCGGCCGCGGTGCGGCCGTCGCCGGATCGGACCGGACACTCGATCAGGCCCGCCTGCCCGCCAAGTTCGACGATCTGCGTGCCAAGGGTGTCGCACTGTTCCCGCAGGACGGCAGCGGCATCGTTTCGCCCGACCAGATCGTGGTCGCCTCGGCCGCAGTCGAATCGACCGTCGCCGATATCGTCGCGGCTGACGCCCTGCGCGCAACGCGGATGAGCCGCGCCGAACTGCTCGCCAGCCTGTTCAACGCCAGCACGCTGCCGATCGGCATCGCCGGTACCTCGGGCAAATCGACCGTGACCGGCATGATCGGCTGGATCCTCCATCGGACCGGCCGCGACCCGACGGTGATGAACGGCGCGGTCATGAAGAATTTCGTCGCCGACGACCGGCCCTTCGCCAGCGCGCTGGTCGGCAGCGGCCCGGCGTTCGTCAGCGAGGTCGACGAGAGCGACGGCTCGATCGCGCTCTACTGGCCAAAGATCGCCGTGCTCAACAATGTGAGCCTGGACCACAAGTCGCTCGACGAACTGCGCACCCTGTTCGGCGATTTCATCGCTCGGGCGGGGACTGCCGTTATCAACCTGGACAATGGCGACGGCGCTGCCCTCGCGATGACCCTGCCGCCGGAGCGCCGCCTCACCTTCTCGATCGGGCAGGAGGCGGACCTGACCGCCCTCAACCTGGTCGAGCGCCCTTTCGGCGTCGATTTCAACCTGTCCGAGCGTAACCGCACGCCGATCCCGGTTTCGCTCAAGGTCCCCGGGCGTCACAATGTCTCCAACGCGCTTGCTGCAATCGGCGCGGCGCGGGCGGCGGGTGTCCCGCTCGACGACGCGGTCGCGGCAATCGGTGGCTTCAACGGGCTTCGGCGCCGGATGGAGCTGGTCGGCGAGGCGCGAGACATCGCCGTGATCGACGATTTCGGACACAACCCGGACAAGATCGCGGCCACGCTCGACACGCTCCATGCCTTTCCCGGGCGACTGCTCGTGCTGTTCCAGCCGCACGGCTATGGCCCGCTCAAGGTGATGCGGCGCGAACTGGTGGCGACGCTGGCGACGAGGCTGCGCGCCGACGACCTGCTCGTCATGCCCGACCCCGTCTATCTGGGCGGCACGGTGGCACGCGAGGTGACGAGCGCGGATATTGTCGCCGATGTCGCCGCGACCGGGCGCTCGGCGCTGCACATCCCGACGCGGGAGGCAGCCGCCGCGCATTTGGCCGCCGCGGCAAGGCCCGGCGACCGGATCGTGGTGATGGGCGCCCGCGACGACACGCTCAGCCAGCTCGCCGCCGATATGCTGGCGACCGTCGCGAACAAGGGTGGCAACGCCGCGCAGGCGTGATATCGCGGCCTCTTCGCGTACAAGATGAGGCCTGCCATGTTCCGCCGCCTGTTCCTCGATCATCCCGCCTCCGTCGGCGAGAGCTATGGCGAGCATTTCGGCGTCGCCTCGCGCTTCGGATTCCTGATGATGTGGGGCGGCGCGCGATGCGCGCTGCACGCGGTGCTGCCGTTCCTGTTCAAGACCGCCGGCAGCGACACGGTAGCCGCCCTCCACGCCGAACTGGTCACCAAACGTAACGCGGCCCGTGCGGCGCAGACTCAGATGAACACCGTCGAATATGTGATCTGACGGCGCGCCGCCGGCAGCGCCTGACACCCGGGGCCGCGACCTTCCCCCTCGGGAATCAGGACGGCAAGGCGCCTATTCGGCGCAGCGACAAGGCGGCTCACCCCCCGGCCGCGCCGCCGGTCAGAAAGAGGAGCAACGCCTCAGCCTCGATGACCAGCACGGGCCGGCAATCGTCGTTGACGACGATGACCCGGAACGGAAGCCTCCGGCCGAACAGGGCAGCGCGGCGCCTGGGCGGAAGCGCGTTCAGCACAGTATTCGCGCCTCCGGAAATGATTTCTACCCGTTCGCTCGTGGAAACGGCAAGCTCCGAGAGATGCAGGATATAGAGCGTCATCAGAGAGCGCAGCTACGCGGCGATCCGGAACTTTTCCTTCCCGCCCCGTGAAAGATCTCCCCGGCGGCGAAGCCTGTATAACGCTTGCGGCCTGGCATTTTCGTCTTGAGTGCAGGTGCCCTAAGCCTCGCCATGTCAGTCGCATACGCCAGGACCCGTACTGCTGTCGACAAGGCTTGGCAGCACCTCTCCTGGCCACCGCCACCGAGGCACGCGGCGGGGGCCAAGAGCGCGCACTGAGGGGCGCCACGTCCGGCCCAACCGGTCGCCGATATCGCGGCCCTTCACATGCCGTCCTGTATAGCTTCCTTGACAGTCAAGCACCCTTTACTGTAAAGCTTCCATTACTGATTCGAAAGGGAGCTTTACTATGGCCAAAAGCAAGGCGCTCCGGCGCTACAACCA
>Ga0255338_1005468_pt1 | contig 11671 bp, 9 predicted proteins | sample MeOH1_35cm_T4_19_FD_203715 | JGI IMG/M metagenome (GOLD analysis project Ga0255338, IMG submission 203715) | Sandy soil microbial communities from University of British Columbia, Vancouver, Canada - MeOH1_35cm_T4_195 | ecosystem: Engineered > Artificial ecosystem > Sand microcosm > Unclassified ... | reverse complement strand
CAGCACTCGCAAAGCCTGGAAGCGCTGCTCGCCCATATTCCGGGCCTCAAGGTCGGCCTGCCGTCGACGCCCGGCGATGCCTACGCCATGCTGCGCGCCGCCGCGCGCGATCCCGATCCCTGCATACTCTTCGAAGCGCGTGCGCTCTACCAGAGCAGCGGGCCGGTGACGCTGGGCGGCCCGGTGGAAGCGGCATGCGGCGCGAGGTTGCGCCGGCCGGGCAAGGACCTGGTGATTATTACCTGGGGCGCGATCGTGCAGCAGGCGCTCGCCGCGGCAGAGCTGCTGGCGGCAGGCGGCCGCGATGTCGGTGTGCTCGATCTGCGCTGGCTTGCGCCCCTGGACGACGATGCGATTGCGGCTGCTGTGGCCGCTTGCGGCCGCGTGCTGGTGCTGCACGAAGCCAACCAGACGATGGGTTTCGGCGCCGAAGTGGCGGCGCGCATCGCGGAGCGCTGGAGCGCGCAATTGAAGAGCCCCGTGCGCCGCCTCGGTACCAAGGACGCCCGTATACCGGCATCCCCCGCACTGCAGGCGGCATTGATTCCCAACGCTGACGCAATAGTCGCGACAGCGCTCACCATGCTCGAGGAGAAAGGAACACAACGATGAACACAAAACCGATGAAGCTCGCTGTCGCGGCATTCGGCTTCGCCGCAGGCGCGGTGCTCGCGCAGAGCGCCGCGATGGCGGCGGCCGCCCATGAGTATCCGACCAAGCCTATCCGCCTGATCGTTCCGTTTCCGCCGGGAGGCGGCAATGACGTGATTGCCCGGGTCGTCGGCCAGAAGCTCTCGGAGCGCTGGGGGCAGCAGGTGATAGTGGACAACCGCGGCGGCGCGAACGGCATGGTGGGCCTGCAGTTGCTCACGCAGACGCCCCCGGATGGTTACACCATAGCGGTGGCGGCGGCGGGCCCGATGGCCGTGAATCCGAGCCTGTACCAGAAGATTCCGTACGACCCGCTGCGCGACTTCGCGCCGGTCACCAATATGGTGAACTTCCCGCTGCTGCTCGTGACGCACCCCACCTTCCCCGTGAAGAACGTCAAGGACATCATCGCCCTGGCGAAGACGCATCCGGACAAGGTGAACTATGCCTCGCCAGGCAGCGGCAACTCCGGTCACCTCGCGGGCGAGCTCCTGAACAGCATGGCGCATATCAGGATCATGCACGTGCCCTACAAGGGCGCCGGTCCCGCCATCACCGACTTGCTCGCAGGTCAGGTACAGATGATGTTCAGCAGCATTCCCTCCGTGCTGCCTCATGTGCAGGCGGGCAAGCTGAACGCAATCGCCATCGGCAGCGCGAAGCGGCTGTCGTCCCTGCCCGATGTTCCGACGGTCGCCGAAAGCGGGGTACCGAAGTATGAGGCGTACTCGTGGGTCGGCATGGTGGCGCCGGCCAAGACACCGCGCGACATCGTGCTCAAGTTGAATCACGAGATCATCGACATCCTCAAGGTGAAGCAGGTCGCGGACAGTCTGCTGCAGCAAGGCGCTATTCCGGACTTCGACACGCCGGAGAAGTTCGGAGCCTACATCAAGTCCGAGATCGCGAAGTGGGGCGCCGTCGTGCGCGCCGCGAACATCAGGGCGGACTGAGCATGGCACAGCGCAAAACGATCAAGCGCAGCAAGGCGTTCGAAGCCGGGCTTGCGATGCGCAAGAAAGTGCTCGGCGCAGATTACGTCGAGAATTCGTTCAAGAACGCAGACAGCTTCGGCTCGCCGTTCCAGGAATTGGCGACGGAGTTCGCCTGGGGGAGCGTGTGGACGCGGCCGGGCCTGTCGTTGCGCGACCGCAGCCTGGTAACGCTCGCGCAGTGCATCGCGCTCAATCGGCCGAACGAGATCCGGATCCACCTGCGGGGAGCGCTGCGCAACGGCGTGTCCAAGACGGAGATCCGCGAGCTGTGCCTGCACTCATTTCTGTATTGCGGTGGGCCGGCCTCGCTGGACGCCTTTCACACCATCAAGGCCGCGCTGCCCGAAATCGAAGCACTCGAAAAAGCCGCGAAGAAGAAACGCGGATGAGCCGGGGGTCGCGAAGCGCAATCAGCGCTTCGCGATCGGTATTCCCGCCATCTCGCCCAGGACTTCTCCCACCGATGCGGTGTCGTGCTCGGCGAACCCGTGCGCAATAGCCGCGTTGTAGATCGGTGCGCAGGCGCTGAACAGCGGCGTCGGGCAGCCGATCGCGCGCGCCATGTCGCCGATGACTTGCATGTCCTTCTGCCACACTTCCACTTTCATCGTGGCCGGCTGGTAAACGCGGTCCACCATCTGCTTGCCGCGCAGCTTGTAGACCCCGGTGCCGATCACGGGGCTCTGCGCGAACAGATCCCACACCTGCTGCGGGTCGAGTCCCATGGTGCGGGCGAACGTGAGAGATTCGCCGACCGCAACGTTCAGTATCGCAACGAGGTGGTTGGCGACGAACTTCATCTTCGTGCCGTTCCCGAAGGCGCCCACGTACGGCGCATTGCGGGTGAACACGGCGAGCAGCGGCTGCACGCGTTTCGCTGCAGCAGCGCTGCCGCTGACGAAAATCGTCCACGCGCCCTGCTTCATGCGCACGGCCGTGCCGCTGATGGGGCAATCGAGCAATTCGATCCTCGCTCGCGACAGGCGCTTCAGCGCGCGCTGCTTGTCTTCCAAAGGCAAGGTGCTGGTCTCGATGACGATCTGCCGGGAACCGCTCGCCTTGCGCTTCGTCGAGGCGATCTTCGCCATGACTTCATCGAACGCCGCGACCGTGGCGAGCGCGGTGATGACGACGTCGGCCCTTGCTGCGACTGCTTCGCCGGAAGCAAGCGCCCGGCCGCCGGCTTTCTTGAGTCGCTGCCGTGCATCAGGGCGCACGTCGTAGCCGGCGACGTCGTAGCCGTTCTCCAGCAAAGCTTCTGCCATGGCGCTGCCCATGATGCCGAGACCGATCACTCCGATTGTGGGTTTCATTTGAATTCCGTGTAAGCGACGTGCCGCTGGGTGAAGCCCCGATGGGCGGCGGGCGATTGTACCATTGCCCGGAGCATGATCCTGCGGAAGCAATGCGCCGGGCATGCACGGCAGTGGCCCTGCGAAGATAACGGGCCCTTCTCTTTCTTCCTCTTGTCGGCCAACGCGGCGCCTGGCGTTCCCGCTTGACCCTGTTGGCCGCTCACGCGCACGGTGCACGACAACGCGCTCCTTGCCGGATGTCATCGCCGGCCGCGACGCGAAAGAACTCAGATCGGTGTCATCCGCACTTCTAAACAGGGAAGACGGAGCGAGTCCAACACATTGCCCTTGCAGTGCTCCGACTACTGTATATAATTACAGGTAACCGGAGGGCCGATCGCATGGACCAGAGACTCACACCGCGCCAGGCCGAAATACTGCGCCTGATCTCGGAGCACACCGAAAACCACGGATTTCCCCCGACGCGCAGCGAGATTTGCCGTGCCCTGGGTTTTCGCTCGCCCAATGCGGCGGAAGAGCATTTGCAGGCCCTCGCGCGCAAAGGCGTCATCGAGCTCACGCCCGGCGTATCCCGGGGCATACGGCTCAAGCAGCAGGCGGGCGTGCCCGTCATCGGTCGTGTGGCTGCCGGCTTTCCGATACTGGCGGCCGAGCATGTCGTCAGTCGCTATCAGCTCGATCCCGCGCTCTTCGACCCTCCGGCGCACTATCTGCTGAAGGTGCGGGGCATGAGCATGCGCGACGCCGGCATACTCGACGGCGATCTGCTCGCCGTGCATCGCACGACCGAATGCCGCTCGGGACAGATCGTCGTGGCCCGCATCGGGGACGAAGTCACCGTCAAGCGTCTGCAACGGCAGCGTCATCTCGTCGAGCTCGTCCCCGAAAATCCGGCCTTCGACACGATCACCGTCGACACGCGGCGCGAGGAGCTGCAGATCGAGGGCATAGCCGTGGGCGTAATCCGCAACCATCAACCGCTATGAGTGCTCCCATGCCTGCCGTATCCGAACTCTCGCTCGACGCCGTTCTGAATCATCCCGCCATATGGCGCGGCAATGCCTGCGCGCGCGTCGCCCAGCCGGGCATGGCGACCGGCTTCCCCGAGCTCGATGCCGTGTTGCCCGGGAGCGGCTGGCCCGCCGGCGCGCTCACGGAAATCTACGCCGAGCGCAAAGGCATCGGCGAGCTGCAGCTCGTCATGCCCGCGGCTGCGGCGCTCACGCAGGCCGGCCGCTGGGTGACCTTCATCGCTGCGCCTCACATACCGTATGCGCCTGCCTTGGCCGGACAGGGACTGGCGCTCGCCCGTGTGCTGATGATCAACGCCGCCTCGGCCGAAGAGCGGCTATGGGCCGCGGAGCAGACATTGCGCACCACCTGCTCAGGCGCGGTGCTCCTGTGGATGGATCACATACACGAGCGCGCCCTGCGGCGCCTGCAGCTCGCAGCCGAGGAAGGCGGCGTCGGCCTCTTCCTGTTCCGCTCGGCGCACGTGGCGGCAGCCACCACGGCTGCGCTGCGCCTGCATCTGAGCCGCGCGCACAACCGCACAGTGGTGCGCGTGTTGAAGCGTCGCGGCGGCGGGCTGCCTGCTCCGGTCGCGCTCGACCTGCATCCCTGGGTACGTTTTTCGGCGCCGGCGCGCAGCGTGCCGGTCGTCGAGCCGGTCCGCCGCGCCGCTGCGCCGATCCAGCCGATCTGACAGGGCAGCCGTCATGCTGTGGCTGGCGTTACGCCTTCCTTCCCTGCCGCTCGATATTTTTCGCCGCGCCGCGCAAGCCGACACGGCTTTTGCGGTCAGCGGCGGCGAAGGCGCGCGCGCCGAAATCATCGCCTGCAACAAGAAGGCGCGCGACAAGGGCATGCAGCCGGGCATGCCGGTGTCCGCCGCGTTGGCGCTCGATGCGGGCTTGCAGGTCGTGCCGCGCGATGCGGCCGCCGAACAAGCCGCCCTGGAGCGCGTGGCGGCCTGGGCGCTGCAGTTCACACCCGTCGTGAGTCTGGCGCCGCCGGGCGAATTGCTGCTGGAAGTCGAAGGCTCGCTCCAGCTTTTCGACGGCCTTGGCAGCTTGCGGCGCCAGGTCGCGGAAGGCGTGCAGGCGCTGGGATACCGGGCGATCGTCGCTGCGGCGCCGACGCCGCTCGCCGCCCAGCTCTTCGCGCGCGCCGGGCTGCCGGTGCTCATCCGGCACGACGACGCATTACGAGTGAGCCTCGCCCGATTGCCTGCGGACGTATTGGGGCTGCCTGCCGAAGCGGCGCGCCTGCTCGACGACATCGGCGCGCAGACGCTCGGCGATTGCCTTGCGCTCCCGCGCGCGGGCCTTGCCCGGCGCGTGGGCGAACGCGTCCTCGAAATGCTGGATCGCGCAGCCGGCCGCCTGCCCGATCCCCGCCTCCGGTATGCGCCGCCGACGCTCTTCAGTGCGTCGCAGCCGCTGCCGGCGCCGGCACAGGAAGCCGAGATGCTGCTGTTTGCCGCGCGCCGACTGCTGGCCGAGTTGTGCGGTTTCCTGAGCGCGACTGCGCAGGGCGTGCAGCGCCTGCAATTCACGCTGTCGCATCATGGATGCAAGCCCACCGTGCTCACGTTGTCGCTGACGAATGCGAGCCGCGACGCCGACCATCTGCTCAACGTCCTGCGCGAGCGTCTCGATGCGACGGTCCTGCCCTGTCCCGCGATCGCCATCGCCTTGCGCAGCGAGCTGCTGCTGCCGGTGGCCTGCCGCAGCGCCTCGCTGCTGCCGGATGCCGCGCGTCATGCCGAAGCGGCCGCGCAGCTCGTCGAGCGCCTGCGGGCCCGTCTGGGCGATGCAGCGGTCGTCGGCCTGAAGACGATGGACGATTACAGGCCGGAACAGGGCTGGCGCGCTTGCGAGCCGGGCACGCAGTCACACGAGGCCGCTGCAAACACCAGCCGTCCGCTATGGCTGCTCGATACGCCGAGGAAGCTCGAAGAAAACAACGAAGCGCCCTGCTACGAGGGGCGTCTTGCATTGCTCGCCGGCCCCGAACGCATAGAGACCGGCTGGTGGGACGACCGGCAGGTCGAGCGCGATTATTTCGTCGCCCGCACCCCGACGCATGCCTTGTTGTGGATCTACCGCGATCAACACGCGGGCAGGAACTGGTATCTGCACGGTTTTTTTTCCTGTTACTGGTTATTCGTCACCGGTTGTTGGCTGACCGCGCTTTACCGGTAGCCCTCCACGATCGTGTCCGCCACAGCGCCCGCTTACGCGGAGCTTCATTGCCTTTCCAACTTCAGCTTTCTGCGCGGCGCCTCGCACCCCTGCGAGCTCGTCGCGCGCGCGCATGAGCTCGGGTACAGCGCGCTGGCATTGACCGACGAATGCTCCGTCGCCGGCGTGGTGCGCGCTCACGAGGCCGCCAGGGACCTCAAGCTGAAGCTCATCATCGGCACCGAGCTCACGCTCGAGGATGGGCTCAAGCTCGTCGTGCTGGCGACCGACCGCGCAAGCTACGGCAGATTGTGCGCGCTCATCACGCGTGGCCGCATGCAGGCAGCGAAAGGCGCTTATCGGCTCACCCGCGGCGACCTGCACGATCTCGACGGCTGCGTGGGATTGCTCGTGCCGGGCGAGCGCTGCGTGCCCGAGGACGCCCGCTTCATGCGCGAGAATTTTCCGGGGCGGGCGTGGATAGCGGCAGAGCTTTTCTGCGGGCCCAACGACCGCGCGCGTCTCGACCGGTTGCGCACACTGAGCGTGAGCTCGGGCGTGCCGCTCGTGGCTGCCGGCGATGTGCACATGCATGCGCGCTCGCGGCGACCGTTGCAGGACGTGCTGACTGCGATACGCATCGGCGTGCCGGTGCACGAAGCGGGCCGTGCGTTGCATCCCAATGCGGAGCGGCACTTGCGCCCTCGATTGGGGCTCACGCGTCTCTACCCGCCCGATCTGCTCGCCGAGACGCTGCGCATCGCGGAGCTCTGCACTTTTTCTCTGGACAGCCTGCGTTACGAATATCCGGACGAAATCGTTCCTCGCGGGCACACGCCGACGACTTATCTGCGCGAGCTCACCGAGCAGGGGCTGCAGCGGCGCTTCCCGGACAGTGTGCACGCCAAAGTGCGCGAACAGGTCGAGAAAGAGCTCGCACTCATCGCCGAGCTGCGCTACGAGCCGTTTTTCCTCACGGTGCACGACGTGGTGCAGTTTGCGCGCAGCCAGAACATCCTGTGCCAGGGCCGCGGCTCGGCCGCCAATTCGGCCGTGTGCTATTGCCTGGGAATCACCGAAGTCGATCCGGGGCGCATGAACGTCCTGTTCGAGCGCTTCATCTCGCGCGAAAGAAACGAGCCGCCCGACATCGACGTCGATTTCGAGCATCAGCGGCGCGAGGAAGTGATCCAGTACATCTACGGCAAGTACGGCCGGGACCGCGCGGCGCTCGCGGCGACGCTCATCACCTATCAGCCGCGCAGCGCGTTGCGCGACGTCGGCAAGGCGCTGGGCCTCGAGCTCGCGCAGGTCGATCGTCTATCGAAGTCGCTTGCGTGGTGGGACAGCCGAAAGGAGATTCCGCAGCGGCTGAGAGACGCGGGCTTCGACCCGGACAGCCGCGTGATCCGGCGGCTCGTGCGCATGGTGGAGGCGATCGTCGGCTTTCCGCGCCATCTGTCGCAGCACGTCGGCGGCTTCGTGATCTCCCGCGGCCCGCTTTCGCAGCTCGTGCCCGTCGAGAACGCCGCCATGCCGGGACGCACCGTCATCCAGTGGGACAAGGACGACATCGAGTCGCTGAAGCTCATCAAGGTCGATGTGCTGGCGCTGGGCATGCTCTCCGTCATCCGTCGCGCGCTTGCGCTCGTGAACGGCTATCGCGGCACGGCGCTCGAGATGAAGGACATTCTCGCCCGCAAAGACGATGACAAGGTTTTCGAGATGATCCGCAAAGCGGACACCATAGGCGTGTTCCAGATCGAGTCTCGGGCGCAGATGTCCATGCTGCCACGGCTCAGGCCCAGGGAATTTTACGACCTGGTGATCGAGATCGCGATCGTGCGTCCCGGTCCCATACAGGGCGGCATGATCCATCCCTATCTGCGTCGCCGGCAGGGGCTGGAGCCGGTTTCCTATCCTTCCAAGGAAGTGGAAGAAGTGCTCGAGAGAACGCTCGGCGTGCCGATCTTCCAGGAGCAGGTCATGCATCTTGCCATGGTGGCTGCGGGATTCACGGCCGGCGAAGCGGACCAGCTGCGCCGCTCCATGGCGGCGTGGCGGCGCAAAGGCGGCCTGGAGCATTTCCGCTCGCGCCTGATCGAGGGCATGACACAGCGCGGCTATGAGGCGCGTTTCGCGGAGCAGATTTACGAGCAGATCTGCGGCTTCGGCGAGTACGGCTTTCCCGAATCGCATTCGGCGAGCTTTGCGCTGCTGGCGTACGTCTCTTCGTGGATCAAGCATTACGAGCCCGCCGCTTTTCTCGCCGCGCTGCTCAACAGCCAGCCCATGGGCTTTTACTCGCCCTCGACGCTCGTGCAGGACGCGCGGCGTCACGGCGTCGACGTGCGGCCGGTCGATGTCACGATGAGCCAGTGGGAATGCACGCTGGAGCGCGACGGGCAGTCCGCATCGGAAACGCTGCCGCCTGCCGTGCGCCTGGGGCTCATCATGATCAGGGGACTGTCCGAGACGGCCGGCAACCGCATTGTTGCAGCACGCACGGCGGGTGTCTGCGAAAGCGTCGCCGATCTCGCGCGCCGTGCCGGATTGAATCGCGCCGAGCTGACCAAGCTCGCCGCTGCGGGAGCGCTAACCGCTCTTGCCGGGCATCGCCGCAATGCGCATTGGCTGGCGGCAGGCAGCGAGCGCTCTACGGCGCTGCTCGAGCCCGCCCCCATCAGCGAAACATTGCCCGGATTGCCTGCCCCGCGCGAAGGCGACGACCTGCTCGCCGATTATCAGAGCCTCGGATTGACGCTGGGACGTCATCCGCTCGCGCTGCTCAGGGAGCGGCTCGCCCGCATGCGGCTGTCCACGGCTGCGCAGCTGCATGCCCTGTCCAACGGCAAGCCCGCGCGTACCGCGGGCCTGGTCACCTGCCGTCAGCGGCCAGGCACGGCAGAAGGCGTCATCTTCGTCACGCTCGAAGACGAGACGGGGCATGTCAATGTCGTGGTGTGGCGGGATCTCGTCGAGCGGCAGCGGCGGGAGCTGCTCGGCGCACGCCTGCTGGGCGTCGAAGGCGTGCTGCAAAAAGAAGGCGATGTGGTGCATCTCGTTGCGCGCAGGCTCACGGACCACAGCCGGCTGCTGGGCGGTCTCGTGATGAGCTCACGGGACTTTCACTAGCGGCGGCAGAGATCCGCGCTACGGCAGTTTCCTGACGATATTGCGCGCGGTTTCCTCGATGACGGTATGCAGCGTGACCGGTTCCTCGCCCACGCGATCCCGCGCATACAGCATCTCCTGCAGGCCTTCCCACGCTATGCTGCCGTCTTCGCTGTCCCAGATCTGCAGGAACAGGCGCACGTTGGCGTAACGCGTCTCGACGATGCGGAATCCCAATGCGCCGAATCTCTCCTTCGCGCCCTGCTGGAAGCCCTGCAGCTTGAGTTGCGCGATATAGCGCGCGCCGGTAGCCGCGCTCACCTGCTTCAGCATGTCGCGGCTGAAGAGCCCGGTATCCCGGTAGTCGTCGTACATGCGCTTGTAGGCCTCGGCGAGACCCTTGCGGTTGATCGCGCCCAGCGCCTCCGCGAGCGGCACCACGCGTATGCCCGAACGCTCATGCTTCAGCACTTCCGCGAACACGAGCGCGACGGCCTGCTTCTCTTCTTCCTGCCCGGTGGCCGTGGACGGCGTGATGAAGGCGAGGCCGGCGCGCTCGAGATCGCCGGCACGCAAAGAAATGACCCGCTCCTCGACCGTAGGGAAAACCTGCGTGCCGAAGCAGCCGGCGAGCACGAGCGGCAGCAGCAGAATGAGCGCTTCCGGCATCGTTGCGCGCAGCTTCGCTGCGAATTTCCACGCTATCGTCATTTCGATCCGCTCAACCGTGCACGACACCGGGTACATTGTCCGTTCGGCTCGACTGTCTGCCTTGATCCACGTCAATGACGTTGCTGCTGGAGCAGCTCTGTCAGCAGTGGACAGGGAAGCATTAAGTAGCCGAGCTAACGAACGAGCTTGATCGTTCCTTGTCGTGCGAAATGCCATAACACTAACGCTGACGGTCCATGAGTCGGCGTATAAAAGGCAAGCGATACGCCGCTCGTCGACTATCTTTACACTCTTCGCTCCGGCGTGAACCAGCCGCAATCCATACGTCATAAGAAATAAGGGGCTTATATGCCAGAGGCATGGACATTGCTCATAGGCCGCCGGTGCCCCTCGTCAGCAGGAAGGGAATTAGATCGCTCGCATTGCCGTCGGCATCTTCGACCTTCTCGCGTGTGGCTCAGGGGCCCCGCGCAGTAACCCGTCGGTTGTTGCCTACAGAAATGCCGACTTCACAAGCGAGCCATAGTGACAGGAGATCGTGATGAAAAGGCTTCTATCCGTTGCGCTCGTGCTGGGTGCATTCGTTGCTCCGGCTTCTGCAACCGTCATAACCGTGCCAAGCTCCGCTTTGACGCCATCCACCCAGTATTACACTGACATCGTTGGCGGTGGCATCGGCAGCATCGTGGTCATGACCGGCGGCGGCAACGCTGCCGGCATTGGCGATCCGACCGGAAGGAATGACGATGGCTTCAGGGGGCCCATTCCGCTTGGCTTCACGTTGACCTTCTTCGGCAGCAACTACACGAGCTTCTGGGCCAACAATAACGGCAACATCAGTTTCACCGGCGGTATCTCGGCGTTCACACCGAGCGGCCCTCAGGGTCAGAACGTGCCCATCATTTCGCCGTTCTTCGCTGATGTCGATACCCGAACCTCGCCCGGCGTGATGCGCCTGCGCACCGACATTCCCAACGAAATTATCGTGACGTGGGACCAGGTGGGTTTCTATGGCGCACACAGCTCACCGACCAACAGCTTCCAGCTGGTTCTACGCGGCGCCGACTTCCTGATACCCGTGGGCGAAGGGGCAATCGGGTTTTTCTGGACGTCGATGGGCTGGGAAACCGGTGATGCGAGCGGCGGCACCAACGGCTTTGGCGGGACACCGGCCGCAGTGGGTTTTGGCGACGGAGCAGGCAATGGCGAGATACTCGAAGGTTCGACGCAAAACGGCATTTCGCGCATCGTCGCCAATCACCACATCTGGTTCGACCCTCTTCTTGCTCCGGTTCCACCCGTAACGCAGTTGCCGGAACCCGGCACCCTCGCAACATTCGACGTGATGCTGGCTGCGCTCGGGTCCACACGTCGTAACAAGCACGCTGCCAAACGGCTCGTGTAGAAGCGGTTGCTGCCTTCGGGCGGCGCCGCCAGAAGTAACGCAGCATGCCGGGCGATCGTGAGTTCGATCGTCCGGCCTCCGCCCCTTACTTTATCGGGCATCGGCGCGGATGTTGCGAGTCGAAGTAAGCGATTTCCGCGGTAACACGCGGCTCCGGCAACTTGCGGGGCTCTTGCCAGTCCCCTCGCAAAAACTGCTTGCTGTTTTAGAGTCGAGTGTTTCCCTGCAGGAACAGCACAAAATCGGAAAGTGGGACGTTGCGGGAAACCGATATGGTGCCCGGAGCCGGAGTCGAACCGGCATGGGCTTATAAGGCCCGAGGGATTTTAAGTC
>Ga0255338_1005467_pt1 | contig 11676 bp, 7 predicted proteins | sample MeOH1_35cm_T4_19_FD_203715 | JGI IMG/M metagenome (GOLD analysis project Ga0255338, IMG submission 203715) | Sandy soil microbial communities from University of British Columbia, Vancouver, Canada - MeOH1_35cm_T4_195 | ecosystem: Engineered > Artificial ecosystem > Sand microcosm > Unclassified ... | reverse complement strand
TACCTCGACCTCGAGGGCACGCTGTGGCTCGAGAACTATCTCGTCCGCTACCCGCACGCCGTCGTGCTGATCAGCCATGACCGGGACCTCCTCAACAAAGCGGTCGACAGCATCGTCCACCTCGACCGCGGCAAGCTCACCGCCTACCGCGGCGGCTACGATTCCTTCGAGCGCCAGCGTGCCGAGCAGCAGCGGCTGCAGACGAAGCTGAAGGAGCGCCAGGACGCCGAGCGCAAGCATCTTCAGGCCTTCGTCGACCGCTTCCGCGCCAAGGCCTCCAAGGCCCGCCAGGCGCAGTCGCGCGTCAAGATGCTGGAAAAGCTGCAGCCGATCGCCGCCGTCGTCGACAACGAGGTGGCGCCGTTCGACCTGCCGACGGCGCCCGGCCGCGTCGCGCCGCCGATCATCTCGATGGACGGCGTCGCCGTCGGCTACGGCGACGCTCCGCCGATCCTGTCGAAGCTGACGCTGCGGATCGACGACGACGACCGCATCGCCCTGCTCGGCCCGAACGGCAACGGCAAGTCGACCTTCGCCAAGCTGATCGCCGGCCGCCTCGCGCCGCGCAACGGCAGCGTCGTGCGCGCGGCGAAGCTCGAGGTCGCCTTCTTCGCCCAGCACCAGCTCGACGACCTGGTGCCCGAGGCCTCGGCGGTCGGCCACGTCCGCCGGCTGATGCCGGACGCCCCGGAGGCGAAGGTGCGCGCCCGCGTCGACCGCTTCGGCCTCAGGACCGACCGCATGGACACGCCGGCGAAAGATCTCTCCGGCGGCGAGAAGGCGCGCCTGCTGATGGGGCTCGCCACCTTCGGCGGCGCCCACCTGCTCATCCTCGACGAGCCGACCAACCACCTCGACGTCGACAGCCGCGCCGCCCTCATCGAGGCGATCAACGGCTTCGAGGGCGCCGTCATCCTGATCAGCCACGACCGCCACCTGGTCGAGGCCTGCGCCGACCGGCTGTGGCTCGTCGAGAACGGCGGCGTCGCGCCGTTCGACGGCGACATGGAGGACTACCGACGCCGCGTCATCGGCGGCGCCGAGACCGACGCCGGCAAGCGCCCCGCGTCAGCATCCGGCGCCTCGGCCCAGGACCGGCGCCGCAACGCCGCGGCGCGCCGGGCGGAGCTCGCGCCGCTCAGGAAGCGCGTTACCGACGCCGAGAAGCGCATCGAGGCGCTGAACGCGACGTTGGAGCGGCTCGACGCGGCGATGGCCGCCCCGGAGCTGTTCACCCGCGACCCGGCGAAGGGCGCGAGGCTCGCCAAGGAACGCGCCGACGCCGCCACGAGCCTCGCCGAGACCGAGGAGGCGTGGCTCGCCCTGTCCGAGGAATACGAGGCGGCGATGGCGGAGGACTGAGCGGCGTGGGGCGAGGTGGCTCAGTCGCCCCGACAGAAGATTAGCCGGCTCAGATCGACGCCGGCGCGTCGAGCCGCGTCGCGCCGACGTCGCGCCAGGCCGAGCGCTTGCCGCCCAGGCGCTCGCGACGGTCGAGGAAGGCGAGGTAGAGGTCGAGCGTGCGGCCGCGGATTCCCGGCCAGCCGGCCGGATCGAGGCCGAGCCACGGCAAGAACGGGTTGCGCCTGAGATAGGCGTGGATGACCGGCCGGATCGTCGGGTTGGCGCTCGGGCCGCGGGCATGGAAGCCGTGGGTGTCGGCGACGACGAGGGTGTTGGCCGGCACCGCCATCCTGACCGGCTTGCGGCAGCCCATCCGCTCGAGCCCCGCCTCGTCGATGCGGAACGAGCCGACGGCGTGGTGGCGGTTGTCGATGCCGCGCCAGCCGACGCTCTGCTCGTATTCCCAAGCGAGCCGCTGCGGCGTCAGCCGGTGCGAGCCCGGCACGTAGGTGAACGGCCCGTCCTCCTCGCCGACGTCGGTGAGGAAGAACCACGCCTTGGTGGTGGCATGGAAGGTGTCCGAGTGGAAGGCGGTCTGCGGGTCGCGCCCGCCGGCCGGATCGACGATGACCGACTGGAGATAGAAGATCGGCTCGCCGGCACGGGACGACGCGTAGTAGATCAGCGGCCTGATGCGCCCGTCCTGGACGTAGCGGCGGACTGCCGGCAGGCGCGCCAGCATGCGCTCGCCGATCGGCACCATCCGCTCGACGGCGCGACCCTGGCGCATTTCCCGCGCCGGCAGGCTGTTGGCGGCGAGCTCGTCCTTGAGGGCGGCGAAGGCGTCCCCGGGCAGGAAGTCGCGCTTCGCCAGCACGCCGTCGCGATCGAGAGTGCGGCGATCGTCCTCGTCGAGCCCGCCGACGAGCCGCCTCCGCCGCCAGTCGCCGAGCCGCTCGGCGAGCCGGATGCGCCGCACGTGCAGGCCCCACCGGTTGAGCGTGTCGCTGCCGAGGATCGGGTTGTCGGCGAAGGACTTGTCGGCGCCGCAGAGGCCGGCGACCCAGAGCGGCGTCATCGCCGCCGCGCGGGGCAGGCGCGACAGCTGCGAGAGTGCGGATCGATCGCCCATCGTGGAACTCTTCTTCTGCCTGTTCTGCCGGTCTTCTGCTTCGCCTGCCGCAGGTGCGGCGGAGGATAGCAGACGCGCCGCGGCCGGACGAGCGCGCGCCGCCGCGACTGGCGCCGGCAAGTCGCACGCCTACTCTTCCCGCGCGCCAATTCGTCCCGCGCGCCTATTCGTCCAAGGTCGCATCGTAGCTGCGCAACGCCTTGACGCGGGCGCTCACCAGCTCGACGCGCGCGAGGCCGAACGCCGGCTGGACGAGCGTGCCCTTGTCGGCCGACCAAGGGGCGATCTGGAAGGCGGCGTCGGCGTCGCGGAAGGCGATCCACTGGCGCTGCGCTGCCTTCAGCGCCGCCGCCGAGTCGCGGTCGAGCGCCTCGACGAGCCGGCCGTAGACGGCGTTGAGCTCCTTGTCCCAGGCGGCATAGGCAGTGCCCATGCACTCGACCATTCCGACGGTCGACGCGCCATCCGGCGACTCCAGACAGGCATCCATCCCGGCCTCGATCGGGTCTTTGTCGTCGGCGGCCGCCGCCGCAGCGGCGAGGGCCAGGGCCGCCGTCGCGAACAGAACGCACATCTTCATCGGATACCACTTCCCCAACAAGGGCCAGCGACGCCGCAGCGCCGTGCGCCGGTTCACGAAGATCTCGGTTGCCGCGTCTCGTCCAGCCCGACCGGGCTCGGCGCCGCGGCCTCGTCCGGGATCGGCGGCACGGTTGCGCCGGCGAGCCTGAGAGTGCGCTCCAGCAGCACCTCGTAGATCGGCCGGCCGCCGAGGCGGTCGGCGGTCCAGTTGGCGATGGCGCAGGTGACGAGCACCGGCAGGATCAGGTCGTAGGCGCCGGTGAGCTCGGCGACGAGGACGACGCCGACGAGGGGGGCGCGGATCGTCGAGGAGAACAGCCCGCCCATGGCGGCGACGGCGAAGGCGGCGGCGGCCGTCTCCGGCAGCGGCACCAGCGCCGGCAGCGCGGTGCCGACGGCGAGGCCGATGGCGGTGGCGAGCGTCAGGATCGGCGCGAAGATACCGCCCGGCACGCCGGTCGCGTAGCTGGCCATCGTGCCGGCGAAGCGCAGCACGGCGATGGCGGCGAGGAGGCCGACCGGCAGGTTCTCGGCGATCAGCGTCAGGATCAGCTTCTCGCCGCCGCCGGTCGCCTCCGGCATGGCGAGCGAGAGCGCCCCCGTCGCCGCGCCGACGACGACGGCGAGCAGGTACGGCGCCCGCGCCGACAGCCTCCGCGCGCCGTCGAGGCTCATGATCAGCACGCGGTTGAAGGCGACGCCGACGAAGCCGAGGAGCACGCCGAGCCCGGCATAGGCGGGCAGCGTCGTCAGCGGCATCGACAGCGCGGCGATCTCGAGGTCGGGGCTCGTCCCGGAGATCGCCTCGGTGACGACGGCGCTCGCCGCCGCCGCCGCGATGACGGCGGTGTAGGTGCGGAAGGTGTAGGGAAACTGCCGCCGCGTCTCCTCGATGACGAACAGGATGGCGGCGAGCGGCGCGTTGAAGGCGGCCGACAGGCCAGCTGCGGCGCCGGCGGCGAGCAGGCCGCGCAGATCGATCTTGCCGAGGTTGAGACGCTCGGCGACGGCCGCGGCGATCGACGCGCCGATGTGGATCGTCGGCCCTTCGCGGCCGGCGACGAGGCCGGAGGAGAGCGCCATGACGCCGCCGACGAACTTGACCGGCAGCACCCGCCGCCAGCGCACCGGGCGCATGCCCTCGAGCGCGCCTTCGATCTCCTGGACGCCGCTGCCGGCCGCCTCGGGGGCGAAGCGGCGGACGAGGAACAGCGCCGCGCAGACCATCGCCGCGGCCACGGCGGCGGCGGCGAGATAGGCGAACAGGCCGCGGCCGAGTGCCGCGGCGAGGATCGAAGGCCACACCGACAGCCTGTCGACCAGTATGTGGAAGGCGGATCCGGCCGCTCCGGCGGCGAGGCCGACGAGGATCGCCAGCCCGTAGTAGCCGGTGTCGGAAGGCGCGGCTCGGTCGGCTGTCGGCACGGGCGATCCCCTGGCGAATCCGCGCTGCGCGGCTAGGCTTGCATCCATCCACGAGCGGGGGGCGATGTCGACACCTGCGAGACCCGGCGTCCTGGCGATCGCGGCGCTCCTCACCGTACCGTTCTTCTTCGCCTCGAACTCCATCCTCGGGCGCGCGACGGTCGACACCGTCGGGCCGTGGACGCTCGCCTTCCTGCGCTGGTCGCTCGCCGGCCTCATGCTGCTGCCGCTCGTCTGGCGCGCCATCGCCGCCGACGGGCGGGCGCTGCTCGCCCGGGCGCCGCTGTTCCTGGCGCTCGGCTTCCTCGGCATGATCGTCTCGGGCGGCCTGTTCTACACGGCGCTGCGCTACACGACGGCGACCAACGCGAGCCTGCTCTACACCACCTCGCCGCTGATCATCCTGCTGCTCGAGCGCATCTTCCGCGGCCGACCGATCGCCTGGCGGGAGGTCGCCGGCATGCTCGTCGCGAGCGCCGGCGTCGCCGTCATCGTCACCGGCGGCACCCTCGCCACCCTTGCGACGATGTCGTTCAACCCCGGCGACCTGCTTGTCGTCTGCTGCGCCGCCTCGTGGGCCGGCTACACGGTGATCCTGCGGCGACGTGAGCTCGCCGGGCTGCCGGTGCCGGTGGTGTTCACCGCCGCCGCCCTCGCCGGCGCGCTGCTGCTCGCCCCGTTCATGGCGGCCGAGACCGCCGCGAGCGGCCGCTTTCCGAGCACGCCCGCCGAATGGGGCGCGATCCTCGGGCTCGCCCTGATCGCCTCGATCTGCGCCTTCCTCGCCTACCAGTTCGCCGTGCAGAAGGTCGGCCCGTCGATCACCGGGCTGACGCTCTACGGCATGCCGATCGCCGGCGTCGGCCTGGCGATGCTGCTGCTCGGGGAACGGCCGGGACCGGCGATCTTCGCCGGTTCGGCCCTGATCCTCGGCGGCGTCGCGCTGGCGACGCTGCCGCGCGACCTCCTCGGCCGCCTCGTCGGTCGCTGACGCCGGCGCGCGTTCGGCGCGCTCCCCCGTGTCAAATGCGCCCGACGCGGCCGCAAATCCGCCGATTCGGCGACGGAGTCATTGACTTTCCGAGGGTTCTTCATATGTTGCGATGCGTTGGCTTGACCGCGATGTGCGGTTGACGGTGCTGCCCCGGTCGCTTGCCGGGCAGCCATAGAAATCTTCGGATACATGAGTTTCGACACTTTAGGGCTGAGCGAGAAAGTTCTCGCAGCAGTGACCGCAGCCGGCTATCGCGAGCCGACCCCGATCCAGGCCGGAGCCATTCCGCACGTCCTGGAGCGGAAGGACGTCCTCGGCATCGCCCAGACCGGCACCGGCAAGACGGCTTCCTTCGTGCTGCCGATGCTGACCCTCCTCGAGAAGGGTCGCGCCAGGGCGCGGATGCCGCGGACGCTGATCCTCGAGCCGACGCGCGAGCTCGCCGCGCAGGTCGAGGAGAACTTCGTCAAGTACGGCGTCAACCACAAGCTGACCGTCGCGCTGCTGATCGGCGGCGTCTCCTTCGAGGAGCAGAACGCCAAGCTGTCGCGCGGCGTCGACGTGCTGATCGCCACACCGGGACGGCTGCTCGACCTCTCCGAGCGCGGCAAGCTCTTGATGCAGGGTGTCGAGATCCTCGTCATCGACGAGGCCGACCGGATGCTCGACATGGGCTTCATCCCGGACATCGAGCGCATCTGCAAGCTGATCCCGCCGACGCGGCAGACGCTGTTCTTCTCGGCGACGATGCCCCCGGAGATCACCCGCCTCGCCGACAACTTCCTCAGGAATCCGGTGCGGGTCGAGGTGTCCAAGCCGGCCAGCACCGTCGACACGGTGACGCAGCTGCTGGTCGCCTCGACCAGCGATGCGCCGGCCAAGCGCGACACCCTGCGCCGGCTGATGCGCGCCGCCGAGGGGCTGAAGAACGCCATCATCTTCTGCAACCGGAAGCGCGACGTCGCCACCCTCTACCGTTCGCTCGAGAAGCACGGCTTCTCGGTCGGCGCCCTGCACGGCGACATGGACCAGCGCGCGCGGACGATGACGCTCGAGTCGTTCCGCAAGAACGAGTTGACCTTCCTCGTCGCCAGCGACGTCGCCGCCCGCGGCCTCGACATCCCCGACGTCAGCCACGTCTACAATTTCGACGTGCCGCACCACGCCGAGGACTATGTCCACCGCATCGGTCGCACCGGTCGGGCCGGCCGCGCCGGCGCGGCGTTCACCATCGCCACCGGCGCCGACAAGAAGTCGATCGCCGCCATCGAGCGGCTGATCGGCAAGGCGATTCCCTGGGCCGGCGAGCCCGCCTCCACCGAGACGGCCGGCGAGCCGTCGGCCGACCGTCGGCCGACACGCGGTCGCCGCGGCCGCGACGTCGCCGCCGAGGAGACGCCACGTTCCGAGACCGCACGCCCCGAGGGCGGACGCCCGGCACGCGGCCGGCGCGGCCGGACCGAGAAGCCGGTCGAAGCCGCTGCCGAGGCGCCGATCGCCGAAGCTCCGGTGGCCGAGACGGCGCGGGTCGAAACCCGCCAAGACGCACCGCACCGGGATGGCGGCAACGATCATCGCCGGGAGGCCGGACGCGATTCGGACCGCGCGCCGCGCGGCCGCCGCCGCGACGGCGACGAGGCGCGCCGCCCGCCGGAGGGCACCGAGCGCCCGGCCACAGAGGCGGATGCCGGCCGGCGCTCGCGCGGTCGCGAGCGCTATCGAGACCGCGACGACGACGTGCCGGTGATCGGGCTCGGCGACCACGTCCCGGCCTTCCTGCTGCGTCCCGTCCGCCTGCCGCGTCCGACGCGCCCCGACGAGGCGGCCGAGATCGAGGAGGCCGGCGCCGATTGATCGGCGCCGCCCCCGACGACCGCTCCGCACCGAGCCTCCTTCCCGATCCACGCCTCGGCCGCGACAGCGTTCGCAGCGGCGGCGGCGTTTGCAGTCATCCCGGCGCCGGCGGTTGAGCCCGCCCTCGATCGCCGGCCGCTGCCGCTCAGCGCTTCGCCGTACCGCAGCTCTTTCACCGCCGATTAACGACGTCCGCATACCGTCCTTGGCGGCGGTGGCGCGACTCGCGCCGCCCGGATCTCGCGGGGCGACGGAAGCGGCACATGGCGGACCGGAACGAATTCCAGACCTGCACCGGCGGGGCGACGTCGTCCGGGCAAACCGCGGCGGCACGTCCGCATGACGCCGGCGGCGCCGTGCTGCGCCGCAACCCGGCTCTCGACGCGGCTTTCGAGGCGATCGAACGGGCGAAGCTCGACCTCGCCGATGCCGCCGCCAGCATCCTTTCGGTTCCCGAGCCCGCCCCCGTCGATCTCGGCGGCGGCCGCATCGCCGCTCGGACCGTCGCCGCCGGCCTCGCCGGCCGGCTCGACGGTGGCATCGCCGCGCTGGCGCGGCTGCGCACCAGCTTGGCGACGGAGATGGCTGCCCTCGATCGCGACGGTGTCGACGAGGCGATGCTCGCCGGCATCGGCGACCGGCTGGCGGCGATCGCCACGCAGGCCGAGGAGCACAGCCGCCGGCTCGCCGCCGGGTGCGTCGACGAGCGCGGCCGGTTGGCCGAGCTCGCTGCGGCGCTCGGGATCGACGAATCGGCCGGTCTCGCCGTCGCCGATCCCGCCCTCGTCGAGCGCGCCGTGGCGCGCCTGTCGGCACGGGCCGGACGCGGCAGCCGCGTCTCGGTCCTGCTCCTCGGCTTCGACCGGCTGGAATGGCTCGACGCCGAGCACGGCCCCGGTACCGCGATGCTCGTCCTCGCCGCGGCGGCGCGGGCGATCGAGGCGAGCTTCACCGATCTCGGCAGCGTCTACCGCCACCGCGACGAAGTATTCGCGGCGGTGCTGCCGGCGACGAGCCTGCGACAGGCCGTCGCCGTCGGCGAGCACCTGCGCCGGCTGATGATCCGCAAGATCCTGGTGCGCCGCTCCTCCGGCGCCGAGCTCGGCCGCCTGACGCTATCGATCGGCGCGGCGACGCTGCAGGCCGGTGAGGATCCGGCGGGCCTCTTGATGCGCGCCGACGCCTGCCTCGGCGCGGCCCGCTGGTCGGGCGGCAACCGCGTCGTCTGCGAGACCGATCCGGAGATCGGCGGGCGTCGCTCCGCCTGACGGCCGTTCGCCGGCCGGTGCGAGCCGCCTGCCGCCGGCGCTTGCCGCGTCGCGGCATCCCCCGCCGCATCACTCCGGCCGCGTTTCCGTCAGATGCACCGCGGCGAAGGCGTCCTCGATCCAGCGTCGCGTCGCCATGATCGGTGGCGTTTCCTGCAGCCCTTCGCTGGCGACGATCCAGACATCGCGGCTCAGCACCACGTCCGATACCGGGATGATGCCGTTCTCGCGCCGGCCGATGAACACCGGGAGGAGACCTCGGCCGGCGCCACGGGCGATCGCCGGCGCCACCGCCTGGATCGATTCGACACGTGCCAGCACCCGCGCCCGCGGCGCGTTCTCCGCCACCCAAAGGCCCTCCGGTGCGGTCTCGAACTCGCCGGCGAAGCCGATCCACCCCGGCGCCTCGGGATCGATCGACGGCGCGTAGACGCGGTAGGTGATGGTGCCGATGTGGCGCGCCAGCCCGGTGGCCTCCTTCGGCCGGCCGAACCGCAGCTCGACGTCCACCCCCTGCCCCGCCGCGGCGCCGTCGCTGCACAGCAGGTCGACGCGAACGCCGGGATAGCGGCGAATCAGGAAGCCGATGCCGGGGACGAGGACGCGTTCGAGGATCAGCGACGAGGCGCCGAGCCGCACCGTCGCGTCGCCGATGGCTGCCGCGGCGGCAAGCGCCGAGCGCGCCGCGCCGATTGCCTCGTCGACCCCACCGAGCCGGCTGAGCACCATCTGCCCCGCCGCGGTCGGCACCAGGCGGCCGCCGCGCCGCACGAAGAGCTTGGCGTTCGCCGCCTGCTCGAGCCGGGTGATCCTGCGGGAAACGGTCGCCTGGTCGACGCCCAGCGCCTGGGCCGCCCGCTCTTGGGTCCCAGCGCGCCAGACCTCAAGCAGCGCCTCGAGATCGTCCCAGCGGATTTTCATGCATGAATGCATAAACTCACCCGCGACAGCCGTCTATGCTGTCGGGATCGCAGACACGCCAACGTTACGGCTGAGCGCCGGCAACCTATAGGCCCCGGTGCAACCCGCCAAGCGGCCCGCGGCGATCGGTCGCCGCCGGCCGGCCCGCCACCACCGCCGGCGGCGTGCTTCAGGCTGCCTCGCCGCGCCACGCCGCCGGCTCGTAGGCGAGAATCGGCGCGAGCCAGCGCTCGGCCTCCACGACCGGCCACCCCTTGCGGCGGGCGTAATCCTCGACCTGGTCGCGCTCGATGCGGCCGACGCCGAAATAGTGGCTGTCGGGGTGGGAGAAGTAGAGCCCGGAAACCGCCGACGCCGGCCACATGGCGCAGCTCTCGGTCAACCGGATGCCGACCGTGTCCTCGGGCTTGAGGAGCTCGAACAGCGTCCGCTTCTCGGTGTGGTCGGGTTGCGCCGGATATCCCGGTGCCGGGCGGATGCCCTGGTAGGCCTCGGCAATCAGCTCCGCCGGGGCGAGGTTCTCGCCTGCGGCGTAGCCCCAGAACTCGCGCCGGACGCGGGCGTGCAGCGCCTCGGCGAAGGCCTCGGCGAGCCGGTCGGCGAGCGACTGCGACAGGATCTTGGAATAGTCGTCGTTCGCCCGCGAGAAGCGCTCGGCCACCGCGTCCTCGCCGAGCCCGGCAGTGACGGCGAACCCGCCGACATAGTCGCCGACGCCGGACGACAGCGGCGCGACGAAGTCGGCGAGGGCGACGTTGCCGCGATCCGTCGTGCGCGCCATCTGCTGGCGCAGGGTGTGGAAGGTGGCGAGCCGGCTCGCGCGGCTCTCGTCGGTGAAGAGGGCGATGTCGTCGCCGTCGGCGTTCGCCGGCCAGAAGCCGATGACGCCGCTCGCGGTGAGCCAGCGCTCGCGGACGAGCTGGCGCAGCATGCGCTGGGCGTCCTCATGGAGGGTGCGCGCCGCCGGGCCGACCTTCGGGTCGTCGAGGAGCAGCGGATAGGTGCCCTTGATCTCCCAGGCGGCGAAGAACGGCGTCCAGTCGATGTAGGGCACGATGTCGCCGAGCGGCACGTCCTTGAAGACGCGCGTGCCGAGGAAGCGCGGCCGGGTCGGCTTCCACGCCGCCCAGTCGATCTTCGGCTTGCGCGAGCGGGCCTCGGCGATGGTGAGCCGCTTGCGCTCGCCCTGCCCCCGCGCGTGGCCCTCGGCGATCGCCGCGTACTCGCGCTTCAGCTCGGCGACGAAGCCGTCACGGTCGGAGACGAGGCGCGAGACGACGCCGACGGCGCGGCTCGCGTCGGTGACGTAGACGGTCTGGCCGCGGGCGTAGTTCGGGTCGATCCTCACCGCCGTGTGGATACGGCTCGTCGTCGCCCCGCCGATGAGGAGCGGCACGTCGAAGCCTTGCCGCTCCATCTCGGCGGCGACGTGGCACATCTCGTCGAGCGACGGGGTGATCAGGCCGGAGAGCCCGATGATGTCGACCTTCTCGGCTCTCGCCCGCTCCAGGATCGTCGCCGCCGGCACCATCACGCCGAGGTCGATGACCTCGTAGTTGTTGCACTGCAGGACGACGCCGACGATGTTCTTGCCGATGTCGTGGACATCGCCCTTGACGGTGGCGAGCAGCACCTTGGCGGCCGAGGAGCCGCTCTCGAGGCCGGTCCGCCGCTTCTCCTCCTCCATGAACGGCATCAGGTAGGCGACCGCCTGCTTCATCACCCGCGCCGACTTGACGACCTGCGGCAGAAACATCTTGCCGGCGCCGAACAGATCGCCGACGACGTTCATGCCGGCCATCAGCGGGCCTTCGATGACGTGCAGCGGCCGCTCGGCGTTGGCCCGCGCCTCCTCGGTGTCGGCCTCGATGAATTCGGTGACGCCGCCGACGAGGGCGTGCTCGAGGCGCTTCTCCACCGGCCAGGAGCGCCAGGCGAGGTCGACCTCGCGCTTCTGCACGCCGTCGCCCTTGAAGCGGGCGGCCGCATCGACGAGGCGCTCCGTCGAATCCGGGCGGCGGTTGAGCACCACGTCCTCGCAGAGCTCCCTGAGCTCCGGGTCGATCTCGTCGTAGACGCTGAGCTGGCCGGCGTTGACGATGCCCATGTCCATGCCCGCCGCGATGGCGTGGTAGAGGAACACCGAGTGCATCGCC
>Ga0255338_1005466_pt1 | contig 11680 bp, 10 predicted proteins | sample MeOH1_35cm_T4_19_FD_203715 | JGI IMG/M metagenome (GOLD analysis project Ga0255338, IMG submission 203715) | Sandy soil microbial communities from University of British Columbia, Vancouver, Canada - MeOH1_35cm_T4_195 | ecosystem: Engineered > Artificial ecosystem > Sand microcosm > Unclassified ... | reverse complement strand
AGCGTCTTCCACCCCCGCGCCTTGGCCGCGGCCGCCGCCAGCACGCCCACCACGGTCGTCGGGCACGTCAGCGAGCCGTCGAGCGCGCCGGCGACGGCGTCGTCGAGCGGCACCCACACGGGCACCATCCCCGCCTCCTCGTCCACGCGGACGTGCCGCTCGGCGTCCGGCACCGGCGACAGGCCCCGCGCGAGGAACACGGTGATGTGCTCGCCGGACGAGCCGGGCGACACGTAGAAGTCCACCAGGCGCCACCAGCGCTCGGCCACCAGGTCGGCCTCCTCGGCCAGCTCGCGCCGGGCGGCGTCCACCTCCGGCTCGTCGGGCACGTCGCGCAGCCCCGCGGGCGGCTCCCACAGCTCGCGACGCACCGGGTGCCGGTACTGCGACAGCAGCAGCACGCGGTCGTCGTCGTCCAGGGCGATCACCCCGACGGCCCCCGGGTGCACTAGATACTCCCGCGTCACCGGCGCGCCGCCGAGGTCCACCCGGTCGGCGACGAGGTCGAACACCCGGCCGCGGTGCAGCACGGTGTGCTCGACGACGGGCCGCTGGGACGGCACGTCGTGCGGCGCGGCCATCAGCGGTCGGCCCGGTGCTCCAGCGCGGCCCCGACCAGCCCGCGGAACAGCGGGTGCGAGCGGGTGGGCCGGGACTTGAACTCGGGGTGCGCCTGGGTGGCGACGAAGTACGGGTGCGTCTCCCGCGGCAGCTCGACGAACTCCACGAGCGAGGTGTCCGGCGAGACGCCGGAGATCACCAGGCCGGCCTCCTCGAGCTTGTCGCGGTACGCGTTGTTCACCTCGTAACGGTGGCGGTGCCGCTCCGACACCTTCTCCGTGCCGTACAGCTCGTGGACGATCGTCCCCGGCGTCAGCACCGCCTCGTAGGCACCCAGCCGCATGGTGCCGCCCATGTCGCCCTCGCCGCCGACGATCGCCAGCTGCTCGGCCATCGTCGCGATCACCGCGTGCGGGGTGTCCGGGTCGAACTCGCTCGACGACGCGCCCTCGAGCCCCAGCACGTCCCGGGCGAACTCGATGACCATGCACTGCAGGCCCAGGCACAGGCCGAGCGCCGGGATGCGGTTCTCGCGCGCCCAGCGCAGCGCCCCCACCTTGCCCTCGATGCCGCGCACGCCGAACCCGCCGGGCACGACGATCGCGTCGACGCCGCCCAGCGCCGCCTGCGCGCCGGCGAGCGTCTGGCAGTCGTCCGAGGTCACCCACCGGATGCTCACGTGCGCGTCGTGGTGGAAGCCGCCGGCCCGCAGCGCCTCGGTGACCGACAGGTACGCGTCCGGCAGGTCGATGTACTTGCCGACGAGCGCCACCTCGACCTCGTGCTTCGGCTCGTGCACCCGGTGCAGCAGGGTGTCCCAGCCGCTCCAGTCGACGTCGCGGAACGGCAGCGCCAGCCGCTGCACCACGTAGGCGTCCAGGCCCTCGGAGTGCAGCACGCGCGGGATGTCGTAGATGCTCGGCGCGTCCTTGGCGTTGACCACGCCCTCGACGTCCACGTCGCAGAACAGCGCGATCTTGCGCTTGACCGCCTCCGGCACCTCGCGGTCGGAGCGCAGCACGATCGCGTCGGGCTGGATGCCGATGCTGCGCAGCGCGGCGACGGAGTGCTGCGTCGGCTTCGTCTTGAGCTCCCCGGACGGGCCGATGTACGGCACCAGCGACACGTGGAGGAAGAACACGTTGGCGCGGCCGAGCTCGTGGCGCACCTGGCGCGCAGCCTCGAGGAACGGCTGCGACTCGATGTCGCCCACCGTGCCGCCGATCTCCGTGATGATCACGTCGACGTCGTCGCCGGCCTGCGAGCGCATTCTCGCCTTGATCTCGTCGGTGATGTGCGGGATCACCTGCACGGTGTCACCGAGGTACTCGCCGCGCCGCTCGCGGGCGATGACCGACGAGTACACCTGGCCGGTGGTGACGTTCGCCGAGCCGAGGAAGTCGACGTCGAGGAACCGTTCGTAGTGGCCGACGTCCAGGTCCGTCTCGGCGCCGTCGTCGGTGACGAACACCTCGCCGTGCTGGAACGGGTTCATCGTCCCGGGGTCCACGTTGAGGTACGGGTCGAGCTTCTGCATCTGGACCCGCAGACCGCGGGATCGAAGGAGCCGGCCGAGGCTGCTGGCCGTCAGGCCCTTGCCCAGAGAGGAGGCGACGCCTCCGGTGACGAAGATGTGCCGGGTCAGAAAATCCGACCGCCCGGAGAGTCGATATGCGCGATCCATCACGGGCCTCCAGCCTAACAGACGCCTCCGGGGCTCCCGGGGGACACCGGCACCCTACGGCGCGGCGGGCGCCCGGTCGGGAGGCCCGAGGGCGGTGCGCGGCGGGATCGGGGACAGCCCGGTCCCGGTGCCGTAGTGCCCGACCGTCCCGGCGATCCGCTGCGCGAGCGCGAGCGGGGTGGCGAGCTGCCCGACCACCCCGTCGGCCCCGGACACGGTTGCGAGCTCACCGGCCCCGGCGTCGGCCAGCACCGCGGCCACCAGCGGGCCGGGACCGGCGGCGGGTTCGACGAGCACGGCCCCGCGGGCGCGGTCCAGGGCGGAGCGCAGCAGCGCGAGCGCCGCCGTGGCGGCGTCCTGGTCCCCCGTCGCGCCAGTGGCCAGCACCACCACCGCGTCCGCCGGGGCGGTCACCGGCGCTCCGAGCGTCACCAGCGGCGTCTCGCCGGTGGTCAGCAGCTCCAGCAGCAGCGTCGCATCCTCGCTGGGGGTGTCGGGGTCGGCGGGGTCGGCCGCGGTGAGCCCCTGCACCAGGGCCTGCGCCAGCTCGGCCTCGGCGCCCGCTGCGGCCGGTGGGACCGGATCCAGGTAGTCCAGCAGGTACCCGGTCAGGCCCTGCCGGAACGAACGCTGCTCGGGATCCGTCCACGCCCCAGCGAGTGCGGCGTGCGCGCTGACCACGGCTCCGGCCTGCGTCAGCCGCTCGTCGAGCGCCGCCCGCGTGCCGCCGTCCACGTCGCCCAGGGTGACCACCGCGACGCGGTAGCCGGGGAGTGCACCGTCCAGCAGCCCGGCACCCGCGGCGTCGAGCGCTGCGGTGGCCGCGTCGCGGTCGGCGACAGCGGCGTCGCGCTGGCTCGTCAGGTCGTCCACCTGCTGCCGCAGGTCGGCGGTCTGCCCGGTGACTCCCGCGCCGATCGCCTCGCGCAGCGGCCCGGCGCCGAGCACCACGCCCACCGCGAGCGCGAGGAACACCGCGACGAGCGAGACGAGGTGGTACCGGAAGTCGATCACGTCGTGGTGCCTCCGAACAGCCTGGCCGCCCAGCGGGCGAGGTTCGCCAACCGGTCTCCGAGCGCCGCGTACAGGTCCTGGCCGGCGGGCGTGACCGCGAGGGCCACCGCCAGTGCCAGCAGCCCGCCGACCAGCAGCAGCGCCAGCTGGGCGGTGGAGATCCGGTGCCGGTACAGCTGCGCCACCGCGCGCGCGTCGAGCAGGGCCGCGCCCACGTGCAGCCGCGTCAGCACGGTGCCCGCCATCGCCTCGCGCCCCGCGTCCAGCAGGTCGATCAGCCCGGTGCGAGACCCGGCCAGCACGACGACCTGCGCGCCGCGCGCCGCCGCGAGCAGCAGCGCAACGTCGGTCGGCGTGCCACCGGCCACCGTCGTCGCGGACCGCACCCCCAACCGCTCGAGCCGGGCCCCGGCCGGCGCCTGGCCGTCCCGCCGTACCCGCAGCACCACCTCGGCCCCACCCGTCAGGGCGCGATCGGAGACGAGCTCCAGGTCACCCACCACCAGGTCGGGCTCCAGCCGGGCGCCGAGCAGCACGTCCGCGCCGCCGTCCACGCCGATCAGCACCGGCCGGCGCTCGCGCACGAACGGCCGCAGGGCCGCGACGTCGCGGGCGGCCTGTTCCCCGGGCACGACGACGAGCACCGGCCGGCCGTCGACCACGGTGCGCAGCTGCGGCAGCCCCTCGCCGTCGATCATCAGCGGACCCTCGGTGCGCAGGTGTCCGATCGCGTTCGCCGCGAACGACTCCAGCTGCGTCGCCAACCCGGCGCGCGCGGCGGCGGTGGCCTCGGCCACCGACTGCGCCGTCTGCACCTCGCCCTCCGCCACCAGTGACTCGCCGTCGTACACCGCCCCGCCGTCGAGCCGGAGCACATGCCCCTCGGGCACGCCCAGCACATCCGGACCGAGGTCGTCCACCAGGGGCACTCCGGCGTCGACGAGCACCTGCGGACCCAGTGCGGGATAGCGCCCCGACAGCGACCGGGACGCGTTGAGCACTGCCGCCGGACGGGCGGCGGCCAGGGCCTCCGCGGCCGCCCGGTCCAGGTCCATCTGGTCGATCACCGCCAGGTCGCCGGGCCGCACCCGGGCGGCGAGCGCACGGGCGCCCGACCCGCTGCGCACGGGACCGCTCAGGCCCCCGGCCGCTCGGGCTCGCCGGGCCGCCGTGCGGCTCACCGTCCCGCGCCGGACAGCTCGAGCAGCTCGGCGGCGTGCGCCTGCGCCGCGGCCGAGTCCTCCTGACCGGCAAGCATCCGCGCGAGCTCGCGCACCCGGTCCGGGCCCGTGACCTCCGCGAGGTCGGTCGAGGTGACCAGTCCGTCCGCCGCGGACTTCGTCACCACGAGGTGGGTGTCGGCGAAGGCGGCCACCTGGGCCAGGTGGGTGACCACCAGCACCTGGCAGCCGCGCGCCAGCTCGGAGAGCCGCCGTCCCACCTCGATCGCGGACCGCCCACCCACTCCCGCGTCGACCTCGTCGAACACGAACGTGCCCGGGGCGTCGGCAGCACCACCGGACGTGGCCAGCGCCACCTCCAGGGCGAGCATCACGCGCGACAGCTCGCCGCCGGACGCGCCCTTGCCGAGCGGGCGCGCCGGCGCGCCCGTGTGCGCGACGAGCAGCATCTCGACACGGTCCGCGCCGGCGGCACCGGGGTCGGCGGGCTCGACGGTCACCTCGAGGCGGGCGCCGGACATCGCCAGGCCGGCCAGCTCGGCGCTGACCACGTCCGCCAGCCGGCCCGCGGCCTCGGTCCGCGCGGCCGTCAGCGTCGCCTGCAGCTGCCCGAGCTCGGCGTCGAGCCGGTCCACCTGGGCACGCAGCTGATCGACACGGTCCTGACCGCCGTCCAGCTCCAGCAGCCGCAACCCGGCCTGTTCCGCCCACGCGAGCACCGCCGCGACGTCGCCGCCGTGCGTGCGGGTCAAGGTGGCCAGCTCGGCGCGCCGCCGCTCCACCGCGTCGAGCCGCAACGGGTCCGCCGCCAGGTCCTGGAGATACGCGGCGAGGTCCGCGGCGACGTCCGCCAGCAGGTACCCCGCCTCGGCGGCGCGGCGCGCCAGCTCGGCGAGCGCCGGGTCGTGCGCACCGGCGTGCTCCAGCTGGCGGCGCGCGCCGTCCACCAGGGCGGCCGCCGCGAGCGCCTCCACGGCGTCGTCGTCCCCGGCGAGCGCTGCGTGCGCACCGGCGGCGGCGGCACGCAGGTCCTCGGCGTGCGCCAGCCGGCTCGCCTCCTCCGCGAGCGCCTGGTCCTCCCCCGGCTGTGGCGCGACCCGCTCCACATCGGCCAGGCCGGCCCGCACCAGCTCCGCCTCGCGGGCGCGGTCGGCGGCGCGGTCCACCAGCTCGGCGAGCTGGGCGGCCGCCTGCGCCCGGGCGGCCCAGGCCTCGCGGTGACGGCCGAGCACCGCCAGGTGGTCCGGGCCCGCGAACGCGTCGAGCGCCTCGCGCTGCCGTGCCGGCGTGCGCAGCCGCACCTGGTCCGCCTGTCCGTGCACCGTGACAAGGTCCTCGGCGAGCTCGGCCAGCACCGCCTGCGGCACCGAGCGCCCGCCGAGGTGTGCGCGCGAACGCCCGGGGCCGTCGGGCGTGTCCGCGGTCACCGTGCGCAGCAGCAGCAGCGTCCCGTCGTCGTCGAGCTCACCGCCCGCGTCCGCCACCAGCCCGAGGGCGTGATCCCGCCCGTCGAGCCGCACCCGCCCCTCGACGGCCGCGGCGCGCGCGCCGGAGCGGACCGTGCCCGCGTCGGCCTTGGCACCCAGCAGCAGCGCGAGGGCGGTGAGCACCATCGTCTTGCCGGCCCCGGTCTCGCCGGTGAGCACGGTGAGCCCGGGGCGGAGGCGCACGTGGGCGCGCTCGATCACCCCGAGGTCGTCGATCCGCAGCTCCTCGATCACGGCGAGCCTCCCGGGCCGCGGTGCGAGCCGCCGCGCCAGCCCTCGACCGTCAGCCCGAACTTGCTGACCAGCCGCGAGGTGAACGGTGCCGGCGTCAGCCGCGCCAGGCGTACCGGCAGCGCGCCGCGGCGCACCTCCACCCGGGCACCCACCGGCATCGCCAGCCGTCGCCGGCCGTCGCAGACCACCACGGCGGCGGATGCCGACCGGCTGACCAGCTCGACGGCGACCACGCTGCGCGGCCCGATCACCAGGGGCCGGGCGAACAAGGCGTGTGCTGCCAGGGGCACCACGATGAGCCCGTCGACGTCGGGCCACACCACGGGCCCACCGGCGGAGAACGCGTGCGCGGTGGACCCGGTGGAGGTCGCCAGCACCAGTCCGTCGGTGCCGAACGTGGACAGCGGCAGCCCGTCCACCTCGATGACGATCTCGATCATCGTCGCGGCATCCGTCTTCTCCAGCGTCGCCTCGTTGAGCGCCCAGCCGGTGGAGGTGTGGCCGTCCTCGAACACCGTCACCTCGAGCGTGCCGCGCTCCTCGACGACGAAGTCTCCGGCCGTCAGCCGCCGCACGGCCGTGTGGACGTCGTCGGGCTCGATCTCCGCGAGGAAGCCGATGTGGCCGAGGTTGACCCCGAGCATCGGCACGCCGCGCTCACGCGTCAGCTCGGCCGCGCGCAGGATGGTCCCGTCGCCGCCCAGCACGATGGCCAGCTCGAACTCCGGCAGGTTCGCCGGCTCCTCGTAGTCGCCCGCGAGGAGCGCCTCGACGCCCGCCGCTGCCAGCTCACGCAGCACGATGTCGCGCGCACGCACGGCCTCCGGGCGGGTGCGGTGGGCCACCACGAGGGCGCGGCGTGTCACGGTGCGACTCCCATCACCAGGTCGACGCGCCCCGGATCGAGGCGCGGTCCGGTGGCCACGCGCGGCCCGCGCAGCCACAGCAGGTACTCCACGTTGCCGCCCTGCCCGGGCAGCGGGCTCGCCATCAGGTCTCGGGGGGTCAGCCCGGCGTCCACGGCGCCGGCGAGCACGCCCAGCACGGCGTCGCGGCGCGCCGCCGGGTCGCGCACCACCCCGCCCGTACCGAGCCGCTCACGACCCACCTCGAACTGGGGCTTCACCAGCACGACGACGTCCGCGTCCCGCGACGCCACCGCCGCGAGCGGCGTGAGCACCAACCGGAGCGAGATGAACGACAGGTCGGCGACGACGACGTCGGGGGCGGGGGCGACGTCGCCCGCGGCGAGGTCGCGCACGTTGACGCCCTCGCGCGACTCGACTCGGGGGTCGGCGGCGATCTCCGGCCGCAGCTGGCCGTGCCCCACGTCGACCGCCACCACGCGTCGGGCGCCGCGGCGCAGCAGCACGTCGGTGAACCCACCCGTGCTCGCACCGGCGTCCAGGCAGTCGCGACCGGCGACGGACAGTCCGGCCGGCTGCCAGGCGTCGAGCGCCGCCGCGAGCTTGTGGCCCGCGCGCGACGCGTAACCCGGGTCGTCCGGGTCCTGCGCCACGTCGAGGACCCGCTGCGGGTCCACGGGGGTCGCCGGGCGCAGCACCGGCGAGCCGTCCACGCGGACGCGACCGGACGCCACCAGCACGCCCGCCTGCCGGCGCGAGCGCGCCAGGCCGCGACGGACCAGCTCGGCGTCCAGTCTCACCGTCATCCCTCGGCGTCGGCCAGGCGGTCCTGGAGGGCCGTGTGCACCGACTCGAGCACCGTCAGGTGCTCGGGGACCGGCAGCGTCGCGAGGTCCGAGAGGCGGGCCAACGCCTGGTCCACCGCGGCGTCGCCGGTGACCTCCGGCACGTCCTGCGTCACCTGCGACCTCCTCGAGAGTGTGGCCGCAGTGCGGCCACGCCCACGCTACCGGCTGCGGCGCGGACGGTCCGCGCGTCGCCCACAAGCCACGCCGGTCACGCGACGTGCAGCTCCGGCACGTGGGCCGCGTCGACGGGACGGCCCTCGTCAGCGGCCTCCCAGGCCGCGGCGCAGGCGGCGCGGAGCAGGTCGACGCCGCTGCCGCCGCGCCCGTCGAGGTCCAGCTGAGCGTCGACCACGCGCGCCGCCGCGCCGCCGCAGGTCCACCAGCCGTCCGCCCGCTGCGGCAGCGGGTGCGGCTCCAGCAGCGCCCGCAGGTCCGCCCCGATGAACGACGGGCGGTACCGCGGGTCGGCCAGCACGTCGTCACGCGGCGTGCTGACGCCCGTGAGCACGTGCAGGCCGGGATACCCGCCCGCGCGCGCGCCCGCGAGGTCGGTGTCCAGCCGGTCGCCGACGACGAGCGGACGCGTGCCGCCGACCCGCTCGACCGCGATCCGGTACAGCGTCGGCTCGGGCTTGCCCGCGCTGTCCGGCACCACGCCCGTCGCGGCCTGCACCGCGAGGACCAGCGCGCCGTTACCCGGCGCGAAGCCCCGGGCCGTCGGCAGCGACTTGTCGAGGTTGGACGCGACGTGCCACGCGCCGCGGGCCACCGCGTACGCGGCCTCGGCCAGCTGCGGCCAGCCCACCTGGGGCCCGTAGCCCTGGGCGACCGCGTCGGGGTGGTCGTCGGCCGAGTCGACGACGACGAAGCCTTCCGACGTCACGGCCTCGCGCAGCGCGTCCGTGCCGACGACGAGCACCTTGGCGCCGGGTGCGAGCCGCGTCGCCAGCAGCCCGGCGGCCGCCTGCGACGCGGTCATCACGCCCTCGGGCGTCGCCGGGATGCCCAGCTCCACCAGCTGGTCGGCGACGGTGGCCGGGGAGCGCGAGGCGTTGTTCGTGACGAACACGATCCGCAGCCCGCCGTCGTGCGCCGCGGTCAGGCTCTCCGATGCGTGCGGGATCGGCTTGTGACCCATGTAGGTCACTCCGTCGAGGTCGACGAGCGCGACGTCGTACGCCTCGGCGAGCGGACGGTCGCAGCCGAGCAGGCCGGCAGTCATGCGATGGGCTCCTCGTCGGCGCTGTCCTCGTCGGCGCTGTCGTCGTCGTTCCCGGGCCCGTCGTCCTCGGGCCCGTCGTCCTCCGCAGCCTCGTCGGACTCCTCCTCCTCGTCGTCCTCGTCGTCCTCGTCGGGCCGGCCGTCCTCGTCGTCCTCATCGGACTCGTCCAGGAGGTCGTAGACGAGCACGTCCTCGTCGTCGCCGAGGTCGCCCGCGGCCGCGTCCAGCTCGGCCTGCGTGAAGCGCGCGAGCTCGCGCTCGGCGTCCTGCGACCGGCCCAGCGCCGCCAGCGCGGTGGAGCGCGCCTGCGCCACCCGAGCCGCGAGCAGGCCCTTCGCGGCCCGCACCACCGGGGTCTCGAGCACCGCGACCGCCGCCTCGGCCTGTCCCAGGTCCAGCCGAGCCCCGCTGACCACCATCGCGAGCTCCACCTGGCCGTCCGCCGGCAGGGCGGCGACGTCGGGGTCGTTCGCCACCACGAGCGCCCGCTCCGGCCGGCCCAGTCCGCGTTCGGCGTCGGCGAGCAGCGGCAGGTGCTCGGGTGACCCGTTGAGCCGACGGACCGTCCGCAGCTCGCGGAGCGCCTCGGCGTAACGGCCCGACCGATAGGCCGCCAGGCCGAGCGCCTCGTGCGCCACGTCCACGCGGCCGGCGCGGCGCGCCGCGGCCTGGGCGTGCAGGTAGGCCTGCTCGGGATCGGCGTCGATCAGCTGCGCCACCATCACCAGGTGCGCGCCCACGCGCTCGGCCGTCTCCTTGCTCAGCGTCCGCAACCGGCCGCGCACCTCGCGGTCCAGCTGGCGGTAGTCCACGCCCTCGGGGATCGAGGGCTCCACCGGGCGGTCCGGCCGCGGAGGACGGAAGGTCCGGGCGGACCGGTCGCCCGCGACCGCGTCACGGCGGTCGCGTGGCGCCCCACCCCGGCGATCGTCGAACCGGGACCCGCCGCCGGTCGGGGCGTCACCACGGCGCGGCCCCCGTGCCCGGTCGCCCTCGTTCTCGCGCGCGGGACGGCGCTGACCCGGCCCCCGGTCATCGGTGCCCGCAACGTCCCGCGATGTGGAGGAAGACCACGGCCGGCGAGCACTCTTGCCCTCGTCGTCCCGGCCGACGCCGCGGGCCGCGCCCGACGAGGTGCCGGCCTCGACGGCGCGCGACCAGCCCGCAGCACGCGGACGGCCGGCCCCCGCTCGCGGCGCACCGCCGCGGTCGACGTCCGATGAGCGTCTCGGCCCCTGCGGCCCGAACCGAGAATCCCCGCGACCCGGCTGCGCCGCGCTGCCGCGGGTGGTGGGCCCGTCGAACGCCCGCCGAGGCCGGTCCGCACCGGTGCCGCCATCCGACCGACGTGGCCGGTCCGCACCGGTGCCGCCATCCGACCGACGTGGCCGGTCCGCACCGTTACCAGCACCCGGCCGACCCGGCCGGTCCGCACCGTTACCAGCACCCGGCCGACCCGGCCGGTCCGCACCGGGCGCGGTCCAGCCACGAGAGTCCCCGTAGCCGCCCCCGGACCGCGTGCCGCCGGCCGAGTCCGGCCGAGTGTCGTCCCGGCCGTACGTGGCGCGTCCCGCCCTCGGACCACCGGCTCCGAACGAGCGCGGCCGACCTGCCCCGCCCGGCCCGCTACGGGACCGCCCGGACTCGGAGTCACCGTACGAACCGCCGCTTCCGGCGGGCGTGCGCGGGGTCCATGTACCGCCCGAAGCCGCTCTCGCACCACCTGCGCCGCGTCCGCCCGACGATCCCCACGTGCCACCGGCGCGCGGTACGCGCGCTTCGGCCCCCCCGGAACGAGCACCTCCCGCGCCGACGCCGCCGGCGCCGACGCCACCGGCTCCGGCGCGACGGGGGCCGTCACCCTGGGAAGGTCGACCCGAACCGCCCCGGGCACCGCCCGAGCTACCTCCCTGGCCACCCGATCCGGCCCACGAGCCCCGATCACGAGAAGCCCCGCCGCGCGACGACTCGACCCGGCCACCGCCACCCGCTGCGCCCCCGCCTCGAGAGCCGCCGGACGACGAACCAGCGGACGAGCCTCCCGCCCGCCGCCCGCCGCCGGCACTCGACCTGCCCTGGCCGAACCCGCTCGACCCGCGCCCGCGGGAACCGCGATCGTCGCTGTTCATGTGTGGCTCTCCTCAAATTCTGCGGCGCCCATCATCCCAGACTGGAGCCGCCGTGCCGACGGTACGGAGGAGCGGGCTCAACGTTGCCGACCGCAGCAAGCGCCCGGGCTCCGCATTCGGAGCCCCGAGCAAGACCCACCTACGACCCGACCGCCACGACGGCGCGCGTCGACGGAATGACGCGGCTGCGCGATCAACCGACGCGACATCCACTCCAGCATGGACTGCACCTACCGGCACCACCCCCGGTGGTAGGGCAAGCAACACGGTGGTTCGGTCAGTGCATTGCAGGATTGGGCCGAATGTGGGCTGGTCGTGTTGTTCCGGGGGTGCGGAAAGGCCCCCCGAACGGTGTTCGGGGGGCCTTTCTGAAAGGGTGTCCGGCGGCGTCCTACTCTCCCACACCCTGGCGGGTGCAGTACCATCGGCGCTGGTGGGCTTAGCTTCCGGGTTC